>Ga0209755_10004099_pt1 | contig 17541 bp, 20 predicted proteins | sample TergutCo191P1_FD_187301 | JGI IMG/M metagenome (GOLD analysis project Ga0209755, IMG submission 187301) | Cornitermes sp. P1 segment gut microbial communities from Petit-Saut dam, French Guiana - Co191P1 (SPAdes) (version 2) | ecosystem: Host-associated > Arthropoda: Insects > Digestive system...
TTTGATAATTCCTAAAATAGCTTCGCTCTCAAGATGAATTTTTTCTTGAGTCTGGTCGTCATAAGGGCGATTGAAACAGCAATTGTCGAGGTAAATTCTCACAATGAGAAATATAGAAAATAGTTTGGTGAATAAGCCACGAAATCAGGGCTAGAGAGGGTAGCGAGCAACGCAGTGCGAGCGAGGGAGAAACTTCTCCCTACACCTCCGCCACCGCCCTCGCCAACGCCTCAACTTCCTCCGCCGTGTTGTAGAACGCAATCGTGGGTCGCACGGTAGCCTCCAGCCCAAAGCGGCGCAGGATGGGCTGCGCGCAGTGGTGACCCGCACGCACGGCTATGCCACGCTCCGAGAGATGCTTGCCAACCTGCTCCACGCTCACGCCGTCAAGCACGAAGGAGAGCGCGCTCGCCTTCTCGCTCGCTGTCCCCACAAGGCGCAAGCCCTTGATGCGGGAAAGCTCGCCTGTCGCATACGCAAGAAGCTCGTGCTCGTAAGCGCCTATGCTCGCAAGACCAATGCGGCCAACGTAGTCCAGAGCCGCGCCAAGGCCGACTGCGTCGGCGATGTTGCCCGTGCCTGCCTCGAACTTGCTGGGGGCGGGGTTGTAAACGGTGCGCTCGAAGGTCACGTCCTTGATCATGTTGCCGCCGCCCTGGTAAGGCTTGGCCTCCTCAAGCGCGGATGACTTGCCGTAAACTACGCCTATGCCTGTCGGGGCGAATATCTTGTGGCCAGAGAACACGTAGAAATCTGCGTCAAGCTCGCTGACGTTCACGGGCGTGTGCGCCACGGACTGGGCGCCGTCTATCAGAATCCTGGTGCCGTTGCTGTGCGCTATCTGGACCATCTCGTGAACGGGCGCTATCGTCCCCAGCGCGTTGGATACGTGCGTCGCCGAGGCGAACTTCGTGCGGGGGCCGAACAGGCGCCTGTACTCGGAAAGGATTATCTGGCCTGTGTCGTCAACGGGCGCCACCTTGATGACGGCTCCCGTCTCCTTCGCAACCATCTGCCAGGGAACTATGTTGGCGTGGTGCTCAAGGAGGGTGAGGACAATCTCGTCGCCGGGGGCGAGGAGGGGCTTCACGTAGCTATGGGCTACAAGGTTTATGCCCTCGGTTGTCCCGCGAACCCACACTATGTTGTCCTTGGACGGCGCACCCAGGAACTTGGCTGCCGTCTCCCTCGCCGCCTCGTAGGCATCGGTGGAGCGGGCCGCCAGCTCGTGGGCGCCTCGGTGAACATTGGAGTTCTCGTGCTCGTAGTAATGGGATATGCGCTCGATTACCTGCCTCGGCTTCTGCGTCGTGGCGCCGTTGTCGAGCCATATAAGCTGCCTGCCGTTGGAAAGGGTCTCGCTAAGGATGGGGAAGTCCGCACGGATGCGGTTCACATCGAAATGCGAATGCGACGGCGACGAAAGCTCGGGGAAATAGGCCTGCGCCCACGCCTCAAGCTCCTTTGCGCTCGGAAGGCCGTAATCACTGGCGGTAGTCATAGTAGTCGCCCACTTCAACGTCTTCGAGAACTGCGATTGCATCATCGGCTAGTATGGCAGCTGAGCAATACAGGGACAGCAGGTAAGAGGCTATGCCCTCATCGTCTACGCCTTTGAAGCGGACGGAGAGACCCCTTGACTGCTCGTGTTGCAAACCGGTCTGGTGAAGCCCGAGCACGCCTCGCTTGGCCTCACCGCTGCGAACAAGCAGGATATTGGTTTTGCCACCCTTGCCTTTAGGATTCTTAACGCCATCAACGAACAGCTTATCCGTAGGCACTATAGGAATGCCACGCCAAAGAATGAATGTGCCACCGTAAAGGCTAATGGTGCTAGGAGGAACGCCACGCCTGGTGCACTCACGGGTAAAAGCAGCAATCGCACGGGGATGCGCAAGGAAGAAAGACGGCTCTTTCCACACCTTTGAAATAAGCTCATCAAGGTCATCGGGCATAGGAGCGCCCTTTATAGGAGTCAAACGCTGAGAATCAGCGACGTTTTTCAGCAAACCGTAGTCATCGTTATTAATAATCTGGCTTTCCTGCCTTTCACGAAGGCTTTCAACGGCCAAATGGAGCTGTTCTTTAGTCTGATCGTAAGGAGAAGCAAAAACGTCGGCAACGGCAGTATCAACGTTTATAGTCGTAGAAATTGAATTGAGGATATATTCTCTAGGCTTCTGCTGATACTGGATATAACCGGCAGGGATTTTGGTGCTTTTTTTCTCAGCCGAGCACAAAATATCGAGCGGAGTCTCACCTTCCACCACCTTATTAACTCTATAAATACCGGAATCCAGACCTTTAAACTCCAGAAAACGGGTCAGCCACCTAGGGGTAATAGAGCCGAATTGTGGCGGCGTCTTAGTGATATCGGCAAGCTGATAAGCCTGCGCCTTGCTCAATGCATTTAGTTCTGTTGCCATAACATCTCCTTCAAAAGGGTTAAAAATTCACTAAACATATCTGTTTAGTATGTATTAAATATAGAAAAAAAAATAAATCTTGTCAAGGGGTGGGGGATTTTTTTATAATTCCCCATCTTTGCTCGTCTAGTGCTTATTGTCAGAATCAGAATTGGCCAGAATTACATATATTTTCAGAATGTGCAATAAAAGTTTGCATTTATGCGAATAAATTCGTTTTGTACATTCCTAATTCTGTAAATCCCAAAAATTCAGGCCAATTCTGATTCTGACAATGGTTTTAGTCCTGCACGCACCGAACAGAAAACAAGGAGGACTTATAGTCGTAGTCCCTGTAGGCGCCCTCGTAGTTGTAGTACATGTACCGGCGGTAGGCGTAGTCGCTATCGTACTCGTACTCGTACTCACTGGAACTCCACCAGTAGCCGTTGTAGCCAGCATAGTCGAAATCGCCATCCGAATAGCCGTAACCACCTGGCAGAGCCAGAAAGCTGAAGCCGTCCGTGCCATTGCCATTCTCGTTCCAGCCGCTCTTTGCCTTGAGCTTTTTTCCTGCGACTTTACCGCCGCCTGCAAAATCCACAAGGATCTGCCACTCTTTATCGCTTGGCAAGTGCCAACCATTGGGGCAAGATTTCATCGCCGTTTCCCAATTATACAAGCGACCATAGGTATAGCAATTGGAATCCGAATTATTGTTGCAAACACTACCTTCGGCTTCGTAATTCAAATTCTCTGCCATCCATATTTGCGTTCCTATTTTTACGGTTTTGTATGTTTTGCCATCACGCTCATCTTGCAACGGCGTTTGGGCGTAGGTTGCAATGGTGAGAATAAGAATGAGAAACGGCATTAGGCGTAATTTAGAAAATTGCTATATTAACCACAATGCCCCGTTACATAGCCATTCTTTTTGCATTGCCGTTGCTGTTAAGTTGCAATGAAGAACCTGCAACGCTTGACTGCGGCTTTTCTTGCGATGACAAAACTATAAAAGCTTGGTACAAACAGAAATTTGATGAACCTATAACCGAATTTGAACTTTTGACAACTAGCGTGGATTTTGCACATATAATAAACTCAGGTAAAACTTGTAGCAGACACAAAAATAACTGGAGTAAGTATGAGTTCTTAACTATTAGAACTGCAACTGGCGCATACGTAGAATACAATGATGGATCTGGATATTTTAAAGGTGAATTTAACATGGAAGAATGGCTAATCTTTATAAGGACTTTATATAAATGTGGTTTTGGCGAATGGGGAGAATATTATGATGAATGTGCAGAAAAGAGGCTCAGAGTATTCTCTTCAGATAAAGAATATAGAATTGATGGAAATAACGCGAAGCAAAACTGGTCTAAACTCAGAGATGCTACAGACGAACTTATTGAAACAAAGGAATGGAAGAAAAAATATGGTGAGTAAGAAAATTGCTATATTATACTCTACAGCCATGAAAAAAATCCTGGATTTAAATTTGCTGGTTCAAAAGCTAAAAGCCGCAGCCATTCGCTTTCCGGTTAGCGTGTTGTTTACAATATGCTTAACCGCATTGTTTTATTATGATGAATATAATAAGCCAAGCCTTGATTTCTTGCAATTATTATATTCATTCTTTTCATTTGGCGCAGTCATCAGCTTGGCTATAGTGTTATGGCTTGAAGACTTTGTTAGCTATCTCAAGCAATGCATTATAACAGTTTCTGCTATGCTGCCACTTGGAATATACTGCTTCTTTCTCAATGACGACCTGGGAACAATTAAATCAGTAGAGCTTATAGCCATAGGAACTGCTGCGGCTCTATCCATATTTTTCATTCCTTTTTTGAAAAAGGGCAAAGACAATGCTTTTTGGAATTTTTCCATGCAAATGCTTTTTCAATTATGCATTGCGATTTGTTTTGGAACGGTTATTTTGGCAGGATTTAGCATATCAATACTTGCAATACATGAATTATTCTCCATAAATATAAAAGGTGAATATTCGGTAATATTTTGCTGTATTTTATTCACCCCGCTTTATTTTCTTGCAAACATACCTGATAAAATCGCAAAACACAGTGATGAAATTTCCCTGAACAAATATTTAAAAGTGCTGGCTTATATTTTGGTTACGTTTGCGGCGATTTATGCTGTTATTTTATATGTCTATTTCTTTCAAATTATTTTTAAATGGGAATTGCCAGAAGGCATGGTTTCATATTTAGTATCTATCCTGGCTCTGAGCGCATTATGCATTATAACGTTATTGTACCCCACTCGCTTTTTGTGGCTTCGCTATTTGGGCTTGCTAATGTTGCCTCTGCTTGTGTTGATGACCATAGGCATTGTGCGCCGCATAGATGATTACGGCCTTACCATCCATCGTTGCTATGTTTTATTGCTGAATATTTGGTTTTATGGAATTTTTATCTACATCTTTATCACAAAGGCGCAGAGTATAAAATGGATTCCCATCACATTCGCCGCAATAGGCTTGATAGCTTCAATCAGTTTTTGGGGAATTCCAAATATCACCAAGAATGCTGTAACCGCAGAAGTGAACAGGATTTTGGAAGGCAAAAAAATATCCTTTGGAGATAGAATGGAAGAAAAAAATGTAGGGAAAATAAAATATTTGGAAAAAACATTTGGAAAAGAGAGCGTTCTGCCGTTTTTTTACGACGAAGCAGATATGAAAATATTTTTCAACAATGCTAATTTTGACGGAAGGCGGGCTTTTGGGTATGGTTCTCGTGCGAATTACGCTTGGATGAATGAAATTCTGAACACAAGAGATTTTAACACATTTATTCCCATACATTATGATGCTTACAACTCTAACGAAAAAATTGAGTGCTTTACCAAAGGGCGGCAATTAATAATAAACATAGTGCCAGACGATAGAGCTTTTTCCATCTCTTTGCCAACGGAAAAGAAATTTGGCGAGCATTTTGATAAATTTATGAAAGCTGCGAAAGCAACGTTTCAGGAAGATGATTATATTGTTCTTATTGAACAACTTAGCGGGCTTTATTACGAAACATCAAATGATATTGAAATAAAGCAGTTTAAGGGCTATCTGTTTTATCGCAAGTGAATCCCACACTCTTGAACATCTCAAAATCCTTGTCCGTGCTCGTGCCAAGCGTAGTCAAAAGATCTCCTACCATAGCGGCATTCACCCCTGCAAGCAATGCTTTCTTTTGCAACTCCTCGCTCATATTTATTCTGCCGCCGGCAAAGCGAATAAAGGCATCGTGCAGAACAAAACGGAACACTGCTATCGTGGTTAAGATTTCCTCATCGGAAAGAGGCTTTGCATTTTCCAGAACGCTGCCCTTAATCGGGTTCAGAATATTCACGGGAACGGATTTGATGCCCAAGTCTCGCAGTTCGCAAGCCAGCTCAATGCGCTGCTCCATAGTCTCGCCCATGCCGATTATTCCGCCGGAGCAAAGCTCCATGCCGCACTCTTTCGCAAAGCGCAGGGTTTGCTTTTTCTCTTCTATTGTGTGCGTGGTGCATAGCGTTGGGAAAAAAGACGGTGCAGTTTCAAGATTGCACTGATAGCGAGTGACTCCTGCGTCTTTAAGCATTTGCATTTCTTCTTTGCCAATTAAGCCCATTGATGCGCAGAGATTTATATTTGATTTTTCACGAATGTGTTTATACATTTCGCAAAATTTTTCCATCTCCTGTTTGCTCACTTTGCGGCCGCTGGTCACCATGGAAAATCTCTTTACGCCCTTAATGTCGCTTTGCAAAGCACAGTCAAAAACTTCGTCAGAATTTTTTATCGGGTAAGTTTCTATTCCGGTTTTGTGCTTTGCGCTTTGAGCGCACCATTTGCAATCCTCGCTGCACAATCCTGAACGAGCGTTTATTATAGAGCAAGTGTCCAAAACATTGCCGCAAAATTTTTGCCTTATTTTGTTTGCTTCCGAGTAAAGCCATTCTTTGTCTGGAGTTTTTGATAATTCTACAGCTTCTGCGTAAGTTATGTTGCCTTCCATTTGCATACCTCTAAATCACATAATTGTCGCCGCTCTGCTTCTGGTCCAAAATATCCTGCAAAGTCACGTTGTCAAGATAATCGTTTATCACCTTGCCAAGCCCTGTCCACAGCGGTAATGTTTTGCAGAAACCAGCTCGTTCGCACTGATTCTCCTTATCTTCAAGGCAAGAAACCGGCATAAGATTGCCTTCGGTAAGGCGCAGAATTTGCCCTACAGTACATTGCGAAGGCTCTTTTGCGAGCATATAGCCTCCCTGCTTCCCGCGATTCGTTCGCAGAATATTTGATGCGCTCAAGAGCGAAACCAACTGCTCCAAATATAACTTGGATATGTTTTGCCTCCGAGCTATCTCTTTAAGAGAAATAAACCCGTCGTTTTTATGCTCTGCCAAATCGAGCAAAGTTCGCAAGGCATATCTGCCTCTTGTTGATACTTTCATTTCTCATTCCTCCTAATCGATAAAAGCCTTTCAAGCCCGCTTTGCAACACCGAGCGAGGACAAGCTGCATTCAAACGCTGAAAACCTTTGCCGCCAAGCCCAAATACAGGGCCGTTATTTAACCATAATTTAGCATTATTTGTGATTGCATAATCCAATTCATTCACAGACAAGCCAAGCCCTGAGCAGTCAAGCCATGCGAGGTATGTGCCTTCCGGCTCAACAAGTTTTATCTGTGGGATGTTAGTTTGCAAAAATTCTTTTATAAGCGACATATTGCTTTGCAAATAGCGAACAAGCTCATCAACCCATTCCGCACCGCCTTCGTAAGCCGCTTTGCACGCAACCAAACCCATAACTCCGGGCTGGGCCAAACCGCAGCTCTCATATTCTTTTTTGAATGCGCTTTGCATAGCTTTATTTGAGATGAAATTGTTTGCATGCAACATTCCGACAAGATTAAATGTTTTGGAAGGCGATGTGCAGGTAATTGCAATCTCTGCAAAGCGAGGGTCCAGCTTTGAAAAGACTAGATGTTTATGACCTTGAAAAATAAAATCCTGATGAATTTCATCCGAAACAACTATAACCTTATGTTTAAGGCAAATCTCGCCCATTCGCATGAGTTCATCGCCGGTCCAAACTCGCCCAACCGGATTATGCGGATTGCACAAAACGAACAGCTCGGCCTGCTCGGCTTTTTTCTCAAAATCCTCAAAGTCTATGCCGTATTTGCCATCGCTATACACAAGCTCATTGACCAGCAATTTTCGCCCGGTCTGCTTTACTGCAGATTCAAACGGATAATACACCGGCTGCTGAATAAGCACAGCGCCATCTGTTTTTGTGAATGCGCGAATAGCCAAATATATAGCGTTTACCACGCTAGGCGTTGTGGCAAGCCATTTCTCGTCAATATGCCAATCAAATCGTTTTTCAAACCAATTCTGCAAAACTGAAAAATACAAAGCGTCCGGCTCTGAATACCCGAAAATCCCGTGCTTCGCGCGTTCAATCAGCGCATCTTGCACGCACGGCGGCGCAGAAAAATCCATATCTGCAACCCACATAGGCAACACATCAAGCGGCTTTCCACGTAAAGCGGGGCTGTATTTTAAGCTATAAGTATTCTGCCTTTCTATAACCTTATCAAAATCATATTTCACGCATCGCCCCCTTTAAATCCTCAATCAAATCCTTCGCATCTTCCAGCCCCACCGACAAGCGCAGCAACTTAGCATCTATTCCCCTGGCAAGCCTCTCGCTCTCAGGAATATCTGCGTGCGTTTGCAAAGTCGGATATGTAATTAGGCTCTCCGTGCCGCCCAGGCTCTCAGCGTATTTTATCACCTTCACGCTTTCCAAAACTTTAACAGCCACCTGCTCGGACTTCACGGAAAAAGAAATCATGCCGCCCAAACCAGGATAATGCACAGCCGCAACCTCGCTCTGCTCACCGAGCCATTTCGCAATTGTTCTCGCAGATTCCTGCTGGCGTTCCATGCGTATGGCAAGGGTTTTAATTCCGCGAATAATCAAAAAGCTATCAAAAGGAGACAAGCAAGCGCCGATTGTTTTTGCAATAAAACGCAGTTTCTCATTCAAAGCGGAGTCGCTAGTCACCAGCAATCCAGCAAGCGTATCGTTATGGCCGCCCAAGTATTTTGTGCCGCTGTGAAGCACAATGTCTGCGCCAAGCTCAAGTGGTCTTTGAAGATAAGGCGTTAGGAAAGTGTTGTCCACTATGAGCATCAAATTACGTTTTATTTTTGCGATTTGCGCAATGTCTGTTGTATGCATCATAGGGTTGGTTGGCGTTTCCAAAAATATGGCTTTCGTTGCAGGGGTAATTAATTTCTCAATGTCTTCTGGGGTATTTGCGTAAGAAAATTTAACGCCGTTCTTCTGCGATATTTGCGAGAACAAGCGATATGAGCCGCCATACAAATCATCGGAAGCCACAATGTGGTCGCCCGGAGAAAACAGTTCCATCAACACAGAGACTGCCGCCATGCCAGACGAAAACGCAATGCCGTGAGAGCCGCCTTCCAGAGCCGCAATCGTGTGCTCCAGATATTCGCAAGTTGGATTGAGCGAGCGTGAGTAATCAAAGCCCGTGCTTTGCCCAACTCCGGGATGAGCAAAGGTAGAAGAAGCGAAAATGGGAACGGAGACCGCACCCGTAGTGTCGTATCGCTTGTCGCATCCGTGAACGCAAATTGTGCTTATGTCCATCACTCTCCTATTGGCAAAACATACTCGTTTACTAGGTATTAAAATATAGAAAAATTTAGCGGCGTTGTCAAGGGGTTGGCAATTTTCTATATTCATTACATGCCCGCTTACACCAAACAGGAAGAACCCGCTGAGTATAAAAAGCGGAGCTATAATTGGAAAACGGCAATTGGATTGCAGGCCGTTGATGCTTTGGTGCCTTCTAAATATTTGCTTGAATGCGCAAATTTGAATATAAAAGGGGAGCTTTCTCTTGATGAAATTCAGTCAAAAATTCAAACTTATTATGAAGAAAAACCATCTAAGACTGCAAAAGGAGAGAGGCAAAGAGAAGCGGATTTGGTTGCTTTGAGAATAACAAAGCTGCTTTCAAACGATGCTTTTACTTTATCCCCGGCGCATTTCATTTCAATTCACAAAAAATTGTTTGCCGGCATATATGATTTTGCAGGAAAGTTGAGGAAATACAATATTTCAAAAAAAGAATGGGTTTTAGGCGGAGCGTCTGTTATATACAGTGATTACGATCAGCTTAAAGAAACTATTGAATATGACATTGAGCAGGAAAAGAATTTCAGTTATGCAAAGTTGAGCAAAAAAAAGATAATTAAGCATTTTTCCAAATTCATAGCAGGCTTTTGGCAAATACATCCATTCGGCGAAGGAAACACAAGAACCGTAGCGGTTTTTGCCATTAAATACCTGCGAACGCTTGGCTTTACAATCGCAAATGAACCCTTTGAGAGCAATTCGTGGTATTTTAGGAATGCGCTTGTACGGGCAAATTACAAGGATTTGCCGAATAAGATAACTGCAACGCCGGTTTATGTGGAAAAGTTTTTTGAAAATGCGTTATTGGGCGCAAAGCATGAATTGAAGAACCGGGAATTATCGACATAGCGGTTTAATGCCGACGCTTGCTTTTTGCCGAATTTTCTAAATTACTCCTTATGCCAACCATGCTAATTTTCTTGTTGCTGTTTCTTGTTTGCTTTGGATGTGATAGTAAAGAATTGACGATTGAGCCAATTCGTGGCAATGGTATTCATTACATGCCAGGCACTAAAAACCCGTATTGTTTTGAACGTCAATATTATACTTTGTCAAACTATGAAGGCATTGCTCCTGATTCTTTATATGAAATATTAAATAAGTATGTCAATTCAAGACATTCCTATGAGGAAGTTGCAGAGAATATAAAACATAATTCGGCTTGTGATTTTAATGCGCATTTTTATGAAAAGTCATTATTTGTAAATTATAAAAAATATCTCTCAGATGCAATAATGAGTGAAATGGGCAGCATATATGAATATCGTCATAAACTAGTTGCGGTAATATATACTTCTGAAAGAGATGGTAATAATCCTATTTTTCATACGGTAGTGTATAATAATGACAATAGGGATTCGATAATGTTAATAAAAAGAGATACGGTGATGGTTGACTAAGCCTCTTAGAGCAGCTTAACAGCAACGGCAATGCAAACAGAATGGCTATGTAACTAGTTTTAGCCATTTCACATTTTATGTTTCATATTTTATGTTTTTTTGTATATTACCGCTTATGGAAGCAAAACCCAAGAATCCGTTTTTAGTGAGCGGTTATCATAGCCCAATGTATTTCTGCGACAGGATTGCAGAGACCAAGCAGGTAATTTCTGCCCTGCAAAGCGAAAGGAACTGCCCAAACCGGAATGCCAACGGTTTCGCTTGATATTCAGAGCGAGCAGGCGCAGAACAGCTTGCAGGAAATTTTCATGTATTTAAAAAAGAGCAAAAAGCAGATTTACATTGCAATAGATGAGTTTCAGCAGATTATAGAATACCCGGAAAAGGGAGTTGAGGCTTTGCTTCGTTCATACATACAGTTTTTGCCCAATGTTCATTTTATTTTTTCCGGCAGCAAAAAGCATTTGATGGATGTCATGTTTTCATCTGCGAACAGGCCGTTTTACCAGAGCACTCAAAAAATAAACTTGAAGGAAATCTCAATTGAATCTTACAGGGAATTTGCTTTGGGTTTATTTTCAAAGCACAAAAAGAAGTTGCCGGCAAATACCTTTGACTTTATATATTCCGGCTTGCAGGGCCACACTTGGTATATTCAGCTTGTCCTTAATCTGTTGTTTTCTCTGGAGATGTCAAATTATTCCTTGCAAGATGCAAAAAGCGTTATTGAGAATATTTTGCAAGAAGAAAGCGCCACATATAAAACTTATTGCGATATGATTACAAAGGGTCAGCTCGCTTTGCTTAGGGCTATATCCAAGGAGAAGAGCGTGAAAGCTCCGTTTGAGCAAGCGTTTATGCAAAGGCACGGATTGAAGGCTGCGAGCAGCGTGAAGCTTGCGCTCAAGTCATTGATGGATAAGACTTTGATTTTGAAGGGTGATGGTGGTGAGTATTACGTCTATGATAGGTTTTTTGGGTTGTGGCTGGGAGGTATCACCTAATGCCAACCCCGCTCCTAATACTCCTCCTCGCCATTGCAGTCTATGCACAAACTATCCCTTCCATTAAAGATGTGATGGAAGAAGCTATATCTGCCATGGAACAGGATTCATTTGTATTAGAAAAGTTTGAAGATAAAATTGATAAATTGTGCCTAGCGCAAAATAAGCAAGCGTGCAATATTTTGCTGTATATTAAATTTGCCCACAATGCAATGTCACCATTCCTGGAGAAGCTTTCATTGCGGCTGCAACAAAATACCGCAAAGGCGTTTTCTGTTTTATTTGCTGAATATCTGCAGTTTATAGCGAAGAATCCTATCAAATACATAACTCCAATTGAAGTTCCAAGCATTAAATCTTGCGTTGAAAAATCCGGCAACTGTCGCAATGCCGGTTATTTGCATCAAAATCTTCACAATGGCGATAAGGCTTACACCTTATTTTTATGGTCAAAAGGGTGCCAAAATCATGATATTGAATCCTGTAAAATGATTGCAGAATATTACGCGTCGGTTGATTATGCTTTTTCTCCAGACAGTGCTTTGAAATATGCTGAAAAATCTTGCAAAGCAAAAGATGGCAATAAATGCTATGAAAAAGAACGAATTTACGAGGAAATAGAAAATATTTGCAAGATTAGCAGTTATGATGGTAGTTATGGCGGTTTAGGACTTCCGCACAATGAATTGCATCAGAAATGCATTCAGAATATTTGCAAAAATATAAAATCAAAAGAATATTACAAGCCATGCAATGTTTCAGATTTTATAGTTTATAAATCGACTTTAAGAACAATAAGCAAAGATTTGTTTAATGCAAATATATTGCGTTGTTTAAATGAAGAATGGAGTTACTGTTATTCTGCCGGAGGCAATTTGTATGAAGAGACAGGATATGCAGGCTCCGGAACTTCATTTCATATTTTATTTTTATTATATATGGGATGTAGCCACGGTTTTTTAGATTCCTGCGGTTTAATATGTGAACTGCAACAAAGTCCTTGGATGATACCTTTTGACAAGTCAATTCTCACTAAAATGAATATAAAAAACTGCACAAAGCATGAATTGAGGAATAGGGAATTATCGATATAGCGGTTTATGCAGTTGAAATATTTCACCTGCTTTTTCTAAATTACGCTTAATGCGAATCCCGTTTATTTTGTTTCTTATTTGCCTGGCTTTTCTTTCTTGTAAAGACAGAAACGATACTTTTACAGACATTCGTGATGGCAAAACATACAAAACAGTTAAAATGCCTGACGGCAAGATATGGATGACAGAAAATCTTAACTACGAAACAAAATATAGTGAGTGTTATGATCGAATCCCTGAACTCTGCCAACAGTGCGGGAGGCTTTATAGTTGGGTTGAAGCTATAGAAATTTGCCCGGAAGGCTGGCATTTGCCAAGCTATGCGGAGTGGGAAGCTTTAGCTGAAGCTGTGGCGAAAGATGAGAGTTTCGATGAGGACTTTGCTTCAATTCCTTGCGGTTTTTTAATTTTCGATTGCATGCCAACTTTCGTTGGTTTTGACTATATAATAAGCTTTTGGTCCAGCACAGAAGATAAGGACTGTAATGTTAGCCCATACTTGGGTCCAGGTAGTTGTTTGGCTTTTATCTGGGATTTAAGCGGCCGTACTCGTAGTGAAAAATCCAATGGGCATAATGTTCGTTGCGTAAAAGATTAGTCTATTGGAATTTTGAAAATGCGTTATTGGGCGCAAAACATGAATTGAGGAATAGGGAATTATCGACATAGCGGTTTAATTCGTGTAAATTCAACATTGTCATTACAAGCCGCTAATAACAACATTAAATTATTTAGTTTCATCTTTTAAATCCCCATTAAAATTTTCGCCAAAAGTTATATGCCACATTGGGTTAAAGCTGTTTGACTTTAAATCTATCCATTATTTTTGCTTCCAAGTCATTTATTATTTGCATAAACTCATCCCAATTGGGGGGATATTCTCCGTTCCCCTCAAATTCATAAAATAATTCATCTGAAAAGTAAATTCTAAGCTCCCATCTTTTAATATGTCGCTCTCTATCTTCATAACTTCCTTCCCACTTGACGGTATCTTTTTTCCATTGGACAACACAACACTTGTATAAATTTCTTATGAAACTCATCCATTCTTCCACGCTAAGTTCTGCCTCAGCCTCTGGCTGCTCATAGTGATCTCCTAAAGCACGCTTAGCAAAAACACTGGTTTCTGTTTTAGTTACTGAGATACGTGTAGTTCTAATATAAGGCTCACGATGCTTAGGTCTTAGACCCATGCCTTTGTATGGGATATCATCGTTATAACTGCCATATTTGCAACCAGATAATTTATTACACTCCGTGTTTCTAAAAGTTATACCCGTTGTAAAACGCTCAAAATCTTCACGCTTTTTTTCTTCGCAACTTAAAAATAATAACAGCAACGGCAATGCAAACAGAATGGCTATGTAGTGTGGCATCTAGGTTAATATAGCAATTTTCTAAATTACACTTGATGCCAACCCCATTCCTAATCCTCCTCCTCGCCATTGCAGCCTGCGCTCAAACTTCGTTGCAAGACAAGCGTGACGACAAAACTGCGCTTCCTTTTAATTTTGGGGAATGGGTGGAATGGCAGGTTGCAATAGATCTTACTGAAAAGGAAGAAGATGGAAGGTATAAATCATTTGATTTATCTGAGCATATTAAATTGCGGCAATTAGTTGATAAAATTTATCCTCATTACAAAAATACTAGTTATTTTATTTTAGAAAGCGATAAAACCGATTGCGTAATGTATATTATAATTTCTAAGATAAAGGGTGAATATGGCTTATATTTTAGTCTTATAAATTTCCAAGGAGATAAAGAAATAGCCTCATTGCCACTTGGCGGTTTATCAGGTACGGAAGAAACGGATGGTACGGAAAAAAGGAAGAACTTTACAATAACTAAAGATTTAAAAATAACTCTTTTCGATGAAAAGTGTTTTTACGATGAAAAAAAAGACAGCGTGGTGGTTACTGAGAAGAAGAAAGCTGGTGAATATCAAATACAAAGGGATTGCAAAATTGTTAAGGACAAATAGAAGCCGGAGCATAGCAACTTTTGCTCCTCAATTCTGCGTAATATTTAACCAACTCTTCGTTATTCTTATTATCTTTACACCAAGCAAATTTATGCGTCATTTCGCTCCTGCTTTTGATTTAATTTTTGCCTCAAAATCGGTCATTACTTTTATAAATTCATCCCAGTTCGGGGGATAGGCATTGCAACCAGAAAAAATATTGGACTTATCTGCGTTCTGAGAGACGATTTCAAGCCTCCAGCATGTGCCAGAACCATCAAAATCATCATTTAACTCATCCAAATGATAAACATTTTTCCATTCATTGATACGTAATTCTGATAAAGACTTTATAAAGCTCTGCCATTCGACAATATCAATATCTACTCTCAAATCAGGTAATTTGCTACGTGAACTATAAGGGTGTATATATAATTTGTGTTCAGCAAACACATTTGTTGGAGTTTTAGTTACTGATGTATAATTATCTTCTACACGTTTTCCTATACTTGTATGTATAAGTTCTTGTTTCATACTAAAAATCACTTCTCTTGTTGAAAGTTCAAATTCATTATTTTCATTGCAGCTTAGCAGCAACGGCAATGCAAACAGAATGGCTATGTAGCGTGGCATTTGGATTAATATAGCAATTTTCTAAATTTCACCTAATGCCATCCCCACTCCTAATACTACTCCTCACCGTTGCAACTTACGCTTCTGTATGGAACGGCAAGGCAGACACCAAATGGTATAAAGACTCTGAAAGCGAGTTCACCATAACCACAGCGGAGCAGCTCGCTGGGCTTGCAAAGCTGGTGAACAAGGGGAATGATTTTACAGGCAAGACGTTTAAGCTTGGGGCAAACATAATGCTCAACGACACGGCTAACTGGCAGAACTGGGATAAGAAAGCACCCAAAAACAAGTGGAAGCCTATAGGGTACTACAAATATACACGCTATGGCAATATCGGTCCTGTCCTGTTTGGAAATAACGAGTACAATCCGTTTTTAGGTACGTTTGACGGCAATGGCTTTATAGTTAGCGGCATTTACGTAAATGTGTCAGACCCGTATGCGGGATTGTTTGGATATGCCATCGCTAATATAAAGAACCTTGGAGTAACTGCTTCTTACATCGAAGGCGGCAGCTATACAGGCGGTCTAGTTGGAAATTTTAGGGCCGGTACCATAAGCAACTGCTACTTCTCAGGCACGGTTATAGGGTCATTGTTTGTCGGCGGCCTTGCAGGAGAAGCTAGGGACAGCAAGATAATCAACAGCTATTCCATCAGCATGGTGACTGGAGAAAAAGAGGTTGGCGGATTGGTTGGGAGGCTTAGCCTCCTTGGCAATATAATCAACAGTTATTCCACAGGCATAGTGACAGGAGGTAGCGATATCGGCGGTCTTGTTGGAGGTATTGGCGTTGGCAATATAATCAACAGCTATTCCACCAGCATGGTGACAGCCGACTCCGTTGTTGGTGGCTTTGTGGGAAAGTTCTATATGGGCGAGATAACAAACAGTTATTCTTCCGGCATGGTGACAGGCGGCTCTGTTGTCGGCGGCTTTGTTGGACACAGTGAGCGGGATAGCAAAATAATCAACAGCTATTACGATAATGAAGCGAGCAAGCAAAACTACAGCATGGGTAAAATTGAAGATGACAGAACCAAAGTTATAGGCAAAGCTGAAGGCAAAACTACAGCGGAGATGAAACATAAAGAGACATACAAGAACTGGGATTTTGACAAGGCTTGGAGAATTGACAGCAAGGTAAACGAAGGCTACCCGTATTTGAGAACTGAGTAGGAGGTACTTATTTCTTTACAAATTTACCGCCATCGCTTATAGTATATATGCGTTGTTCAGTATTTATTTCATATTCCGTCCTTAGAGGACCGTTATAATAAGTTTTTTTTATTAAAAGTTCATAATTGTTTGTGATTGAAAACGATGTTTTTACTGTTCCAATGCTTCCATTGTATTCCCAATCGTCTTCAGAATAAATTTCCAACCGATCAACAATTGCATTATTTAAAAATGTGCTTAAGTATAATACATCTTGCCCGGATTGCAAAACAACACAAATAATGATAATTTTAACATTCCCATATTCAGGTATTTTTACTGCATCCACAAAATCCTTATCATAAGAGCCATGCTTATTCTCGTCTATGAACTTAAATACTGGGATTAGCGTTTTTGGAACCCTAGTAAATAGTTTGGAAAGCTCGGAATCGTAGTATTTAACCTGCGATGATGATATAGGCAAAGGCAAAATATTTAATGATTTATATAGGGCATCAAATTGTTCTTCTAAGCTTTTTGCCAGTTCAACAAAATTGCTGTCTTTGCCACCGGCAGAAATAATCTCATCCGCTTTCTTTTGGGCAAGCGACTTGGCTTCTGCGCTTTCATTGCAGCTTAGCAGCAACGGCAATGCAAACAGAATGGCTATGTAACGGGGCATTTGGGTTAATATAGAATTTTCTCCTCACCATTGCAACCTACGCACAAATTTCGCAGCTTTTATATCTTCTTTTCCTATTGATAAATAATATATATTTTTCTATATTATATAGCGATATGAAAAACTGGCTGGAATATCAGGGAAATTTGCTGAAATTTGGCGAAAGCGTTGGCGGCGTGTTTTCGCTTATGGAGCTTTCATCCGTGTTTGGGGAGAGCAACAGGGTTTCTTTGCATGGTATTGTGAACAGATTTATAAAATCCAAAGCATTGAAAAGATATTGCAGGGAAATTTACACCCTTCCAAGCTTTGACTATGGGGTACTCTCCGCAAAAGTGCGGCAATATTCTTATGTATCGCTGGGTTCTGCTCTTGCCATGCACAGGCTGATAGGCACAGAAAGCCCCTTTCAAGTTTTTTGCATTGTGCAGGCAAAGGCGGCTTACTATAAAG
>Ga0209755_10004100_pt1 | contig 17540 bp, 18 predicted proteins | sample TergutCo191P1_FD_187301 | JGI IMG/M metagenome (GOLD analysis project Ga0209755, IMG submission 187301) | Cornitermes sp. P1 segment gut microbial communities from Petit-Saut dam, French Guiana - Co191P1 (SPAdes) (version 2) | ecosystem: Host-associated > Arthropoda: Insects > Digestive system...
TGCGTCAAGCGTCGCCCCCGGGCTGAAGCTCATGTCAACGTCGCCGAACATTTCCCCCACGGAAAGCGCCGCGCCGCGCGCGATGAAAAGCTCCGCGGCGGGCGGCAGGATTATGTCGCCGCCCGAAAGCCGCAGGCGCTCGGCGAAGACGCGCACGAGCGTCGGGTTGAACGTCAAGGGTCCTCCCTCGAAGACCACCGGCGCGCGGATCTCCAGCCCCTGCGCCAGCCCGCCGATGGTCTGCTTCGCGATCGCGTGGAAAGTCGAAAGCGCGATGTCCTCGAGGAGCCCGCCCTGGTTCAGGAGGGGCTGGATGTCCGTCTTCGCGAAGACGCCGCAGCGCCCGGAAATATCGTAGACCTGCGTGCCGCGCGCCGCGAGCGCGTCGAACTCTTCGACCGGCACGCGCAACAGCGACGCCACCTCGTCGATGAACGCGCCGGTGCCGCCGGCGCAGCTCCCGTTCATGCGCATGTCGCCCGCCATCAGCTTGCCGGATCTTTTGTCGCGGTAAAAGAAAACTATTTTCGCGTCCTGCCCGCCAAGCTCCACCGCGACGTTCGCCTGCGGGTAAAACTCGCGCACCGCGATCGAGTTCGCCACGACTTCCTGAATGTACGGCGCGCCGATCAAATCCGCGATCGTCCTCCCGCCGGATCCGCAGCACGCGATCCTCAGGCTCTCGCCCGGAAACAGCGCGAAGATCTCTTGCAGGAAATCGCGCGCGACCTCGCTCTGGCTGGCGTTGTGGCGCGCGTAGCGCCCGTGCGCGACCTCGCGCTCCCCCGGTCTTATCGCGACCGCCTTCACCGTGGTGGATCCCACGTCTATCCCTACGTGCAGCATTTTAACTCTCCTTCGCCGCCCGCGGATGCCGTCTCGCGCTTCCGCGGGCGCTTTCCCTAAAAACCCTTTATCTTGTTGCCGAACAGCATGTTCTGGTAGCAGCGCAGGCAGCCCGGGAACATGCCGCCCTCGCACGCGTTTATCTCGCGCCTGAACTTGTTGGCGCGCTCGCCGTTGATTATATCGAAGAACGGCTCCCGCGCCACGTTCCCCAGGATGTAGTCCGGGTAGTCGGCGCAGAAATGCACGTCGCCGTTGTAGTTCACGTTCGCCTGGCACCACGGCACCGGGCAGCGGTTGCGCACCGGCGTCTCGAGGTCGCCGTAGTAGACATCCGCCTTTTCCGGGTTGAGAGCCGGCGCCGCGATCGTCGTGTGCTTGCGCTTCTTGTCCCAGATCGCGCGCAGCACGCGGTTGAACGCGCTCCCGTCGATGCCCGCGTTGTAGCCGGTGTTGTAGCCGGCGAGGCAGTCGATGTCCGTGCCCAGCTTCTCGCGCATCACGCGCTTCTGCGCCTCCACGATGCGGTCGTTCGTGTACGTGCCCATGTTGATCACGTGGAAGTCAAGGTCGTGCTCCTCAAGCGCGTCCGACAGGTTCGCGAGGTCAAGGTAATTGCGGTTGGTAACGACGCTGACAACGCCCATGAACGGGAGGACGGAGTTCTGCCGCTTCTTCTCGCGGTTGAGCGCCCGGAACCCCGCGATCACCTTGTCGTACGTCCCCGCCCCGCGCATCGAGTCGTTCGCGTCGCGGAACGCGTCGAGCGACACGAACACCGTGCCCCACTTGTCGCGCACGATCTCCTCGGCGCGATCCTCGATGAGCGTGCCGTTGGTGTTGACGCTCACGAAGAGCCCCTTTTCGACCATGTAGCGCGCGAGCGGGAAGAGGTCCGGGTACAGGAGCGTCTCCCCGCCCCAAAGGTACGTTACCGGCTTCATCGGCGCGATCTCGTCCACTACCTTCTTCCAGGTCTCCAGCGGGAGGATCTTCCGCGTCTCTTCCTCCACGCGGGCTAGCATGTTGCCCTTGTCGCCGTACTGCCCGCACATTTTGCAGCGCAGGTTGCACGCGGGCGTCAGCTTGAAGTAGATCAGGGCGAATTTTTTCACGTGGTCGTAGCCAAAGTCGCGCTTGGGCATGCGCCGCGCCTTCTCCATCCTGTAAAACGCCGTAAACACTTTCGCCGACAGCTCGCGATCCTTGCCGAGCAGAACCGGCAGCACCGATATGTTGTGTTTCATCGTCCAAAGCTCCTTCGAAAGCGGCTGCGCGCGAAGCGCAGGATCTCCCAGCCCCGCTTTCTGGACTCGCGCTCGAGCGCGCGGTCCGGGTTAACCGCCACCGCCCTGCCGCAGAACTCCAGCAGGGGAATGTCAACGTAAGAATCCGAGTAAAACGAGACGTCCGCGGCGCTGACCCCGCGGCGCTCCATCCATTCCCGGGCGACCTCCAGCTTTTTCGGTCCGAACGGGCTCTTGCCCACCAGCCGCCCCGTCGTCCGCCCCCCCGCGAACTCGAGCTCGCAGGCGAGCACTTCGCCCACCCCCAGGTGTCGCGCCAGCGGATCCAGCGCGATGCGGAACGAGCTGGACGCGAAAACGACCGGCTCCCCGCGCGCGACCGCCTCCCGCACAAGCGCCTCCGCGCCCGGGAACACGTCGCGCGCCACGCGGCGCTCGAAGCTCGCGCGCGCGATCCGCTCCAGGTCGCTTTCCCCCATGCCCGCCGTCAGGCGCACCGCGTTCTCGATGAAGTCGAGGTCCGGGCTGCCCATCTTGTACTTCAGCCATTCAAGCGGAAGCCTGCGCAGGCGGCGCAGGGGCACCACGCCGCTTCCCAGGCTTTCCAGCAGGAAGTGGCGCATTGTCGAGCCCGCGGTCACGGTGTGGTCGACGTCGAATATGTGCGCCTTCACACGAACTCCAAATGCCTGCATTCGTCCTGCGCAGCCTGCGCGTAGATCCCGCGCTTGCCCTCCGGCATGAGCCGCGCGATCTGCCCCATCACCTCGCTCGTTATCAGCTCGCGCTCCTCCCTTCCGGGCTTGCCGTCGCCCTTTATCCTGAAAGGCTTGCCCGCCCTGAACGCAAGGCGCGTGCGCCTGAGCCTGCGCATGTTCTTCCATATATTCTCGCCGCCCTCGAGCGCCACCGGCAGTATCGGCGCGCCGGACTCTATCGCGAGCTGTATTATCCCGGGCTTCCCCCGCCCCAGCACCCCGTCGCTGCTGCGCGTGCCCTCCGGCGCGACGCACACGAAGGAGCCTCCCGCGATGGCTGCGCGCGCGCTTTCGAACGCGCCCGCGAACGCCCTCCCGCGCTCTATCGGGATCGCGCCGTAGGAATCGAAAAGGAACGCCAGAAACGGGTTCGCCCACGTCTCCGCCTTCGCGATCCCTGTAACCCTTCGCGGGTAGCCGGACGCCACGAGGATAGGCGCGTCCAGGAAGTTGACGTGGTTGAACGCCACCAGCATCGGCTCGTTCGCCTCCAGCGCCGCCTTGTATTCGCGGCTGTCGATCCGACAGATCGCGCCGAGCGCGCCTTTCAGAAAAAGCGTGACCGCAGCCCGCCTAAGCCCCATCGCCCTACGCACCTATCAGCCTCAGCGCCCCCGGCGCGCAAGTGACGTCCAGCTCCCTGCCCTCCCGGCAGATCGTCTCGCCGTCGCAGTGCGCCGCGAGCGCGCCCTCCAGCGCCTCCAGCCTGAAGCTCGAGCCGGAACCCGCGCTCACCCCGGGTCGCCCGGCTTGGGTGCCCTTGGTGTAGCTCGCCAGGATGCGCGCCAGCGCGAGCCTGGACTCCTGGTGGCGCACCGCGCAGATGTCCAGAAGCCCGTCGTCCAGAACGGCGCGCGGTCCCATATAAAAGCTTCCGCCCATGCGCCTGCCGTTGACGATCGAAACCAGCGTCGCCGGGATCGTCGTCTCGCGCCCGTCGCACGTTATCCTGATCACCGGGGATGGCTCGTTTTTCGCCACCAGAAGCAGCGCGCAAAGCGCGTACGAAAGCCCGCTCTTGATCCTCATCCTCGCGGCTTCGAACCCGACCCTCGCGTCGAACCCCACGCCGATCCCGTTGACGAAATACCGCCCCTCCGGGAAAAAGCCCCCCTTGACGAAGCCCGCGTCCAAAACCCTGGTCTTGCCCGCCGCGAGCACCCGCGCCGCCCTGCCCATGTCCTCCGGGATCCCAGGCGTGGAGGCGAAATCGTTGCCCCTTCCGATCGGAAGCGTCCCGAGAACCGGCGCCTCCGATCCGCCCCGCGCAAGAAGCCCGTTGGCGACCTCGTTGCAGGTCCCGTCGCCCCCCGCCGCGACCGTCGCGTCGCCCGGCCCCAGCGGCAGCCCCCGCGCGATCTCTATCGCGTCGCCGGGACCCTTGGTCTCGATTATTTCGAAATCGCGCCCGCTTTCGCGCAAAAGGCGCTCTATCCGCGGCCTCCTCCTCGCCGCCTTCCCCTTTCCCGCCGCCGGGTTGATGATCACCCAAAGCTTCCCCGATGCCATGACACACTATACCGGATTCGTGGGAACATGGGGAGGGGGGAAGCCGCAGATCGGCGGCAGGGGGCACCGCGACGGCGCAAGCGCCGGGAAAGCGCCTGCGGGCTGGCGCAATACCCTGCCAGCTTGAATTACGGCGCGCGCCGCTGCAAGATTTTTTTGGAGAAATGCAAAAATTTTGCCTGGTTGGTATTGATGGCGTGGTGCAGTCAGAGCCCCCCAGCAAAACTGAGGGCTTGGAATATGTGAGCCGCTCAAAGCGGTTTTTCCGCGAGCCGCAAAAAAGATGTGAAAGCCAAAACTTGGCCTGACACCTGAAGGTTCTCACGCGCACTGTCCGTCGGATTCGTCGTGGCCAAAAAACTTCTCCCTGACCAGCGGGATCGAGTCGGCGTCTTCCCGTGGCAGTACTTGCCCGAATGGGTTCGCTCGTTGTTATAGCGAATCAGCTTAAATTCCCGAAAGAAAAAATACACATTGACTGCGGATTCAACGGGCGCAAATTTATCCATGTGGCTCTCGCAGAAAGCGTTTCATGTTTGCCCATGATTTCCCTGCTGGGTTGTACGGCGGCAGAAGCAAACGCCTGACCTTTCCCCCAGCAAACCTCTTCGTCTTCCCGCAGTGAAAACTTGCGTTGCCCAGAATCGCCGCGTTAGTCACACACCGATAGCACTCCGTGTGCAAAGATGCAACGCGATGCAAGACGTCCCGATGACGCTCGCCTGACCAAAGCATTTGTCTGGCTTTGTTCCAGCAACCTTCTCGCCATGCGGCGCGTACCCGAATTCACGCTGCGGGTATTCGCGGATGCCGCTTTCACCCGCGCAGGCGCGTTTTCCTAGAGGAACCCGCAGTTCACGCAGGCATATATCAGCGTTCCCTTTATCGCCCGCTTCAACCTTTTTTTGCCTGCCTTCCGCATGTGTGCCTGTTTGGGCTTCGTTGCGGTGCTGATCGAAAATTCTGAGCCACTGCCTTGCCTTCGCAGACAGCTCCGACGTTTCCAGCCTCACCATTCCCTTTGGCGGGGATTATCGCCTCTACACTTAGCAACACGAACATGAACACATTTCCCTTGAAGTGGAATTGTTTGATTATATGTAAATAGCGTTTTGGGGAGCCGCAAAACAAATATGCAAAATCTGCAGCTCCCCTTGCATTTGCCCGGTGGTATCGTGCAAAAAATTTACACCTACGGCACAAGCTGTGATTCGATTTTATCAATAATATCCTTGTCTAACCCAATAAGTTTACATATGTTCATGGCATCACGTGACGGCGTGGTTTTGCCAGTTGTTTCAACCAAAGTATAATCCATATGTTCGGCTACTAGGTCAATACCTCGCTCTCCATTTTGCTCGATTTCCATCATGGGCAATTTTTTTTCTAATATCTCATAAGCCGCCTTGGTAAGACCAGCAATGCGATAATGCGAAAATTTCGGCGACGCAATACGATCGTAGTGTGTTGTCATAAGGCATATAGACTGCGAAGCAGACAGGTATGATGCCACTGCTCGCACAATTGCTGCCCCCTCTTCGGGATTAGTCCCCCTCGCAAACTCATCAAGAGCAATAAACAGAAATTTTGTTTTAAGGGTGGCTGCGATTTCTTTTAAACATAATATTTCCGCCCCAAATGTTGACAAGCCCAACCTAGAGTCCTGCAAATCGCCGCAAAGAAATCTTATGCCGTCAAACAGCGGCATTTCAGCATCGCGTGCAAAAACAAAAAGACCAAGCTGACAAAGAGCAACGTTAAGTGCAGCTGTTTTCAGGGCAACGCTTTTGCCGCCCATGTTTGCCCCAGTTATCAAGGTCACTCCTCGCTTGATCTCAACTGAAATTTTTGTGAATGACTTGCCTCGGCGTTCAAGCTCGTCGGCAACATGCGGATTTGACATTTGTTGCAGATAAACACGTTCACCATCGTTAATTCTCGGGCGAGTCCCTTCGAAACGTATCGCAAGCAGCGCTTTTGCGATTATTAAATCAAGCACCCCTATGCTTTCCATGTTATGGTAAAAATCATCCACATGTACGCACAAAGCCGCCGACAACTGCTTCATCACCAGCGTCTCTTCAATCTCTTCCTGCTGTGCTAAGAGAAAACGGCGATTGTTTATGTCCTTCCACTCGTTTTTGTTCGTGTCGGAGTCAAGTTCCCTTAAACGTGCTTCCAAACACGCTTTGTCTCGCCGAATTTTCGCAAGCACAGGCGAGGAGCGGTTGTCAATCGAAAAGGGTGAGAGTCGTACCCCGTCGGGGTCAAGAATGAACAGAGCATCATCCATTTTTTTCAAAGATATGCCCACAAAATTTGCCCTCTGGCTAATATCGGTAAAAACCAATGTCAGCTTTTCCAGCAGAAGCAAAAATTTTTTAACCTCGAAAAGCTCGACCTCGTGTAAATATGACACCTCGCACTTGCGTACAATTCCACGAATATTGTTTAGCGACATCAGCAAACGACGGCATTCGTTAAACGCATCTTCATTGTTTTGGACAACATTAATTGCCTGCGATATGTTATGGAAACATTCGCCAAGCTCTTGCCGCTTGTTCCGTGCAAACGGGGCAAGCTGCTTTTTCTTTTCCATGCCATAAGGAGAATCTGGCGTCAAGTGGCTAAGCACAAAATTAAGCCCTATCGCATCACGCTGCGACTGATCCAAGTCAAGCATTTGGCGCCCCCTCAAAGCAGCTTTTTGCATCTACTACTGGAACAGCAACAGCCTTGCTCATCCTCGTTAAGAATTCATGTTTGTCAAAAACCCCGCCACGAACCGAAATTGGGTTTACGGCAATGGCAACAAGGTTTATTGGCTCCACCACCATTAACACAATCTTTCGAAACAGCAATTTTTCATAGGTGGCTGGTTTAATGAATATCTTGCTTGGGTCTTGAGCGACAATTATTGCACCCTCTAACCTGACATTCGATACTATCAGATTCTCAATAAAACCATCCGAAACCGCTCCCTTTAGGCATATTGCATAATCATCAATGCGCGTCATTTTTTCATTGGGTGGCATGCGCATAAATTCATCAAGCACTTTGCGATCTTCGATCTTTGGAAGCGTAAGCATTCTGGCTATATGTGCGGTTTCGCTTACGACCGTTTCTAGGTCGTTGCTGAAGCTTGCCCCTGTGCAAAGTACTGTTGCCTCTGTTACAACAGGGCTTGCCAGCGTTCTGCGATCAACAGCGCCGTCAACGATAATTTTGTCCGTGCCAAATTTGTGCATTTCATCAAGTATATCGGCGACCTGATTTGTTATGGATGGTCCGCCAAGTTGAACATACCCGTCGGACAGTGCCCTCACAATGCTTATTCGTCCCATTGGGGTGTTAATGTCGGTAACTGCTAGAATCTCTTTTGTGATGTCGCAAAAATGCAGAAGATTCGTCGCCGTAGCTATTATTGTACCCGAACGAACAAATATGCGCGGTTTTTCCGTCGCCGTTACGACATCAACAGACTCGCCGTCGCGCCCGATGCTAGTTAGACCAAGGCATATTTTTTCCTTGTTGAAATCGCTTATCAATCTGTTGAGCACCGTCGTTTTACCAACATTCTTCGCCATTCCGATTATGGAAACGCTGCGATATTGCGACAATAGAACCGTCAAGCTCGGCGAAGCCGTCATTACAACAACAACTCTCCAATTAAATATGTAACGGCTTTGCCTGCAATTTTTATTCTATCGCCGTCTGCCGCGCATTTCAAGTGACCGCCCCGTTCCGAAACCTGGAACGCCTCGAAACTTGTCTTTCCCATAACAGTTTGCCAATACGGAACGAGCAAAGTGTGCGTCGAACCAGTAACGGGATCCTCGTTGATTCCAAATTTTGGCGAAAAATAGCGCGACACAAAATCGATCTGCGGCGCATCAGCTTTTGCAGTAATAATGATCCCTGAAAGATCGATTTTCGCAGCTTTTTCCAAGTCGCAAACTGCGGATCTTACCTGCACTTCGTTTTCAAACACCAGTAGATATTCATCCGCACCTTGCCAGGCTTCCTGCGGTGAAACGTTAAAGCAATCAAGTTCTTCCGTGAATGAAATTTTGCGTATTTCGCGGCATGGAAAATCCAGCACCAAAAGCCCGCCCTCGTTTGCAACTCCCAGACTGCCACTGCGCGAACTGAATTCAAGCCGTTTGTCCGCCGTGCTTTCATGGTTAAACAGCACATGTGCTGCAGCCAACGTGGCGTGACCGCAAAGCGCGACCTCCGCCACGGGCGTAAACCAGCGTATTCCAAACCTGTCGCCGTCATTGACAACAAACGCAGTTTCCGACATATTGTTTTCGGCTGCAATTTTTTGCATCAGGCAATCTGACAACCAGTCGGCACCGAGAAGGCAAACTCCAGCAGGGTTTCCACAAAACAGCTTGTCAGTAAACGAATCCACATGGTAAAACTTCATGTTAGTTCACCTTGTGCAAACACAATTTGGGCAGCATTATTTTCCATGACGTTGTTTGTCCTTGGGAACAACGCAGGTGCCGCTTGCCTTGCAAACCACTATCGGGGCTTCAAGCACTTCAGCTGCGGAATTGTTTACTTCGGGCAAGGCGCGGATGACCTTGCGCGCTTCGAAAGTCATTTTGCGCGAAGTATTGCCAACGGAGACAATACTTCCTTCCGCTTCGATGTAGTCGCCCGCATAAACAGGCGCGAGAAATTCCACGTTGTCATAAGCGACAAAAAGCCCTTCGTCGCCGTCGTGACGAATCAGAAGCTCCGTCGCCACGTCCCCAAAAAGGTGCAGCATTTTCGAGCCGTCAACCAAGTTGCCGCCGTAGTGCGCGTCGCCCGCGCCCATTCTTAGGCGCACCATCGCTTTTATTTCCATGCAAAGTACCTCACAATAATACAGATTGCGCACAACATGCGTTTGCGAAATCGATATTTCGCAAACGCATGTTGCCGCCTACCCGAAAGCGCAAACGCCGCGCTTCCCCAGTTCCAACAATTTTTTCACGCACTCCAGCGCTTCGAAGCCAGGGGCGGTGAACGCCAGCATGGATCCGCAAGCCTTGTCGAATTCCTTGCCGAAAACGACTTTGCGGCTACCGAGAGCGCATTTTCCGCCGCAGTCGCCGCAAAGTCAAGAGCGTTCTTTTGTGTTTCGCCTTTGAGAATATCAATGGTGCCTTCCTCAAAAGATTTTGCTCTTTGTTCGCCCACCGACGGAACCCCCTGCATCTCTATCTGTAACAGCGCTCAAACGCCGTTACTTGTCGCAACGATCAAGTCCGCTTCGGTCGCCTTCAGTACGTCATCGACGGTGAACCCGTCCGCAACTTCTTTCAGCACCAAGCCGTCGCGCGTAACTTCTATCACGCACATTTCCGTAACAATCAAGTCAACCGCGCACTTGGCGGTAAGCGGCAAGGTGCAGCGTCTTAGTATTTTCGGCTCGCCCTTTGCCGTGTGCTCCATTGCCACGATTACTTTTTTCGCGCCCGTCAAAAGATCCATCGCGCCGCCCATACCAGGAACCAGCTTGCCGGGAATCATGTAATTTGCGATGTTGCCTTCCGCATCAACTTGCAACGCGCCAAGAACCGTAACGTCAAGATGCCCGCCGCGAATGATGCCGAAGGATGTCGCGCTGTCGAAAAAACATCCGCCAGGCAGAATTGCGGCAGGCTGTCCGCCAGCGTTGACAATGGTATTGTCGGCGTTGGCTTCTGGCGCAGGACCAAGACCAACAAAGCCGTTTTCGGAGTGGAGCATTACGCTCACGCCTTGGGGAATGTAAGCCGGAACCCTTGTCGGAAGACCGATGCCAAGGTTGACTAGTTGACCGGTTTTAAGCTCCTGCGCAACGCGCTTGGCAATGTTGTTCTGCAACTGCTCTTTATCCATTGCTTGCGCCTCCGTCGAAAATGTGGGTAACAAAAACACCAGGCGTCGCCACCGCATTCGGATCAAGCTCGCCAGCGTCCACAAGCTCGCCCGCCTCGACTATTGTGATTTTTGCGGCAGCCGCCATGACATTGTTGAAGTTGTTTTCAGAGCCTTTGTAAACCATGTTACCGGCTTTGTCAACCTTGCGCGCGTAGAGCAGAGCCACGTCGGCAAAGAGCGGCTTTTCGAGCAAATACTCTTTGCCGTCAACTGTTATTTTTTCCTTGCCCTCTTCGACCAAAGTGCCAAGACCGGTCGGCGTAAGAATCCCACCAAGCCCGAAGCCAGCGGCACGGATGCGCTCGGCAAGGGTGCCTTGCGGAACCAAGTCAACCTCGGTCTCGCCCGCCGACATCTGCCGCCCCGTTTCCTTGTTAAGACCGACATGGGTGGCGATTATTTTCCTGAACTGTTTGTTAACAACGAGCTTGCCAACGCCCTTGTCGGGCATGGCAGTGTCGTTGCAGATCAGCGTCAGGTTTTTCGTGCCGGCGGCAAGCAGCGCGTCAAGCAATTTTTCGGGCGTGCCGTTCGCCATGAAGCCGCCAACCATCACGGTGTCGCCGTCTTTGACAAGCGACACCGCCTTCTCCAACGAAATGAGCTTGTCCATTTTACCCTCTGGCAACCAGCATGGAGATTCCCTGCCCGCCGCCTACGCACAGCGTGGCTAGCCCTAGGCGCGAAGAACGCCGCTTCATTTCGTGAACCAGCGTTACAAGAATTCTCGCGCCGCTCGCCCCGATCGGATGCCCAAGTGCTATTGCGCCGCCGTTAACATTGACGATTTCAGGATTGAGACCAAGCTCGTCCATGACGACGAGGGACTGCACAGCAAACGCCTCGTTCGCTTCAACAAGGTCGATGTCGGAAATGCCAACGCCGGCTTTTTTCAAAAGTTTTTGCGTCGCGGGAATCGGTCCCGTTCCCATCACCGAAGGATCCACGCCCGCGCTTGCGCCTGCCTTGAAGCTCGCAAGCGGCTCGATGCCAAGCGCCTTGGCTTTCGCGCCGCTCATAAGAACAAGCGCAGCCGCGCCGTCGTTGATGCCAGATGCGTTGCCGGCGGTTACGGTGCCTTCCTTGTCGAAAGCCGGGCGAAGCTTGGCTAGGCTGTCAATGGTAAGACCTGCGCGGGGGTATTCGTCGGCGCTCACGACAATCGGATCGCCTTTCCTCTGCGGAATCGAAAATGGGATAATCTCATCGACAAACTTGCCCGCCGCAATAGCGGCTTCGGCTTTGTTCTGGCTTGCCACGGCGAACTCGTCCTGGCGCTCCCTGGAGATGCCGTATTTCTTGGCAATGTTTTCGGCGGTAATTCCCATGTGATAGTTGTTGAAAACATCCGTCAAGCCATCGTAGACCATCGAGTCCGTGAGCTTGCCGTCGCCCATGCGCTGCCCCCAGCGCGCGCTGTCCAGCAGGTACGGCGCGCGGCTCATGTTCTCGGTGCCGCCAGCCACGACAATGTCCGCGTCGCCCAGAGCAATGGCTTGCGCCGCCATTTGCACGGCTTTAAGACCGGAGCCGCAAACTTTGTTGACAACGAAAGACGGCGTTTCAACCGGCAGACCCGCGCATATTGCGACCTGCCTTGCAAGGTTCTGCCCAAGCCCCGCAGCCAGAACGTTTCCGAATATCACCTCATCGACCTGATCGCATTTCAATCCGGCTTTTTCCAACGCGCCTTTCACGGCGGCGGCGCCAAGCTCGGCGGCTGGAATGTCCTTGAATGCGCCTCCGAAAGAGCCAATTGCGGTTCTTACCGCGGATACTATCACGACATCGTTCATCATAATCCTCCTGACAATTTTGTCGAGCTCTTGCGAAACTTATGGGGTTTCGCAAGAGGTCTAGAGAAGCACTGATTAAATCCGATGAGGATTTAATCAGTGCTTCTTAACCGCATCTGCGCCATGCAGATGCATCGGACTGCAAGTCCGCGGGAACCGCTGAATTCCGCTTTAATCAGCGGTTCCCTAGTATTGATGAACGAACCCCGCCGCAAGCAGCGGGGTTCGTTCGTTCTCCCGTGGAATTGCATTCGGGGTTTAATACCCCGCCCCTTGGGGCGGGGCATTAAACCCATCAGCAAGAATAAAACCCTTTGCCGCTCTTGCGCCCAAGAGTTCCCGCTTTGACCATCTCGCGCAGACGCGGATGCGGGCAGTATTTTTGATCCCCGATTCGCGCGTGAAGATCTTCCATAATTGCAAGGCAGATATCCAGACCGATAAGATCAGCAAGCTCCAGCGGTCCCATCGGATGGTTCGCGCCAAGCTTCATCGCGGTGTCAATGTCCGCAGCCTCCGCCGCGCCTTCGGCAAGCAGACCGATGGCTTCGTTTATGAAAGGAATTAACAGCCGGTTGACGATGAACCCGGGGCTGTCCTTGACCATGACCGACGTCTTGCCTATCGACGCCGCAATTTCCTTCACCTTGCCGACAACCTCCGGCGGAACGCTGTCAGGCGCGACGATCTCGACAAGCTTCATCACCGGGACGGGATTGAAAAAGTGCATCCCGATTACCGGTCTGCCAAGCCCCGCGCCGATCTCCGTTACCGAAAGCGAAGAAGTGTTGGTGACAAAAATCGCGCCGGCTTTGCACGCGCCGTCCAGCGCCGCGAACAGCTCGCGCTTGAGCTTCATGTCCTCGAGCGCGGCTTCCACGATTAGGTCGCAGTCCGCGACCGTTTGCGTCGTCCCGACCGAGATCGCGGCAGCCGCCTTGCGCGCGTCCTCGTCAGCCATTTTCCCGCGCGAGACAAGTTTTTCCAGCGCCGCGCCCACCTTCGCCTTGCCGCGCTCGGATTGCTCCGCGCTCACGTCGCAAAGCACGACCGAGTAGCCTTCGGCGCAGGCGAAAACTTGCGCGATTCCCGCGCCCATTGTTCCGGCTCCAATGATTCCAACTTTCACGATTGCCCTCCTGCGTTCTATTTTACTGGAGAGCGCCGAATAAATCAACGCTCTCAAAATCGCTTTACGTTTTCTCCATCGCCGTTATGCGCTGGGACAGCGTCGGATGGTTATGCTTCAGCTTGACGACAAGCGGGTGCGGCGTTAGATCGCCAAGACCATCCCTGTACGCCTTCTTCAGCGCGGAAATCGCCGTCTGCGCGCCGCAATGCTCCACCTCGAACGCGTCCGCCTCGTATTCGTGCTTGCGGGACAGCGCTCTTTCGGGGATTGAAAGAACAATATTGACAGGTTGCAGCATCGTGAACAGCACGAAAATGCCGAATGCCATGTTAGCGCCCGCGAAGCCAAAAGCCATGGACACTTCCGGTCTGACGACGACAAAGTATGCGACCGCAACGATTATAGCCACTTCTACAATAAAAAGCGGCATTCGCTTCAGTATATGATGCTTTTTGGCGTGCCCAATTTCGTGCGCCAATATCGAAACTATTTCGTCATGGCTCAATTTTTCCACAAGCGTGTCATGCAGACCGATGGTTTTGGTTTTGCCAAAACCAGTCGCAAAAGCATTCATCTTCGTGGTTCTTTTCGAGGCGTTCACCACATAAATGCCTTTCAGCTTATAGCCGGTCTTTTGGGCTAGCGCCTCGATTTTTGTTTTCAGCTCTCCCTCCTCCAAGGGGGTAAACTTGTAAGTGAGCCTCAAGATGAGCGGGGAGAGAAAAGCGAGGAGTAGCTGGAAGGCAATCAGCACGAAGAAAAATGCGAAAAACACGCGGTCGCCGATCTGTCGGTGCAGGAACAGGAACAGCGCAAGCAATCCGCCCATCAAAATAAGCTGCAAAAGCATCATTTTGACAAAATCGGCGACGAACGTGCCAACCGTGCTTTTGTTAAAGCCGTAGCGCGCCTCGGTAACGAACGTGTCGTAAACGCCGAGCAGGCTGCGGACAACGCCGGCGATAGCGATTGGCACTAACAAAATAAACATGCTCGTCAGATAGATGTTTGCGGTGCGCGCCGAGACGAAACCGTAAAGCATGTGATGAAAATTGAAGCCCAGGAAAGCCAGGGTTACAGCCGCGCCGACAAGCCCGCTGATAAACAGGAACTTGAGTTTCTCCGTTAGGTAAGCCTGGTTTTTCTTGTACGCTTCGCTGTCGAACACGTCGCGCACGTTTTCCGGCAGGGGCGCGTTTCTGCTGGAGTAGTAGAGATACCGCAGGAAAAGATCGAAAGCCGTGGTTGCAAAAAAGATCGCGAAGATAAGCATGCGCATATAATCCCCCTACTCCCTTTCGCCCGCGTTGCCGCTTTCTTCGATTTCGCGCAGCGCGTCCCTTACTTCCTTGCTGGCGATCAGCTTGCCGTAGACTTTGCAGGACGCCACCGCTTTTTTTATTTCAACCAGCGTCACGTCTTTCGAGATGTGGAGCACCCCAACGCAGTGGAGGTTGACCTTTTCGCCCTTGAAAATCAATTCCTGGAAAAATTTGCGTCCCACAGCCATCATAGCGAACGACCAAAAATGGACTTCCTTGCTCGCGCCGTCCAGCCCCTCCGTTTTCATGAAAGCTTCGCCCGCTTTCGTGAACTGGTCGAACTCGCTGGCGTGGGTTTCAATGAGCTTGCGCGTAGCCGACCGAATGAAATCGGATCTGTTGTCGAACAGACCGCGATCTACCAGATAATCGATTTGCCCGATCTCCAGCGGGCTCAGGTTTACGGAAACCTTCTCTTTTTGGAACTTGTCAGGACTCATAGGCTCTTCATATTTCATGCGATGCCCTCCATGGGGGGTTGATGCAGATCCCATACGGAATCTACTTGGAGTATAGGTAAATTCGACACTCCTGTCAACCCCCAAATGGAGTCTAGGTGGAATCCGCAAAGGGCATTGTTTTCATCCCTCCAGACCCGCATTGTTCGCTCCCCGCATTCACTCGCCCTTGAACGGCAGCGGCTTGCGCTTTTCCAGCATCGCGGACATGGCTTCGCGCCGGTCCGCGCTGTCGAAGCAGCTCGCGAAATGGCGCAGCTCGACATCGATTGCCGCGTCCATGCCCAGCGCCCTGCCTTCCTCGATCGCGCGCTTGGTCGCCCTCACCGCGATCGGGGCTTTCGCGGCGATCGCCGCAGCCATCGCCAGCGCTTCGAGGAGGAGCGCGTCGGGAGCGCAAACTTTGTTCACAAGACCGATTTCCAGCGCGCGCCGCGCGTCGATGCGCTCGCCGGTGAACAGCAACTGCTTCGCCATGCCTTCGCCGATAAGGCGCGGCAGGCGCTGGGTTCCGCCGAAGCCGGCTGTGATTCCCAAGCCGACTTCCGGCTGGGAGAAGCTCGCGCTCTCGCCGGCGAGCCGTATGTCGCAGGCGAGCGCAAGCTCGCAGCCGCCGCCGAAAGCGAAGCCGTTGACCGCCGCTATCGCGGGTATCCCCAGCGTCTCGATCGCCCGCAGCGCGTCGTTGCCCAGCCGCCCGAACGCCTGCGCCTCGCTTGCGCTCATGTCCTTCATCTCCGCGACGTCCGCGCCCGCGACGAACGCCCTTGCGCCTGCGCCGGTTATGACAAGGCAGCGCGTCGCGCCGACGTCGATCGAGTGCAGCGCTTCCAGCATTTCCGTAAGCACTTGGCGGTTCAGCGCGTTGAGCGCGGGCTGCCTGTCAATCGTGAGAAGCAGGACGTCGCCGTGGTTTTCCAACACTATGTGTTCCATAAAATCGCTCCTTCTTGAATAGACCTCTTGCGAAACTCCATAAGTTTCGCAAGAGGTCCTGCCTTTTGCAAGCCTCTGGCGTGCAAAAGGCGTTTTCAGCGGAAGCTCTTGCAAAATTGAAATTTCGCAAGAGCTCTAATATCGTTCGCGTTAAGTCCCCGCAGCTTGCGCGACGGGGATTTTGTCAAAGCCTTTGCGCTCATGCGTCGGCTTGGATGTCCCAGGATTCGTCCACGCCTTTTTCGTAAACTTCCCTCGGCAGGATGGGCTGCGCAAGAAATTTTTGCGTTTCCTCGCTTATTTTCCCCGCGGCGAATTCCGCGCCGGCTTTGCGCGCGGCGTCAAGATAAGGGCGCGTAAGCTCGTCGTATTCGGATTCGCCGAACAGACCGCCCTGCCCGCTGAATATCGAAAATTCCCTGTGGTTGACGTCCGCGCCGCCGCGCTCGAACAGCTTAATGATGCTGTCATAATTGCCGTCCGCCGTCCAGAAGCCGCAGGTGGAAATGAAGAATTGCCGCTGGCGGGAAAGGTCGTAGCGCAGCGGGTGCCCGCCGCTCGCGGCGTTTTTGTCCATGAACGGCAGCGATATCGGTATCAATCTGTCCATGAATATTTTGAGCTGCCCGGGATAGAAACAGCCGTAAAGCGGGAACGAGTACACCACAACGTCCGCGCCAGCGAACTTGGGCAGAAAGCCTGCCATGTCGTCGTCAATCGCGCACTTGCCCGGCGTTTTTTCCCAGCACGCGAAGCAGCCGTTGCAGCCTTTTATGCTCGCTTTCGTAACGTCGATGACGTCCGCGCCCGCCCAGCCCGCGCCCTCCAGGAAAGCGCGCGTCAGGCGCATTGTGCCGCTGCGCTCCCCGCGCGGCGACCCGTTGATCAGCAAAACTTTCATTGCGATTCCTCCTTCGTCAGTTCGTCCAAGTGTATAAGGCTATTCGCGAAAACAACGCTGCGCGCGTCGCCTTCGATTTTCCAGTGATGCGCGCCAGTGTCCCCGCTGCGTATCCCGATTTTCGCGCCAAACGGCAGCATCAGGAAACTTTGGAACAGCTTCGCGATCATCCCGCCGTGCGAGACGATCGCGATTTTCGCGTCGGGCGGGTTTTCGTTTATTATCTTTGACAACGCCGTTTCCGCCCTTGCGCGAAACTCGATGGCGCTTTCCTGTTCGTAGACCGCGACATGCGGGTGCTTCGGCTTTGGCTCGGGGTATTTTTCCTGCGCGTCCTCGCGGGAAAGCCCCGCAATCAATCCGTTGTTCCATTCCATTAACTCGTCGCTAAACTCGACGGGGGCGCGCGCGGCTGCCGACAGCTTTTCGGCGGTCTGCCTTGCGCGCTTTAAACTGCTGGAAAAAATTTTGTCGATGCGCATGTAAGAGGCAGCCCACCGCGCCATGAGCGCGGCTTGCCGATGCCCAAGATCTGTCAGGGCGAAATCCGCCCTGCCTTCAATCACGTTCAATATGTCCGCTTCGGATTGCCCGTGGCGGATTATCAGCAGATCCATTGCTAGTCCTCCTTCCTTGGCGGCTGCTTGCAAGGTTTTAACTCTCCCGCGCAGCCGCCGCCAGCCGCATTCCGTTGTCCGTTTCCCGCCGGTCCC
>Ga0209755_10004101_pt1 | contig 17535 bp, 7 predicted proteins | sample TergutCo191P1_FD_187301 | JGI IMG/M metagenome (GOLD analysis project Ga0209755, IMG submission 187301) | Cornitermes sp. P1 segment gut microbial communities from Petit-Saut dam, French Guiana - Co191P1 (SPAdes) (version 2) | ecosystem: Host-associated > Arthropoda: Insects > Digestive system >...
CTCGTCGTTATTGCAATGATAGACGGACTGGACTACGAAATTTTTTGCGCCGACCCAACGCTACCCGGTCCTGCCGATGGCAATGCCGTGTATGAAACTTCGGGTGAAGATACGATTCTAGCTATAAGAAACGCACTCAGATATGGGTTTCCGGTCAACTCATTTTTGTCCAATATCACGCTTGAAAATGCAGATGAGCGGGCATGGAACGCCTATATCACGAGGGTTGCCATAGCGATGGCAAACAACCCAACCGCCACATTTACGGGCGATTCTGAAACCATAGCCGCCGCGCAAAATTTGGTTGAAAATAATATTTCCGACGAACATCGCAACTTTGAAACGCTGCTCCCTGCTATTGAAATTAACGGGGAACAATTCGCCAATCATTTCGTAGGCGCAGTGGACGCGGGCGTAGTTTTTGCGCAGTCCGAAACATTCAGCGTAACGCACAACCGCAGAACCACTTCGCCTGATAATCCGTTCTATTTTGAATGGGCGGCGGGAACACCGGCAGGCTCACGCCTTGTTGTTAACGGCGAAACCTACACCTACCCAAACATCTCAGACCACAGATTTCGCAACGAAGTTGATTTCCATTTGGAAATGCCGAACAATCCTGCGCTTAGAGGTCAAGAAGCAAAGGTATATCTTGTTGGTATGCACAATCAATTCGCAAACCGTGTATGGCGTTTGCAACACCCCACAAATCCACTCGGATGGCAGGACATGGTGCTGTATATCCCATACGTGCGTTCGAGTGCGGCATTTTCTTTCGAGCCGATTGACAGCGAAGGTGCGCTTCGCATAATTAAGCGTAATCCTTCGGGTCAAGGTCTTGCAGGTGCAGTTTTCACAATCACCGGGCCGGACGGTTTTAACGTGCAAATGACAACCCCCGCAAACGGCACAATTGTTCTCACGGGCTTAGAGCCGGGAACGTATACCGTTACGGAAATTGTACCGCCGCCGGGGTATCAACTTTCCGCGCCAACTTCGGTAACGGTAACAATTCCCCCCGGAAACACGGAAACAATCGAGCGCGTTTTTGTAAATCCGCCATACACAAATGGAAACGGCAACGGCAATGGTACAAGTGTACGCATACAAAAAATATGCGCGCTTGGCAGATACAATATCCCCGGCGCAATGATGCGCGTTGTGGGTATGTCGGCAAATTATGTTGCTTTGCCGGACGGTCAAACAATTTCCTTTAACAACACGGGCATAAATCTTATGCAAGTGCTTACCGCAGGCGCAACAACCGCCGTGCCGGGTGGCGTAACAAGCACCGTGATTGACGGCGTTTGGACGCTTGAAGGCTTGCCATACGGGTTTTACATGGTGTACGAATACCGCGCCCCCGATGGTTACAGCCTTTTACCCGCACACACCGCAAGAGGTTTTTGGCTTGCACCGCCGAATGTAAACGTGCAAATCAGCCAACCCGATTTGAATATCAGCGGCACAGGCAACCAAAGCAGTTGGAATGTTGACTGGTCTTTGGGCGATATTGGCGGCAACATGGGTGGCGGCGGCGACCCCATCGCAGGGTGGAACGCCTACGGCGCAATTACAATCCCCGGCGACAGCATGGCTCCGCCAGAGTTTGAAATAATCGAAACAGCGGTAACATCTTCTGTTTTGATAACTTTCGAGAATTATCCGTTTTCCGAAATTATTGTGTATAAACGCGCAATCAATAACGGAATTGAAGGTGATTTTCTCGCAGGTGCAACTTTCCGCATTGAGGGCTTTTTTGTAGAGGGCAATGCGCCGCAGATTATTGAAATGGTTGGCGTAACCGATGCAAACGGACGCTTAGTATTCCGTGGACTTCCCGCAGGAAGCTACACCATTACCGAACTGCAAGCCCCCGCAGGCTTCATGCGGAATTATCCATATCACAGAAGCGTAAACGTAAGTTGGGGGCAAATTGACGGACACCCCACACGCCATGCGCCGTCCGTGGTGTTTTTCAATACGCCGAAATCAAGCCTTGAAATTCATAAAGTTTGTGCGAACACAGGCGCGAATTTATCGGGTGCGGTCTTTGAAATTTCCGACCCAACAAGCGGCGAAACGTGGCAAGCAACCACAGGCGCAAACGGCAGGGCCATCTTCGGGCAAGGCGACAACGGAAATTTCCTCTACCCATATCACACGTATATTGTGCGTGAAATTGTTGCGCCACTCGGTTTTGTGCTTAACAGCACATCCCGCGAAATTGTCCTAACCCCCGGCGATAATAACGTAATCACTTGGACGAATTATCACAATCCAAGCCTTACAATCATCAAGCGCGACGCGGCAACACACGCGCTTTTGGCAGGTGCAGTTTTCGAGGTTACATTTGAAAACGGGCAAACAATCGCGGGAAGTCCGTTCACAACAGACGCACAGGGCAGAATCATAATCCCCGAAATTTTGGGCGATAACGAGTTTGAGCGTACCGTTATCGTTACCGAAATCGCACCGCCGCCCGGTTATAACCTTGCTACACCAAACTGGCAGCGTGTTGTAATCCGTGCAGGCGAGGACAACACTGTAACATTCGACAACGAGCGTATGCCAACCCTCACGATTCAAAAAATCGACGCTCGCACAGGCTACCCCATCCGTGGCGCGTGGTTTGAGGTTGAATATCTCGGCGCAACGGCAGGCACGGGGAGCGGTAATATCGGCGCAAGCGGTATGCTCACAGGCAATCCGTTTATCACCGACAGCAATGGGCGTATCGTAATCGAAGGCGTTTACAGTGGGCGTTACCGCATCCGCGAAATTCGCGCCGCCGATAATTATTGGCTAACGCCGCTGGAAGCAGACCGCACATGGATTATCGAAATCCGCGACAACGAGGATTACACGCTTGTTGTTGAAAATACCTTGCTTCCCACCCTTGTAATCACCAAGCGCAACGCTTTAACATGGCGACCTGTTCCCATGACGCAATTCCGCGTGGAGTACGAAGTACCCAACAGCCCACACGTTCAGCATATCGGCTACTTTATGACGAATATGCAGGGGCAAATTATTTTGCCATTCGTGCAAGTTGGTTGGTATCGCGTGACGGAAACCCGCCCCGCGTTTGGTATGACGCTTGCCACAAACAACAATTTCCGAGTGTTCTTGCAACCGGGCGACAATTCCTACGCACTTATCCGTGAGGGTATTATTGCAAGCGACAGCATGATTGCGCCTTTTGCGGCGGTTGCGGAGATTTGCGAAGAACCCGCGTTCGAGCCAAGCGAAACCGAACGCGAATATCTGCAACGTGACAGCGGAGCAATCGAAAATGCACCCACGCCCGAAATTCCCGCAGATGTAGAAGTTGAAGCAATCGAGCCGGATATGGACGCAATCGCCGTGGCGGAACTTGCACCCGAAACAGGCGACCCGACAAACAACCTCTACATCAACTTCCCCGATGATTTCTTTGACAGAATCGACATTGAAAACATCGAAATTGCACTCTATGACAACCCCGCTCTTGCGGCGCGTATGAGTAGCAATCTACAAGTTTGGGGTGGCGACCAATTTTGGAACAACGACCTCGGCGTGTGGAATTTCCCGCAAAACAGCCTAATAATTCGCAAGGAAAACGCGATTACAGGGGAACTTCTGCAAGGCGCAACATTCTCCGTGACGCAAATTTCAAGCGGTAATGACAGCGGCTTGGCGGGAACAATTATCGGATATTTCACCACAAACCACAGCGGAATTATCGTAATTGCAGGGCTTGACCCCGGTTATTTCCTCGTGGAAGAAACCACGCCGCCCGATAATTTCACCCTATCCACGAACAACCGCCAACACGCATTTTTGCGACCCGATGGCACAAGCATTGTGGAAATGACTTTCTCCAATTTGCCGTACAGCAGTCTAATAATCACCTTGCGTTGTTCCGTAACAAGTGCGCCGATTCCCAACGGCGAGTTTCGCGTTACCAACTCCGCAGGCGCAGTTGTTGGCACAGATAACGGGCATTTTTGGACGAATTTGCAAGGCGAAATTTTAATCCCCAACGTCATTCCCGACAGCTATGTGATTACGCAAATAACCGTGCCACCGCTGTTTGTAATTGACCTTGTGCAATCTACGCAAACGATTCGCGTAAATCCAACAGGGCAAATTTACCGCGTGGACTTTTTCAGCGACCCATTATCTCAACTTATTATCACCTTACGCTGTGAAGTTTCGGGGCAACCAATTCAAGGCGGCGAGTTTCGCGTTACCAACAGCGCGGGAAATGTTGTCGGTTCTGCTAACGGCATTTTCTTCACAAACTTGCAAGGCGAAATTACAATCCCAAACCTCGGCGTAGACAGCTATGTTGTAACACAGCTAAATGCGCCCGATGGATTCAGACTTGGCGACCAAAACAGCCAAACAATTTTTGTGCAACGCCCCGCAGAAACTTACGCGCTTAATTTCACCAATGAGCCGTACAGCGGCTTGATTATTCAAAATCTTGACGGCTACAACGGCGACCCTCTCCCCGGTGTTCGCTTCCGCATTGACCGCATAAATGAGAGCGGCAACGTGCTTGTGGGTAACACGTTACCGATGCCAACGGCAGAATCGAATTAACCGGGCTTCTCGGTTCGTTCAATATTACTCAGTTGGACGTTCCGAACGGCGGACATGATTTTGTCACAGACGAACGCGGCATTATCTATCTTCCCGCAATCGAGGACGGAGTAATCTACGTGCGTGAAACTCACGCTTTACCCGGCTTCTTGATTGACGAAGAAATCACGCGAGTAATAATCAACGCCGAAGCAAGACAACGCGAACACCTTGTCACAATTGAAAACACACCCGCCGCAGGGCTTCTTGTGGTGGTGCGTGACGCACAGACCCGCAGACCATTGGAAGGCATTGAAATTGAAGTACGCCACTCCGATGGGCGAATTGTTACAGGGCAAATGCTTGACGGAAACCAACCCAACACACCCGCCAACTCCCCACAACTCGCACCAAACGGCAATTTCCTCACCGACAACAGAGGGCGCGTAAACCTCAACCACCTTGCCCCCGGCGTATATCATGTGCGTGTTGCAACAACGCTCCAAGGCTACCAAGCCGACACGGACGTTCATGTTGTTACCGTCGTCGCAGGGCAACAGGCGGTTTTGGAATTGGAAATTGCTCCGCTTGCAGGATTCCGCCTGCTGAAAATTTGTGCAATCACACGCGAACCCATCCACAACGTAGAGTTCATGGTTTTCGACAGCAATAATCATGTTGTTGGCGTATTTTACACCGACAACAACGGATTGATTGATTTCTCCGCAATCCTTGCACCCGGACGCTACACAATCAGGGAAACACGCCCCGCGCCCGGATTCTCCCGTGACGATGTTCCCCGCACGGTAGAATTTATCGCAGGCCGAGTTACGGAAATTGTTTGGGAGAATATCCCCATCGCCGGTCAGTTGCAAATTTTGAAAGTGTCCGGTGACGACAATATTCACAACGGCTTGCCTGCGGGTACACCTCTCGCCGGCGCGATTTTCGAGATATTCTCCGCTCAGACGGGCAATCTTGTTGACCGCATCGTATCCAACGAGCGAGGTATGGCAATTTCTCGTCCCTTGCCCCTCGGCAGATATATCGCCGTGGAGGTCGCCGCTCCGAATTTCTATATGATTAACCCGATGGAGATTCCTTTCGAGATTGAATTTGAAGGGCAAATCGTTCGGACGATGTTCCCGAATTTCTCTGCAAACTTCGGCGTAACCATCCGCAAAACAGGACCACAAGAAGTCATGCAAGGTCACAATATCATGTATGAAATTCCCGTAATTCGTAACGACAGCACCACACCCCTCGCAGACTTCTTTTGGCGCGACGTTCTGCCCACAGAAGCCGTCAGAGCCGACAGGCTGGTAACAGGCACGTACAGCCACGCCTTGCGTTACAGGGTGCTTGCGACCACCAACAGGGGCAACGAAATCGTTGTTGCCGACAACCTTTCCACTCTCACCAACAATGTCATTGAGCTTCGCCCTGTTCATCTTGGACTGGCGGCAAATGAGTATATTGTTGATTTCACGTTGTTCTTCGGTCAGGTTCCTGCCGGATTCACTTCAATTGAACGTCCACAGATTTTTGTGGATGTCCTCTCGGAAGCACAGGCATTTCTGCCCAACGGCATGATGTTCGCCAATAAGGTTGACGTTGGCGGCCGGGTGCCGGGTACGCAAGAGTGGATTATCTCAAATTCAACCACCGCCTCAACAATTTTTAATAATCGCAGACTTCCGAGGTCGGGTTGGTAGTAGCGTTTTGACGGCATTGCAAAATAATCTACCGTCATAAGAGCCAAAAACCGCCGCCCCATGAGCCAATAAACTCATGGGGCAACGGTTTTTTTGCGTTACTCGGTTTGTTGTACAGGACGTAAAATTAGCTTGAAATATGCCGTTCACGCAAATATGATAATAGTTGATTCAATGAAAGTGGTGGACGAAAATGGTTTTTTCATACGGCGAAGAAGAAATAAACTATCTGAAAAAGAAAGACAAGACGCTTGCTGTTGCCATTGAAACTATTGGGCATATCAACCGCGAGGTGACCCCCGATTTATTTTCCGCGCTTGTAAATTCCATCGTGGGGCAACAAATTTCCACAAAGGCACACGCAACCATTTGGGCGCGGATGCAAAACGGGCTTGGTGAAATAACTCCGCAAACCATTTTGGATTGTCCCGATGATAAATTGCAAAGCTACGGCATCTCGTTCAAAAAGGCGGCGTACATCAAGGGCGCAGCGGCACGAGTAGCAGATGGCACGTTAGACATTGACGCACTTAATCAAAAATCCGACGCAGAAATTTGTGCGAAGCTAATTCAAATTGACGGCGTTGGCGCATGGACGGCAGAAATGCTAATGTTGTTCTCACTGCAACGTCAGAATATTTTAAGTTTCGGTGATTTGGCAATTCTGCGCGGTATGCGAATGCTGTATCATCACCGCGCAATATCCAAGCCGTTGTTTGAAAAATATAGGCGGCGATATTCGCCGTACTGCTCTGTCGCAAGCCTGTATCTGTGGGCAATCGCGGGCGGTGCAATCGAAGGAATGAAGGACTATGCACCAAAAAAATAAAATCGTACACATAGACATGGATATGTTTTTCGCCGCCGTGGAAATTCGGGACAATCCCGAACTGGCAGGCAAGCCGTTAATAATCGGCGCGTTGCCCCACGAGCGCGGCGTTGTTTCAACGTGCAGTTACGAGGCGCGGGAGTTTGGCGTACGTTCCGCGATGAGCATAAAAGAAGCGTTTCGCCGTTGCCCCCACGGAATTTATATGCACCCTAACGGGCGCAAGTACACCGAAGCGTCACGGCAGATTCACAAAATTTGGAGCGACTACACCGACCTCTGCGAATATATTTCGCTGGACGAAGGATTCTTGGATGTCACAGGCTCGGAGCATCTGTTCGGCGGCGCGGCGGCTATTGGGCATGAAATTCGGCGGCGCGTGAAAACCGAAACGGGGCTAACGTGTTCCGTGGGAATCGGCTATTCCATGATGTCTGCGAAGTTGGCAAGCGAAGAAAAAAAGCCCGACGGCTTTTTTGAAATTCTCACGCCAACGGCGTTGCGCGAGTTGATTATCGACCGCAGCGTTCGCACCGTTTACGGCGTTGGTGCGAAAACCGCCGCCGAACTGGAGCGACTTGGCATTACAACCGTTTGCGGCATTTACGAAAGCCGAGAGGCCGTCGCCAAATTGCTTGGCAATCACGGGAGACAAATCATAGACTTGGCAGACGGCATTGACACGCGAAAAGTTACCCCCGCCACCGAGCCAAAGTCCATCGGAAACGAACACACCTTCCAAGAGGATATACGGAATTTCGATTATCTTCGAGATGTGCTTTTGCTTGTGGCGCAAAAACTCAGCTTCGACATTCGCATTAAAGGGCTGTACTGTCGCACCGTCACGCTAAAGGTAACGTACTCAGACATGAAACAAATCACCCGCGCAAAAAGCGGCAACCCCACAGACAGGGCTTCCGTCATTTTTGAAACCGCCGCCGCCCTGCTTGATAAAATCGAAAAACGCCCGGTGCGATTGGTCGGCATTAGTCTAAGCGGATTTTCCGATACGCCAAATTTGCAAATGTCCCTGTTCGATTCAGGCGAGGACAACAGCCACGAAAAATTATCCGACGCAATGATGAAACTGCAAAAAAAATACGGACGGGGCATTGTGAAAACTGCCGACGAACTCCGCGCCGAGAAGCGTGTATGGGGCGATGAACAGGAGGTGCGCGAATGAACGAAAAATTTACACATCAGAAAATAAAAGGCGTGCCGCACAAAACAATGCTTCCCGCCGGCACAGCGTTGGTGCTGGAGGGCGGCGGAACACGCGGATTTTACAGCGCAGGCGTTTTCGAAGCGTTCATGGACGCGGGCATTATGTTTCCGTACATCGCGGCGGTTTCTGCCGGTGCCGCAAACGCGCTTACTTATGTTGCGGGGCAAAAAGGACGCAATCGTCAAATCGTTGAGTTTTACGTCGGCGACAAACGCTACGTGAGCAAGCGAAATATGTTGCGAAACAAATCCCTGTTCGGCTACGATTTTATTTTTAGAACCGTGCCGAAAAAACATATTTTTTGGGACAGCGAAATTTTTGAAAGCACGGATATTCGCCTACTTACAGGCGTAACCGATTGCGCCACGGGCGAACCTTGTTGGTTTGAAAAATCCGACCTCGCCCCGGAGTTCACGCCGACGATAGCGTCTTGCTCCGTTCCGCTTTTGTCGCAGATGGTGGAAATCGGCGGGCGAGAATTTTTGGATGGCGGTCTAAGTTCTCCAATTCCCATAGAAAAATCCGTTGCGGACGGCAACAATTTTCACGTTATCGTCCTAACGCGCAACGCGGGATATTCGCAAGAACCCTTCCGTTACAAGCGCATCGTAAAATTTTTCTACAATAAATATCCGCGCCTTGTGGACGCAATTCTAAACCGCCACGAAATTTACAACCGCCAGCTAAAATTATGCGAACAGCTTGAGCGAGACAAAAAAGCGATAATAATTCGCCCGCAAATTCCGCTAACCGTTGGGCGTTCAACGTCGGACACCGCAAAACTACTCGCCCTCTACGACGAAGGTCACGCCGAGGGTGCGCAAGCACTACGATTATTGGAAAATTTCCTGTAACGCAAACCAAAATCCAAATACCAAATGTACCATGCTACCCGCACAATTGCTGTGCGGGTTTTTTGTTGCCCAAACTCAAAAAGGAGAAGTGATTTTAATGGCAGACTACGGTTATGTACGGGTGAGCAGCATCGACCAAAACGAGAACCGCCAGTACGATGCAATGAAGGAATTGCAAATTCAGGATTCACGAATTTTCACGGACAAGCAAAGCGGAAAGGACTTCAACCGAACCGAGTGGAAGGCGTTGGTGAAAAAATTACGGCAAGGTGATTTGCTGTACATTAAATCCATCGACAGGCTGGGGCGCAACTACGATGACATTCAAAAATGGTGGCGTATACTCACGAAGGAGAAAGGCATTGACATCGTTGTGATGGATATGCCCCTGTTGGACACACGAAAAGGCAAAGATTTGCTTGGAACTCTCATCGCAGACTTGGTGCTAACTCTGTTCAGCTATGTTGCGGAAAATGAGCGGGCAACCATCCGCACACGCCAAGCTGAGGGCATTGCATCCGCAAAGGCACGAGGCGTTCGATTCGGCCGCCCTCCGAAAAAGCCCCCCGAAAATTTCGCCGATTTGGTGAAGCAGTGGGAGCGCGGAAAACTGCATCTGTCGGAAGTATTGGAGCAGACAGGCTTCAAAAAAACTACGTTTTACGCCCGTTTAGGGGAACTTCGTAGGGGCAAGAAAAAATAAGGGAGTCCGAAAATGTTTACATTTCCGAACTCCCTTTTTATATGTGTAGAAATTCAATCTGCCACGAAATATAGCATAATTTTCTAACAGTTTCAATCCCAAATTTGAAAAACGTGCGGCAAATTGTTCTCGTTGGGCATTTCCGTAAATGTAAACTTTTTTGAAAACCAAAAGCGATTTGTAGCCGCTTCGTACAATTATTCGCGCAAGCAAATAATTTTAAGGAGGCGGTATTCATGCAAGAACCGCAAATGTACGGATATGTCCGTGTATCCACGAAAGACCAAAACGAGGACAGACAAGTCATTGCTCTGCGCGAGTTTGGAGTGCCGGATGTCGGCATTGTAATTGAAAAAGTGTCCGGCAAAGATTTTAACCGCGCAGAGTACAGACGTTTGTTGGCGCGATTAAAACCCGGAGACACCCTTGTAATTAAAAGCATCGACCGGCTTGGACGGGATTACGAGGAAATTATTGAACACTGGCGTATCATCACGAAGGAAATTTCCGCCGCAATCGTTGTTGTCGATATGCCCCTGTTGGATACAAGGCAGAAAGACCGAGACTTAACATCCTCATTTGTCGCAGACCTTGTACTTCAAATTTTAAGCTATGTAGCCGAAGTGGAGCGTTCTTTTATTCACCAACGGCAGGCTGAAGGTATCGCGGCGGCGAAAGCAAAAGGTGTCAAGTTCGGAAGACCACCCTATGAACGCCCTGCACTGTTCGAGCCGATTCATGAATTGTGGCAAAGCGGGGAAATATCCGCAAGGGAAGCCGCTCGAAGGCTTGAAATTACGCATCCCACGTTCCTCGCATGGGTTGCCGATTTTAGAAGTGAAAAATAAATTTCGGTAAAAAAAGTAGGATTTATTTTCCACATCAAAAAAAATCAAATTGTGAAAATATGTTCTTTGTGGCTACAACATCGCTTTTTGGCATAACGCCAACAAAATTCAATAAGCAACTCGCTACCGAGTGTATCACAGCGAGTAATAATTTAGCAATAATTTTGTGGAAAATAAATCCTACTTTACTTACCGCACTATATGCTACATGAAGTAGCATTTTCTAAAATGCGGGGCTTATGAACATAGCACAGGGGGAGCAAAATGAGTAATTTTATGGGCAAGCATCATCCGTCTTTTGAAGTTCACCATCTTGGATGATTTGTACAGTACGCTGTTTTCTTGGAGGATTTGAAAGGGGTATTTAGTGATGAGAAGAAAAAATGTTTTAGTTGCTTATGTGCTTGCGGTTTTGATGATGGTTTCAAACATTACTGTGCCAATCAAAGTTGTTGCGAGTGATGAAATTCTTGGGAAGCAAGCAGATGTTGCAGATATTGCGTTGCTAACGACATCTCCCGCAGCTATTACCCTAGAAGAACATATCACAACCCAAATTGTCGCACCAGTTGCCGCGCTTGATGGATATATGCTGTCATGGACTTTGGCTGAAACGCAGTTGGGGTATTTGCATTTTTGGTATTTTATTTATGTGGATGGAGAGAGGTTTGAATGGGAACGATGGGGAGAAACGGCGGCACATCGACTTGGCGCACAGCACACGCCTTTCGACCTGCGGCAACTTAATCTCCCTACAGGCTCTCATCAAATTCAGATAAGGTTTTATGAATCTTCAATAGGAATGTCTGAACTTAGCAACACCATGAATTTTACAGAATATCGTACACCGCTTATTACTCCTACCATTGAGCTAAGCGGGGCGAGGCTCTTTTGGGACAATGTAGATACAAACGCAACAAGCATAAGCGTTTCTATACTCGATGGTTCTTACGTGGTTGCGGGTCAGACTATTAGTGGCAATTTTTCGGGTAGCTCTGTTGATTTGAGACATCAGGGACTTGACCCAGGCACTTTTCAAGTTCGAGTTAGGGTGCAGACCAACAGACTAGACTTCCTCCCTTCGCAATACAGTAATACCATAACATTTGTTTATGACGGGGTAGGTCTGCTTGACGCGCCTGTTATTTCCCTTGACGGGTATATGTTGTCGTGGGATTGGGCTTTTGGTGCAGATTGGTACTATATCTATGCCGATGGTGAACGTTTTGGATGGAGGCTCGATTATTTCGGGGAAACATATATAGATTTGCGTTGGTTTGGATTTTCAACAGGCACGTCATACCGCATTCAATTACGGGCAGTACCGTGGATATTGGAATATGCTTCCGAACTCAGTAACGCAGTGTATTTTGAATGGTTTTTGTCTGCACCGGAAATTTCTATTGACGGATATTTACTTTCAGGAACTTTAACCGGAGCTAATTGGTACGACATATATGTAAATGAAGAAAGGATTCCACATTGGCAATTAGGTTCGTGGAATATGCCATTTGATTTACGGGAAATTAACATCCCTGTCAACTCACAAATTCAATTGCGTGCTATTGAGCAGTGGACGGATAACTTTTCACGTCTTAGTAATGCAGTAACATTCGAGTGGTATTTACAAGCACCGACAATCTCTATTGATGGTTATATGCTTTCATGGAGTTTGATGGAGTATGCTCACTGGTATGATATCTATGTGAATGGTGAAAGAATTCCCCACGGACGACGCTGGGACTGCTGTTGCAATCGTCCACCGTTTGATTTGCGAAACATTGGTCTCTTAACAGGAACATTTCAAATTCAAATGAGGGTTGGATGGTTCGACCTTGAATCCGAACTCAGTAACACCGTAACATTCACGGAATATCGCGCCCAACTCTCTGCTCCGACCATTTCAATAGAAGGATATAGACTAACTTGGAGCAATGTGGATGCCAACGCTACACAACTGCGTGTTTATACAGACAATAGCGATTGGGCACGCGCAAATTTTTCTGTCGAAATGCCTTTTTTTGACTTGCGGTTTCTTCATCAGATTCAAGCAGGGGTGCATCAAATCCAAGCAAGTGCCGCTGATTGGGAAGGAAATTTTTTTGCATCGGAATTTAGTAATGCTATAACATTTGTTTCCGATGGTAGCGAACCATCGCAGTTCCCTACGCCAGTTATTTCTCTAGCAGGAAATTTGTTGACATGGGAAGCTATCGAATATGCAAATCATTTCCGAATTTATGTTGATGGCGTGGAGCGAACCGGTTTTAGCGGTGATTTTACTCAATTCAACTTGCAGTGGCTTGACCTTCCGCTAGGAGCCCAAATACAAATAAGGGCAACGAGATGGGGGGTTGCCCGGGATTCCGAACTTAGCAATGCCGTAATATTTGTTGGTTTGCCGCGCACCCCTGCGCCCGTAATTTCCCTTGATGGTCATTTTCTCATGGGTTCTATGTCGACAGGAAATAGCCTAGCACTTTACGCAAATAATGAGCGCGTAACTACATTTGGAAGATGGGATAATTTTGAAATCAATTTGCCTGAATTTATTCCACGCGGCACATTTCAAGTTCAAGTAAGAGATTTGGGGCGTTGGGGAATTTCCGAACCATCCTACCTCAGCAATGCCGTAACTTTTGTAAATACTGCGCCTTCGTTGTCAACGCCAAGTATTTCGATTGATGGTTCATTTTTGACATGGAACGTGGATGCAAGCACTCCGGAGCTCCGTATTTATGCAAACGGCTCGTGGTTCACACATACGTCACCTGAGAACCCCTTTTTTGACATGAGATTTCTTGCATGGAGCGGCGACTCATTTCAAATTCAAGTAAGGGCTATCGACTGGAGAGGTAATTTTTCAATATCTGAACTTAGCAATAGTGTAACCTTTGTTAGAGACGGAAGCCAACCACCGCAACTTGCTACACCACAAATTACCCTTGACGGGCATATGCTTAGGGTTGGATTTGTTGCAGGAGCGCAAAGATATGACCTTTTTGTAAATGGTGAACGTGTGCGCGTATTTAATTTCGCGCCAACTGCTACAGGACATTTCAATGTAAACTTGCTCAATTATCTTGATAGCGGCACATTCCAAATTGAAGTGCGTGCTTTTGGGCAACACGGAATTATTGCCAATTCGGATATGAGCAATGCGGTAACATTTACGAATAATTTGTCGCAACTCTCCACACCAACACTTTCAATAGATGGCTCGTTTCTTACATGGGACTCAGTTCCCAATGCAACAGAACTTCGCATTTATGTGAACGGTAATTTTTGGGCTACATCCTTGGAGGGAAGTCCTTTCTTTGATATGCGATTTCTTGCATGGAGCGGTGCTTCATTTCAAATCCAAGCAAAAGCTACTAACTGGTACGGGGATTTTTCTCGGTCAGGGCTAAGCAATGCTGTAACTTTTGTGCGAGAGGGGGGCGAACCTCCGCAATTTCCGCCAACAAACATTTCCATTGATGGTGGCTTGCTATCATGGGATTTAATAGAAGGTGCGCTGTCATACCGGATATATGTTAATGGACAGTTTTTCTCGAATATTTTTGCTGATAGAGACATGAATCGTGATTTGCGTTGGTGGTTAAGCCATCATTTTCCTTATGGCACATATCAAATTCAAGTAAGGGTTAATCAACACTTTGGCATTGCCCGCGCTTCTGAACTCAGCAATACAGCAATGCTCATACTTGCCCCTTCCGTAGCCACAAGCATGACACTTTCAGTTAGCCCTAATCGTTTGGCACTCCCTGGTGACTTCATAGCGGTGAATGCAAATATATTAGACCAATTCGGCGAATGGATGTGGGACGACTATGGGGTTGAATGGACGATTGATGGCTTGGTTGATGGTGAAAATCACGACTATTGGACATGGTCTACAGGGATTAACATCCGTTTATCTACAGTTGAAGAAAATCGGATTGTTACCGTTACTGCCGTGCTTGTTTCTAATCCAAGCATAACCGCAAGCACAACTATCACGGTTGATATGGATATTCCTATTTTACGAATAGGGTCGCCAAGCGGGGAATTCAGCAGTGGTACAGTTGGGCAAGCATCTTTCCCGATAACTACGAGGAATATTCTTGATGGCGTTTATCAAGCACAATTTGAGTGGACTTGGTGGGGAGCTAACGAAGGAGTATTGGTACATTTATCTTCCATTGGATTTAGCGGTAGCGATACACTCACTGGAGTAGTATCAATTCATGACGGAAAAGCAACTCTATATCTGAGCTATGATGGATTGTCGAATGTCCCACTTTCAACAAGTTGGCAGGCTCAATTCGATTTAAGTATTTACGTGCCAATGCACGGTTGGCTCAGTTATGGTCATTTTATCAATATTGATAATTCAGCAAGATTGACATTCGGCAATCAGAGTGGTGATTTAATTGCTGGTGTAGCGGATAGTACGTATTTCCCATTCACAACAAATATCCCGGATGGGCAACATCCTATTGTTTCAACATGGTTTTCAGGTGTGAATCAGTTACCCGGAGTATATTTGCCTGAATACGTGACAGTGATTGACGGCTCAGGTGTCTTGACTGTGACTATTGATGAAAGTGCTGCACATGGAGCATGGAATTTATCGGTTTCTGTTGACTTTGGACACGAGTGGACAAACGCATGGGGAAATACTTCTTTTGAAATATATTTTGTATGTGATTGCATTCACTGTCTCGAATGTACTGATTGCGGCGAGATAGCTCGCGGTATGTTTGTGGGTGGTGGCGCACAGTGGCGTTTGTACGATTGCGGAGTTGTAGTTGTAGACAGCGGACTCCTTTCGTGGACGGGTGGCACAGGCTCGTGGCCTATCAGCCCGTGGTATGCTTATTTTGATTTAGTAACGCGAATCATTTTTACCGGCGAAATTATAGCAGGGACATATTTGCGTGGATTGTTTTCAGATTTACCCAACCTCACTGCAATCGAAGGGTTGCACCATTTCGACACAAGTGCCGCAGAAAACATGAGCTTGATGTTTTTAGGGTCGGAAAGCATAACTTGCCTTGACTTATCTAACTGGGTTCATAGCGGTGTCAAATATATTAACGGTATGTTTCATGGCGCAAGCAGTTTGGAAAATCTTGATATATCCGGGTGGGATACCGCAGGCGTGATTAACATGGGTAGCATCTTTATGGGCGCGAACAGTTTAACGAGCCTTGATTTATCCGAGTGGAATACTGAAAATGCAACGCACATGGATAGCTTGTTTAACGGAGCAAATAGTTTGACCCATCTTAATTTGGCCGGGTGGAACACCTCCGCTGTAGTTGCTATGGATTATATGTTTTTTGGCACATCATCGTTGACGTATCTTGTACTTGGCGAAAGTTTTTATTTCAACGTTGATACATTTTCGGGATTCCCCTCTGATTGGCATTGGCAAAACGTAGGCACAGGTACAGCAGACAGCCCGCAGGGTGAATATGCATTTACTACTGCACAATTTGTCGAGTTTTACCAAACCCCCGGTTTTGCGGACACTTGGGTGCGCAAAACTCCTGTGTGCCAAAGCTGCGGTGAATATCCCTGCATATGCCAAATACCTACGCCTAGTGATGCTGTTCTGACTGTAACCACAACATTCGCAGAAGCAGGGGATGAAGTGACGGTACAGATTCGATTGGACAATAACCCTGGCTTTGCGGCAATGCTGATGCGGCTTGCTTTCTCCGAATATCTGACACTACTGGATTATGAAATTGGTTGCCCCATTTTTCATGCAGTTGTGCCTGTGCCACCCGAGCTATATTACGGATTTGATGCCCCTAGTGGAAGCGGCTCGTTTATGGGATGGTCTACACGGGATTCACTTATCACTGCAAATGGTAGGTTGCTGACATTGCGCTTCGCGGTCAGTGATACCGTGCAAACTGGAGATTTTCTTCCTGTAAGCGTTGCTTTTGAGAACAATATCACCGGCTATGAATCCCCTTCGGATATAGACGGAAATCCAATTGACATCAGCATTGTCAATGGTGGTGTGCGGGTGCAACCGTTTATATTCGGTGATGCAAATGCCAACGACGCGATAACATCTGCCGACTCAACAATACTTGCAAGGTATCTTGCCGGACACAACGTAATAATCGACAGACGCGCTATGGATTTGAACGGCGATGGTAGAGTAGACGGTGCAGACCTTATATTGTTCAGAAGATGGTTGGTAGGTCACGGCGCACCGCCAGTGGTGAGTTAACAATGTCGCAAAATATTTATGAATTTGCTGATTCAGTACGCTAATAAACTTAACATATCCATCAAAATATGGAATGGGGTTCAGAAGGGAGCCAAATGTAATGAAAAAGAGGCATGGACGGTTTATTTCTTTTTTACTTGTATTCACGTTAGCATTTACGTCGTTGGTTTTTCCAACAGTGGGCGTGTCGGGCAATACAGTGGTTGCAGATTATTTTTGCACAGTTGTTTATCTTGAAACAGAGGATTATTCTTTCGTTGAGGAGGGCGACACAGACTATTCGGATTCGGATGTGAATGCTGAATCTATTTTTACTCCATATGATGAAGATTATGGGTACTTGCGGAATAATGACTGCAAATTTGAGTATTATGAATTCGACTTGACAAGTATGTCCATGTCTGCCCCTACAATCACAAACATATCTGCAAGCACATCATCGTTTAATCATGCCGGCGGCACTAGCACAATCACTGTTACAGGGAACGACCTTGTTCCTGCCAACATGAGAATTGCTCGGTTTACAAGTACACTCCTTCCACCCAACGCTACGCCAC
>Ga0209755_10004102_pt1 | contig 17534 bp, 22 predicted proteins | sample TergutCo191P1_FD_187301 | JGI IMG/M metagenome (GOLD analysis project Ga0209755, IMG submission 187301) | Cornitermes sp. P1 segment gut microbial communities from Petit-Saut dam, French Guiana - Co191P1 (SPAdes) (version 2) | ecosystem: Host-associated > Arthropoda: Insects > Digestive system...
ACTATAAAATTTTTATTTAATGAAACAGGAATATACAGAAATTTGCTTAATGAGTGAATGAGAGAGAATTACTTAAACATTTTGAAATTATTTATATATAATTTTCTGCAAAAGACTGTTAATGCAAGGGATGATGCTGCATTTCACATACAATTTTTTGAAAGTCAGGATCTTGATTTGACATTGAGGCTGTTAAGAGTCACTGTGGATAGCATCAGGAAAGCAAAATCTCTGCTTCGTTTTTACATGTATGTGTGTGCGTGCATTTGTGCTTATGTTTTAAAGGGTCAAACTGTGAATTGGATATGTTCTGTGATGTCTACGTTAAGTTGTGTGGCAGAAAAGACCTAAGAGTGGCACACTTACAGTTGGTTTCTCCCCCATGACAATGCTCCTGCTGATTCTGCTGTTAGTACTGACACTGTGTGTACTTCTAACATCATCATCCTGTGACTCTTCTTCTTTCTCCACAAGTTAAGTTGGCACTGAATGAACGAGATTTCATGATATCAGCTATACTGAAGAACATTTGCAGGCTGCACTTGCAGAGGTCTGCTTGGAGGATGTTGGCAAATGCTTTTGACAGCGGCACATTTGCTGGGCTCATTGTGTCAAGTTGTGGGGGGACAGCATGGAATAGCTGGTAAATCCAGGTGTCATTTAGAAAAGATATTCAGTACTTTGTTATCACATCTGGAGTTGTAAGTGTAAATCATATTGCTACACAATTGTCAATGTATGGTGGTTTTACTGTGCACGCTTGTTTGTTACCACATCACAAAATGATATTGTTTCGTCCTTTAAGGATGACAAGTAAATCTGTTTCATTTAAAGACTCAGTTCTGCTACTGTACTGTTTGCTTGTGGGTTTTGGATTGTAGCTTCCTGTTTCTTCTCAGTTAACCTGAGGGTCTTATCTGAGGGTAATCTACGTAGGAGGTCCCTGTAAGGCCATTGATCTGCTACGACTGGCTGATTTACAAACACAACACTTTGTTCTGGGTTTTTGTTTGTTTATTTGTGTCAGTTAACTTTCGGATTACAAATTGGAATATTATAACACATTATCAGGTGTATCCATGGCACTTTGAGTAATCACACAGATTTACAATAATCTTTTTATATAATACACCTTATTATTAATTATTGCCGAAATGTTACAAGTTTTAACGGAGCACCCAGATTTGCATGTGTGCCCTCCAGCGGTCTAAAATAGAGTGTTCCTTGCTTACTTCTCCTGTACTCTCCAAGCCAAATACCCCTCTGTGTACCAAAATGATCCTGTTGGTCAAAATTCAAATTCAGAAAACCCCATAGGCTGAATTTAACTTTTTGGAAAGTCAAATCTCATTGGCTGGCTAATTCAAGTCAGTGGACCCCAAACTTACGTTAAATGAACATTTTTGGGGGTCGCTCACAGGCACTCCTACTGAATGAACTATGTCCTCAAAGTGACAGAAGTCTCGGATTTCACTCAGAAAAAACTGAACTGTAAAACTCCTGCAACTTGACAGCTGATGATGTTCTGTCCAGGCTCAAGCGTTTGAATGCCTTAACGGCCCTGACACCTCCTCCTGTGTTCCCTGTTAGGTCATTTACAGCCAAAGGAATTTGTGTCCATGAACCCTTTAAGGGTTTGAACCTGAATCGCCGGTCCATAACACGCCTTGAACCTGAAATGCCAGTAACAATTCTCACCGCACAGTAAACACCATCTCAGTTATGAAAAATAATCAGTTAAGTTTAGTTTGACAGCAATACAGTGGAAATGTTATGGCCAGTAAGAGTGATTATAGTGGTTGGTGTAGCAGAGGGGTAAGAGGGTTTAGTTATGTTGGTTACCCTGTACAGTTGTGACTGTAATGAAGTTTCTGTAATTTGCTTGTATCACTACAGGTTGTGCCAGTGTGCTTCTGTGAGTTTTTCTGTTAAATTTTGTTAAAATAATGAGGAAAGGCATCAGGCTGGACAGATGTTGTAGTAAAGGTTGTTTATATTAATAACAGTGTTTGTTTTTCTTGAGGTTTTTTGGAGGGGAGGGGCTTGAATGCTTTGCTTTTAAGGTTTTGAAAGTGGTGTGATGTCACATATTGTTATTTACTTTTATTTTGCATGTTTGAATTTGTCTGTTGTTGCATTGAATATTCTTATTCATATTAGTATGGCCTTTTTCGGCAAGTAGCAGTTCATAATTTCAGTTTTGATATCTGGATTCTTTATTGGAATCCTAAATGTGTGAGTGTACATTATCATAATTTGACACTGTCTGTACAGTTTTCCATGACACGGACTCTGATGGCACCCACAGAGTGCTGTCTCTTATTTGTATTATGTAGCCATTGGAGTCCCCCCCTCTGGCTGTTCGTGACAGCCTCAGACATTGTACTACGTCTTGCCATAAGTTCTTTTACAAGTACAATGTGATCTAGAAGGAAAGTTAAACAAAACATCCACTTTTCGAGCCAAATAATTTATTTGCAATAGTAACAATAACGTCGCTCAAAATGGACGCCCTAGGCCTCAATGCAAGCCTTGAGAAATTCCGGTCACTCTGCTGTCACCACACTCTCCGTCTCCAGGGAGATCTCTGCCACTGCCTTCACAATGGATCTCCTCAGGCTCTCCAGGCTGTTGTGACGCTTTCAGCACGCCATGTCCTCCAAAACAGCCCAGTTTATTGTCCAGGACTTTGAGGTCTGCACTCCCCAAAAGCCAATTCTTGGCGCTGACGAAGGCCAGTAGGTTCCTCCATAGCCACTCCTGAGTTGTCTTGGCCTTTTGGGCAGAAACTGAGTCCTGCTGGAAGACCCATTCTTGACCACTGAAGAAGGTCATGTTAAGACATTTCACAGCTCCTTGTAGCATGTCCTCTTGATGCATTCAGACTCCAGTTTCACCCCTTTCTTGCAAAAATTAAGATGTAACAGAACTTATGGCAAGGCCTAGTATATTAGAGCTGTTACATTTGATGGAAGACAGTGGTTTTTTTTTTTCAGATGGCGGTTTGTTTGTGTGTCTTTATATATTTTGCTGTCATTGAAGAAATGCTTAAGTGAGAAGACATCAAAATGTAAAGGAAAAGAGCAGGTAACTGCTGATCTGCTGAGTGTGAGTCAGCAGAAGACAATCAGAACATGTCTGCAGTTTGTTATTTCAATGGGAGTTCTGCCCAGTCTGCTTCCAGGTGTCGGCATTTCTCTTGCAGCTCGTTCTACCAGCTCACATAAGTTAAAGGTGGAGGAACTTGTTGTCTTGGAGGTACGTTAATTGTATTTATGTTTTAAATTGTATTCTGTAGTGTATTCACTATCATCAGTGCAAATCATAACCATCAAAATAGATCGTTGTTTATCTGCAGAACTGCAAAATGTTTCTGTCAGGTCTGGCCATTGTCAGGTTCTTTCCTAAACACAAAGTAGCTACAAATTATATTTAAAATATTAAACAGTGACTGCACTCATATATGTAATAGGCATGTGATTGTGCAGGCTTCTTAGCTGGTTATTACAAGTTTATTTGCTCTGAGTGTTTTAGGATTGTCTAAAATCAGGTTTTATATCTTTATATGTTTTGTATGTTGAATTCTGCTTATCTTATAAACCAAATGAATAGAACTCAATTTCTTTTTAAAACAGTTGATTTTATTAACAGTTTATGTGTTTTATTTTATGTAATACATTAAATTATTGCTGGTCCCAGTTGCTGCACGGTCTAAAGTGTAGGTCTGCGGCCGCTTGCCTGCTGAGATTGTGGGTTTGAATCCCACCGGGGGCATGGATGTTTGTCTGGTGTGAGTGTTGTGTGTTTTCAGGTAGAGGTCTCTGCAACGAGCTGATCACTCGTCCAGAGGAGTTCTACGGACTGTGGTGTGTTGTCGTGTGTGATCTAGAAACCTCGTGAATGAGGAGGCTGTGGCCCACTGGAGGGCTGTTTTGCCAAAAACAAACAAATATTAAAATAGTATAATATTATAAATGTATAACAAGTGGAACAACATTCTAATGAGCACTGATTGATTTTATGTTGTAATGATTTTATGAATATCATAGATCAGGTTAAACATATTTTGACATTATTCATTGCATGTATTTTGATTAAATTGTTCATTTATAAAACCAATAAAAAAACAAAACAAATGAAACAAACAAATCAGTAATGAGTTATTTCCTACAATGAGTGCATGACACATAATATACAGACAGTATCATAGTGTGTCAAGAACAAGCTTAGATGTTTGAATGACAAACGTGAAAACTGCAAGACTGTACCAAAGCATATAGAATTTTAACCATATTACAGGAGATCTTACATTTTTTAATTTATATGCAGAAATCAGTATGTAATATGTATGAGACCTTATACTTCTGAATTTAGCTACAGAAATACTACCATATAATATACATTGCTATTATAATCTATTTTAGTGAGTTTTTAAATACTTGTGTATAGACGCCTTGAAGATTGTGGAGTTCTGCCAAAACATGTAGGAGTAAACAAAAAACTGTATTGTTGTGTATATGTATATATCTGTTTTGGTTTTATATGTGAACAGGCTGAATATAGTTCTTACAGCTGTGATACTGGAGTGATTCTGACATGTCAGAACTATGACGTCAAGGCTAACCTCAACCACTTGCTTGTAATAGTACTGTGCTGAAGCTGCAGTCAAGCTTTTAATATTTTAATAACAACTTTCAATTAGTATCGACTTGAAAATGACTTTTTCAATGCTGGAACACAAGCCAATAATTTTTATTGCATGTGTTTTAAAGGATGTTGGGTTGTAGTTATTTGGTCTTAAATGTGATGCTCATAATTGTGGGACTCTTGTGTAACAGCTAAATCTCACTCCTCGTGTACTTTCTTTAAAGAAATTTTTCATTATGAATTTGTGGTTTCTCTCCTCCGTAGAAGTATGAACGTTTGTCTGGCGTGACAAGAGGATTGGTGTCCTGCTTTGAGCAACCCTCTCTGCGAAGTTTGATTCTGGTTCAGCATCTTGGAGACTTAGTAGCATCTTTGGCACAACTAAGCTTTGCCCCACTGAAGAAACCTACAATTGTTACTGCCACGGATGTGCCCTCATCCTCAACTAGTTATAGTAGTGGCAGACAGGATAACAATGGGGAGGAGTTTGTGATGACCCCTGAACTGTGGGGGAGGTTACAGGAGGAACGGAGTTACTTTAAAAAATGTTTCCTGTCCCTAATTAATAAATTGTATCAGCCACTCATAATACGAGAACTGATTTTACTGCATGGTTCAGCTAGAAGCAAGGTAAGTTATGTATGCTGAGCTCGTGAGTTTTTAGCCTCTTTAAACTGTGATTATTTGTTAATAATAAATACCAAATGGTTTATTATATACAGCATGGAGTACAGTCTTCCCCTCCAACATGGCTGAAGCGCTGTTGCATTCCACTTCTGGTTCAGTGTCTAATAAAACCAGGTGGTGTGACTGCATTGGTGCGTGCTATCTGTGACACATCATGTGACATTGGTTCTGACTGGAGCAAATTGGACACTGTGGTGGAAGTTATTCTAACTGTTCACGTTCAGCACGCGGAGCAGTACTACAAAAATATCTGTTCTCAGGTAAGGAAACTTGCATGTTTAATCTGAAGTTGCATGTAAATGATTTATTTGGTTTATAATGTTCACCTTTGCCTAGTGATCCTCCCCTACCCTTGTCTTGGTTGTTACACTGATAACACAAAAAAATCATTTCAAGTCTGCATCTTCGACTGCACTACCTCAGTGTAATGAGCCTGTCTGAATCAGCAGTACTACCTTGATCAAGCAACATCTGTTGCCATGGTCCTTCAGTTAGCTTGTAATCTTCTAGAAAGGGATAGTGTATACCATCAGAATGAATTTGAGTTATTTGGTTTGTGTCCACAAATTGTAATCACGTGTCACACAACCCTTGTGAGTTATTGGGTGTGATTATGAGGACTCTGTGTTTTGGAACATTAGGAAGCCACAGGGATGTGGTGTCTGTGGCAGCAGATGTTAAGCCTTAAAAAGTGGGAGGAAGAAGTGCAATAAAGGCAATGTCCAATATGTGTGACAGTTTTTAGGCACATTACCAGATTGCAGAATGTGACCATTAGCTTTTGTCACGTCTGTCTCTGTCCATCCATCCATCCATCCACGTGGAACAACTCGGCTCCCAATGGACGGATTTTCATGAAATTTGTATATTTGAGCATTTTTGGAAAATCAGTTGAGTAAAATAAAGTTTCATTAAGATTTGACAAGAGTAATGGGTACTTTACATGAACGCCATTGTACATTTATGATCATATCTTGCTCATTTCTTCTTAGAATGAGAAATGTTTTAGAAAAAAAGTTGTGGAGAAAATGTAACACACATTTTATATTCAATAACTTTAAAAAAAAAAAACCTGTACCATTAGTGAGATAATGTGGAAAAATGTGGTAGAACCAGACAGGCTACACACTCAAAATATGTAATACTTCTTGCTTTCAACTGCAACAGTTGCATGAATGCACCTCATTGCTGATAGTGTTTTTTGTCAGCATCAAAAGTAGTGAACTAGTGAGGGGACATTTTTGACACTGTACAGATTGTTTTGTTGCATTGGCAGGAGAGACGTGATGTTGCCAGATTTTATGATTATTTAGTTTATTATTGAATGACTTCCTGTACTTGTGACTGGACTGGTATTGCAGTAATGTATTTGAGTTTTACAGTAGGACTCAATCAAGTGGAGCTTAATTTCTTTCATATTTTGCAGTTCTTATTCTTATAATAACATGGGTATGCATTCTTAGAATCTTCTTCTGGACATTCTCACATGGTGACCTACCTAAAGGAACAGTTACAATACGTGTATAGTACGGAGAATATTTGGGCCTAAGAGAGAGAAAGTTGTGTGACAGTGGGCAACAGTACACTGTGGGGATCTTCAGTTTGTACTGTTCGTGAGAGATTGGTAGAATAGGCTAGGCATACATGGGTTGATCCAAAATTTTCCGCACTGCTGCTGCCATCTATACAGCAGTTGTAGTGTGAAGCACCAGTAGATGGTAGGACTACCATGTTTAGCGAGTCAGCGTGCCAAGTTTCACATAAGTAGGATGACGTGGGCAGTTTTTACACGCATTTATTTGGTGTCGTGTACGTGACCTATGGCGATTTTCACGATGGATCAGAGAAAGGAACAGCGAGTGTGCATCAAATTTTGTGCCAACCTTGGGAAAAGTGCTACGGAAACCCTCAAAATGATTCAACAAGACTTCGGGGACCAAAGCTTGTGTCATACACAGGTGTTTCGATGGCAGACCCAGTTCAAGACTGGTTGCACATCATTTGATGACGACAAACACACAGGGAGACTCACAAGTTGCACATCTCCTGAAACTGTTGCATGAATTCAAGAGCTCATCTGTCAGGATCGACGTCGGACCATTCATGACATTGCTGAGGACGTGGAAGTTGGTTATGGGATGTGCCAGCCAGTTCTGATGGAAGAATTGGGCATGCACCATGTCGCAGCCAAATTTGTGCCCAGGATCCTGACAGCTGACCAGAAGCAGCAGCGCGTCAACATCTGTGCTGAACTTCGTCTGCTCGCCTCCAATGATGAAACGTTCTTGTCTAGGGTCTTCACTGGTGATGAGAGCTGGGTTTATGGTTACGACCCTGAGACAAAATGACAATCCTCCCAGTGGAAAAGCCCCACATCACCAAGGCCAAAAAAAAACCAGACAGGTGAAAAGCAATCTCAAGAGCATGATCATCACTTTCTTTGACATCAAGGGGATTGTGCACAAAGAATTTGTTCCAACAGGCTGAACTGTGAATTCTGGGTTCTACTGCGAAGTTTTGCGGAGATTGCATGAAAAAGTGTGAAGACATCGCCCCCAACTTTGGCGAGAAAAGACCTGGCTGCTTCACCATGACAACACCCCTTCTCACACTTCCGTCCTCACCCACCAGTTTCTGGCGAAAAACAAAATTGCCATTATCCCCCACCCACCGTACTCCCCTGATTTGGCACCCTGTGACTTCATCCTATTTACAAAAATGGAATTGAAGCTGAAAGGACGCTGGTTCGATACCATTGAGGAGATCCAGGCCGAATTGCAGGGAGTGCTTGACACTGACAGAAAAGGACTTCCAGGAAGTGTTTGAAAAATGGAGGAGACGGTGGGACCGGTGTCTACATGCAGGATGGAACTACTTCGAAGGTGATGGTGGCCGATAGGCCATATTGTGAGTTTTATGATTTTTACAGCATCAGTCTGGAAAATTGTGGATCAACCCTCGTATTTTGTATAGGGAGAAACATGTAATGCATACAGATGTGGATAGTAAAACCAGACTGAATGGTGCCAACCTGTGAGGTCTAAGCACAGATTGAAGTTGAGTGTAGAAATCCATCTTAATAGAACAGATCTTGAAGGATAGATTAAACTGACAGGCATTCACTGTCAGATCTTTGATCATGATGACAGAATGATTGGTTTCCATAATCCAATTTCCTACTGGCAGAATTATCATCAACTGTTAAATGAACAAATAATGAGTTTGAAATATTTTACTAAATGCTGCACCCTGCTAATTGTGTATAGAATGTTCCCCAGTGCCTTAGCATTTTGACATGTATTAAATGTGTTATACTTAAGGAGCCCTGGTGGTCTGATGGAGAACATTGCTTGGTTCTTGCTCATTTTTGCATGTATTAAAAATTTTTCACTTATCATGTTGACTTCTTGTTGTTTTGTGTAGAATATTCCTTTATGTTTGTGCATTTTTATATGTGCTAAGAGAACTACATTTGGGCTGTAATTATATGTGCATGTAATTGGGAGAATTTGTATGTCAGTGACTGGTGAACAGGACGTGGAAAGTCCAAATTGTGTAGTTCAGAATTACTGGGTAAAATAAATACCAAAAATAAGTAAGTAAAAGACAGTAATTTTTGTATCACTGAGTTCTAAAATTCCTTTGCATACGATCACAATAGACAGAAGGAATGAAGGAGGACTTGAATATTTAATGACATTTGGTATAATCTCAGCAGTAAGTATGATGATTGCTGTCTTGTGGTATGTGAAAGCTAGTTTGGTAGAGATGTACCATTTCTTATCAACATGCTGCCTTCATTAGGGCAGCTGAGTGACCTCCTAGTGGATATGCTGAGTTTGTCAGATATGTTTTGACACATGTCTACCAGACAGTGCAGCATCACAAACCATAAGACAGCAATCTTTATGAATACATATGTATCAGCTGCTGAACCTGAACACTGCAGTCTGATAAGACCTGTGTGAAAAATTAGGTTTAGGGAATTTGGTTTCTGAATGGGTGACAGGTTTCAATTTTGGAAATTATGTTGTAATGAAACCATGTGAGAAGCAGTTTGTATGTGTGGTTGGGTGCATATGTGTGTCCCTGACTCTTCACTTCTGTGTTTCAAAGTTATTACTTTAATGGATCTAATGTAAATCCATTGTAAGAATAGTTAAGAGGAGTAAAAAAAAAATGCACAGACAGTACAAGGATTAGAATATTATTTCAGAGAAGTGTGAAAACATATGTATCCTTTGTGCAGGTATTATTGCTCTGCTTTGTAGCATTGGTTCTAATTTTAGCTGAAAGGGAGAAGATTCTTGGATTGTGACAACTGTTGTGGTGCTGCTTAGTGGAATAAGTAGAAAATACATGTATTGAGAACTGCTTTGTGGAACATGTGTTCATATTTTATGCCTTTGTCTTGAGGCTAAAAGTCTTGTGACATCTGGTGCTTTGTCACTGTGTCAGGGTTTCTGTTATCCCGTGACACAGTGTCATTAACAAAACAACTGTGGAAACTTCAGACCTTGTGTGTCATGCACAGGCTTTACACAAAACATATACGCATGATCTTCCAGTAGGAATTCATAAAATGAGACACAGTTGCATTGCATCAATCTGGGTTTGTGGAGTGTAAGGTATAATATTCAATGATTTCAGGCTTATATTGCAAGAAACAAGACTGAAGATTTTGTGCCAGGTTAAAAGTTACGTTGTTTCTAATATATTTTTTCTCTCTCTTTAATTTCAGATTGTTGAAATGTTAACTGTAAGTGACAAAGCACAGTCACAATTATATACAGCTGTATCACTTCTGTGTATGAAGGCGCTGTGCTCGGAAAAGCCACTGATGTTCGAGCGTTATGTGTTGGACATACTGATGAACCCTCTTTTGCTCTGCTGCAATGTTCATCGTCATGGTCCAACATTCTATCGAGAAGTGCCATTGCTGGCACAGAGAGTTGCTGGCAATTCTCTGTCAGACTGTATTGTTTCTGAAGATGAACTGTCAAGAAGTATTTGCAGTCTGCATAAATGCTTTGTTAGTGAAGTGTCTCCCTTGCCATCAGAACATCTGTCTTCTGTTGCTTCTGTCCTGTTTCTTTTGCATATGAAGATCCGCCAAAGTGCCTGTCATCTAAAAACAAAGGTTGAAGAGCTGCTGCTGCAGTTCCTCTCTGGTTGCAACCAGTTACATCCAATTTTTAATGCATTTCTCTTTGGTGATCAAGTAGATGGGATGCTTGAAATGAGTGAAAAGGTAGAATTTCATTTTGGTCCAACAGGGGGTGTTGAGGTGAAGCTTAGGAATGAACCTGGGAAAGACTTGTGTTCTGAGACAGCTGGGGATTGTCTTGTGGAATTGCTGGAGAAGGGTGACAAGAAGGGGGATATCACCAACAGTTTGTTTGTTTTCCTTTTGCGTCTTCTGTCTGATCCAAAATCTGATCTTGCTCTGTTGGAGAGTGAGAGGAGTAAATTAAATAGTGAACTTCTAGAACTGGAGGATGCAGTCATTTTAAATATTGTTGGACGATCTGAAAGAAATATTGTGGCTGTAAAACTTCTTGCCATCCTGGCTGAAAATCCTTCTGTTCATGAAAAGCTTACAGAAGATCCAACACATGTTATTTTTTTTGTACAGTATCTATTGGAAAGAGATGCTAACCTGCTAACAAAGAAAGATCCTGAGCATAGTGCTGAAGATCATGACACAGAGAGTCTGTTTATGATCTTAATGGTACTTAGTGTAGTGGTTAATAATGCAAGTACAAGACATATAAACTGGGAGCCTTTTAAACAGCTTGTTGAACCACTTCGACTTATCCGTGACAATGTGATGAATGATGAATTGAAGATATTTACTGATGAAGTTTGTAACAAGATTCTAACTCATGGTATTGTACAACGATCTTCAGCTCCACGGTGCTGCAATAATGCAACACAGAGTTCTACAGCAGTGAAGCCTAAACATGAGAAGCATGGAAAGACTTCAAGTACTGAAGCATCTACCACCAAACGTCACAGTCCCCCTAGCTCCATTAAAGAGGAAGGAGTTGGTATGAAGAGTAATATTTCCAGTAAGAGTCAAGGAAAGGTAGAATTGAAGGAGAGTCGGTGTAAACAAGCTCTGTTTGATGTCTGTGACCCATTGCTTCCTGTTAGAGGCCATGCATTGCTTGAGCTTGCCAAACTCATTTCATGCAATGATAAAGAAGCACAGCGACATAGAAACCAGATTCTTCGCATCTTTCAAGTAAGTTCTCAGTTTCAAAGAAATGACAGCATTGGAATATTATGTACACTAATTCTTTTGTGTGAAGCAGACTCGTAGTTTGTAATACTGTGTTTCTGGACAAGAAATTTTCAGGGCCACATTTAAATTTTCCCGTATGTAGAAGTTCTTGGGTAACAAGTTTTCCCACATTTGGAGTTCATTTTCTTTGAATTTGTCTGCTAACATTTCCCATTTAATATGTTTAAAGGCTTAACAAAGAGTTTCAATTCTTGATGGTTAAACTGTACCTTAGTAATGGATTGTGGACTTCATAGAATGCATGTGACCTATGGATGGTTTCTGATTCAGTGGTTTCTATTATTCCTTTTCACTTGCCTTTTTTCAAATGAGAAGAACAGGTTATGTGGAGATCACATCTGTCCGTCTGTGACCTAGTGTTAGTGACTGAAGTGTTTTTGAGTTTTTCATGTCATTTAGTATAGGGGTTCCTTACAAAAAGTTGTCAGGTAAGCATACTTTTGTGAAATTCAGCTCAGGAGATCGTACTTTATTCAAGGGTGTAAATGAATTCATAGCCATAATTTCTTTATTTCTTGGCAATATTGGGTGAAATTTGGTGTCAGAAATCTGCGTTTCATGGTGCTGAGAAAGTGTGAGTTTCATGGTAATTGGCTCTGGGAAGGCCTTACTCTTCTTATGGGAATAGATTAAATTACATGTGTGCATGTACTTGGAAATGTATGACAGTTTGGGGGGAAAAAAAGCAGTCCCGTTACAGGCCCAGAGGGTTCCAGGAAGTTAAGGTTCCCAGATATCGTGACAACTGAAAAGAAAGAATATTTTGGTGAAATCTGTGTACTACGTCACAGAATACATAGTTATGCAATCGTGTGCACCAACTGGAGTGTATCATTGAGATGTTTCAGTATGTGTTGATAAAGGTAAAAGGTAAAGTTCGCCATAGAACAGGCCATGAAGGTTCAGAGAGGGAGTAGAGGGATTGCTCTATGCTTTCTTTAACCTCAGTACTAGATCACGGTGGGCAGTCAGCACCACGTCGTGCCTGCTTTGCTTGTACAGGGAGCTGGGTGGGCACCAGGGGCATCTGGACAGGTGTAGTAACCCTTGTCTTCACGGGGATTCAATCCCCGGACCATCCAACCAGTAGCAAGTTGCTATGCAGATTTTGCTGTCCGGGCCCTTCAGTATATGATGATGTTCTGTAATTTAATGCACATTGAAGACTTGGGTAATGAATTGTGAGTAGGACACAAGTGGTGTAAATAAAGCATGCTTGTACCAACAGCACATGACTTGGACTTGTTTTTCATAGGTGGTTCATTATGTGTTCTGTTTCATCAGTATTTCTTTAGCAATACAGTAACTTTGTATCTCAGTTCACTTGCTGTTATATATTAATGGTCTTTCAAATGCAACTGTTAAGAAATAATTGCTTGGGATCAAAATACAAGAGTGGATCCAACAAGTGAACCTAATTTTTACCTTTCCCTAAGAAATTCTTCCCTGTAAGAAGGCTGTTGTAAAAAGTGATATATAGGAAACTCTCTATTCCTTGTTAGTTATTACTGTCTTTGCATACATAATTAAGAAAGAAATGTGCTTAAGGTCATCACAGTGTCCGTTCTAACATCTTTCAACCTCTAATCTGCCAGGGTGGGTATTTAAACTTTAGCGCGTGGATTATGTAAAACATGAGTATTATTTGCACAGAAAGATGTAAAATTATGCAATAAATGCCATTGTGTGGAAAGTAAAACAGAGAAAAGGTAGCGTGTCTTAAATGCAGTAAATTTCCTTGTTTGCTTAAGATGTAAAATTAATTTCTAAGGGTGTTTTCCTGTATGTATGCGCATATGCGAATGTAGGTCATTGAAAAGTTAAACTAGTTTTTTGGTTTTAATAAAACTTGGTATAAATGACACGCCATTAGAAACATTTGTTCTTTCTGATTTTAAACTGTCAGTATTACTAACATGCTGACTGTGCAAACTTCTGTGGTGGGAGTGATCCTAATGCAAGATAGTATAATGCTGTGAAACTTCTTGTGGCAGTAGTTTTTCTAAAAGTATGTAACCTGTTAATAATTTTTTTTAGAATGTAAATGTACAACATTGTTAACATACCTTTCCATTTTTTGTTGTTAAATAAAGAATGATTGGCACTAGAATTGTGAAAGTTTAAAAGGAGATTTATCATAAACAATCACATGAGTTCTATATTGAGGATTTTGTGATGTGTTAACAATGACAGCATGACAACTGTGCAAAACATTGAGGTTATTTTCATGTTTAAAGTAATGTGAACCTGTAGTTTGGAAATGCAGTACATAATGGACCATTCATTGTGAAATTATTAATTTATGTTTCCTTCTGGCCTTCACTACAGTGCAGTACAAATTAGAAACAGTAGGCATTGTACATTTTTTGCAGATGGCTTTCTTTTAGGAATTTATGTGAAATCATTTACAGTTAAAGATTGCTTTAATTACAACTATTAGTGAGGGATTAAAGAAAACTAAAATTATCATATATATATAAGTTGAGTATGCACATAATGTGTGCAGTAAACACATTGCAAGAAAATGTCTTCTTATATAAGATAGTTTTCATTGTTGCAGCAGCAGAATTGAAGTTTTTGTCTGTATGTTACAGTGGTATCTTATGTATTTAATAATTCTTCCAGGAGAACTTGAAGCATGAAGATTCTTATATCTATTTGTCATCCATCAATGGCTTGGCTGTAATGGCAAATGTGTTTCCAAATACTGTGATTAAAACACTTGTGGAAGAATATGAAGCAATGAGGACAAAAAAGACCATGACAGATAACAACAACAGTTCAGCAGAGCTGAAAATGAAAGTGGGGGAAGTTCTTGTCCGAGTCACAAAGTTGCTGGGTAAGTATTGTTCTGTAATTTTAATATACGTGGGGGGGGTCCCAAAAAAAACAAGACTAGTCTCAATGTCGCCAAACGTGGAGGAGTGGGAGAAGGACAACGTCAGTGCTTGTTCCCTAGACCCTCAACTGTCAGTAGCGAGATGGACGTCTTCCTGTAACAACTCAATCGGCCGCACGGTCAGTTTTCGTGAAGGTAGTTTTTGTGACCCTGTCGAAATCGTGATGTGTGATTTAAAGGAACAAAGAACTCGTTTGAAATTTTGCTTCCTCCTTGGGAAAACACACACGGAATTATTAGAAATGCTTCAGGAGGTTTTCAAGGAACAAGCTCTAAGTCGTGCGCGAGTGTTTGAATGGTTTTCTTGCTTTAAAAAGGGGGATTTGGGCATTGAGGATCAACCCCGTTCTGGACGCCCTTGAAGCAGCCGGAACGACGAAAACATCGCAAAAATCCGCGAAAAACTCAACGAAGACCATCGTTACACCATTGATGAGTTATCAGAAGTTACAGGAGTGAGTTGGAGCTCAGTTCAGCGCATTCTGACTCAAGACCTAGGCGTGAGATGTGTTGCAGCAAAATTCGTCCCCCGCCTGCTCACGGAGGACCAATGGAAATCCCGACTCGCTGTGTGCCAGGACTTGAAAAGGGAGCTTGAAAATGACGCAGACTTCTTGTCCAGGGTCATAACAGGTGACGAAAGTTGGTGTTATGTTTATGACCCCGAAAGCAAGCAGGCATCAAGGCAGTGGAAGACTCCTCGTTCACCCCGGCCCAAAAAAAAATCAGACAGGTGAGATCGAATGTCAAAACAGTGCTGCTGTGTTTCTTCGATATTCAAGGAATTGTGCACAGGGAATTCGTTCCCAGGGGTCAGACGGTCAACCAGGAGTTTTACCTGCGGGTTTTGAAACGACTGAGGGAGAGGGTGCAGAGGACAAGGCCGGAATTGTGGCGAATGGGCGAATGGCTCATTCACCATGACAACACTCCCGCACACACAGCTTTGCGAATTCATCAATTTTTAATCTCTCAGGGCATGACACTTGTGCCCCATCCCTCCTATTCACCTGACCTGGCCCCCGCCGACTTTTTTTTGTTTCCCCGAATGAAAAGGGACTTGAAAGGGCGGCGATTTGACACTTTGGAGTACGTTATCGCAGCTTCGACAAGAGCGCTGAACAGCATCCAAGTTGAGGAGTTCCAGAGATGTTTCGAACAGTGGAAACAGAGACTGGATAAGTGCATATCTTCCAATGGAGAGTACTTTGAAGGCAACTAATGTAGTTTTTTAATTCTTTAAATAAATCAATCGCTCATGAAAAAATCTTGTTTTTTTTGGGTCCCCCCACATAGGTCTGCTGGTTGTTAGGTTACAACTTCAGTATCTTGAGACACAGATATGTTGCATTATTTGTTTTCCAAAGAGGAACAGTATGCAGCCATGTTATCTTTATTGCAAAAATTAATCGTAAATGATAATGTAATTGGCCAGGGTCTGTAGTTCAAATCTCGGACTAGGCAACCAAGAAGATGAGAAGATAAATTGGTCATCTGGCATTGGCTAGTTTATATTGAAGGGAGAAACGTAAAATTTGTTTTGGTTTGCACACATTCACCTGCCAGGCTATATGGGTAGATTGCTGAGTTGCCTCTTTCCATATATGGTTTGATTCTTTTGTTTGTAGCTGTGTCAGCTGTGCACAGGTGTTCATTGTTTATAGTATCTGTGTCACTTGGGTTTTTAATGCAGGTGATTCGCTTCTTTCAAAAGGAGAGAAAGAGACAGGTAGAAGGCTGGTATGTCTCCTTTCCATATAAGGATTTATTCTTTTGTTTACAGCAGTTGTCAGCTTTGCACAGGTGTTCATTGTTTACACTTGGGTGTTTCCTAAGATGGCTGTTCTTTGACAAGGGGGAGAGACATACAGAAGAGAATGAGCATATAGATTCATTCACTCTCTTGTAGAATTTCAATGAGTAATGAGTCAGGAAGGCAGTCAGTTGTAGAATCTCAACAAATAAAGGGTTACTGAATGAGCAGAGCGGCTTCTAATCCTCCTGTATATTCCTTGAGAAGGATCTGTGCTTACAATGAAGACGGTTGCAGTAACCACACCACTACGATCTGTCACTCCCTTCTCCCTGCTTTCTCCCTTACCTTCTTTATAACTCTTCAGTGCCAGGCTTGTTGCATTGTACAGTTGTGAATGCATTTAGGGGGACTAAATTTAAGCCCCATGTCATTGAAGGGTTAATGCAGTTTGTGAAGTCAGCATTAAGCCTAAATCCAGTGAAACTAGATACCATAAATGTTTGTGACATGACTGTAACAGTGGGTTATTTCACTTTCTCATATTTTGTATGGCATATGGGAATATTATTTGTAGCCACATGTTCTGAGTGTTTGTGAATAGAAGTTACATGCTGTACAAAACACTAGTATGATAAAAGACAAGTCAGTTAAGATTTCTTGGCCTTTCATGCTGAATTTAATTTCTTTTATTCTCTTCTGCATAACTTGGAAAGGCAGGTTGTAGAAATATCATTTATAGGAGGTTTTAATGGGTACTGAAGGGAATGTGGAAACTGTACATTTTCATGTCATAGCAGTATGTTGTCATAATATGGTGCAGAGTTGTGTGTAGCTGGATGGTAGTGCTGAGATACAGTGGGACTGTTAACAGAAATTGGTATAGCCAAGGGGCAGTGGGAGTGTTAGAGAAATTGGTCGTGCTGAGATGCAGTGGGACTGTTACAGAAATTGGTAGTGCCAAGGGGCAGTGGGACTGTTGTAGAAGTTGGTTTTGCTGAGGTGCAATGGGACTGTTACAGAAATTGATGGTGCTATATGCAGTGGGACTGTCACAAATTGGTGGTGCCAAGGTGGGACTGTTGCATAAATTGGTAGTGCTAAGAAGCGGTGGGACTGTTAGTGAAATTGGTGGTGCTGAGATGCAGTGGGACTGTTACAGAAATTGGTGGTGCTGAGATGCAGTGGGACTGTTACAGAAATTGGTGGTGCTGAGGTGCAGTGGGACTGTTAACAGAAAT
>Ga0209755_10004105_pt1 | contig 17528 bp, 13 predicted proteins | sample TergutCo191P1_FD_187301 | JGI IMG/M metagenome (GOLD analysis project Ga0209755, IMG submission 187301) | Cornitermes sp. P1 segment gut microbial communities from Petit-Saut dam, French Guiana - Co191P1 (SPAdes) (version 2) | ecosystem: Host-associated > Arthropoda: Insects > Digestive system...
CGGAAGACAGCATACGGGAGTTTGAGCCTGTGACATAAATATCAACATCAAAATCAGTCATAAACGAATTAACGGCGCTTTCCCATGAATCAATCTCTTGAATTTCATCAAAAAACAGATACGTTTTATTCCCCTGCACAAGCCGTCCTTTAACTTCTTCATATAGCTTTTTTGCCGTCATGCCCTCGTATTGTAAGGAATCAAAACTATAGGCAATGACATTCTCTGGTGGCACACCGCGCCTCTTTAGTTCATCCATAACCATTTTTAGAATTGTTGATTTTCCCGAGCGCCGAACACCAGTCAGCACTTTCACAAACGGAGTATTAACGTATGGCATTATCTTTTCAATGTACTGTGGCCTTAGAACCATTACAATCACCCCACCTAAATATAAAACCGCTATTGTTATTGTAATATACCACAAACCCGCATATCTGTAAATAGTTTTGCGGTTATAACCCGCAAAACTATTCCGATTTGCTCACTTTTGCGATTTTGATTAAATTATCGTCTGCAAAACACCAGCTTTACATCACCGCTGAAGCGAGTTGTTGCTTTACGGAAACGCAGCAGTCTGGCAATAGCACAATGCCTCTGCGCACAGTTCTCAAAATTTTCACTTGTATACACCGCACTGTTATGATATCATTCGATTATGTTAGGCCATAAAAAGAGGCCGCAGCGACCGTGAGGGTGTTGACGCACCAACACGGCGTAAGTAGGGAGCCAGTTAAACTCAATGCCTACAAACACGGAAATTTCCGCCACTACGACTTCAATCAGTATACCCATAATCACGTGGGTTTTCAAGTTTGATTTTGGCTCGTACTGCGGCTGGTTTTCGTTAACAGTCGCTGAAAATGTTTTTCAGGCGCGTAGGCAAGGCATTAAATGCCCCTGCGCGCCTTTTGTTATGGCCTTTCAAATTTTAACGCCGACATATCCGGCGAAACTAAATTTGGAGGGTTTTTATGAGGAAAAAGGCGATTTTTAAGAGGATTATTAGCATTGCGTTGGTTGTCGTCCTTGCGATGGGACTAGGGGCTTTGGCAGCAAATCAAAATGACCAACAATGGGGAGACCTACGCTCAAGAGGTGCTGCATCATCAGATTTTCATGATTTAGGGATAATTATTGAAGATGGTACAGCGGGGATTTATGGAGGAACTTGGGATGGTGTTAGGCCAAGAAGTTGGGAAATTACCAATGCGATGTATATAGCCTCTATATACTATGAGTTCGGAGGTCTAACTATAGCTTATCCTGTAGTTCACGCGATGTCTCCGGTTACAATAACAGTACTTCGTGATAAGTGGGAGCCGTGGACTATATCTAAGGATGGAATGGATATAATTGAAGCATCCTTAGCAAGTGGAGTGATTGATACATCTCAAGGCATAAGGATTGTTGAGGCGGGTTCTACATTTACTTTAGGCGTTGGAGAATACTTCTTTTCTGACTCCGCTGACTGTTGCTGGGTGTGGCTTGTTGTTCATGATTATAATGGAGTGGATACAACCACATCCCCACCTCAACCGCCAACGCCACCAACTGAACCAACTCCACCACCCCCGACAACCGACGACATTAGCGTAATTCTTGACGGCACAGCCCTAACCTTCGACGTGCCACCGCAAATAATAGACGGCAGAACCCTAGTCCCGCTCCGCGCCATATTTGAAGCCCTCGGCGCAGAAGTAAACTGGGATGGCAACACCCAGACGATAACCGCAACTGACGACGACACAGAAATAATCCTCACCATCGGAAGCACTACAGCAACAGTCAACGGGCAAGCAACGCAAATAGACGTCCCTGCCATGATTATTGACGGCAGAACCCTTGTCCCACTCAGATTTGTCGCCGAGAGCTTCGGTGTAGACGTAGACTGGGACGCAACAACAAGAACTATAACCATTACCACCTAAGCGCAGGCCATAACCAAAACAACCCCTAAGCCACCACCGCAGCAGTTAAAAATCCCGCGCAGCGTGGCTGTGGGCGACTTAGCGCAGCACATTAGTGATAGCAGGTGAAATCTCAGAAAAAGGCGAGCGTGTTTGAGCGATAGCGAGTTCGCGAGCCTCTGAGATGAGCCGTGCTATCACTTATGTGCGTAGGTGGAACCCGCAGCCACGCTGTGCGGGATTTTTAACGGGAACGGAACTCTCTTCGCACCCTCAGCTTACACCATTCCATCACGTTTTTCAGCCAAATACCGCTTCAAAAGAAAAGCGCAGAACAAAGGAAAAGTATAGACATTATCCTCACACCCTATATTTCCCCCCGCAAGTTTAATCCCAAAGCTAATATCAGGATACTTGCCGCTGCTTATAAGCGTCCTGAGCGATTTCGCTCTCCCTGATTTTGCTTTGACCTCTACCGGAATCAAGTGCTCCGACGTCCTCAAGAAAAAATCCTGCTCAAGTGTCGAATCCTCGCGCTTATAGTAATAAAGCCCATAACCGCTTTTTACCAAAGCCTCCCCGGCAAGATTTTCATACAAAGCACCCTTATAAACACCAAGATTCCGATTCATCCGCAAATCATCCTGAGCCTCCTCATCAAGCATCGCCACAAGCAACCCATTATCTGCAAAGTAGAGCTTGTATTTAGAATCATCGTAATTGCCCTTAAGCGGAAGCTCAGGGAAATTTAAGCAATAACAAATGTTTGTAATACCCGCATCATTAAGCCACTCAATGCAGCCCCTATAATCCTTAAAACGAGCACCGGACGCAACTTTTGAAATCTGAAACTTCTTATTATCCCTTGCAAGTTGCACAGGAATCTGATTGAAAACATTAAGTATGCGCGCCTGATCCATCCCCTGTGCATATTTCCGGACATCCTCTTTGTAATCAGCAAGCAATTGCCGCTGAACATCAAGAGAACCCTCAAAAGTACCCTTGACTATATACTCACGCACAACCGCAGGCATACCTCCAAGAATGCAAAAATCAAGAAAAAGCACGGAACACACCGACATTAAAGCATCATTAACCGACCTTAAACTCAACATATGCTCAAGCAAGTCAGCAGCAAAACCCTCACCATAGCCCTTTGCCCACAAAAACTCCTCAAAATCGAGAGAATGCATCTCGTAGTCAGTCTTATACCCCACACTATTGCTTTCAATTCTCCGGTAATTAACACCCAGCATTGACCCACTGCACACCACATCGTACCGCCCATCAATACTAAAAAATTTAAGCGCCGTCGAAATCTCAGGAAACTCTTGAAGCTCATCAAAAAATATTAAAGTCTTTCCACTGACAAACACCTTGCCCGGATCAATTCGCGAAATATTCCTTATAATATCATCTGTCCTATACCCATCACTTGTAATAGCCCTATATTTGGGCTCCTCAACAAAATTGATATATACTACATTCTTGTAATTTTCAGCACCAAACCTGTTAATTGACTCAGTCTTTCCCACTTGCCTCGGCCCCTTAACAATAAGGGGCTTTCTCTCAGGATTGTTTTTCCAATTGCTGAGATACCTGTCAATTTTACGGCTCAAATATATCATCACCAGACCTCCTCTAGCCCACCGACAACAGTATACACCTCAAACACTTGTAAAACAAGACTTTTTACAAAAAAATGAGCGAGTTTTTTAACTTTCACCACATTTTTAGAGCGAATCCAGTCGCAATTGTCACATTTTTAGAGCGAATCGCAAAAACACTACCACCAAATCAAACACTAGCCCATTAGGAAATGCATCCCCTGAAACGCCACCATGCATCACCAACCCGCAGCAATCAAAAAATGCAGCAGCCCACAGCTAAAACACCCCCTGCGCTACACCGCAGCAGTTAAAAATCCCGCGCAGCGTGGCTGCGGGCGACTTAGCGCAGCGCATTAGTGGCAGCAGGTGAGTTGCGGGGAAAAGCGAGCGGCTGTTTGAGCGTTAGCGAGTTTAGCGAGCCCCCGCAACGAGCCGTGCTGCCACTTATGCGCGTAGGTGGAGCCCGCAGTCACACTGCGCGGGATTTTTAACGGGAACCCGAGCGCCTTTGCGTCCCCCACCGTTACTTCACCACCACATTCTGCTCCCCCAACAACTCCCTTAACTCCTCAATTAAAGCCGAATGAATAATACAACTAGCACCAAGATTCTTCTTGGTATCGCTAAAATGGAGCACCATGCGCTGCCTCCCAGGAAACATTGTGTGAACCAGCTTAAGCCGCTCATATTCAGGCGATTTATCACTCGGGAGCTTAACGTAGAGCGTTTGAACCTGAGCAGAACCCGCCTCAGAAGCCGCATTGCCTGACACAGCCTTATCTGACGCAGCCGCATCGCCAGCAGCAGCAGCAGCAGCAGCAGGGGACACCTGCCGGTTTTCACGCCAAGCAGAAACAGCAGACACATGCCCATCTGCACTTTGAGCAGCTCCGCCACCCGGCCCGGCATATACACCTAAAGCATTGCCCGCCCCATTTGCACCCTGCACAGCATCCATAATAGGCCTGAGCAAATCCACCACCACCTGCGGCTCCTTGTCATCCCTCAAAGAGAGCTTGCCATTAATAAAAACAGGATTATTCACCTGCATATAAATACCCGAATCATCTATCGTGCGCTGAAACGCCAGAAGCTCCAAACCCCCGGAACCATCGTCAATCTCTATGTACGACATGAGGGAATTATTGCGGGTAGTCCTAGTCCTGACTGACTCTATAACCCCTGCGACAGTTATTTTTTGATTATCACGAAACTTAGAGCTCCCCTCATCTGAAGAAACATCTGCCAAAATCTCACCAATGCTCACAGCACCCGCCCGAGCAGCCATGCCCCTATATTCATCCATAGGATGCCCGGAAAGGTAGATGCCTGTGACCTCCCGCTCCATGCGCATAAGCTCACTTTTGGAATACTCCTCCAGATTTGGCAGCGCAATACCTGACGGCCCGCTCTCCTCAGCAGCCCCATCACCGCCCAAGCCGAACAAATCCATCTGACCATCCACATTGCGCCGCCTATCATCGGCCACGCTGTCTAAAACCTTTTGCGCAACCTCCATTAGCTGACGCCGGTTTGCACCGGACTTATCAAAACAACCACATTTTATAAGGCTCTCCAAAGCCCTGCGGTTTAGATCCCCCCCGTGCATACGCCTGCAAAACTCTTCAAAATCTGTAAACGGCCCATTTCGCTCCCGCTCCGACTTGACCCCTGCAATAAGCCCCCGCCCAATATTTTTTACGGCGACAAGCCCATACCGCAGGTCATTGCCCGAAACCGTAAACATCGCCCCGGACTCATTGATATCAGGAGGCAAAAGCCTAATACCCATCTCCCTGCACGTTTCCGTATACTCAGCCACACCCGCCATATTGCCCAGCACGGAACTAATAAGAGCCGCCATGTACTGGTGGGGAAAATGACACTTGAGGTACGCCGTCTGGTAGGACACCATCGCATACGCAACAGCATGGGACTTATTAAATGCGTAGTTGGCAAAAGCGTAAATTTCATCATAAATGCTCGAAGCGATAGCTTTTGAAACACCATTTGCCTCAGCACCGCAGATACCCCGCTCCGGATCGCCCTCGACAAAAGCCTTCTTCTCCCGCTCAATCTCTGACATCTTCTTCTTCGACATGGCGCGCCGGATCATGTCCGCCTGCCCCAGTGAAAAGCCGCCCATTTTGCGGAAAATTTCTATTACCTGCTCCTGATATACGATACAGCCGTAGGTTACATCGAGAATCGGCTTGAGCATCGGATGCTTGTATGTGATTTTGTCAGGATTGCGGCTGCACTCCAGAAAGCGCGGAATTGACTCCATCGGCCCGGGGCGGTAGAGGGCTATTATGGCCGTGATATCCTCAATGCTCTTAGGCCCAAGACCGGCGCAAACAGCGGTCATGCCCTGAGATTCAAGCTGGAACACACCTGAGGTTTTACCCGCTGTGAGCATGGCAAATGTGGCCTCATCATCCTCCGGTATGGTGTCGATTGCAAATTCGGCACGGCCCGGGATGTTCTTCCGGATATCTTGGACAGCATCCTCAATAACAGTAAGGTTACGAAGGCCCAAAAAGTCCATTTTGAGAAGCCCCAGCTCCTCAAGGGTATTCATGGAATACTGAGTCGCAATGGAATCATCTTTTTTTGACAAAGTCAAAGGCACGTACTCGCGCACGGGATTCTTTGTAATCACCACCCCAGCGGCGTGGGTGCCGGAATCCTTTGGCATATCCTCAAGGGCGAGAGCAGTGTCGATAACACGCGCTATTCTCGTGTCATTATCATACATTTCGCGCAATTTGGCAGAAGCCTTTAGCGCATCTTTTATTCTTATCCCGAGTACATTCGGAATCTCGTTTGCCAGTTCGTTTTCTTCTTGAAAAGTGAGGGCAAGAGCTTTGGAAACGCTGCGGATGGCGTTTTTGGCCTTGAGGGAGTTAAATGTGACAATCTGTGCCACCCTGTCCGCACCGTATTTTTTCTTGACATAATCAATTACTTCCCCCCGCCTGCGCTCACAAAAGTCGATATCTATGTCGGGCATGCTGATACGCTCGGGATTTAGAAAGCGCTCAAAATACAAGCTGTATTTCATAGGGTCAACAGTTGTAATCCCAAGGCAGTACGACGCCACGCTGCCCGCCGCCGACCCCCTCCCGGGGCCTACGGGAATCCCGCGGCTCTTAGCATAGGCAATGAAGTCTGCAACTATGAGAAAATAACCCGTGAAGCCCATGCCTGAAATCATATCCAGCTCGTAACCTAGGCGCGCCTGCACTTCATTGTTTTCTTCGCCATATAACTTAACAAAACCCTCCATGCAGAGCTTTTTCAAATACTCCTCAGAGCTGCTCTCGCCTTCGGGCAACATAAACTCAGGCAAGTGGAGCTTGCCGAACTCAAAATCCAAATTGCACATCTCGGCAATTTGGGCGGTGTTATCGCAAGCCTCGGGGACCTCAGGGAAAAGCCCGCGCATTTCTTCCTCGGATTTTAGATAGAGCTCCTTGGACTCAAAGTGCATCCTATCTTCATCATTTACGGTTTTGTTGGTCTGGATGCACATCAAAATATCCTGCACCTCGGCGCTTCCAGCATCAATGTAGTGCACATCATTTGTCGCCACCAATGGGATGCCCGTTTCGCTGTGGATTTTAATTATTCCTTTGTTTATCTCTGCCTGGCCATCAATGCCGTGATCCTGCACTTCGAGATAGAAGTTGCCTTCGCCAAAAATCTCTTGAAACTCTAAGGCTTTGGCCTTGGCATCATTATACCTGCCGGCGGATATGAGTTCAGGAATTTCACCCGACATGCACGCCGAGAGCGCAACCAGCCCGCCGCTGCAAGCGCGCAGCAAGTCCATATCCACGCGGGGCTTTATATAAAAACCCTCAGTAAAAGCTGTGCTGACAAGATTGCAGAGGTTTTTATAACCCGTTTCGTCTTTACAGAGCAAAACCAAGTGGTAGCGGACTGAGTCAAGCTCATAGTCCATATCAAACCTGGTGCGCGAGGCGACATACACTTCACAGCCGATTATGGGCTTAATGCCCGCATTTTTTGCCTCTTTATAAAAATTAACGGCGCCGTACATAACGCCGTGATCTGTAACTGCCACACTATCCTGCCCAAGCTCTTTTGCGCGGGCCACCAGATCCTTAATCCGGCAGGCTCCGTCAAGCAGGCTGTACTCACTGTGGACATGCAAATGAACGAATGCCATAGCCACTCTCCTTCGTGGGACTTAGTCAAAATATTATATAAAATCCGCCCTAGCTTGTCAAAACTAAACGGAAGTGCCTTATTACACCCTTACGATTTGTGCCCCAAAAGGAAATAGTGCCAGCTTTGCCAGCTTAAAATGCTGCATCCCAAAAGGTATACCGATGATTGTGATACAAAACAGCACACCGGTCGCCAAACTCATTAGCGCCAGAGCCCAGCCAACCAAGACAATCCAGAGCACATTCGCCAGCGCGCCCATCACGCCGAAACCTCCAGGAATTACCTCACGCCCAAAAGGCCAGAGAACAAAGCCTGCAATTTTCATACATTGCACACCAAAAGGAAGCCCGATTATTGTCAGACAGAGCACCAGCCCCACCACAAACCACAGCAAGGCTTCAACAATCCCGCCGAATATGAGCCAAATAACATTACCTATAAACCTCAAGGCAAATCTCCCCTTTACCTATTTCTCTTTGCCCAATTATTGTACCACAAAACCATACCCACAACAACGAACTTAATCATCTCTTAATCAACTCTTAATGGTCTTGTTGCTAGCCACCCAGCTCAGCAAACCAGCCGCCGAACAGGGGAGGGGGGAGCCTTAGATGATTGACACGCAGGCCTAGCCGCAATTTGACGGCCCACGTCATAAAATCAACAAATTCAATTCCCGAAAACAATGTTTTTAGCTTTTTCATAATCTTGTATACCTCGTAAGATGCCTCAATTCACTTGCAACGGTTATTGTATTAGCAAAAACCGCTATATCTCTTATCGCATTTACACTCCAGAAAACCCACGCATTATTATCAAGCCGATGCCACATCAAAACCGTGACAGTAAGCTACTGAATTTTCACAAGGCTGTTGGTATCCACACTATTTGAGCACATCATGCATGCAAAATAACCCTGCTTGTCTAGCCAGTTAATCGTTTCGATAATTTCGCGGGTACACGAATCTTTTACCAACACCAGATTTGGATCAGGTAAATAAAATCCGGAATCTAATACCTCTGTTTCAAAATCTTGCTGGAGCCTGGCCATACTATATACAGAAACCTTATATATGTTCTGATGTATTTTCACATAAACATCAAGTCTGTAGCCTTTATTGACCGCTTCAAACTCGCTCCACTCAGAATCCTCCGCAAAAAATATTTCAACATTGCTCATAAGGTAACCTCCTCAGGTTTGGCTCCCAGGCATTGCACCTTCGCAAGCAAAAAAGAACGGTGCGACACTTAAGTCCCATCCAGTTCTCAGCTTCAAACTAATTGCAAAGGGAGTAGAAGAAATGGAGTTTAGAATTGAGAAACACGAGGCTATTCGTGTCATGGGCGTATCTGCGCCATTGGACAAAGATATTGAAAAGGCTTTTGAGGGAGCAGAAGCATTGTGGTTAAAAGTGCTATTTGAAGGCGCTCCGCAAGATGCGGAGGGAAATCCGTTGGAGACTGGCCCATTATGTGACGAGTTGAACGCCGCTGTTAACTGTAAATACCCTGACGGTAGCACAACCAAGTATAACGGCTTTTTTGGCATTGAAACAGAACATGATAACGGCGGTGACTACATCATAGCTGTCGCAAGCCCTATGCCGGAGAGCGGCAATTTAACGGAGTGTGTTATTCCCGCACACACATGGGCGATATTCAAAGGAAACAATTTCTTTGCAGAAGAATATAACAATGCGGAATCAGCCACTAATTTGGAAGAGCGCTTATATTCAGAGTGGCTTCCAACTTCCGGTTATGAAATAGCTGATAATATAAATGTTCATTTTATATTACCCACAACTGATTTAGAAAATGTTCCTTTTGAAATCTGGTTGCCTGTTAAGAAAGCGGATATGGCAATAGGATGAACAATAATGGAGGCGTTTAATATTCACAGCAGTTTCCTCAATTTGAGCTGGCGGGAGGGTGCGCTGCGCCTGCGGGCGAGTTAGCGGAGCAAATTAGCGAGAGCAAGTGAAATTTCAGGACCAGGCGAGCGGCTGTTTGAGCGCAGCGAGTTTAGCGAGCCCCTGAAATGAGCTGTGCTCTCGCTTATTTGCGCAGGTGGAGCCCGCAGGCGCAGCGCACCCTCCCGCCAGCTCAAATTGACGCACCAGGCTTATTATTTGTAATATCTCTGTGTGCCACCCCGACTTCCCATATTGCCTATAACTCCTTTATGTGATATTATTTTTTGGCAAAACATTCACAATAATCTCGGAGGTTTTTATTTTGTCTTTTTCATACGAAACTATTCTTGCTAAGGAATTCACCTCTTCTCCCATACACGTGGGCAATGTTATAAAACTCATTGACGAAGGGAACACCATTCCATTTATCGCCCGTTACCGGAAAGAACTGCACGGAGCGATGGATGACCAGAAACTTCGCGAACTGGCTGACAGGCTGCAATACCTGCGCAACTTAGACAAACGCAAGCAGGAAGTGCTGGAATCAATAGAGTCCCAAGGCAAACTCACCGAGGAACTATCCGCGGCCATTGCTGCCGCCCAGACCTTGGCTGCTGTGGAAGACATTTACAGACCATATAAGCAAAAACGCCGCACCCGCGCAACAGTCGCCCGTGAACAAGGCCTTGAACCTCTGGCAGTTTGGCTTCTGGCGCAGGATAGGGGATGTGAGGGCCCGCTTGTCAAAGCCGAAGGCTTTATTGACGAAGAAAAGGGGATTGCGGATGCCCAGAGCTGCTTGGCGGGAGCCTGCGACATTCTAGCCGAAGACTTCTCCGACGATGCCGCGCTCCGCAACAAGCTGCGCCCGCTGCTTATGCGCCAGTGCGCCATCCGCACTGAGAAAAATAAAGAAGGCAACCCCGTTTTCGAGATGTATTACGAATTTGAAGAACCCGTCAACAAAATTGCACACCACCGCGTACTAGCGATTAACCGTGGGGAAAAAGAAGAAGCCCTGAAAGTCACACTCTTAGCCCCCCATGACGCGGCTCTTAAAATAATGGACGACTCAATTTTGACCCCGCCATATGACTCTCCGACGACTGAATATGTAGCCAACGCCATTGAAGATTCTTGGAACAGGCTGCTTTTCCCATCCTTGGAAAGAGAACTTCGCTCCAACCTCTCGGAAGCTGCGCAGGAACAGGCCATAAGGATGTTCGGCGCAAACCTCAAGCAGCTACTAATGCAGCCGCCGATACGCGGGCATGTTATTTTGTCCCTTGACCCGGCTTACCGCACAGGCTGCAAATGCGCCGTTATTGACGCTACAGGGCTGGTGCTGGACACTACCGTTGTATATCCCACCCCTCCGCAATCGAAGGTAGCGGAAGCCACGGTTACTCTCAAGGGGCTTATAAAAAAACATGGAGTCACTGTAATAGCCATAGGCAACGGCACCGCGTCAAAGGAAACTGAAATTTTCACAGCAGAGCTAATAAAGGACACCCCGGGAGTTGCGTATATGATGGTAAATGAAGCCGGCGCTTCCGTATATTCCGCTTCAAAAATTGCAGCAGAAGAATTTCCGCAGTTTGACGTATCGCTGCGCTCTGCTGTTTCAATAGCCCGCCGCTTGCAAGACCCGCTGGCAGAACTTGTAAAAGTAGACCCCAAATCAATAGGCGTTGGCCAATATCAGCACGACATGCCGCAGGCCCGGCTGAGCGGCACGCTGGACGGAGTCGTGGAGGACTGCGTTAACTCTGTTGGCGTTGACCTCAACGTGGCCTCCGCCCCGCTGCTGGCACGCATCGCAGGACTCGGCCCGGCAGTTGCCAAGAATGTTGTAGTTTATAGAGAAGAAAACGGCGCCTTTCTCGAAAGAAAGACGCTGCTTAAAGTGCCCAAGCTCGGCCCGAAAGCCTATGAACAATGTGCGGGCTTTTTGCGCATCCCTGAGGGAAAAAATGTTCTCGACAACACTTCCGTCCACCCCGAGTCCTATAAGGCCACAAAGGAACTTCTCGGAGTGTTTGGACTTAGCCTCACAGATGTTGGCACCTTGCCGGCACTTAGCGAGCTTATAAAGGAACGCGGCGAAGCCGAGGTGGCTGAGCTTTGCAAGGTCGGTGTTCCGACACTAATGGATATTGCGCTGTCGCTACAGAAGCCGGGTCGGGATCCGCGTGACGAACTCCCACCGCCGCAGCTTAGGACTGACGTGCTGGACATGAAAGACCTCAAGCCCGGCATGGTGATGGTCGGAACTGTGCGCAACGTAATTGACTTCGGTGCTTTCGTAGATATCGGGGTACACCAGGATGGCCTTGTACACATTTCGCAGATGGTAGACCGCTTCATCCGGCATCCGTCCGAGGTCGTAAAAGTAGGGGACACTGTAAATGTCACCGTGCTAGAAGTGGATGTGCAGAAAAAAAGGATTTCACTAACCATGAAAGCTGAAAAGGCTTAGCGGCGCGTTTAGAGGCGCGTTAAGCGCCTATCAAATTTCATCACAAATCATACCGATATATAAACTGCACGCCGTGCGTTTCATGAATCCTTGAACTGTGTTCAACAAAGCCTACCTTTTTATATAGCCTCTGCGCAGGCACATTTTTTGAATTAACTATCAAAACGATCTTGTCTATGTACGGGTAATGCGCTTTTACAAACTCAGGAAGCATACTCATCCCTTGATACGCAAACCCTTTCCCTTGCTCTAAGGCATTCACGGCGAGAGCCCTGATCAGCAATGCCCTATCGTCAAAACCTATATCCAAAGCCCCATCTTTTTCGTGGAGCACAAAATATCCAACACATACATTCTCATTTAGAATAAGAACCATGCGGCGGTTGGGGTCTTGCAGGGTTTTGATCACTTCGCCGGGAGTTGAGGTAAACCATAGATGCTCCTCCGTCAACTGAATTTTGTCCAGGTCTTCCAGATATTGTTGTTCGTAAAATTTCAGATTGATTGAGCTATTCATAGTAACCTCCTAATAGCAAGTCATTTTACACACAACTACTGCGCAGGCATCCGAAAAACTATCTTTTCAGATGTCTGCGCAACGTTTTTTTCTACACTTCTTCTACAAAGCTGACACAGTCTATGGCTCCGATTTTGGAAATTAGTTCATAGTGAATTTTGCGGTGGGGGAGATAGAGTGACAGGAGCAGGCCGATTTTGGTGGTGGCTGCTTCGTTGTCATATTTGGGGCGGGTCACTTCCATGTAGGTGACCTTAACATTGTTGTCACGGACAAAATCCAGGACTTTGTATATGTTCGAGGAATCTTTGAGCTCCATGTAAATTTCCACCGCGCGCGAACGCCTGATTAGCTCTGTATCCAGCTTGTGCATAACTGTTGTAACCAAAAATATAAAGGCCAGCGCAATAAGCGCCCCTGAGTAAAACCCTACACCGATGGCCAGCCCCATACAAGCACTGGCCCATAAGCCTGCGGCTGTGGTGAGCCCCCTCACTTGCCTGTCGCGGGTTATTATTATAGTGCCGACACCAAGAAAACCTATACCGCTTATTACCTGAGCGCCCAGGCGGGCAGGGTCGGCCTCAGGAAATATGTAGGCCAAATGCTGATTTGTTATCATTACCAAAGTGGCACCGATACAAACCAGCATGTATGTCCTCATGCCCGCAGGACGTTTTTTTATGCCCCGTTCAAGGCCGATGATACCGCCCATTAGCGTAGCCATAAGGAGCCGCACAGTTATGGATATTGTATTTATTCCGCTCAGGGTTTCAGAAATCTCATAAAATGTCATTGGCTTTCCCTCCGCCGGTTTGTATGCCTCTTGTATAATACTAGCACAAGGCAGGGGATAACACAAGGATGTGTTAGAGCAGCAGGGGACGGAATTTGAAAGCGAAAACTAGTCGGACACTGGTGCTGCTCTGGGGAAAAGTGGGGCGGCCGCAGTCCTGGAACACAAATTTCATCCAAGGTTCCAAGCCTTCACCAGGGCAGACGTGACTGACGGAGGCCGTCACACTTTTTCACAGAGCAGCACCCGTGCCCGACGGATGGTTAAGAGTTACCCCTACTGCGGTTTGTATAGGATTACCGCATAGTGGGCAGAAGGGTCTGACCCCAGGTTTATAGTGATGTCTTCGTGGGTTAGCAAGACTTCTAAAAGCTCCCTTGCTTCTGCCTGGGGAAGTTTGAATAACCTTTCCCAGACAATCCAGTCGCCCAGAAATTCCGAAGGATGTGCGCTCAAGGCTTCGGGGAATGAGCCTCTTATTTCTATAATCATGGAAGCGCCGCTGATTAGGGCGTTAAATTCCACCAGCCCGTCTAGGCCTTCAGGAGAAATGCCTGTACCATCGGGGGGAATTGTGAGAAACGCCGGGGGTGCGGGGGCGATTATTCCTGCGGGCTCTCCGCGGGGCTCAGTTTCAACAGCTTCAGCCGCTTCATCTCCCAGGCTTAAATCATCTGTAAAAGCACCCACACTAATTGCTTCTTCTTCATTTTGCGGAGCAATTCCCTGTGCAGCTTCGTCACTTCCCGCATATTGTGTGTCTTCCACAGCCTGCCTGTCCGCCATGTCATGCTGACCGCCTACGGGCTCAGTGCCGACGATTTCGGACTCGGCCCTGTGATGTGCTTCGCCCGTGTCTATCGGAGCGTCTGTATGTGCGGCGTCTCCAGCCCCACCGGCGTGATCCGCCGGCTCTGGATCCGAAATAGGCGGCGCAGACCTGTCCATGGGCGGGGGCGCCAGGTCTACCGCAACTGGCTCAGACCGCCCACCCGGAGCTTCCGGAGGTGCTGTCGGAAATTGGGCATAGTTGCCCATAACTGCATCGTCTATGTCAAAGAAAGACGCGGAATAGCTGGCACTCTCCTCAGCGGCCTCGGAAACCGAGGCATCTTCGGCGTTCCACTGCATCTGCGGATCTGCCCCGAATAGGGTGCGGGATTCACCTGCCACAGGAGCCACCCCATCAGTGGTTGCGGGGGGCTGATTGGTCAGTATGAAGGGCAGGGCTGTCAGAATTACCGCAAGACCTGCCACTGCGGGAAGATATCGTTTGAGGTAAACTATTGCATTTCTTTTGGATGGGGCAGTTTTTTTCACATTCCCGCTCCGGATTTGCGACATGACATTTGTGCAGAGTTCTTCGGGTGCTTCAGCAGCAGACTCAGATGCTGCAACGGATATTTCGTTGTAGAATTCCATTATGGCGGAGCACTCTTCGCAGCTTTGCAGATGCGCCTGTAGACGTTCGCTGTCGGCCTGAGATAGCTCGTTGTCGATTTGGGCACTTAGCAGCTCCATCATTTCTATACAGTTTTTCATGTCACTCCACCTCCTTTGGATTTAATCTCTTACGTTTGTTTAGACGCATAACTTATGGAAAAGTTCCCTTTTCCTTAAGAATATTGGCAAGACTCAGCCGCGCACGGGCGATTCTGGACTTCACCGTGCCCTCGCTGACACCCAAAGTCTCTGCAATTTCAGCATAACTCATGTCGTTTATTTCCCGCATTATAAGCACTTCGCGGTGATTTTGGTTAAGCTCGTCAATACTCTGAGCAATCTCGCTGCGCAGCTCTTTTCTCTCTGCACTATCCTCAGGCAACTCACGTATATCAGGCAGCTCCATGTCGGTTACAGCGCCACTGTCATCTTGATAGGAGCTTATCGAGATAACCTGCTCCTTCTTTTTTTTGCGCAAAAAATCAATGCACAGATTATATGTCAATCTGTACAGCCACACCGAAAACTTGCTATCACCGCGAAAAACTTCTAGCTGCGTATAGGCTTTTATGAACGCCTCCTGCGAAAGGTCAAGCGCATCTTCCTCGTTTTTGGTCATTTTGAGAGTGAGGTTATAGACGTTTTTTTGGTTCGCCAAAACCAGCTCCTCAAAAGCGTCTGCATCGCCATCGAGAACTTTTTTAATTATTTGTAGTTCCTCTATAGCTGGCATACCGTCCTCGTAAAATCCGCTTCACTGCACACGCCTTTGAGCGCATATCCGTTCCGCTACGTTGCCGCCCTTCTCCACAGCAAACTCATTTCACTGAGCCTTGCCGAAAACGAGGGCTTATTATTACCAGTGCTTCCCCTGCGGATCCCGGGGAGCATCTTTAAGTTCGCGCCCGATACCCTCCGTGATTTTCCGCAAATCGTCAAGGGTCGCGGCTTTTATAATCTGTTCCTTGAAATACCCTGCGTGGGGGACACCCTTGAGATACCAAGAATAATGCTTGCGCGCCTCAAGGCAGGCTATGTGCTCACCCTTATGCACCGCAGCAAGTTCAAACTGGCGCATCGCCGTCTGAGCCCGCTTCTTAATAGGGGGGAGCGGCGGAATCTCTTCGCCCGCAAGACAGGCTCCGGCCTGCTGAAATATCCAGGGATTGCCGAAAGAACCTCTTGCAATCATCACCGCATCGCAACCTGTGTGACGGAGTATCTTTGCCGCGTCCTGAGCCGTGAAAACATCGCCATTGGCTATTACAGGAACTTTTACAATTTTTTTAACCTCGCGGATAATATCCCAGTCGGCCTTGCCCGCATACATCTGAACCCGCGTCCTGCCGTGGACAGTTATGGCAGAAACGCCTGCCTCCTGACACATTTGGGCATACTCCACGGCATTTATGTGGCCTTTATCCCAGCCCTTTCTGATTTTGACAGTCACAGGGCAACTGACGCTGCGCACCACGGCCTCAATGACCTTCTGGGCCTTATCGGGATCTTTCATGAGGGCACTGCCATCCCCGCCCTTCACTATTTTGCCGACGGGACAGCCGGAATTGATGTCAATAAAATCCGCACCGGAAATCTCCATAGCCAGCGCCGAACCTTCACCCATCGCCACGGGATCACTGCCGAATATCTGAACAGCTACAGGAGTCCCACCCTCACCCCGGTCCTCGCCTATGCGCAGAAGGGCGTGGGTTTTCTTATCTTTATAAACAAGTGCCTTCGCACTGACCATTTCGGTATATAACAGCCCACAGCCAAGTTCGCGGCAGATTGTCCTAAACGCAAGGTCACTCACCCCCGCCATCGGCGCCAGCGCCAACTTTGAATTAACTTGTATGCTTCCAATTTGCAAGACGGGTATGTTTCTCCTTGAATTTGGTTTTGCGCCTTCTGGGATGGTAGCTACACTGCGCCAATTACACATTTTGCACGCAAAACTAACCCCCAGCAGTGATTATGCAGCAATCATTGTACCACACACCAGGGGATTTGTCGAATGGAAAAAACGGAATAATCCTCCAAGGCAGCCCTCAGAAAGTTCGGGGCGCAGCCCTGTGGCGCTGGGGGGATGCGGCATGGCCGCAAAACCTGAAAGGGCTTTCGCCCTTTTCAGGTTTTGTAGTTGTAGCTTAAGCCTTACCGCGCACCTGCGCCTTGTGCTAAGCGGCTGTGCAATCTATTCCTATGATGCCGCCGCTTCGCGCTGGAGGTCACGGGCTGTTGTGATGGCCGCAGGGAAAGCGTCGGGACGCTCTAGGACTGTCCAATCCAAGTGTGGAAGGATTTCTACCCAGCGGATGTTACCGTTCGGGAGACGTTCGAAAGTCGTGGAATGTGTCGCCTCTTGCATGTACAGATAGTACCAAGCGTTCATGTTGGTCTTGTCTGGCCACCTTGTGCGCCCTGGAAGCAAATCGTCTGTTGAGTCGATTATTCTTCCAAGCATTCTGTTGACTATCGCTGCGGCCTCGGCGCGGCTCATGTTTGCGTCGGGGTTAAACTGACCGTCGCCCACACCTTCTACCCAGCCGAACTGTGCTATAAGGTTGATGTAATCCTCAGCCCAGTTGCCTTCGATATCTTGGAAGTTACCTGGGTTTGCGTCAAACTCTGTGAAGAACCTTGCTATCATGGCTGCAAACTCT
>Ga0209755_10004106_pt1 | contig 17524 bp, 24 predicted proteins | sample TergutCo191P1_FD_187301 | JGI IMG/M metagenome (GOLD analysis project Ga0209755, IMG submission 187301) | Cornitermes sp. P1 segment gut microbial communities from Petit-Saut dam, French Guiana - Co191P1 (SPAdes) (version 2) | ecosystem: Host-associated > Arthropoda: Insects > Digestive system...
TGGGCTTGACCATGCGAGGATTTTGTCGCCAGACAAGGAAGTGCCGACGCGGCGTGCTAGCGGCACGCAAGGAGGCGCTGACGTAGGCTGGCGGCAAAAGACCGCATGGTCAAGTCCGTTTTCAGTTTATTTAACTATAAAACAGCGAAAAGCCCCCTGCCCGCAAAATTCTCGTTTTGCGTGAGTTTCTCACGTAAAACGAGAATTTTGCTGACGGGGGGCTTTTCGCCGAAAAACGTTGTACTTACAGGGTTTTCGGGGTGTTTATTGGTGTTGCAAGTGGAATTTGTATGTAAAATGATTGCCGACGCCGGGTTAATCATTTTCGTAAAAGTGGTTTGTGGCGGTCGTTATGCTTATGATATAATCGCACAGTAGCTAGTAAAAATAGAAAGTGGGCGTTTAAAATGGAAAATAAGTTTGGAAAACCGTTAATGGAACGAGAATCGGACATGAAAGGCGTCATTATAAAGCGCGCTATATTCATGGCACTTGGGCTAGGCTGTTTTGTGGGCGCAGTGTACATGGGTTTTTTCGCGGAAACGGAAGCTGCGTGGGCAAGCATAGTAATAGCGCTGGTCATTGTTGTACTGGGGCTTATTTCCTTCATAGGCAGTTTTGCGATTGAAAAGCAGCGAACCATTCTTTACGAAGAAGGTGTTTTTGTTGCCAATGGCAAAAAGGCGTATCATTTGCATTTTAACGATATAATCGGCCTTTCTGATGAAGCAGGGGACGGTGTGGTAGTACGCGGCGGTTTGGTGCAAGTGTTGGTGGCCTCTGCGGTGGTTGCGGCGGCGGGCAAAATTGCGGATGCACATAACCGCAAACACCGAATCCGCGCGATGAACATCTGGACAAAAATTGACGGTAAACTTACCTGTCTTTCGGTTATTAAGTCCACCGGCGATGTGCTTTCCCAACTGTATACGGAATGGCTGATTGCGCAAAAATCCATTACCGCCGAAAGCCTGCATTCGCTTGAACTGCCCTTCGCTGAAAAGCTAGCACTCAACCAAGGTACATTTACTTTTACCGACGAATTCGGTACGGTAACAACACTAAAACTGGCAGACATAACAGACATAACGTATGAAGAGTATCATATTCAGCTATGCGCACCGGATGAAAAAGGGAAAGTAAAACCAATAATCAAACTCCCCATTAGGGAATTCTATAACCTAGACTTGCTGTATTATATCTATGATTTGCAAAATAATAAGCAAACGTAAAAATTTTCATATCACGGTTGGAGGTATGGCAAATGCATACGGAAGCCGACAGAGCAGTATGGTTGGTGCATGTAATCCAGTACACCGCTGACGAATTACAAAAAACCGTGACAGAAACCGCACGGCTGCTAGAACAATACGGCTTTGTGGAAAAGGTGCTGGCCGGTTATGATTCATTCCATACACAAGGTTTTGAATATATGGCGGAATTGCTAACCGCCGAATTAACTAACGCACAGGCGGCGTAGCGTGGAGCTATATCACGGCACAACACAAATCATACATGCAATTGATTTAACCAAAGGCCGCCACCGCACGGACTTTGGGCAGGGCTTTTATTTGGGCAGCAACCTTGATGTGGCACAGCGTTGGGCTAAGAGCCGTGCGGCATTTTCGGGAAAGCCCATTGTGATGAAGTACACGCTGGACGATAGCATATTCTCTGATGATAACGTTAATCCGCTTGTATTTGACGAACCTACAATAGCGTGGTTAAACTTTGTGCGTGATAACAGGCGTAAACACAAACTCGACAATCAGTTGCGTCATACGCATGGTATTGTCCGAGGCGCTATTGCAAACGACAAAGTTAATTTTGTCGTGGAGGATTATTTGAAGGGGAAAATCACAGCAGCAGTAGCTATCACACGGGTAAAAGCCTTGCCAAATGTACAGCAAATAAGCCTGCATACATCATACGCCTTAACTTATTTGGATTCTACCGCCGTTTACTATCAAGAGCAGTTATCAAATAGTGCGTGGTCAGCATGGCATTATTTATCTGAATAACATAACAATTGGCTACCATGAATAGACGGTCAAAGGAATGCAATTAAAAATTTGCATCTTTATGAATGTATGCTACAATGATTTTGTTATAAAGCAGTAGTGACCCTAAAGTGTTGCAACCACTTTAGGGCGGGTGTAGGGATTACACGCATCGCCTAACACACACAGACTTTCGTCTGCCACTACGCAACCCCAGTGTAACATTCCTATGTCTTTGGTTCAATCATCCCTTTTTGTTTGGAGGGTGTTGTGCCGTTTTTATGGATTTGTTATTGGTGTTGCAAGGACTGGCAACAGGGGTTTGTTTGTATTCTTGATTTTTTGTCAGGGTGTGTAGGTGATGGCAGGTTTTCTGCCGTTCCTACACACCTTTTATTATGTAAGCAACCCCACGAGACGTGACGCGAAACCGCTCGTGGGGGTTGCTGTATTCGTCCGAAACGGACAGAGGGAGGAAGCACCATGAAGAAATGGATGCAAAAAGTGACAGCCGTAGTATTAATCATGTTACTGTCGCTGGGAACAATGACGGTGTGGGCCAATGTTGGCGTGCCCATGCCAACAAAGGTAATCGAAGTTACTTACGGCAATTTTAGAACAACGCTGTGGGGCAATGAATTTGCCGTCTACAATGACGAAGGCGAGGTATTACAACCGTTTTATTATAACGGAACAGTGTATTTTCCCGTAGACGCCATTTTGCGCGCCATGGGCACAAATGCCCAATGGGATGAAGCAACGGGAACATTAAACTTCGGCGCACCCACGCAACCACCCCCGGCGCAAAGAAGCCGCCCATTAATTGAAGCCGCACCGCATTTCCAAGTCAGCGGAAACCAAGGTTTGCCGCCTGTTGCCCAAACTATCACACACACTGCGGCAACAGGGACAACGATAATGGGTGGAAGGACGCATACCAGCGCCCTTATCTTCACCGCCGCCACCTGGTTTGGAAGTTCCCGACGCGCCTATCATGTAGTACATTTTACATCGCATAACTTAAATGGCGAATTTACAACATTTACAGGGTCAGTGGGAATCCCCGATGACGCCGCGCTCCCTGTCCATACATTAATTAACATTATTGGTGATGGGCGCGTGTTGTTCACTTCCAATTTGGCAGTCGGTGACTTGCCAACAAGTTTTAACATCAATGTTGAAGGCGTTTATTTGTTAAGATTAGAGGCAACCTTTGAGCATGTTGGAACGTATGGACGTACCATTGCATTTGTTGGAGACTTACAATAACACAAAAAATTTGTGGCTAATTAGTTAATCAAAAAAGAGGCTTGTTACTGCCTCTTTTTTGATTGTTCTAATGCTACTTTTTTTAAAGTTTATGGAGTTTGGGGCAAAGCCCAAAGGTTTTATTAAAAAATTACTACTTGTATGTAACGAGTACACCTGTTACTATGCGGAGGAAATAATGCAGGTTACTTGTTATTTTTGAAAGGGTGGTTGACATGTCGGCGCATTTGGAAACAGTAGCCCGCAGTGTATTAACGCAATATCCCATAAAGCGCGGCGTTGTTTGGTTCAATGGCAAGGGGGGGGGGAACAACGGAATCCAGCGATGTGGATATGCTGGTTGAATTTTTACCCAACACGCGCGGGCTTGATTTTTTTGGGTTGCGTCTTGATTTAGAAGAGGCACTGGGCCGCTCAGTAGACCTGCTAACTTGGAACGCCTTTTTCAAAGCAAAAGCCAGCTTTAGGCAAAATGTTGAAAGTGAGGCAAGACTAATTTATGAACGTTAAAATACAAAGCATCTTGGAACACATGCTGGCGGATGCTACCGATGCTATGCAGTTTGCCGAAGCGGTTGGTGACATAGCGGCGTTCTCGTCCAACAAGCTCTACCGCAAGAATTTAAATCATCAAACAAAGAAATACCCTGGAGAAAAACTTCAGGCATGAGAGATATTGCTACGCATGGCTACATCCCTGTCAAGGGGATTGCGAAAACAAATTTGGTGATTGTCATTACCCCATGATATAATCAATAGAACAGCAAGCAACCATAGTTTATATGATGCGAAGGGAGAAAAAAATGAGAGAAATTATTAAAGAATACCGACAAAGCGTTCCGGCATTAAGATTTATTGGTAAAAAATATGGCGATTCTGCACACGGGTATGGTGCGATGTGGGGGGAATGGTTTGAAAATGGTTGGTTCGATATAATCGAAAAACAAAATGACGTAAACGCCAAGGACACCTATGAAGATGGTGACGCGTATATAGGGCTGATAGGGGGAAGCGGCACAGCAGAAAACCCTATGGAATATTGGATAGGCATGTTCATGCCGGAAAATACACCCGTTCCGGAAGGTTTTGGGTATCTTGATTTTCCCAAAAGCGAATTGGGGATTTGTTGGGTTTATGGAAATGAAAATGAACTGTACGGGAATTATAATCAATGTAGTGAAAAATTGATTAACAAGGGATTTGAATTTAATGCTGATTTGCCTTGGTGTTTTGAACGCTACGTTTGCCCGCGCTTTACAACGCCTGATGAAAAAGGGAAGGTGATTCTTGACATAGGCTTCTTTGTAAAATAAGCACTACGCCGGATTTACCCCGCGCACCTTGATGAAATGTAAAATATGATTGGAGATGAATGGACATGCACGACGATGTATATTATGAGTTGCATGGGCATCGCTTTGTTTGGGATAAATCAAAGGCGGAAAGTAATTTAACGAAACATGGAATACTATTTGAGGAAGCCGCATCTGTTTTTGTTTTGGACGAACAAGAAACATTTATTGATGATGAACATTCAGACGATGAAGAGCGTTGAATTGTTATTGGCGTTAGCCAAGCGTTGCGCCTTCTCACCGTTATCCATTGTTGGCGTGAAGATGATACGATTATCCGCATAATTTCAGCACGAAAAGCTACACAATTGGAACAAAAATTATGGGGGAGGTAACATCATGAAAGCAGAGTATGACCTAACAAAATTAAAAAGAGTAAGCCATCCTATGCAAGCTAAAATAGACAGTGGTGAAGTGAAGCTCATTAGTATTTTTGACATCCCGAACAGAGAAGAAAAGTTAGCCGCACTTGACTCTGACGAGCGTGAGTTTGTGCTGGAATTATTTGCCCGCAGGTCTGTTAAGTGATTTTGTAAGCCTTTTTTGCAGACCCCTTAATGGCAATGTAATTAGCTACCCTATTACGTCAATTTTTGGAAAAACAATTGCGTAAATACCCCCCACTCGTCTAACCAAAAAAGAGGCTTATTACCGCCTCTTTTTTTATTGCTTATGCTACTTTTTCCAAATAATCCACCACGGCAATTTCCATCACCGATTGGCGCATCGAATCGACTACCGTCTCTAATTTCCGTGCCACTTCATTGTCATACGAAGTTTCCCCGCATTGGCTGCACACCTGCGAGGGCACTTTTTTTACAATAATAATGCAAGTATCAATATCAACCATAAAGGTGGTTAATTTGTCGATTAAATTTCCTTTGCACAGGAAGCAGGTCATATTATTTTCACTTCCAGTTTCGTTTGTCATGCGAAATCGTTTCGCCAAGTAAAAATTCCTGCTCGGCTTGTTCGAGCAATTTCAAGTCATTTTCAACCACTTCATCGGCTGTCAGGAAATTTTTAATAATTTCTACTACCAGCCTTTTTTTATTATCATCTAAATAACCGGATAATTCTTGAATTTCTAATGCCAAGTCCATAATTACACTCCTTTTTTATACACTTGCCCACGATGGTCGATGATGGCTATCAAAATTTGGTTTTCGTTTATCCAACGGAATAGTATTCGATGATTGCCCACGCGAAGCCTAAAATACCCTGCTTTGGCTTTGAACGGGACAATATCGCCCATGGGTATTTTTTCAATGCTATTTTTTATGCGCTGTTCGGATTTTTTGTCCAGCGAAAGCAGGTATTTGTCTGCTTGCTTTGAATATTCGGGAGGGATAGTTTGCGTTCTCATGACCGCCGCCCCGACTCACTAGCCTTAAAATTATACACCGGCGTCAGCCGTTCCACGATATCGGCCGTCGGGGTCAAATGCTTCAAAATTTCCCCCATCGGTTTATACGCCATGGGGGATTCGTCCAGCGTATTTTTATTCACGCTGGAGGTATAAATGCCCTGCATTTGCGCGGCGAATTCTTCCATAGAAAGCTGCTTAAACGCCGCCGAGCGGCTGAACAGCCGCCCCGCTCCATGGGGCGCAGACTGGTTCCACTCGTCATTGCCTTTGCCGATGCAAATCACACTGCCGTCGCGCATGTTAATGGGGATGAGTAGCCGCTCGCCCGCCTTGGCGGACACCGCGCCCTTGCGCAGTATCATGGCGTCGGTATCGATGTAATTATGCACAGTGGTAAAGCGGTCGGTTTCTTCCCAGCCCATGCCGTGCAGGATGACCGCCAGCATGGCGCGGCGGTTCAGGTCGGCGTAGTGCTGGATAATTTTCATATCGTGGATATAGTCGTCGAACAGCGCCCCCGCGGCGAATGCCAAATCCTTCGGCATATGGGGCTGGGCATGGCGCGCCTTCGCCTGATAATACTCCGCCACCTGCGAGCCGATATTACGGCTGCCCGAGTGGACGATGATATACAGCGCACCGCTTTCATTGCGGGCTGCCTCGATGAAATGATTGCCCCCGCCCAGCGTGCCGATGCTATGCCGCGCGCGCGTAATATTAACCGCATGGGCACAGCGCAAAGCCGTCAGGTCAATATCCGCTTCAAAAGGATGGCAAAAACTGCGGATGCTGTACCCGCAGGGAATGTCCCGGTGAATAAGGGCATCCAGCGCGGCAAAGTCAATCTCCCGCGCGCCCAGCTGCACCGTTTCCATGCCGCAGCCGATATCGACCCCCACCATGCCCGGCACGACCTTATCCGACACCGTCAGCGTCGTGCCGATGGTGCAGCCCATGCCCGCGTGGACATCGGGCATAATACGAATAGTAGCCTCGGCGAATTCCGGGCGGTCGCACAGGGTTTGGATTTGCGCCCGGGCGGTGTCGTCCAGCGCATCGGTGAAGCAATGGGCACGGTTATGCGTGCCGACTATCGTAATCATGATAATTTCGCCAGCTTTTCTTGCACTTCTTCCAGCGTCAGTACGCCGCGTTCTTGTAGGGTTGCCAGCAAATCAGCCGTATCTTCACAGGCTTTTTCCCGGGCAACGTAGTGTTCGGCCTCTTTTTTCTTTAAGCGGTCTTTAATTTGCAACACGGCACAAGCAATGGCATAAAACAGCGTCATATCCAGCAAAAAGCTTATTATTTCGCTAACCGTTATCATATATTCGGCGAAAATAGCATGTATCACGATGCTGTACAACACAATGCTGACCGTGTAAATCACATAGCCAATGCCGAAAATCACTAAATTTTTCACCAGCGTTTTATTATCGCCGAAGTATTTGTCCGCATAATGCTCCAGCAAAAACATGGCAACCAGAATCCATATGGTCATAATGTCCTGCATCAGCAAACGGTCTACAATAAAATTCAGCACCGCGCTCCAGTCGTCCTGCGCCAGCGAACCGATATTATTCATCCAATAAAACAGCTTCGAGATGGCCAAGTACGCAAACAGCAACTCTTTGAAGGTAAAAGCGGATTTCTTTTTCATGGGCGATGCTCCTTATATAAGAAGGGATTTTAATTCAGCCACGGTTAGAATGGCGTCTTTTTTGCGGTGGAACATGCGGTGGCAATTGGCGCAAACGCAATCCAGGTCGGTTGTGGGGTTGATGAGAATTTCCTCATCCAGGCTATACAGCGGCTTGTTATGATGCACTTCAATGTACCCGCTGCCCTGCGCGCCGTACCGCGCCGCGAAGTTGAAGCCGCAAACGGCACATGTCAGCCCATGGTAAACAATGGCCGCCGCCCGGTTTTTGGCGCTGCGTTCGTATTTTGTGACATAATGCTGGGTGCGCTTGCCCTCCGGCGCAGCGGGGTTGTGTACCGTGCTTTCGTTGGTGTCGTTGAAGGGGGCGGCGGGGGCGTCATACCGGTAGCGCGTGCCGTCCTGCCAATAGCCGACGCTGTGGGGTTGGTCGGCAAATTGACTTTTCGCGTCAAAAATTTCCCCGCTGTACGGATAATCTGCGCCCAGCATACGGTAGCGGTCTTTGTCCGTGCGTATGAAATAGGCCGGCCAGTTGAAATCCGGGAATGTCCGCGAGAAGTCTTCGTTCCACAAGTTATAACAATAATCCGACGGCTGATTGGTTTTCACTTCGTCATAAAATTGGCTGAACATGCGCTCCAGCGCATTTTTAATTTCCCCCGAAGAAAACTGCCGTATTGTGCCGGGGGGCTTTTTTTCCTTTTCCACGAACAGGCGCATTTGTTCCCTTGCAACCAGCGGTTGATGTAGCCACGCGGCTATGTAATTGTTATTTTTGCGAAGCAACTGCGCCAAGGTAGGGGCAGGGTCGTTTGTTTTTATTTGCCCGCAGGGTTGCCAGCCGTCGGCTTTTAAACGGTCGAGGGTATCGGCCAAGGTGTCGGCAATATAAATTTCCGCCTGTTCGTAGGGGCAGTTTCGTACATAAAAAGTTTCGTCGGTGTTGGTGTACAGCACATCCGCGATGATTATTTTTTCCATGGGCGAATCCTCCCTTATTTTATATAGTTTGTTTTATATATTTTATTTCAACTGTACCCAACCCGCCAGTGGAGGTTTCTCCGTTGGGGGAATAGCCTAATTTTTCATAAAAATTACGGGCGATATTATTTTTCTCCAGCACCCACAAGCAAACAGATGGGCTGTTGCGTTTTGCCGCACTCTTTTCAAAAAAAACCATTAATTCCGCGCCGACTCCTGTCCGTTGGAAAAAAGTATCTACATAAATGCTGGACAATTGCCAATCCTTGCTTGGTACAAAGGTGATAAATCCCTTTACAATGCCGTCATCGAATACGTAACTTTCATCCGTTTCGCATTGCAACAAGTCGTTAAAATAATCCATCCGACTTGCGACCGTCATTGTGTTGAACAAAAACTCGTCGGACAAAATGCCCCTGTCCGTTGTCCGATAAGCGAAAACCTGAATTTCGGCTACCCGCGGGATGTCATTTTTTATCATCGGTCGTATCATGTGCAGACGCTCCGTTTCTATGTATTTTCCACTCCACCAATCCAACCATCACACAGCCGATGAAGTACATAACCATATCCCACCCATCAAATGTTACCCCAATAACAACCCGCGCCAGCTGCGAATCCCCCAACCCCAGCAAATACACCAGCCCAACATACTGCATCACCTCTACCAACACAGCGAAGGCAAAAATATACAGCCACAAAAACCGAATACGCCGCCGCGTAAAACAACGGATGAAGCAGTAAATCAACAACACAATAAGAATATCCCCAAAGTGATTGCGGATAAAGCCCCCTTCAAAAAACACCGCAATAACAACGATAGCAACAAGCAGGACTATCGTCGCCAGCCAAAACCAGTGTGGGCGGGTTAGTTGCACAACTACGCTACCGCCTTTACAAAATCAATTACAGCGATTTCGTTCATAGATTGTTTAATTGAAGCTACAATCGTTTCCAATCCTGATATTACCACTCCGGTATATATAATTTCATTGCATTCTGTGCATTTATGGCAGGGCACATTGCGTACCACTAATAAACAGGATTGCACGTCGGTTACATCGGTAGTTGTACCGGGGGCGGTAGATGCACCGCAGGTCATGCATTTCATATACCTCACCCCGTCTCTGCCATATCCAGGTACAGATGACCATTTTCCTCAATAAACTCTTTGCGGCCGCGCAGGTTGTCGCCCAGCAGGGTTTCAAACATTTCCTGGGTTTTGGCGGCGTCGGTGGGGATGACTTGTACCAAGCGGCGGGTGGCGGGGTTCATGGTGGTTTGCCACATCATTTCGGGCTCGTTTTCGCCCAGGCCTTTGGAGCGTTGAATTTGCACGCGGGCGTTGGTTTTTTCGCCCAAGGCAAGCACATCGGCTTTTTCCCGCTCGCTGTAGGCGAAATGGGTTTCGGTTTTGCCCTTGCCGGACAGAGTAATTTCATACAAAGGCGATTCGGCAATGAACACCTTGCCCGCTTCAATAAGGGCGGGGGTCAGGCGGTACAACATGGTGAGTATCAGCGTGCGGATATGGTAGCCGTCGTAGTCCGCGTCGGTGCAGATGATAATGCGCCGCCAGTTAAGCCGGTTAATATCAAATGCCGAGGCTTCCTTTTTATCCCCGCCGGTGTTGCCGCGGCGGCCGGTTTTTCGGTTAATTTCCACGCCGCAGCCTAAAACGCGCAGTAGGTCGGTGATAATTTCGTTGTTAAAAATGCGGTCGTAGTCGGCTTTTAGGCAATTAAAAATTTTGCCCCGCACGGGCATGATTGCCTGAAACTCCGCGTCGCGCCCCAGCTTGCACGAGCCTAGGGCAGAATCACCCTCGACAATGTAGATTTCCCGCTTGTTTACATCGCGGGTGCGGCAGTTGACAAATTTTTCTACCCGGTTGTTTAGGTCTATTGAACCCGTCAGCTTCTTTTTCAATGAGGCGCGGGTTTTCTCGGCGGATTCGCGGCTGCGCTTGTTGGCCAAAATGCCCGTGGCAAGCTTTACCGCGTCGGCCTTATGCTCGACGAAATAAATGCTTAATTGCTTTTTTAAAAAGTCCGTCATCGCTTCTTGGATAAAACGGTTGGTGATGGACTTTTTTGTTTGATTTTCAAAGCTGGTAATGGTGGAGAAAGAATTGGTAATGAGAATTAGCGACTCTTCAATATCATGAAAGGTAATTTTCTTCTCGTCTTTTTTGTAGTGGTTATTGGTCTTTAAATACGCGTCCACGCTGGACACAAAGGCGGATTTGACGGCCTTGTCGGGCGCGCCGCCGTACACCAAATGGCTGGAGTTGTGATAATACTCCAGCGTGCCGCCCTCTTGGGTGAAGCAGAAGGCGATGTCAAATTTAAGTTTGTACTCCGGGTTGTCGGCTTGGTCGCGGCCTTGGGTTTCGTGGGACAGGAAATGGGGGCTGGTCAGCGCGGTTTCCCCCGCCAGTTCATTAATGTAGTCGGTGATACCGTTCCCGTAGCAAAAGCGCAGCGTCTCCCCGCTTTCCTCGTCTTTTAGCACGAAAACCAAGCCCCCATTGACAATGGCTTGACGTTTTAGCATGTCCGCGTACCATTCTAGGGGGATGTTAATGTCGGTGAACACGGCGCGGTCGGGCCGCCAGGTAATGGACGTGCCCGTTTTGCGGGCGTTGGTGGGTTCTTTTTGCAAGCCGCCGATATTTTCGCCCGCTTCAAAACGCAGGGTATAGCGAAAGCCCTCGCGGATGATTTCGGCCGTCATAAATTCCGCCGCGTATTGGGTGGCGCACAGCCCCAGCCCGTTTAACCCCAGCGAGTAGGTGTAGTTGGCGGCTTCGTCATTATTATCGTACTTGCCGCCGGCGTATAGCTCGCAGAATAACAATTCCCAGTTATAGCGTTCTTCAATGGGATTATAATCCACGGGTGCGCCGCGGCCTTGGTCTTTCACCGTTACGCTGTGGTCGCGGTGGCGGATAATATCGATTTGCTTGCCGTAGCCCTGACGGGCTTCGTCTATAGAATTGGAGATGATTTCAAAAACAGAATGCTGGCAGCCCTCGATGCCGTCCGAGCCGAAGATGACCGACGGACGCTTGCGCACGCGGTCTGCGCCTTTTAACGCGGTGATGGATTCGTTGCCGTAGTCTTGCGGTTTACGCATGAAAAACGCTCCTTTGCAGGCCAAATCGCCTGATTATTACTATAAGCGAAAGTCCTGTTAAGCGCAAACCGAAAAAACTATGATAAACTAACGTTGCTGCCGGATAACAAAAACAGAAGGCGCACGGTTATTTACCACTACAGGCGGTGTTGCAAGGTGACTGATTATATAACGAATTTGTTTACGGATTTCAATAGTGTAGCCACCTTCGTGGCGTTATCCGCTACGGCATTAGGCGCGGTCAGTTTATTTTTGTCCAATATCGCGCGATATACACAGGCACAAAAATATGGTATCCCCATCAAGGCAATGCATCAGGCGAACATCGCCGACAGTGCAAATGTATGGGTAACGTTGATAGGGGTATTGGGTTTCGGCCTGATTATGCCGGTGGTGCTGCTGGGGATAGAGGCTAATGCATGGCTGTTGGGGATGGTCGTCGCTGCTGGACAGTTTCTGGCATTCATCTTCACCAAAAGCACTAACCGTGTTAATGTGGAACGAAAAGGCAAAGTGATTAACCTCACCTATTGCTCATTTATTATTTCACCTATTTTGTCTGCACTGGGGTATGTATGGTTGCACGGGCTGTTTCCATCCTTTACATTTTCTTTTTTAACCGTTATGGCATTTGTTGGGCCGGCTTTGTATCTGTATGTATTGGGTCTGCATTTCATCAGCGGATTGTCGGCTATCCTATTTGGCTCGAAGGGTGGACTGATGACCGTAGAAGTGGACGGACAGTTGCATCTTATTGTAGCGCGCAGTTCAGCATACCATTGGATTATGCTACCCTGCGAATACGTGGAATATAAACATGTGGTCAAAAGAAAATCAGGTACTAATTCGGTTACATTGGCTACCTATTTGGTCTTTGAACGCGGCAAATTCATCGTCCGTGATTTGACCGAGTTCACGGGGTACATCATGCAGGTAGAGGCAGGCCATTCTATCAACCGCGTAAAATATAATTCGCTGCCGAAGTAAATTTATTCCCACCCTTCACAGCATACATAGAGCCTTGAAAATCAACATTTTCAAGGCTTTTATTATATGTGCCTATGTAAAAACCCGCCCGTAAAATTCACGTTTTACGTGAGAAACTCACGTTAAACGTGAATTTTATCCCCCGCACGATTAATATGCCACGACAAACCAACCGAAACGCAAATCAACAAATATTTATCGCAATTCGATAAAAATTTGTTGACATTCATTTCCCGCGTGTTTATAATGCGAAAAAATACGCAATGAAAGGATGATTCCCCCATGAAAGAACCCATCTTCGCCCGCATATTGACCTATGCGCTGTATGTAGCCTTTGTCATTGGGCTGGTGTTTGTGGCAACGGTGTCATTTATGCTGGAGCATTACTTGCATTTAATTCACGGCTCGCCTGCCATGAGTGACGCGTACCGCCTATTTATCATCCCCTTTTTAAAAATTGTGGGGGTGCTGTGCCTGTGGGCGGTGGTAGAGATGATTCTCATGCTGCGCAGCATCCCCCGCGACCCCTTTGTGATGCGCAATGTACAGGCGTTGTATCGCATCGGCATTATTGCCTTGGTGCTGGCGGCGGCGTTTTTGGTCAAATGCTTTGTGTTTCTCACGCTGCTGACCATGGTTTGTGTGCTGTTATTTTTGGCGGCGGGGTTGTTTGCCTTTACCTTGGCGGCGCTGATTCGGCAGTCGATTGTTTTCCGCGAGGAAAACGCGCTTACGATTTGAGGTGGCGTATGATAATCATTAATTTGGACGTCATGATGGCGAAGCGCAAAATGGGCCTGACCGAGCTTGCCGAGCGCATTGACCTGACCCAAGCCAATTTGTCCATACTAAAAAACGGCAAGGGCAAGGCGATTCGCTTCTCGACCCTAAACCGTTTGTGCCGCGTGCTGGACTGCCAGCCCGGCGATATTCTGGCCTACCTGGAGGGGGATGACGATGACCAAGCAATGGACTAATGCCGAGAAATGGCTGCTGCCCGTGGCGGTACTAATCGCCGTACTATTCGACCGTTTAATTATGGCGAATATTTTCAATCTGTTTACATGGGATGCGTCCGCCAATTTGCGCGTATTGCACGCGGTGTTTTGGCTATGCTACCTGGCCGTGTTTACCGCGGTATTTTGGCGGCGGGTCAGGCATGACCGGGTGCTGTGGTTTGTCAGTGCCTGCGTGGCAGCACTGTGCGGGTGGAATTTCCTGCACCCCACGGGGAATGAGCAATTTGCGCTAATTACTGCCTTGGTCATCCCCGGGGTATTGATGGCACACGCCCAATGGACAGCCAATGCCTACACGCTGAAAACCTGCGGCGGCATAGTCATGGACTGGATTGCCGGGTGGACGGTAAAACCCTTCACCGCGCTGGGCGCATTTTTGGGCGTAACCACCTCGCTGCCCTCCGAGGAAAACAAGCCGACGATAAAACGCGCGCTGCTGGGGGTTGGCATTGCGGCGGCGGTGCTGTTGGTCGTTGTGCCGTTACTCATGGGCGCTGACCAGGTGTTTAATTATTACCTGGGGCGGGTGTTCGCCGGGTTTAGTTTTGGGCGGGTGATTTTCCACGGGTTCGTTATTGTGGCCGCCGCCGGGTTGTTCTATTCCTTCCTATGGAATGTGGGGCATGGGAAAAACGTACCCTTCACCGTAGCCGGGAATGTGTCCATTGATTCGCTCGTTTCTTCCATCGTGCTGGGCAGTGTTATTTTGGTGTATGTACTGTTCTGCGTCATCCAATTTACGTACTTGTTCGCCGGGGCGGGGCTGCCCTACGGCATGACCTACGCCGAATACGCCCGCGAGGGCTTCGCCCAAACGGTAGTAGTCTGCGCCATCAATTTGTTCCTCTTCGGCATATTCCTGCGCTTCGGCGAGGATAACCGCCTGCGCAACTATATGATGGGCGCGCTGCTATTACTGACGGGTATCATGCTATTTTCCGGCTGGGTGCGGCTGGACTTGTATATCAGCACCTTCGGCATGACTTGGCTGCGGATGCTGTCGGCGTGGTTTATCCTGTACCTAGCGGCGGTCATTGCCCTGTGCGCAGTGCGGCTGTTTATAAAGAAGGGGTTGCCCGTGCTGGCGGTCAGTGGGTTCGTGCTGCTGGTGTGGTATGTGGTGCTGGGGTTTGTGAACCCGGATGGGTTTATTGTTTGGTTTAATGCGGTTGTTTAAAGAGTAAAACCGTGGGGCGCTGCCCCACACCCCGCAAGGGGAGGCAAGCTCCCCTTGACCCCTATTTTGCTTCGCATGGCTTGACGGTAATAACTGTCAGACCGCGCACCGCGCGCTTGGGGGTCAAGGGGGGCTTGTCCCCCCTTGCGGGGGTTTGGGGGCGGATGCCCCCAAGGTTTTAATCTTTTTCAATCCTATGCTATAGTCATACCATTAAAATTGAAAGCGAGGAATGAATCTATGGATTACGCAAAAGCGGCAGAATTGTTTGCGAAGTGGAAGGCGCTGTGCGAGGCCGACAATGGCGCGCTGTGGGGGCGAGATTTGCATACGCCTTTGATATTTGTAGATAGAGATACCCGGGAGGCGGCGGCTAATGTGGGTGATGGGGAAGGGTTCTTCACCCGGCAGGGCGATGTGTTTGTGGGCGATTTCCCGGTGGATGAAGCCATTGCGGCTACGGCTATTGACTTCAAAGGGATGCGCTGGGCGCTGGTGCCGTGGGAAATGATTGGGATGATGGACGAAGATTCGCTGCTGAACACCATGTCCCATGAGGCTTTCCACTGCATCCAGCGGGAATTGCTGGGCAAAGCCCCGTCGGACGGGAACAATAGCCATATGAACGAGATGCAAACCCGCATCCTTTTCATGCTGGAAATGTTTGTGCTGTTAAAAGCGCTGGAAGCCGACGGGGCGAACCGACACAATCACATAAAAAACGCCCTTGCCATCCGCCAAAAACGGCACGAAAATTGCCCCAATGTAGCCGCCGAAGCCGCCTTTGAAATAATGGAAGGCACGGCGGTGTATACCGGCGTGAAAATAGCCTTGCCCAACCCGGCGGCGCAAATTAAACATATCGCCAACTACGTGCATATGGCGAAGGACATGCAATCGCTGGCAGGCTTTTTTGGCTATGTGTCCGGCGCGCTGTACGGGCTGGTACTGGACGCCGTAGGCGCTAACTGGCGGCCAACGCTGACCGCCACCGACGATTTAAGCAAAATTTTGCTGCGCACACTGAACGGCGAGCCGCTACCCACCTACGACAGCATCAACTTGGAATACTACGGCTACAGCGAAATCGTCGCCGCCGAGGAAGCGAAAGCCGCCACCTATAACGCGCTGGTACAGGAAATGACTGACCTGTTCACCGTAGCGCCCACGCTGCGCATGTTTGAAAGCGGGCAGCTGTCCATCAACGGGCAAATCATCCCCATCGCAGCATTGGGCACGGTGCTGAAAGGCAACATCGAATACTTCGGCGCATTCGGGCGCATGAATGTAACAGACGGGGCGTTCCTATCGCGCAGCGGCTTCTTCCAAAAGGAAGGAACGGAAGAGAAGCGCGTCACCGCCGAAGCATTACACATCGATGGGAAAATAGTGACAGGCAAAAACTGGACGCTGGAGCTGACCGACGGCTGGGAAGTACAACCCAATGGGCAGAATTATGTATTGAAAAACTGCCCCGCGTGATAATTCACGCAGGGCAGTTTTTATTCCGGCAAGGCATTTACTTTTTCTTTTACTAACGCTACATCTTCTTGTTCCATTTTGGCTTCGGCTTCCAGTATGTCGCCGTCCAATCCTCGAATGTTTACGTTTTTATTCCGTTTTTGCAAACGATATAACGTAAACAGCTTGTCTTTTTGCGCCACGCGCAGTTTCATGTCCGATTGCTCCATGTTGCCGCCTCCTTTACAAGGCGGCATTTTATCATATCATATAACTGTAGGCAAAAATCAGAATTGAGGGATGACCATGGAAAAATCATTACGGGCGGCGGTTATTGGCATGGGCGGTGTAGCGCCCATGCATACGCAGGGGTTGGCGGCGTTGGGCATTACCATCGCGGCGGTATGCGACAAAGATGCCCCACGGGCACAGCAGGCGGGGTTGGAATACGACGCCCGCGCCTTCACCGACTACCAAGAAATGCTGGCAGCCGGGGGCTTCGAGGTGCTGCATATTTGCCTGCCGCATTTTTTGCACGCCCCGGTAGCCATTGATGCGCTGAACGCGGGCTATCATGTACTGTGCGAAAAACCCATCGCCACCACCGTCGCCGATGGCGAGGCCATGCTGGCAGCCGCGCAAAAAAATAAACGCGTGCTAAGCGTCATTTTCCAAAATCGATTTAATCCGGGGACGGTGCTGGTGAAAGAAGCCTTGGACGCGGGCGTGCTGGGCGTTATCAAAAGCGGCTGGCTGCGGGTTAATTGGTTTAGGGATGCCGACTACTACGCATCCAGCGACTGGCGCGGCCGCCGGGCCACCGAGGGCGGCGGCGTGCTGATTAACCAGTCCATTCACACCTTCGATTTGATGAATTATTTTCTGGGCACGCCGCTGGGGGTCAATGCCACCACCGCCAACCGCGCCCACCCGGCCATTGAGGTAGAGGACGTGGCAGAAGGGGTTATCACCTACGCCAATAATGTCTCCGTGTCGTTCTTCGTCAACACCTACCACCCCTACGACGCCCCCGTAGAATTAGAAATCATCGGCGAATATGGCCGGGCAAAAATAACCGGCGACGAAGCGGAAATACACCTAACCGACG
>Ga0209755_10004108_pt1 | contig 17510 bp, 15 predicted proteins | sample TergutCo191P1_FD_187301 | JGI IMG/M metagenome (GOLD analysis project Ga0209755, IMG submission 187301) | Cornitermes sp. P1 segment gut microbial communities from Petit-Saut dam, French Guiana - Co191P1 (SPAdes) (version 2) | ecosystem: Host-associated > Arthropoda: Insects > Digestive system...
GATACCCATGGTGTAAAGTTGTTTTTTTTAAGGAAGCAAGCAATAGAGTACAAGCAATTTAACAGTCCATTTATTCCTGGTTTGTCGATATTAGATATTATGATGTTCAATTCGGTAGAAAAAATAAATGAAATGTTGGAAAAATATGAAATTATATAAAAGATGTTATTTATTTAAAAATATGAATGCTTTTGGAAAGGAATAAAACGTGGAAAAGAAAACGATAGTCGTTTTTGGAGCGACTGGAACTGTAGGTGCTTATGCGGCGGTCGAACTCATTAAAAAATATAAGGTAATAGCTGTTGGGCGTAGAAAGAGTGATAATGGATTTTTTAGGGACTACGGTATAGACTATTATTCTGTGAATATATCCGAGAAAAATGATTTCGATAAACTTACAAAAGAGAATGTCGATGCTGTTGTGCATGTTGCCGGGATGATGCCTGCACGCATGAAAGACTACAATCCGCATGTCTATGTTGATTCCGAGATTCATGGGACACTCAACATTCTCGAGTATATGGCCGAAGCCAAAATAGGAAAAATAGTCTATGCTCATGCTGGCAACAACAATGTGTACAAACTGGGTAAAATTCCAGTACCGCCAAATATACAGAAAACGTTCCCACCAAACAGCGACCACTCGGTATATTCTATATGCAAGAATGCAGCGGTTGATCTTATTGAGCACTATCATTACAAATTTGCAATGAAGCGATTCATTCTACGCTTGTGCAATGTATATCACTATCATCCCGACCCATACTATTATGTCGATGGGAAGAAAAGATGGATAGGACATCGTTTAATCATGGAAAAGGCTATACGTAGCATGGACATTGAGATATGGGGTAATCCATCAAAAGCGAAGGAGGCTGTGTATGTATATGATTGCGTATCTATAATAGAAAAGGCACTCGAATCTTCACTTGAAGGCGGTGTATTCAACATAGCTGGTGTCGCGCCAATCAGTCTTGAGGAACAAATACAAGGCATAGTAGAGGTGTTCTGCCCAACTGAAAAACCTTCGAAAATTTCCTATCTCCCAGATATGCCAAATGATCGAGAGTTCGTTGCAGATATAACAAAAACTCGTCGTGAACTGGGATATACGCCGCAATGGGATTACCTGCAATTTCTGCGTGATATGAAGGAGAAGATGGAAAAGAAACACTTTTCAAAACTATGGGGAACTTTTAATGATTATGAAGACAAGGAGCTTTCGATATGAAATACTTACTTTTACAAAATAGTAGGCAGTAATTGATTTCGCTTAAAAGTAAAACCATAAACGGTGTTGTATGGAGCGGTGTTGAGCGGTTTTCTGTTCAGAGTATCCAATTTATTGTTCAAATTATATTGGCTCGTCTTTTGACACCAGATGATTATGGTGTTGTAGCTATGTTAGTGATATTTCTAGCTATTTTCCAAGTATTTATAGACAGCGGTTTTTCTTCTGCCTTGGTTCAAAAGCACGATCGTTCAGAGGTTGATTATTCAACTGTATTTTTTTTTAATATTAGCATAAGTATTGTTCTTTTCTTGATGTTTTTTTTCACGGCACCTTTGATTGCCAAGTTTTATGAGACACCTGTTCTGACTTCGGTTGCCAGGGTTGTCTCCCTTAATTTAATCATTAGTGCTCTTGCTGTGGTTCCAAGAGCAAAATTTATGGTGCGTATAGATTTTAAAACACAGGCTAAAGCATCTTTAGTTGCAGTTATTATTAGCGGTGCCATAGGAATTTGGATGGCCTATGCTGGTTATGGAGTTTGGGCCCTTGTGTTTCAAAGTTTGTCAAGCAATGGAATAAGCACAGTTTTATTGTGGATATTATCCAAATGGCGGCCTTTGCGAACATTTTCCATAAGTTCTTTTAAAAGGTTATTTTCTTTTGGTTCAAAATTACTGTTATCATCCTTATTGGATACAACGCATAGAAATTTATATCCACTAATTATTGGGAGAACGTTTACGACTCAAGATCTGGGTTTTTTTTCAAAAGCAAATGCCTTTGCCCAATTTCCTGTAGCAAATCTTAATGGAATCGTTAACCGTGTGGTTTTTCCTGTGATGTGCGAAGTTCAGAATGATGATGAAAGAATAAAAGCCGTATTTTATAAATATTTAGGTATTTCTACATTTATTATCTTTCCATTGATGATTGGTTTGGTGGTTCTTGCAGAACCCTTTGTTAGGCTGGTGCTTACGGAAAGATGGTTAGGGATCGTACTTTTCCTACAAATATTATGCTTCTCTTACATGTGGTTCCCAGTTCATGTGTTGAATCTAATGCTCTTAAAGGTAAGGGGTAGGTCAGATTTGTTTTTGAGGCTTGAAATAATAAAAAAGGTTGTAGGAGTTATTGTGCTTATTGTAACAATCCCTTTTGGAATTGCTATAATGTGTTTGGGCAAAGTTTTAACCTCTGTGTCATTATTGTGTGTCAATACCTATTATACAAAAAAATATTTTAATATCGGTTTTTTTGAGCAAATTAGATACATTCTTCCTTCTTTGTTGTTATCCATAGGTATGGGGGGCGTTGTTTTTTTATTAAAAAAACTTAATCTTTCGGATATCCTCACTTTTATATTAGGTCTTGGTGTTGGATTTTTGTTTTACATAAGTATTGCCGCAGTTTTTAAAATGAAAGAATGGAAAGAGGTTTGCGCAATTGCCGTTGGCGTAATAGGTAGAAGAAGGTGTTCATGAATAACGGGTCCCCTTTAGTGAGTGTTGTTTGTAAAACGTATAATCATGGAAAATATATTGGACAAGCTCTTGACGGGTTTATTATGCAACAATGCAGTTTTCCGATAGAGATTATCGTGCATGATGATGCATCTACGGATAATACTGCGAATGTCATTAAAGAATACCTTAAGAAATGTTCTTTTATGAGAGCTATCTTACAAGAAGAAAATCAGTATTCCAAGGGTAATAGCTTTGAAGGTCTGTATACAAAGGAAGCAATGGGGAAATATATCGCAATTTGTGAAGGAGATGATTACTGGATTGATCCGTTAAAATTAGAAAAACAGATTAATTTCTTGGAGGCCAATCCAGATTATGGGATGAGTTATACTAAAGCAATATGTTATATTCAATGGGAAAATGAATTTAAAGGACATTGGGGTTCATATTATAATAATTTTGATAGTTTTATGCTCGCAAATGCAATACCGACTCTTACAGTTGTTATGAAAAAATGTTTGCTCATTAAATATTTTGATGAAGTCAACCCAAGTGAAAAAAAGTGGTTGATAGGTGATTTGCCCAAATGGTTATGGTTTGTAAAAAATAGTAAAATACATTATGAAGATTGTGTGACAGGAGTATATAGAATGTTGCCTGAATCTGCCTCAAGATCAAAAGATATAAGAAAAAGCGCATGTTTTTTTAGATCTAGGATGGAAGTTAGAGAGTACTTTATGAACAGATATGTGGTTAAGGATAAAAATATTATGCAAAAATTTTATTATGATAATATGCTAAGAACTTTTTATTATGCATGCATACTTAATGATGATAAATTGTATGATGAAATAAAAAAAATAATTTGCAAAAAAATAAAAATCGGATGTTTGCGTAAATTGTATGTAAAATCCGTTTTGTATTTTAGGCCAATGAGATATTTATACCTTGCGCATATTAAAATAAAGAAAATGACCAATCAGAATAAAGAGGTTTAATTTATATGGAAAAAGGAGTCTTAACGTTAGCAGTGGGAAAAAAATATAATAGAATGGCAAGATGTTTGGCGTATTCTTGTATTTTACACTCTCCCGTATTGCCCAGGGCAGTTATTACGGATGACTGTAAGTATTTTAAAGGTTTATACGATATAATAATACAATATACTGAAGACATGGGCGATCCATTCAATGTTAAATTGAAATTGAATAAATATTCGCCATTTTATGAAACATTGTTTCTCGATGCAGATACATTAGTGTATTCGGATATATGTTTTATGTGGAATTATTTCGAAGGGCAAAGCGTGGTATATAATGGCTCTCGTGAGAAAATGGGAAAATGGTATGTAAATGAAATAGCAGATATCCTTAAAAAATATAATATTCCATGGATTGGTAAATTAAACAGCGGTATATTTTTGTTTAAAAAGGATGAGACTGGAATGAGCGTAATGAACTATGCGGCTGAGTTACATAAAAACCATGATGGCTTGGAAATTCCTTTTTTTTATAAAAAAATGCTTCCAGATGAGCCTTTTTGGGCTATTGCACTTGGAAGATACAATCAATCTCCCATAGAAAAAGAGAAGGATTTTGGAAGGTTAGGACGTAGTTTGCTAAATACAAAAGATGTGAAATTAAATATCATAAAAGGTATTTCAAGTTTTAAAAAAGATGGGGAATTAGTTTTTCCAGCAGTAGTACATTTTGCAGGTACAAAGATTGCGGGATATTATTACCTTGCAGAAAGACTTAGATTATTATTTTATTATAAAGATATTCCTGGCGGTATGTTTATTAGTAATTTAATCTATATGTTTATTTCCATTTTAAATGTCGTAAAGCCACTTTATGCACGATTGCTACGATATAAACATTGATTATTGAAAATTAAAAATGAATAGTGAAATAAATTATTCTATTATTATTCCACATAAGAATATACCTGAATTGTTACAACGTTGTCTTTCTTCGATTCCACGTAGAAGTGATATACAAATTATTATAGTGGATGATAATAGCGACCCAAGCAAGGTAGATTTTGAAAAATTTCCTGGACAAAACGATCCTTGCATTGAAGTTATTTATACGAAAGAGGGGAAGGGGGCTGGGTATGCTAGAAATATAGGAATAACAAAGGCCGCTGGGAAATGGCTTCTTTTTGCAGATGCAGATGATTTTTATAATTATTGTATAAACGATATATTTGATGAATATGTAAATTCTAATGCCGATATAATTTATTTCAGACATAACAGTTTGGATTCCGATACATATGAAATTACATATCGGTGTCCATATATTAATGTATATATTGATTATTGGTTGGATCAATCAAAAAGAATAGATGACCTGTTGCGTTATAAGAATACAATTCCTTGGGCGAAAATTATTAAAAAAAATATTGTAGAAAAATATGATATTATATTTGATGAAACTTCAATATCAAATGACGTAACGTTTTCATATCTGGTGGGATTTTATGCTAAAAATATTTGTGCAGATAAACGTGCTTTATATTGTAATACAGTTAGGCAAGGTTCTATTCAATATACAAATCAAAATATTGAAAATAAATTAGATGTGATTTTTGTGTATGGTAAACGTTATAGGTTTTTTAAAAAAAATGATATTACAATCACACCTAGAAATATACTATTTGCTAATATTTTGACAAAATTTCTATTAACTGATAAAGAGCATTTCTATAAAGCAAGAGATATCCTTCAGAAATTAGGATTTTCCTCTGTTGATATAATGAGACTTTGTTTTTATGCCTTTGTTGTTTCTATACCATTAAGAATAATTGGGAAATTGTTTACAACTACATTTTACTTGAAATATTAAGAAGCAGAGATATTTTTAATATTGTCTTAATAGGAAAAAATGCTGGATGCTTAAATATGTATATGTGCTTGTCAGTGATGAAACTGATTACTATCTTGAACAGGCATTAATGTCCATAACCTCTTTGAAGGCACAATCCGCTGGCGCATTTGTGTCATTGTTGATAGACGAGACAACAGAAACTACATTAAAAAATAAACGAAAAAATATTTTAGGTCTTGTAGATGAATTAAAAACGATTGAAATTGACTCTCGATTTAATAAGAAAGCCCGATCTCGATGGCTGAAAACTACAATGCGCAGACATATTGATGGAAATTTTCTTTATATTGATAGTGATACAATTATTTCTGAAGATTTAAGTGGTATTGAAGATCTTGACGTAAATTTAGGAGCTATCTTGGATTCGCATGTTCTGTTGCAGGATTCTCTATGGAAAAAAAGCATTCAAAAAAATGATAAAATATTGAATTTTAATTCTTCGTTTAAGACCGATAAATATTTTAATGGAGGAATTATCCTTTGTAAGGATGATCCTGTATGCCATAATTTTTTTAATGAATGGCATAATCTTTGGCTACATTGTTTTGAAAGAGGCATTTTGATTGATCAACCTTCATTTAACCAAACCAACCACTTGATGGATAATGTGATTATAGAATTAGATGGCAAGTGGAATTGTCAGATATTAGCAAATGGTGCTGTAAGATATCTTCATGATGCCAAAATAATTCATTATTTTGCCATTTACACACCAGAGGATAAACCATATCTTCTTGCGAATAAGGAAATTTTCGAGAGAATAAGGAAATCGGTTAGCATCGATCCAGAATTAAAAGAAATGCTGATGAATTCAAAGAATTCTTTCATGTCTAATACACGTTTAGTGGCTGGCAAGTTTGGTGATTCTAAGATTTATAGTGCTGCCACGAGAATTTTCTTTTCAAAATTGGGTGCCAGTATTGAATTAATGTTTTTATTTGTACACAGGTTTATATTTGAACCACTACAAAAAATATTGCCCAAATAAAGTAAAAAATACTGTGATTAGATAATAAAATATGAGCAATATGCCTATAATTTCAATAATAGTTCCTGTGTATAATACAGAGTCATATTTGCACAGATGTATTGACAGTATTTTGACGCAAACATTCATTGATTTTGAATGTATCCTTGTTAATGATGGTTCGCATGATAATTGTCCAACGATATGTAATGAATATGCAGAGAAGGATGTACGTGTTTTGGTTATACATCAAAAGAATGGAGGTTCATCGGATGCTCGAAATACGGGATTATGTAAAGCGAAAGGGGAGTGGATAGGTTTTGTAGACAGTGATGATTGGATTGAACCTGATATGTTTGAGAAAATGTATGTAAAGGCAATCTCTGAAAATTGTGATATGGTATGGTGTGATTATTATATGGGTTATCTTCACGGTAGTAAATATATTAAAGCTCAAATAGAAAATTTAGAGAAAACGGATATTATAAAAAAAATATTTGCAGGGCAATTGCATGGTTCGGTTTGTAATAAACTTATAAAAAAAAATATTAGTTTATGTAATAGTATTTATTTTCCCTCTGCAAATTTCATGGAAGATTTTGTGTTTATAATACAAAATTTGTATTACGCGGAAAAGATAGGTTATGTAAGTAATGCATTATATCATTATGAGTTTAATCCAAATTCAATTACCAATAATAAAACAGGGATACGGGTCGAGGAATGGTGCAAAAACTTATATTTTATCATAGAGTTCATGAAAAATAAATATAATAGAAATATTATCAAAATGGAACCTGAGTTAAGTTCTAATATTAATGCCTATAAGCTATATATGTTAAAGACAAAAAAAACAAGCGATATGAAAAAAATTTTATCATTCTATCCTGAATCACATAGATATATATTTAGTAAGAAATTTTCTGCTCATTTAATATCAAAAATATTTCTTTTTTTGGCAACAAAGGGGATGATATTTCCAAATAAGATATTTGATATTTTACTTTTTTTGAAATTACATATTGCAAGGAAAATTAAAAAGATGATAAGTTCGTGTTTTATTTACCAAATGAGAGATTCGGGGTAATTTGAGAATTCTTATGAGAAAAATAGCAATTATAGCTTTTAATATTTCTTTACGTTCGGGAACAGAGCGGGCGGTGTGTAATTTAGCTAATTTACTAGTTGAATCAGAAAGATATTCGGTTTCAATTATAAGTGTACATTCCATCTTGGATGAAGTGGCATATAGCTTAAATAATAATATATGCGTATACCATTTTGGTCTACCCCAATATAATAACAAAATATTTAGATTGCAATTATATAGATCGCTAATAAAAAAACTCAATCAACTATATCGTGAGATAAATTTTGATATTATATTAGGAACGACGCATGCCATAAATTGCACTCTGTTTTTCGTGAAAGGGAAAGCAAAAATAGTAGCTTGTGAGCATTTTGTTTATTTGGCGACTCCTATATTTGCGAGGATTATACGAAAAATAATATATCCGTTTTTAAATACGGTTGTGGTGTTAACATCGACTGGCGCAAAATACTATTCATTTCACAAAAGTGTAATAGTAATTCCCAATTCATTATCATTCCAATCAGAAAGACAGTCCGAATTGACTAACAAAATAATATTGGCCGTAGGACGATTAACGCATATAAAGGGATTTGATTTATTAATTAAAGCAATCTCTCTTATTAAATTCGAATGTGAAGGATGGGAACTTAGAATAGTTGGATCGGGTGCAGATAAAGATAGGCTAGAAAAAGAAATAAAAACTTTAGGTTTGGATGGTATCATAAAAATATGTCAACCAACGGATGCCATTATACAAGAATATTTAAAAGCAAGTATTTTTGTATTAAGTTCTAAATATGAAGCTTTGCCTATGGTTATGCTCGAGGCTCAATCTTGTGGATTGCCAATAGTAAGTTTTGATTGTCCTGAAGGTCCTGCTGAGATTGTGAGACACGATGAAAATGGATTTTTGGTAAAGAATGGTAATATTGAAGAATTGTCAAAAGCAATACGTGAGCTCATGTTCAATCATGAAAAAAGAATTCAATTTGGAAAAAACGCTTTGCAAAACATAAGCAAATATAAACCAGAACAAATATTTGTGCTATGGAATAATTTGTTGGAAACACTATGATATTAGCTATATATGCGATTTTTGGAATGTTATTTTCCTTAGTTATATGTGGATTTTTAAAGCCACAATTTGTATTTAGTAGAAGGCGGTGTTACAATTTGACACCAACATTTTATTTATCTTCAAAAACGGCATATTTTCCTTGGATTGTATTTTTGTTTTTTGCATTTATTATTTTTGCTGTGTTTAGAGAGATTGATTTCGGTGGCATTGGCGGCAATGATACCATCCATTTTCAACGTCATTTTGAGAATGCTTATTTACCATTGACACAATTTTTACATTATCAGCAATTTGAACCTTTATATGGACTATTTGTATGGTTGATAAGACAAATTTCTTCCGATTTTCGCTTTTTTTTGACAATTTACTATTTGATAATTTTTGCTATACAGGTAAAAATATTATCAAAAATAAAAATTACAAAAATTACTATCATTACTTATTTTTCTATTTGTTTTATTTTAATATTAATTTCATTCTCAATGATGCGAGGTATTCTGGCGTTATTTTTAACTTGGTTTGCATATACATCTTTGAACGATAAAAAATATATAAAATCTTTGGCATGGATCACAGTGGCTACATTAATACATTTTGCGGCAGCTATCTGTTATCCTGTATGGTTACTTTGCTATTTATCAGACAGGAAAAGATTTTCGTTGAAAAGAGCACTTATATACTGGTGTTTTTTGTTTGGTTTAACGTTTTTCTTGGGAAGATTTGTTCCAAATTTTCTGTTTTTTATTGATACTAGATTTTATTTTTATTTTGACGAAGATTTTAATATAGGATTTAATACATTTATTGGCAGAAGCTATTTGATTTTGTTGGTTATATTTCGATTCAATGTCTTAATGCAGCATAACCAGATGAATAGAATTATGTTTATAGTTTTATTGAGCAACTTATTGGTTCTTCCTTTGCAGATTGTCTTGCCAATAATGTATCGTATGCTGCTGATGGCTGATTTGGCGGTATTTTTTCTTATTCCAGAGTTATTCCATGCCTACCAAATAAGACAAAAAGAATATAAAGAATATTTTTTTAGTATTGCTGTTCATTTGAGTTTATTTTTCTATCTATTTTGGGGTGTATTTGGTTTTATTAGACGTACTATGATCGAATATGGGTTAGATAATTACTCAAATATTTTATTTTCCTAATATAAATTACTAGGATGTGGATCTGTAGTGAATTTCATAATAAACATGTCTAATAATTTGGTTGGTGGTGGACTACAAGTTGCACTTTCATTTTTAGAAGAATGCAAGAATATTCAACACCATGTATTTCATGTATTGATAGGTGAAAACGTTGCTAAACAGGTGGAGTTATCAAATTTTCCTGCTAATTATATTTTTCATTTTATTCCAAAAATAAGAAAATGGAAATTACATAGTGTTTTAAAACGTTTTGAAAGAAGAATAGATCCATCTTGCGTTTTTACTGTATTCGGTCCAAGTTATTGGAAACCTCTATCACCTCATTTAATGGGTTTTGCACGGGTTCTTTTTATTTATGATGATTATAAATATTTCAAAAAACTGAGTGTTTTTAAAAAAATAATATTAAAATTAGAAAGTGTCGTGATTTTATTTCTATTCAGAAGAGAGGGAAGCATTTTAATTGTAGAAACAGAAGATGCTAAGCAAAGGTTGAAAAGAAAAATAAAAAAAGATAAAATTGAAGTTGTTTCAAATACATGTGGAACACATTTTTATTTAAATAAAGAATTTTTGAATAAATTGCCAGACAGGAATCATGAAATAAGGTTATTAACTCCTTCGATATATTATCCGCATAAAAACATAGAATCTATTCCTTTGGTTCTTGATGTGTTAAATAAAAAAGGAATAGATAATATAAAATTCGTGTTGACATTAGATAAGAAGGATTATAATATGGTTATTCCTGCTAAATGGGAAAAAAGAGTATATAATGTTGGGCATGTTCCTGTAGACGAATGCCCATCTTTATATGATGAATGTGATTTTTTATACTTACCTACATTGTTGGAGATATTTTCCGCCTCATATCCAGAGGCGATGGTAATGCAGAAGCCAATTTTAACATCTGATTTAAGTTTTGCTCATTCTATTTGTGGAAATGCGGCTCTTTATTTTGATCCATATTCACCAATAGATATAGCAAATAAAATTGAAAAATTGATGGGCGATAATGAATTACAAAGAAAATTGATCGAAAATGGAGATATAAGATTAAAAACCTTTGGTACTGCAAAGACAAGAGCAGAAAAATATTTAAAAATGTGCGAGGAATTAGTACTTGGAGGAAACAATGACACTGTTAAGTAATAAAGTGCTTCTGATTACAGGAGGTACAGGCTCTTTTGGTAATGCCGTGCTCCATCGTTTTTTGAATTCAGATATAAAGGAAATTCGCATATTTAGCCGAGATGAAAAAAAACAGGATGATATGCGTCACAAACTACAGTCAGATAAAGTAAAATTTTACGTAGGTGATGTACGTGATAAGTGTTCCGTGGATGATGCAATGAATGGTGTTGATTATCTCTTTCATGCCGCTGCCTTAAAACAGGTACCCTCATGCGAATTTTTCCCCATGCAAGCGGTTAAGACCAATATTATAGGTACGGAAAACGTACTTGAATCTGCTGTAAAACATGGCGTAAAGCGGATTGTGGTTTTGAGTACAGATAAAGCTTGCTATCCAATAAATGCGATGGGCATATCCAAAGCGATGATGGAAAAAATTGCGATTGCAAGGGGTAGAACTTTAGGCAAGCAGGCAAAAACTGTTATTTGCATAACACGATATGGTAATGTTATGGCGAGCCGGGGTTCAGTTATTCCACTCTGGATAGAGCAGATAAAGGCAGGCAAAGAAATAACGATTACTGTTCCAGGTATGACTCGTTTCATGATGTCATTGGACAATGCAGTAGATTTGGTGTTGTATGCATTTACCAATGGGCACAACGGGGATTTATTCATTCAAAAGGCTCCTGCTGTAACACTTGAAACACTTGCAGAAGCGTTGAAACAATTATGTAATGCTGAAACAATAGTTCGCACTATTGGTATGCGGCACGGTGAAAAATTATACGAGTCATTAGTGACCAGTGAAGAAAGGATGAACGCCATAGATATGGGAAATTATTTCAGAATACCATGTGATGAACGTGATTTGAATTATGATAAATATTATTTGGAAGGTCAAGAGGATATCACAGATATAAGTGGTTTTCATTCCCATAATACCTACATTTTGAATGTTGATGAAATGAAAGAACTTTTATTAAAGTTAAATATAGTCAAAGTTGGATTTCCGCCAATAAAATCCATAAAATCCACTTGTGGGAATATTCAGTATGGTAAAATTGAAATGCCATTAGGCCATGCGCCTAAAAAGCGAAAAGACGAAATGACCATGGTGGAATATACGGAATGAATAATGAACCAAGAGTAAAAATTGGGATTACGGGACAGGCGGGCTTCGTAGGTACCTATTTATATAATGAATTGGGGCTTGAGCCTAAAAAATATAAAAGAATTCATTTTGAAGATTATTATTTTACCCATTACGATATGTTACGTGCTTTTGTGAGGCAGTGTGATGTGATTATACACCTTGCTGCAGTAAATAGACATTCCGATCTTAATGAACTATATAAGACCAATGTTGAATTAGTGACTTTACTTATAGAGGCGTTGGAGCAAGAAAATGTTAGACCGCATATTATTTTTTCTTCTTCTATTCAAGAAGGATTGGATAATCCCTATGGAAAATCAAAACTAGAAGGTCGAAAGTTATTTGAAAAATGGGCACAAGAGAAACATGCTTCTTTTACAGGCATGATCGTTCCTAATATATTTGGCCCTTTTGGGTTTCCAAACTATAATTCTTTTGTTGCTACATTTTGTTATAAGTTGACCCATAATGAAGTACCCGAAGTCATAGTTGATAATGAAGTTAGCTTGATTTATGTTGGATCGTTTTGTAAGCAAATACTTTCTGATATTGATGGGATGAATAAATTTGATAGCTCATCTATTATTAAGAAACAAATAATGCCTGATTTTACAAAAAAAGTATCAGAAATATTGAGGTTATTATATATTTTTAAAGAACAGTATTTCAAATGTGGAATTATTCCTGCTGTTATGAATGATAATGAGTTGAATTTATTTAATACGTTTCGTTCGTATATAGATATTGATAAATACTTTCCATTTCTGTTAAGACGGAATATGGATGAACGTGGAGCTTTTGTTGAAACAATAAGATTGGAAATGGGGGGACAGGTTTCCTTTTCAACCACAAATCTTGGTGTAACGAGAGGCAATCATTATCATACTCGAAAAATTGAAAGGTTAATTGTAATCAAGGGAAAGGCGAAAGTACAACTTAGGAAAGTAGGGAGTGAACAAATCCATGAATTATATTTAGATGGACAAAACCCGTCTTATGTAGATATACCAGTCTGGTTTTCACATAATATTACCAATATTGGTGATGAAGAATTGTATACGCAATTTTGGATAAATGAGTGGTATAACGAAGCAAATCCAGATACTTTTTTTGAAAAAGTGTAAAAAGAGAGCATTATTATGAAAAAATTAAAAGTAGTGACTGTAGTAGGAACACGTCCTGAAATAATACGGTTGTCACTTGTCATAAAAAAAATGGATCTGTCCCCTGCAATAGAACATATTCTGGTGCATACTGGACAAAATTATGATTATGAATTAAATGAAATATTTTTTGAAGATCTTGACGTACGAAAACCAGATTTCTTCTTGAATTCAGCAGGTAAAAGTGCTTCCTTCACCATTGGGCAAATCATAATAAATATTGAGGATGTGCTTGCAAAGATACAGCCAGATGCTTTTTTGGTTCTTGGTGATACGAATAGTGCCTTGTGTGCCATACCTGCCAAAAAGTGGCATATCCCAATTTTTCATATGGAAGCAGGAAACAGAAGCTTTGATCAAAGAGTACCAGAAGAAATAAACCGAAGAATAATCGATCATATCAGCGATATAAACATGCCGTATAGCGACATAGGTAGGGAAGCATTACTGCGTGAAGGTATTTCGCCGGATAAAATAATAAAAACTGGAAGCCCTATTTTCGAAGTCTTGCATCATTATATGCCTAAAGTAAGAAAATCAAATATCGTAACTAGATTGAATCTCTGCTCAAAAAAGTATTTTGTTGTATCTGCTCATCGTGAGGAAAATATAACTTCTAGTGAAAATTTCAATCATTTATGTGTAGTTTTAAATCAAATAGGTGAACAATATGATTTACCAATTGTTGTAACCACTCATCCGCGAACTCGTAAAATGATAGAAAAAAAATCTGTTAAATTTAATGAAAATATCCGTCTTGAAAAACCATTTGCTTTAAGCGATTACCTTGCACTTCAGGTAAATGCAAAGGCTGTACTTTCTGATAGCGGGACCATTTCAGAGGAATCTTCGATATTGAAATTTCCTGCATTAAATATACGAGAAACTCATGAGCGTCCAGAGGCAATGGAAGAGGCCGCTGTTATAATGACAGGGCTGTACCCCGATCGAGTTATGCAGGGGTTGCAACAACTTGAATATGAAAACAATCATCACATCGAATATAGAATGGCTGCTGATTATACCATGCCCAATGTATCTGATAAAATTGTGCGAATAATACTTTCCTACACCGACTACGTAAAGCGAACAGTATGGGGGGAATCACTATAAAACTCTGCATTTTTACGAATCATTTTTACCCTGAAGATTTCAAGGTCAATGAAATAGCGTTTGAGTTTTCAAAAAGGGGTTATGAAGTGACGATCGTTACAGCCATTCCAGATTATCCGCAAGGCAAGTTTTTCGATGGTTACTCTTGGTTCAAAAGGAGAAAGGAAGTAATCAACGACGTTTTGGTGCACCGTCTGCCAATAATTCCCCGCGGAAAAGGGGGGAAGATACGGTTGATGCTTAACTGTGTATCATATTTCATATCGGTTATGTTCTTTACTGTTTTTTCATTATATAGGAAACAGTATGACGCTGTTTTTGTCCATCTGACATCACCGTTTTTCATTGGTCTTCCAGCAGTGCTTTTGAAACGGAAACAGAATATTCCCCTTGTTTTTTGGGTGTTAGATCTGTGGCCGGAATCCCTGCTGGTGGCTGGAATCAGCAACAGTTATATTTTGAATTCACAGGTGAAACTGGTTCGATATGTATATGACAACTGTGATAAAATCTTGATAGGTTCATCTGGGTTCGGAAAGTCGATTTGCGAGAAAGGTGACTATGATGATAGGTTGGTCTATTTTCCCAATTGGGCCGAAGATCTTGCGACACCAGAAGATGCCTCGATCTATCAGCAGGCGGGGCCTTTTGTGGATTTCGATGAGGGTGACTTTGTTGTTTTATTTGCGGGCAACATTGGGGAAGCGCAAAACCTTGGCTGTGTTCTAGATACCGCCATTGCCCTGAAAAAAAACAGGGTCATCAAATTTGTTTTTTTGGGTGCTGGCAGACGACGGGAACAGTTAGTCAGGAAAGCGGAGGAATACGGCCTCTCCTCAACTGTTTTCTTTCTCGGTCGTTTTCCACTTGATAGCATGCCTGTTTTTATGCAGCGGGCAGATATTCTGCTTGTGTCGCTTAAGGACGTTGCGATTTTTAATTTAACCGTGCCGTCAAAACTGCAGTTTTATATGGCGCAGGGCAAACCTGTTCTTGCAATGCTGAACGGTGATGGAGCCAAGCTGGTTAACGAAGCAAGATGCGGTATTACCGTACCTGCCAACGATGCTCAGGCATTGCTGGTTGCGATAAAACGATTATCCGACATGCCGAAAGATGAACTAAGATATATGGGAAAAAATGGAAAACAATATTACGATACATATTTTTCAAGATTAAAGCGAATTGAACAATTGGATATGATATTTTCCTCTTTCAAAGAAAGATTAAAAGTATGCGAAACTGCTGCTGGGCGTAATATGCAAATCGTGAAACACATGGTGTCAGATGATTTGCCGCTTTTTGAATAAGAGTCGAAAAAAATACGAGTTTAAAATAAGGTAAGGAGAATGTATTGTGGAAAATACGGGTTCAGAATACGGGTACGAGACTATGCCCAAGAGTCGTGACCAAAAAAGGCATGACATGGTTAAACTTGAGGAGCATGATGGGGTAAATTTTTTTGATCTTTTTGCCGTTCTTTGGCGACGAAAAATAATGATAATTTCCATCACCGTATTTGCCATGATTGGCATTGTGTTTCTCTCAATTATCTCTATTGTATTACCGCCCGAAATATCCCCTCTCCCAAATGTATATACTTCCAGGGCTTTTGTACTTATCACCGAAGCTAGGGCACCAGTCGGGAATCGAGAAACCTTGTTGGGGTATGGATCTGGGGACGGATTTAGGCGAGGTCCAACTTATGCTAGCCTAGCGCTGTTTTTGCTTAGAAGTAATACATTGCTTGATTCGGTGATAGATGATCTTGTCCTGCTTGGACGATATGATTATAACGGAGCACATGCAACATTTACTCGTGGACTGCTTAGAGATGGTTTAGGTCCCCGCCATAATAGAGATGACGGTGTTTTGAGTATTAGTTTTACTCATACAGACCCTGTTTTTGCACGAGATGTTGCCAATCTCACTGTTACTCATTTAGAGAACCGTTTTGTCGAACTTGGTCTTGATAGAAGCAGAGCCGAACAGGAAAGACTAGAATTGCATCTTGCCGAGGTATTTCAAAACATTCTTTTTCTTGATGAAGAAAGGCGTAGACTTGAGCAATCGGTTGCCTTTATTCCTCTTGTTGGGGGAAACCTTCCAGCGATTATGGCCGATATTAACAGGGCAACTATGGAGTCGGAAGCAATGCGGCAGGTTTATACTCAACTTAGGGTGCAGCATGAAGTGTTAAGGGCAAACGTTGCTGCAGAAATACCTATGCTTCAAATTCTGGAATTTGCAGAGGTGCCGTCCCAAAAATCGGGACCAAGCCGGGCTAGGATATGTATTATCGTTACCTTTGTCGCAGGTTTTTTCTCGATGCTTTTGGCTTTTGCTCTGGAAGCCATTTCCAACATTAGAAAAGACCCTGTGGCTATGGCAAAATTGAGGAGGGCATAAATGTGTAAACGTATATTTCTTTTTTGGGTTTTTCTTTTTTGGATGGGTTCTGGATTTTTTGGGTTTGCCCAGGAAGGGGTCGGGATAGCCAGCGGTGCGGATATACTTATGTTGGCTCGTTCTGACCCTAATTTTAGGGTGACACCTGGGGATGTTTACACCCTGACTTTTTTGCTTGGCGGTGAACTTGTTTCGCATACGATAGTAGTGGATACTGCTTATCGTATCCGTGTTGCAAACTTGGGGATTGTGAATGGGGCAGGACAGACTTTTGCGCAGGTAAGAAATCGGGTCGAGGCCATTGTTGCTAACAATGTCCCATTGAGCGGCCCTCAATTGACATTGGCCCAGCCGGCGGTTTTCAGGGTTTTTGTTGATGGCCAGGTGCGCAGAGCTGGGGAACATTCAGCTTGGGCCTTAACTAGGCTATCTTCGCTGGTTGACGACAATTTAACCAGGTTAGCGTCCACTCGCGATGTCTCAGTTAGATCTGTCAATGGGGAAACGCAGGTATTTGATCTTTTCCAGTTTTGGCGTTTCGGAGATCAGACTCAAAATCCCTACCTTCGACCTGGAGATGTAGTCACATTTAACCGGGTTAGGCAAGTTGTTACTATTCATGGTGCGGTAGAACGCCCTGGAACCT
>Ga0209755_10004109_pt1 | contig 17502 bp, 12 predicted proteins | sample TergutCo191P1_FD_187301 | JGI IMG/M metagenome (GOLD analysis project Ga0209755, IMG submission 187301) | Cornitermes sp. P1 segment gut microbial communities from Petit-Saut dam, French Guiana - Co191P1 (SPAdes) (version 2) | ecosystem: Host-associated > Arthropoda: Insects > Digestive system...
CTTACCACCATCCTGGGCCATTGTCACATAATCTGGGAACCTTGACTTCCTGGAACCCTCTGGGCACCTTGAGCCTGTAATGGGACTGATTTACTTTTTTTTTTTTTAAGTCATCTAGGTATCTGCTTAGCTGGTAATTTAGGGTGCTGTGTACACTGTAGGACATACAGGATCTTCATTTGCAATTCAACCAGGATATATTTTTCAAAATCTCTTAGAGGTGCAGGTAACTCATTTAAAATCGTATGTATATCCTTTTTTACGGAATGATAATTTATTTGAAGGTCTTCCGGTTTGAAAATTATAATTCTTGTTTGGTCATTCATAGAGATTGGAATTATCTTATGACACAATACAAGTGGTGGGATAGGTGTCCAGTTTGGGAGTGCATTAAATAAAATGTCTACATAGTACATTTAAAATTAATGCCAGAGGCAGTAATCCTGATTCAAACCTTCTAATTGCAGGGCATTGAGCATGTAGCTTGTGGGCTAAATGTGTCCTGCCTGCTCCCATGGTGCAGCCCACCAAATATAGTTAGCAAGAAGAAAATTGTACCTAGTTATTTAGGACACATTAACTAGTAGGCAGTAGATGTTCATGACCTGCCTGTTGCTAGCATTGTGTAACTGACTGCCATGACTTGCCATTGAATTGAAATTTAAGTTCTTGCTATTTTCAGGGCTTGTTGTGCACTTTGAAGATGGATGGACTCATTTAGAACAGTGTGGGGAAAAACTTGGTTTTCTGAATGTTTCGAGACACACATGGCATTGGAGAGTACCTTAAAGTAACTGTCACTTCATATCATTCAGTCTTGGTCATTATATATCATAATCATTGTAATTGTAAACCTCATCTGTCAATCTTACAGCAAAGATGTGAAATATAAATATGAAAGCACCTAAGCAGTCAGCATAGATAAAGTCTGAGTTTGTGTCCATGTTGTTTATTATTAATATGCAGTACCTTAGTTGTGGGTGTGATGCTACTTTCTAATTTATTTTACATTAATTCCTATAGGTTAGATTATCATGACAATTTTTGCAAAGTCATGTCTGGAAATGGAGATTTTACTGAACTGGCCTTTGTTGTGGGAGAACTCAATAAAGATTTTGATCCCATGATCCCACCAGCTACTGGAGAAGAATATATCCAGAGAGTTGTGTGAGTATTACATAAAGCTGAAGTTGCTTCAAAATACTAGAATAGAATTAATCCAAATTCTCAGTACACTCTTGGTAACATCTGAAGACGTCTTTGGCAGCACTGACATCTCTTTTCTCAAGAATGTGAAGCTTCTGAATCAACAGTTTACTAAAGACAATGTCAGACTTCTTACCATATCCTGACTTCATGTTTCTGTTTGAACAGCCGCTGTTATGAACAGACAGACAGTGGTGCCATGGTTTACTTCTGTCCCCTGTGGTAGCTAACTAGTTTTTGGAGGACTTCCAGGATGAAGCTCTGAATGAGGCTACCTACATGACTGTCCCTCCTGCTTGTTCCATTATGTGGATGACACTTTCATAATCTGGTCCCACAGGGCAGAAAGACTGTACTGTATAAACAAGGTAGCACATTGCACAGTTTACCAAGGTGAGCCACAGGCACAGAACTGCCTTTCTTGGACATTCAAATTTACTGAAGATCAGGTAGCCCTTGAGGCCTCAAAGTATACAGGAAACTGGCTCACACAAATGTTTATTTAAGTGCAAGATAGCACAACCAGCAAGTATGCTGTGCTGTCCACCTGCAGCCAGTAGCCTGCTGAAACATACTCTGTACAACCTGCCAAAACAACAGATAAAAGTCCAAACATATCCATATTCTATTAACCCATCTCAGCCAAAGATGAGACCACAGCAAGATTTTCTTGGGGGGAGTCTCCAGTGTGTTTCGTTCCATCAAATGACCTATACCTGCAGTCATCAGATATATATTGCCTCCCCTGCACATGTGGAAAGATGTGTGTTGCACTGACCATTTGCTCCAATAAGACCAGAACTGAAGAACACCACAGCATATCCAGCTGTACCAACCAGGAACATGGACAGCAGCAGAACACAGCCTTAACTTTGGCCATTGGAATCTGCTCAACAACACTAGTAACCCAGGCAGAAAGTCTGTGTTCATGAACTATCTCCTAAAGGGAGCAACAGAGCTGCACCCTCACCACTCTGACTGGAAGGAAGGATTCTCGCTGACCAGGTCGTGGGAGAATCTCACCCATTTCTTATAGTGAAGGAAGCAGAAGACATTCTCCAAGAAATGGGCATTAATTAATTGTAACCCTTTGGCACCAAACTGCATGTGTGTGTGTAACGTGCAGTGTGTTGCTGAGAATACTTAATGTTATGTAATTATATCTATTCTTATACAGCCCACATTGAAATTCTGGTCTACTGCACATTCCACCAGGTATTTAATTCTGGTACAAAAGGTTTAATACCAGTGCCCACATGAACATGAAAAGGCTTGTTACTCTCCACCTTCCATCTCCCAACCACTGTAGCCAAAAGAGAAATCATATAAGTTTAATGTTGCGCTTCTTTCACATTTTTCACCACTTGTGATCCTGAAAAGGGCAGTTTGTCTCAGTAGAAAATATGCTTCCTTTCCATTTTCCATAGCTCCAATTGACCACTGTTTTTGCACCCTTCCTGTGTAATCAGTACATTTTCTTCTCCATGTCACTTGAGCATTAACCTGAACTAAATTAAGCCACCCAGAGGACTGAGGCAACATGTTCTTTGAAATATCATAACACACTTATTATCCTACATGGTGTAGTCACCCAAATCATCATTTGAGCAGTGTCTGCCAGGAAGGCTTAGCAACTTTAGTCAAGACACTGGACGTGGTACAGTGGTAACAGTTTGATTTCTACATATTGTTTGGCATTAAATGGAAGATGTGATTCTATTCATAGTGAAGCAGCAGAGACATGATGGAAGCGGTTGTCACTCATTCACCTGAAACTGAGGTAGATTGCTATATATAAATAAGGACCAGCAATTATGGTTCAAATTCAGACTAGTAATTCTCAAATGGCTTCTGAAATTAGGTCCCTTCAGTAGTTTGTGTATACATTATCTAAGGAAGGATTTTTTTCATTTCCAGTTTGGAGGCTTCCAAATGTGATAATGTGTTGGTTGCTAGTGTGGATAAGTCTCGGTTCAGGAAGCAGACTGTGAATATAGACATTGTAAGTTGTTGAAAAACTGAATCACTTTGTTACAGCAAATTATTTAGTTGCATGTAATTGTCTGACACTTTAACAACACAAACTCTTCTACACTAAACTTGTGGATTATTCATTATTTTTAAATTTTCAGTCCACAAAAGTCCCACCATTGGTTGCACCATCCATTGAATGGCAGCAGTGTCAAGTTGCTGATTTTTCTTCAGTACGCCAGAACTTGGCAAGGCACAGGTCCTCAAGCGTCTTTGAGCCCTCTAGGTCATTGGTATGTTGATTTCATTTTTTAAGCTTTGTCTTATTTGTTTCCACATGAATTTACTGTCATAAGATACTCAAAATTGTTTTGTAAATAAATACCTGAAAATTGTCAAGTGTGGTACGTACAAGTCCTATTTCAAGATTAGAATTTCAGACATTTTCATTCTATTGAGATCATAATTACTGTATTAAGTGAATTTCAGACAGTGAGTTTATTATTCAATAAACATCCCCAGAGGTGTTCTTCATGTGTGGCCTGTAGAAGAATGTGTCGTGGGAGGTTTTGTCTGTAAATCAGACAGAGGTCTGAGTATAAGCTTGGCTCTTAATGTCCACTTTAGAAATTATCTGGCTATACTATTATACTGTATCCCATGTATTTACTTCTTTTCACACTTCTGTACATTGTTTGTTGTTGAACACAAAATTATGTGTATTGATCTCACTGAGAAAATGCAATGACATGTCGAGCCATGCCGAAACAACAACCATCCCTTGAAATATTGTGTTGCATTATGGACTACGCTTTATAAATGACATTTCTGGAATGAATTATTATATCGCTGTTTTTTGGAAGTTGAAGTTTAATGCTTCTCAGTGCACGAGTTTTCCAGGTGGTCAAAATAATAGATTACACTTATTTAAAAATGCCTTATTTTGAACTCCTTCTTACTGTGAGATACCAAATTAATCAAGATTTTCTCTCAAGTAATTAAGTGAAAGTTGATGTTCAGTTGGTGTGATCAGTTACATCAGCCTTCTGGAATTTGGTGATTATGCATTTTCTGGTAAAGTTTAATCTTATTTTGTAATATTCATTTTTATATAACTGTATGGTGCAGTGTTTCATCTGAAAAGTTGATAGTTGTTTGACGGTTTAAAAAAAATTCCTTGTTTTTATGGAACCCAAGAGTCCATTACCACTTTTATAAAAGCCTGTCAGTGGACTCCACCCTGATTGAGGTTGATTCTAGTCCATACCCTATTTCTTGAACAGTTAATTATGCTGCAGTCTGTGCTTGAGCCTTTAAAGTGTCTCTTTTTCCCATGGGGTTTCCCAGCTTAAAATTTTCAATGCATACCTTATCGCTTGTGTGACCAGTCTCATCCTAATAATATAAGGGGTTCTTTTTAATTTATAACATATGTCCAGGAGGAGCAAAAAGTCCCTGTGCAGGAAGAGTGTTGCACTGTGCTGGAAATGCAGAAGTCCTTAACAGAAAACACTTTAGGTGGCTTATATGATTTCTTGAGCATAGTCCCAATTCCCACCAGTTCTTCACTCTTGGTGTAGTACTTTACATTCCTTAACTGTGACTTCCACTCCAACCTGTATCGTACTTATAACAAGTGCATGGGACTTTTTTCTCACCCTCTACAAGTTCCCTAAATAAAGGCAATAGGGCTCATGTAGCTTTATCAGCCAGGAAGAAGAGATGAAGCGGGATGGTACTTCCTGTGTTTCGGAAATGATAATGAACCTGTGGAAAGAGGAGCTTCCAGTGGTGGCGTCCTGCCATTGTTAAGTATTCTTCTGTCAATGGATCAGGTATGTGTAATTATTGCAACTGCATACATATCCGTAATATATGTTATGTTTATTGCACCCTAATGGTTAATGTGATCAGGCAGAGTAAATGTGAAACTGTCTACAGAAATGAAATAATGTATATAAAACAAAGCTAATTGGTAGAGCTTGTGTGCATAGCTTTTGAAAATAAATATTTCTCCCCTTTGCTTAAGAGCACATTTGTAGTGTTGATTCGACATTGTATTCATTAAGAAGTGTGTACATATGTTAAACATCAGTTTATCAGGAACTTTCCTGAATTCAAGAATACAGAATACAAACTGTTGAAAGTTCTGGTGAAGTATGCCATAGTATATGAATGTATTGAACCCTGAATGTATTTGCAAGTAGACCTCTTCATTTCAGCCACTAATACATCAAGTTCTTGAATATCATGTGGAGTGGTTAGAGACGAAGTCAGATTTATCCATGCAGCAAGGTCGATGGTTATATTCATTACTTGCTTGCCTCGAGCTGCCACTTCTTCCTGAAACATGCAGCTTACTGCGTACGCTAGCACGAGAATGTTCCAGGCTTAGAGCGTTGCTCGTAAGTGAAACTAATGTACACAAAAGGACATATAAATGGAGAGTTTAACGTGTTTCTAGAGGCACTTTAAATGTCATTTTAGCACCATAATTTTTGTCAATGGTTTGAAATATATAATGAATTCTTAACCGTCGTGAAAACTTTTTGTTGTATTGAAATATTACTTTAAAAAGGATGGATGCTTTATGTTCTTTTGCAGACATCTATTGACCATCCATCCATGGCACCACTGACCCTCATAATCTGCCTGGTTGCAAATTACTTCAGACAGATGGATCTGGCAGACACAGTGCTGTTGTAATTCTTGGAATTTGTCAACTGTTGATAGTTTTATGAGATTGCCATAGTGTTGCAGTTAAGAATATGTTGGTTGTTTTTTGTGGTTTTGCTTATGAATGTGTATTGGCTCTTTAACTTCTAGGTACTTGAATAGGAACATCTTTAATCCTAGAATGAAATTGAGTACATAATATTTCATACAAAAGAGCATTTATATTTCATGTCTTTCAAAACCTTATAAATCTTTAACATACCTAATGTTTATCCTCGCTCATGTTTAAAATCTTCATTGGTCTTACATGTCCTGCAATGTCACATACTGCATGACATTGGAAGGAAAGGGTTAACAGAAAGAAAGAATGAAGAGAAACTTGGTTGCAAGAATTATAATATTAAGTTGTGGTTTACATGTATCACTGTTGTGTAATGCTAGGTTCTTATGGAGCACAGATTCCTTAAATATATACCTATTGGTAAATAGAGAAGAGAAATTTGCAGAAGCATAGTCTAAACACAACTGCAAATGAGCATACCTATGTACATAGGTACTTATAATTTTTAGACAAGACATCCTTGTTGTGTTTCAAATATACATATATAAAGGAAAAGAAGGATGCAGAAACACAGTCTAAACACAACCTATATATATATATATATATATATATATGTGTATATATATATATATTGAATCCACATTGAGAAAGCCTTGTCTAAAAAATTATAAGTACGTATTCACATTGGTTTGCTCACTTGATCTACTGCTCATACTCTACACTAATGGTGTTACTGTAACATAACACTTATTCTTCTCCCTATTCAGAAATGTTAGGTGCTCATGCTGTTCCCCCATATCCTCCAATATGTTCAGAGTCTTATTACTGACTTTATTTTACTATTTGTGTTTAATTTTAAATAGCAATTTTCTGCTATTTTTATCTCAGTTACAATCTACATGTGACGTGTGTAACAATCAGATGGTTTATAAAAAAAATTAACTCTGACTGGAAAAGAGAAGGGATGATACTCAGTATGATGATGATGACACATGTGCACCCTGTGATTAATATGAGGTCATGGGTGAGACATCTGGTAAATGGAGGGGCAATAGAAGTCACATGATATACTGGCTAGCATTCCCAGTTTTGTAGGGATTTTCCTTGCACAAGTGTGCTGTTTCAGGTGTGTTTTTTAGAACAAGGATGACTTTGTGTTGTGTTCTGGCATGTTTGATTGGCAGTAAGACAGTCATCCACATTGTTAAATTGCAGCACCTGCAGGATGTGCCTGTGACAATCTCTTTAATTTTTGCAATGTGCTCCAAGTCCTATATCATTTGATCTTCACCTCCATCTAGTGCTAAGGTTAAGAATGAGTGGAGATGTGTGCCCATTCCCTCCATATGCTTTCATAGCATGTGTATAATTTCCCTTTATCTTATATATTTTAAAATTGTGAGGAAGTTTTAAAGCTTTTTCCGTTGACCAGTAAACCATGCTTTGTGCGGCAGAAGTTTGGTGGCAGTTTTATGTAATTTTCAGGCTTGTAGGGAATCAAACTTGAACTTGAAGACAAGTGACATAACAGTTACTGTCCACAATTACATTAACTTGTTAAATGAAAAAGTTGTTTTTAATCCGAAACTGAATAATTACAACTATAAGTAGGCGTACTACACATGTTCAAAGTCAGAATGGGTACGTGTCATGAAACTGATATCAAAGCACTTTTCACTATATCACACATTTGTACTACATGTACTGCTTATATCATTTCTTACATGGTCTGTCACCTACATACATTTCAAATGCGGAGAATACAAGACCTGACGGCCATATTCAAGGGTTTTTTGCCGACCTAAGTTAACGTATATATACATAAGTAACCATGGTGTGGACCTAAGTTTCATATAGATGATCCATGGTTTCGAAGTTCCTATTTGCTGTTTTATTATCGAGTTATGCTAAACACAGACATTTGTAATTAACAGTTTCCTTTTTCTGCAGAAACTTCCATAAACCTTTCCATAAAGAAAATTTTTTGTTCAGCAACCAAGAATAATATCCAGGTACCTTTCCTTTGCTCAATTGAATAGAAAAATCTACCATTTTTAATCAACATAATAGATATTTTCTGGAGGAACTTCCATAACCCTTTGAAATATGGGAAGTTTTTAGGTCAGCAACCTGAAACATTGTTCAGCTACTTGTCATCTGCGCCATCGAATATGAAAAATCTTTTGTTGTAAATTCTGTTCCCAATGGGGGTAAAGTACTACTAAGTTTTCATGAAGATGGCCTTTCATCAGTAACTGTTACCATGACAGACATTGTTAAGAACTGTTTATACATACTGGTACCTGGCACAGTGCTAAAGAAATTATGTGATATAGTGGGATAGTGTAATACTGCTGTGATTGTGTCCACTCTGCATGAATTGTATTAATGTTCTATTTCAGATAATGAAATGGGCATGTTACTTCCAAGTAGTATATGGGCAATAATAATTAAAATTTAACCCCGGTAATAATTCTCACAACTTTCATCTTATTTGGTTTGTTTCTGCTGCTACACATATTTTGGACTAATGTAAAGTATTGTATTAAAGATTCCATAAATCCATAAAAAAGTGTGTTGGATAAAGAACATTTCAATAGAAATGCATACACTATCCACAAAAAAAAAGTAAAGAATGATAAAGCATTAGATACAACTTAAAATGAGAATGATTTGAGACAATCTAATGTGCTAAACAGTAAGATGGAACATGCAATTTCATGACTGTAATATAAATAAAATTTGATGGGTAACAGGAGGGTTGAGAAAATCGCATAATAAAGCCCATAATGATTTGTCTTTCTCTCTCTCTCTCCAAACAGTTTAACATTCATTAATTTAGTTACTGTGATATACAAAAAAAAATGTCTGTTGCTGAGCAGCAACGAGTTGCTACTGGTGCGATCTAATAATGGGTTGTTTACTGGGGCAATTTCATGACTGTAATATAAATAAAATTTGATGGGTAACAGGAGGGTTGAGAAAATCGCATAATAAAGCCCATAATGATTTGTCTCTCTCTCTCTCTCTCTCTCTCCAAACAGTTTAACATTCATTAATTTAGTTACTGTGATATACAAAAAAAAAATGTCTGTTGCTGAGCAGCAATGAGTTGCTACTGGTGCGACTAATAATGGGTTGTTTACTGGGGCAACAGTACTTAGCTGTCTAATTCAACGTTGAATGTAGTTCTGTCTTGTGGGTCTGACAAATAATTTACATTCCAATTTCGTGCATTGAATAGTGCTCCCCAGCAAAATCAGCTGGGAAGAGGTGCGTTAATTGCCCACAATATAATAGCTCATGCTGTTACGACACTGTGCTTGTTTATCACGGAGCGTACAAGAATAGCCAAGTATTTTTCGCATGGCAGTTTATGTTTCCCTGATATGCGAATCGCTTAATTCATCCGGACAGACGTGGACAAAAGATGAACCGTGATGGTCGGTAAGCTCCATGGTGTGTGTATCACGGAAAATAGTCACTTCTGATTTCTGCATCAGGCTACATGTAGCAAAGACCATCTGCTTGTAGCACAAATTGAGCGTAAGATGTTATCAATGGCAATGGGCGTGTTAGTGACACGGATGATCTGCGTATGGCAGCACGGTAGTAACGAACAATTTGGAAAGGACGGTTGTTTGAGCGCCTGAAAAGTAGAGTTGTAGGGGTAGAGTTAATGTATTTCTTTTTAATTAAAATTATAATCCTTTAGGGATGGCGTTAAAGTACATTTTACCTTTCCTTGTGTTAGTGCTGTGTGTCAAGTGTAAGTTCAATCTACGTCTTTTCTTACATAGGATTGCATGTTGTGACTAGTGTGTTTGTTACAAATTACGGAATAGTAAACACGCTGCAAATTACGGAATAGTAAACACGCAGTTGTTTTAATGTGACTTCACCTGTGGATAGTGTAACTGCGACCATTTCTCAAGTAATTGGACTTGAGCGTGAAGTATTATGAACAGCCTCATGGGTCTAAGTTTTGTTCGGTTATGCTGAGACATTTATGTACTAAACCTGAAAGTAATGTACAGTTTTAAAATGTTGCATCTTTTACCCTATACTAATCAATACATAGGTCTATATATATTTCACCATGAACCAAGAGCTGCATATCCCTTGTTCTGTTCTTGTCTGACATGTTTCAGCCTTAGTAGGTCTTCAAGGATGTGGATCCCACACAGAGTCGCCTAGTTTTTTTTTCCCCGTTTTTGTAAAATTTATGTATGTGATGTCTCCTTTTTTTGCTATTGGAAACCTTGGTACACACCACTCCTTGAGGATGGCCTGTTGAGGCAGAGACGTGGTGGAATAAATAATTTGGTTGTGATTTACAGCGCTTGTGTATGACACTTGTTTTTCGTCATATATATGTCAAAATTGCTGATTCCTAAAGCCAGCTTCAGTACCGTAATTCTATTGTAGGCTACTAGAATATTCAGTTTATTTTAAAGAAGCACGTAGTTACATTGTGTAACGTTTGCTAAGATCTAGCGCCTCATTGTGCGGATTTTTCAGCTGAGAATAGTGTGGCATGTGTTGCAGTTTCTTGATTTTCGCTTTGTAACTGAATTTTACACTTATTACTGAAAGTTATTGTTTGTGTTTATCTAAACACAAAGGATGTTTTGTTGCAGGCTGTGTTAAATCTTTGAAACATACTTTTTTTTGACAATAAAAATCTAAATTTTTTCTGATCATGTTAACCTTCATATCCTTGCATACAGGTTCATGAATGACTAACATTATGAATGCAAGTTCTGTGATTCAACGCGTAATTTCTTTTATGTAGTTCGTTATTATAAAGCTATATTGAAACTTCTGCTCAATATAATTTTCTTTCTCTTCTTGAATGTCATGAAAATGGCATCTGAAGGTTGGCTGCCTTTGTTTTGGTATGTGCTGGGTTATGTTTTGTGTCTCTTATGTATAAAAGTAATATATTTAAATTTATTAATTACAATTATGTTGCTGTGTTGTGCATGATTAATTTGATTCTGTGAGAGAGAACTGTTCAGATGCGTATCAATTAATTTAACACTTGTTTTCTTTACAGTACACACTGCCTCAGGATGTACTATTCCATTTATAATTCGAGGGTCTTGGTTTTCCTGGGAAAATGGACAAAATACTCTAACTGAGATAAATGCAGAAACAATGACTCGAAGAGGATATTGTATTGCTGTCAAAGAAGACTACCATGTTAATTATACATTTGTGTTTCAAAACAATAAATGTTTTCATTGTGTTAAGTTTATGGTTAGAACTGTAAATGTGTTGGAAAAGATTGAAAGTAAGTATACAGTTTGGATCAAGTGGGATGTGTTACTTGTAGCTGAATTTCATATACAATCTTTAGATCATGTATATTAGAAATTTTTAATTTGTGACAGTGAGATATTGATTTATGAGTTTTAGAGTTAATTTTATCTTCATTTTATTGTAGTGTTGACAGGAAATAGTTGATTATAAAATGTGAGGTAACTAGTCATTCCCTCAACTTACTGTGCTCTTAATTTGATCATTAATGTGAGTTTGGTTTGTTAACATACTCCCACATATATGAATTTCACCACATGTTCAAATGATTGTGTTCTGCACTTTTGTTATGAGACATGACTATATGCACACCAACCCCAACTTACACAGTAGTTATGGTTCAGAAAGTCTGGCGCAAGTCAGATTTTGTGCAGGTCGGAATGAGAGTCCAAGTGAAGCCCAAGCTTTGACACCCTGGAACTGATTGGCCACAGCATGACTGTGTCACTGCCTGTGTTATTGCTCAGCAGCAGTCTTCCATGACCTTCATCTCATTATTCTTTCATGTCCACAGTGAAAAATTTTGTACACATTTCAGAAATGTTGTTCTTTCAATTTTTTAATTTTTTTATAATGCCATAAATTAAAATTCTGTAAGTTGAAGAGTGTGACAGTTTCACCATGTTTATTATTGCATAAACATACTTTCTAGCATCTGTCAGAATTTCTGTGGAAACTGTAATTAACATCCTTATACACACCATGAATGCATGAAGGATAATTGGAGGTTTAGTTCAGTGATTATTAGTCTTGGTCCTAGGTGGAGGTGAGTGGTCAGCCTCATAGCCTGGCTGCTTTATTCCCAAGCACAGAGTCCCTGGTACCCATTGAATAGAATTTTTGTGTATTTCTTATGTGTTTGGGCCAAAATTTTGTAAATGGAGTCATATGAAGCTGAAGGAACATCCTGTGTATTCAGTAGTTGTACTTATCCATATTTAGAGGCCCTCCTCTGCTAGCAACATTGAGGATGTATAATGTATGGATGTCATGGGACCTACTAAAAATGGATGATATTGTCACTATTTGTAATTATTTAAGAAATGATCATCCTAATGATGTAGTGCTAAGGTTAAAAATGAGTGGTGCTGTCCATCGGCTCCCACGCCTTGATGGCATTCAGAGGGAGAACTTCACCTTTACCAGTAATTAATTTAACATTAAACCATCCATAAGTTCCATAGAATAGAATTATTTTTGCTGTATACTGTATGGAAACATAATTTAATTGAATTTGCTTTTTTAAACAGAGTCCATGACTGGACTTTATTCTGAGCCATGTATATTCATTTCATATCATGACATTTTACAAGTTCCATTTTAATGTTGTCTTCCCATGTATACCTGTTGAACATTGAATATTTCATAATTAGGGCAGTTGGAAGTTTTGGTAAAAAGTATGTTTTTAACATTTGGCCATAGTTAATTCCTTTTCTAGAAGTGTATTTGAATGGTCTCCAGGTAGAGTTATTGGTTCCAGTAAATAGATAATGACCATTTTTACCATTGGGTCACTATTCATAGATATTTCATTTTCATTATTGCTGCATAACCCCTGAAGTTATGTGGTAAACATTAAAAACTGCTGTCCATCAATCCTGTCTGCAGTTTTTGTTTTTAGTTCTTCTAGTCCCACTAAATTGCCCATGTAAATAACTAACAAGCTCCATAGAACAGAGCTTATCTTGAGAAGCTGACAAGTTCTCAGCTAGTCAAGAAATTCCCTGCATTTTATAAAACATGAAGGTTTACATAGGAGCCTGCCAACTGTCCTTATCCTGAGCCAGACCAATCAGTCCTTGCCCCCTTTTTCCAGTTCTTGAAGATAGATTTTAATATCTTCCCATGTACACTTAGGTCTTCAAAGTGGTCACTTTCCCTCAGGTTTCCCCACCAAAACCCTTAATGCAACTCTCCTCTACCTCATACATGCTACATGCCCCGCAGTCACTCATCTAAAAGGTTTATGATTATATGTTGCATTGTTTCTTAAAATGTAATTTTACGCTATCAGTAATTCAGAATTCGTGGTCGTGGCCCATAATATTCCTGGAATATTCATTTTTGAGAAAGAAAGTAAGGAACACACTGTTATATATTTTGAACATAAAATGTAGGTAAACTACCCATAGTGGTAGGTAATTACAGCTGCAAAAGAGGAATTATGAAATGCTGCCACTCTTTTCGTAAGTGACTGATGGTGCTGGAGTGGCAGGGGTGAGGGTAAGATGCTGAGAAGGATGTTAATACACACAAATATACTTTCATTTATGCTTGTAAGAAATGTTCATCCTTCCCTGTGCCAACTTTCATAATCTCACCAATGCTTAGAAGCATTATTGTCACAGCCCTTGCACTGAAGTACACCCATAAGTAAAGTGTGCCTTTCACTGTACTGGTTTTCACAACTCACGGTTACTCAATTTTTATAGGCAGCTCCTTTTCTGAATTGGACCAGGCATGTAGAAAGTACAGGCAACAGTGCCTTTATGCCCTTGAGTAGAGTATGCCTTTCTCCGCCAATTTTCACAACACTAACTGTTCCTCAGTAATTTTTGTAAGGAACTACTATACCAAGACATTTAATGAAAAATCAATTGAAGGGTTTAGTCACTCATTCTAGATCATGGATGGATGAACATTGTATCCACATGAGGTGTCCTAACCTCAAAAAGAGCAACCTAAAAGTAGTTTGCCCACTGGTGTTATTTATTATACTCTTCAGTATATGTGGGAAGTGTGCACAGTAAATATAATGCTTTCCTGCAGCAGGTTTTTTCACCACATTTTTTGTCGTTTTTTCCTGGCCTACCTGCAGCAGTGATTGACACATTTCAATGTACACATCATTACATTTTTTTTTTTTCAGCGGGCTGTGTGAATTTGGCTCATGATGATGAGCCAACAGTTGAAAGAGTCTGCCGGGACTTAAATCCTGATCAACATATTATAACGTTGTTCTCTGAGAACTATGTGCCAGTGAACTGCCGATCTAGTTTAGAAGGTGTTTGGCAGTTTGCTTATCAGGTTTGTTAGAAATATTGCTGTCTTTTCTTTGAAACAAGAACAGTTTAATTCTAAAGAAAGAATTAAAGCATGCCAAGACTCTCCTATAGTTCAATTTTTTCAGATTTTTAAGTATATTGTAGGATAGTTTCCCAAATTCATCACTGTAGATGTTACGCGTGCAGTTGAAGCATATGGATCAAGTTTGGGCATCTCAGTTGCCATACTGATTTAAGAAACAGCTTAAAAACTAGTGTCTTAAAAATTAGAATATGTAAAGTGTAGTGAGCAGTTATTTAATAAGAATGGAAATATTGTCTTTATTTGTATGTGTTGTGCTTTCTTCGCTCTGTAAGAGAATGAATTACTGATAAATATGGGCAGAAAATGATGAATGAGGGTCCACTTGGCTACATGCATATGAATATGTGTTGCACCCATCTGTTCACTGATGTCACATTTCTGTATATATCTCCAAGAAGTATAAAGTTCAAATTTTTTGAAGATGTGTAACGACTAACATTCTTAAACAAAACTGCAAGAATTGAACATTTACTCTCTTGAAATGTCCATTTACCATTATGTTGATAGAATTTCTCTTAAGGTCTAATGTTTCTTCTTAAAATTAATTTGTCTGTAGAAACTATGTAATGGGGAGATTCATCTCAAGCCCCTAAATGATGTTTGAAAACTTTTCATGCATCATCATCATCATCATCATCAGTAATAGTGGTAAATTAATTTTATTTTGAAATAATGAAATCTGCTCGTTAAGTACTCCCAAGTCAATTTAAGTTGCATTCAAACATTGAAAAGACTGGTGGATGAAAGATGTCTTAACCAAGACCCTAAAGCAATACATTTTGGTGTACAGTGATTTTGGGAGAAAAGAAATGAAGTACTTAATTCATGAACTGGCATGTATACATACATCACTCAAATATTGTGTTGTTTCTGCTGCTGATGTTGTGTGAATGTGATTAACTTAGTATTTATTGTAGAACCGGTTCCGGTTTACTGGAGAATGCAATAATCCTGATGCGCAGATACGCTCTTGCCAGACAGCAGGAACGCAATTTCTCATAACAAATCAAAAATTCAATATTACATACAAGAAATGTCCAGGCATGACAGGAACATTTGATGGGGGTAAGTGTGGTGACCAACTTTGATGCAGAATATGATTATAAAATGCATAGTGGTATATGAGGGGAAAAGAGATCAACCTATACTGTCTTATTACAATAGCTGAACTTCATGAAATGATTTAATTTACTTCATAAGAGCACACACTCATAGCAAAATGTGTGGTTGTACCAGATTCCCTTGCCAGAGGACAGTGCAGTGAAGTTCAACAAATTTAGTACTGTTTGCTACATGGTACTGACTGTGCCAGATTTCACTGATATGTATCCTGACTATATCAATAAGCAGGCATAGTGATAGAAGGTATACAGAAGTTTGAGATTCTGATTGCATTTTGTAAAGCCATAATATGAACTGATAGCATAACAAAATTTGAAATTCAAAATATACATTTCTAGTGAAATAACATTTTGGATGAAAAGTTTGTGATCTGAGGGCACAAATATGTGTAAATGGTGGTCTGTTGGGAATAGTAATTTAAGCATACTGCCAGACCATAGAACCTGGGAGTGAAACTGTGACACCCCAAAATGTAAACTGGATCAGACTGAAGTATTCATCACCTTTGTCATATACATACAGTGACATGGAAATGTACTTCTTCGTGTGTATATGTCCACACCACAAGTTTTGCAATCTGTCTGCTCCAAACAAAGGAGCCACAGTAAAATTGTTGCCATGTAGTAGTCACATATAATGTAACTAACTGTCTGGAGCAGAGTCATTCCGAAGGTTATAATCACCTAGTCAGGAAACTACTTCTCTTTGTTTTGAAAATGAAGGTTCAGCATTGCATTCTCAGAGACTTCACCATCAAGCCATCTGTCCAGTCCACACTTCCTAACCCCATTTGTTTAAGAGTCATTTTATTATTTTCCTCCCATCAATACCTGATTTTTCTCAGAGGTGTCATCCCATCAGGTTTTTTGACAAGAGTTGTGTGAGCATTTATTGTCTTTTTGATGCATGCTACATAATGTTCACCCTGTGTTCTCATGATTTCATCAACCCCATATATTGGGTGGAGTAAAAATTATGAGACTTGTCACCATGCGCCTTTATATGACCTTCATCTTAGGTCCAAATAGTTCCTCAGTACCCGATATTTAAAAACCTCATTCTGTGTGCTTATAAACGTATCTGGCACTATATGTAAAAGTAAAATTCTGTACACAAGAGTAGCATAAGAAACCATTGTTGAATGGTTAAATAAGAAAAATAAACATTCTCCTGATAAAATGTGTGTCTGATGTTAAGTGTCAAGTGTCTATAATTATCCATATGTTCTAATAACTGATTTTTGTCTGTTGTAGTGGTTGAATATAGTTGTCTAGGTGACTGGTTTGTGGATAAGAACCACTTTTTTGCTGTTGCTAATACGAAGGAGTCTCGGAAGGATGAGAAATACCGTTGTTTCTTAAAGAATCGAGATGATGACTTGTATATTGGAGTTTCTATAACAGCAGAGTGCAACACACTGAAAACAGTGGAGAAAAGTCCCGAGAGGTTACGAGTTACTCCAGGTACTGATGAAGAAATTATTTATTTATTCTTGGTTTATTTAAGGAAGTGTTCAGTTTTTGAGATTACAGAGGTTGTTTCTGAAATACATAGCATTACTGTGAAGTTATGTTTTATGCAGTATTGGTCCTGGGATGGTTCACTGGGTTATGGCCCACAGAAAAGAGCAGTCTTGAGTGCATGCAGTGGCTTTACCTACATTGCATGGCTCCCTCCATGATATCACCCTCTCGCACTTAGACATGAGTTGCGTGTTATAATGTTTCATGTAACAGTCTTGCTGGACAAATTCAGTTGTTCCATTCTAAAGTTGTTCATGAATACTCATTCATTTTGGCATTATTTACAATGATGGTAGTTACAGATTCGTGCATTTCCCAGTTTCTAAATTGTAAGCAAAATAATTGTAGCTTTGACTGCCACCTAGGGGAAATTTTTGGTAGTAGAATGAATAAGATGATGGGTAGTCTTGACATAGTGCTGGAAGACAGAATCCTCGATCATGATGCTAAACATCCTGAGACTAGGATACAGGGGTTTGCAGGTGCTGAACATGTTGTCAGTTGGACTCTGTGGCAGGTCCCCTGTGAGCA
>Ga0209755_10004110_pt1 | contig 17496 bp, 13 predicted proteins | sample TergutCo191P1_FD_187301 | JGI IMG/M metagenome (GOLD analysis project Ga0209755, IMG submission 187301) | Cornitermes sp. P1 segment gut microbial communities from Petit-Saut dam, French Guiana - Co191P1 (SPAdes) (version 2) | ecosystem: Host-associated > Arthropoda: Insects > Digestive system...
GAGCTACTTTTTTTAAAAACATAGTATTATTATTATTATTATTATTATTATTATTATATCATCTTCATCTTTATCATATGACAGTCTTCACTGTAGAATGTTCTCCTCAGCTCTCTTCAAATTCACAACCTCTCCTTCTTTTATATGACATTTTAAACTTATAGATGAAGCTGTGGTGGTGATCTTGATTGTTACGACAGTTTTGTGGTGATGATAAATTACATAATTCTAGTACAGTGTTTGTATATGAACTTCTAATATGTGAAAGATTATTCATTTGTTTTCACTGCTCTGATGTAACAGTGTCATACTTATGACCTGTATGTTAGAAACACATGTGCAAAAACTTTGTAATCATGGAGAGAACTTGTAAACATTACATCAGTGCAATTGCATCTGGAAAACAAGATATGCTGTTTATTTTGTATTTTCTATTTTCCTGATCCTTTGTGCATATACAGTGAAACCCTCTTAAAACATTTTAAGAAAAATTCAACAAGTGTGACATACTAAATCGTAAAATTTTGAAAGAGTATTCTATAATTCTGTATTTGAACTTACATGAGTATTATTCCATATAAACTTTACAATTAGTGATCCATATTCACTATCAAATTATATTCTGAAGTCATATCTTCTGTCATCATTTTGTCACATTCTTGAACACGAGAAAACACAATTTTACAAGCACAGATGGTAGGTTAATGGCTACAGCTATATCTGCTGGAACTAGTTTGTTAAGTACCTCTTCTACCTTTCTGTATTTTGCTGTTTCCACTTTATGGCTCATGCATTCATTTAGAGACTGAATACTGTGTCTCATACTTCAAGTTGACACTGAAATGTTGAGCACTGAAGTAGTTTTCTTTGGAGGAACATTTTAAGTAACAACCAGCTATTTTATGGCTTTTTTTGAATTGACAACAGCTTGCAATGTTGGTTGTTTGATGTAGTCATGAAGTTCGTCACATGTTTGGTAATTGTCTGTACAGGATGAAAACTGCATGCATATGCAATATGAATTGAATCCAAAAAAAGGTATATAAATCTTGCATGCAGAATACATCATATTACTGAAATTGAAATGAAACAGTTACAGTCACAACATGCTTCATTAAACCTTAGTCACATTGTTGATACTGTGTGCCATGAAATGCTCCTGTGGATATAAGTGACAATGCAGCCAGAATGTGACATTACATCCTGCCAGTTTCCACGGATTAATGTTGAGTTACTTATTGTCATTTGTGATCTGTGGTCAAAACAAGTTGAGGGCAACAGTTTGTTGGTGGTTTTGGAACAAACTGAATGAGTGGCAACTGGGCGAAATTGTATAAGAACTGGATGCAGAAAATATATCAAAGGATACAAGTTTTTTTGCATAATTAACTTTTTATACTATTCAGGTGCAGTATCTTTTTAAGGGGAAAATGTATTACAACAGTAGTATGTATGTTAATGATATGGGGAAGTTCTGGTACTAAATTATTCCAACATCTTGTCCAAGCAAACGTCTCAAGCAGGATTGTCGCAAGTGGGTGTCAGTACGTTGTTTCCATTATGCAGCAGAATGTGAAATGAAACAACATAAGAAAGAAAAATATTTATTGTTCAATTCTTAATTTCATACAAAACATGATAAGATACAGATCAATAAGCTGGTAGAATTGGTGGGCAAGTGCAGACGAGATGCTTATCTCCATATATGTCATCAATTCTTCCAACACTTGGCCACACTTTTGTTTCAGGATGAACAAATGGCTAGAGTGAAAGAAAGTAAGAAAGAAAGAAATAATCTGTAATTGTAATACCAAAAATATCTCATTGTAGTGTTGAGGTGCTGGTAGCTGTAGCAATCATTATTTACTGCACAAAAAAAAGTACTCTATGCAGTTAACTGATTTACTGAAATGCTTGCATGCATGTGTTAGATTTGGTAACTGACTGATAAACAAGATTCAAACAGCACAAAATCTAATACGAGAATGTAGTGCATGATTCCTTGTCTGATGTGGGGGTTAGGGTGAGTGATCATGGCATGTTGGTTAACACTTACTGAACAATTTTGTAGGGACAAAGTAGGGTTATGTGAACAAAAATGTGTGTGGACCTTCCTTCCCCCCAATATCACATAAAATATGTACATTTATAGACATCAAACACTTACACTGCTTGGGTAGCTGATGCTGCCAGCTTCTGTGGTGATTTGAGTGTGTAACTACATATGTTTATCTGCATGTTTAAATATTGCAGCAGTCAGCAGATATTTCCCACGGGCTTGTATTTAATTATTCTCAATTTCATGTCTTATCCAGGGTAGATGAGGTCATGCTGTATGGTAGTTAGAAGTCTGTTTGTGGGATTGGTTGACAGTGTGGAGTGATAGTTTTCGAGATATGAGAGTACATACTGTGAATTTTGTTGCTAAGCAATACACAGTGGCACAAGGCAAGGGGGACTGTCCCTATATATCACAAAAGGTTTTAAAACAATTTTCAAAATGGGATTGACAGTAAGTATAAAAAAGACCATATATAGCTCTATGCACACCATAATAGAAGACCTAGAAACTGAAGGACAAAATATAAAAGGGCTGTTCCAGCTAGGTCCATTCTTAATAATTCACATATCAAGAAGGTGTATGTAGCAAGGTTTCAAAGGGATTATCTACAACTTGTGCAATAAATTCGGTGAGATCAAAAGTTAAGTAAAAGTACTAAGAAATGTGTGTAAGTGAGGTCTTCACTCTTCTGGGATTTTATTCAGCATAGATTGGTAGTTTGTACCGATGTTGTGGTACAACCTATTGGTCCCATCTTCAAGGGTCAAGCAGTCTGAAAAGAATCTTCTCGGATTGCTTGACCATTGATGTTCCAAAGGAAATGTTTTTTTTATAGCTCTGATATGAGGTACTTACAGCTGGAAATGCAGCTTGTTCCCTTGTGTATGGTCTGTTCCAGTCACTTGAAATCACCTGTCCTTGTGTATGAGGAGCCATTGTAAGTGGATTGGTGCGAATGTCCATCTTCCCTTCTTCTATGTCTCTTATTTCTTGTCTGATATCTAAACATGTCAAAAGAATTGAAAAATAAATGTTGTCCTCCATGTCTTCAGCAGTGCTGTGTTTTTTGCTTACATACATTGATTTCCATTTGTTTTGGGGTCATTAAAGATGGTCAGTAAGGTGTGTTATTCCTTGTAACTTTGTTACTTACAAATCAAGGCATCACAGAACCTGTCCAGTTCTCCTTTGTCTTCAGACTCAGTTGGTTCAATCATCAGGGTCCCAGCAACAGGCCATGACATTGTGGGGGCGTGGAAACCTAAATGTCATATCAGACAAGTGTCATACTCAAGTGATGTGTGTGTATAATAACACATATATTGCATAGTGTGATAGCAGACTTAAATTGCATTAAATTTACAGTCTTTAGAGAAGTTTTTATGTAGTGTACTCTGTGAGCATTGTAGTTTTTGGATTTCTTGTTATTTGTAAATCATTTTTAAATCATTTTTACTACAAGGATTAAGTTGCTCACTTGGAAGGAATCGCTCGGCAGTAAAATGTGAAACTGCAACTGAAGTAAATGTGCTGTGAAGGTAAATGGATTCTAAGTGACATGAGATAATGTGCAGTTGTGAGTATGGTGTTAAAGAATTTGTGTAACTAGACTGTTTCCCCCCCAGGCACATGCATGCATGCACACACATATGCACCTTACATGTGCACACATGCACAAGTAATGATTCCTACTTTGATACTGAAAAGCTGTCAAGCTTGTATCTGTTAAGCATAATACTGTACCGTAGTCCATAAGTCGCTTGGCAATGTCAACTGCTTCAATGTTGGCTGTCTTCTTGAAATCTCGAACATCCAGTATGAATTCATGAGCTACGAGAGAACAGTTCTGACCCTTGAATAATGTCTTGTAATGATCTTCTAACCTTTTGCTCATGTAATTGGCATTGAGAATTGCCACCTGAGTTGCTTTCCTCAGTCCACGTGGTCCCATCATCTGTAAATTGAGCCAGTGATATACAAGTGGTCACTGTTGCTGTCTGAAATGCTGTGAGTGAAAATTTAATTTCATTCTGTTCTTCCTTGTTCTTCCCTCATGTTTGTTACAGAACTCTCAAATAACCACTATCAGTCATGGAATCAGTCAACGTTTTGCAGTCCCATTTTTTGAGCACTAAATATCAAGAATGACTATTGTGTTTAGTAAATATTTCTTTATTTTGTATACCTTATGCTGGTGCAGTTTTGTTTTTTAATAACCAAACCAAAAGACTTTGCCATTGTTCCAGTTCATTTGATTTAAGTGTGGCACATAATTAGTATACAATACATATATATATATAATATGATTATGTTACGTGTTGCTGGGAGTATAAATGGGATTGATGGAAAAAGGTTAAGAAATAAGATGAATATGAATGTTAAGAAAGTACTATATGATTCTGAAATCATCAAGACATGAAATTAATAAATAATTGAGTCCATCTACAACTACCAAGGGAAAAACTTATGCTGAGTTTGATTCTACTAATAAATGTAAAAGCAGTGGTCTTTGTTCTACTGTTATAGTTTAAAGACATGAGAAAGATATTATTGTTGTTAATGTTTGTCCACAAGATATGTGGTAACAAATTAAAATAAAATGAGAGAGACAACAGAAGTACTAATGAGTACTACTGAGAAGATGTTTTAAAAATGAAAACTGTTCAATTTAATTTTATTGATTTTTTTGTTAAATAGGAATTCCTAAGAGATATATGATACAAATATTAATGAATTGACATTCAATAACAAGTTCTATATAAAGATTTGTGTTTTTGGTTGTAACAGGGCAAGATTAATTTCCAGCTATAAGTAAGCCATCATGATAGTCATCTTGACATTGAAATGTGTCACAGCAGACTAGGTGATGGTACAGCATTCAGTGGATGATAAAATGGGTTGTGTATGCAGTTGATTATTAATTATCGACGTCATAGTAGCATACTGCTGGTCTAGTTTCAGACAGATTACTGTACTGGACACAGCAGACAAATTGTCAATAAGCTTAGGCTTTACACCATGAAGGTGCACAGGATATGTGGATGTATATATCCACATATTTTTAGCCTTGTCACCAGATGGTCAGCTTCTCTTTTCAGCCACTACCTTAATGAGGGTACTACCATTGTGCATTGAATTTGAGAGCAACTCAGAGCTGGTCTGGATATGGTAGCAAGAGAAGAAAAACTCTCTTCAGGGAAGTAGTTGAGTTAACCATGTGTGTGAGTATGATGGGTGGGTAGAAGATTTTCCATTGATTTTGTTTTTGTATTTAAAATCATGTAATAGTGATTGTGGATGATAATTGGAAGCAGCAAAGCAAGAAATGGCTGCTCTTGATTGTAATCTCTTCACCATTTATCTGTATGGTCTAAGTAAAGAACAACTACAATCTGATTTAGTATTGAAAATGGGCACCTTTTGGTTCTGACATACTTAATTAAATTGTAATGCAAATCAACCTGTTCAATTATGATTATTTTTGCTGTACATGGACATTCATCACATATCAACAGTGCAATTTGTATAAGTTGATTGAAAAATGACCACCTGTCTTAAGTAAAAAAATTGTGAAGCTGCATACTTGTGAAAGGATTTTAAAAAATTTTACTTTGTAAGAACATAATGAAATCAGTTTGAGAAATGTTACAATTTATTAGCAAAGTCATTTTTGTCACATTTTCTAATAAAATAAATCTTACCTTAATATATGCCCATGAGATGGGAAGAATTGCAGATGATCCAAATGGAGCTGCACTTACAACTCCAAACGATCGAGAATGGCGTCCCATATCAGCCATTGGGTTCACTACAGGGTGTGTGGGTAGGAATGGGGCCAAGTGAGCTTTCCTGTAGAGTAGACAGTCATTTACAAAATATGAGCATATTGAAATCCATAGCAGTTTTTGTTGTCTCCAAATTATTAAGTTATTTTGTGTCACAGTTTGATCATAAACACACTCTTATGTGTTCATTGCTGAGAATACATAAAATGGATGAGAATTTGTGTTTGTCAATCTCTGAAACTACAAAGGTATTTTGGTGAAATTTTGTACTAAGAGGGGAAGTATATTTACAAAATATTGATTACTGGGTTTTTGTCATACTAGTGTAAACCCTTATTTCTGTGGAATATGTACCCAATTGTAGAAATTTTATAAAAAATGACTCATCCTATCAAAATTTGGTATGTGACGTAAAACATAGGTCTCAGGAACACTTACAACAGTGATAAATTTCACACCCATGTGTGCTGCATACCCCATGCAGTCACTGATTAACTAACTCTGTGGAGAAGAGTTTGTAAGAAGGTAATTTTCACTCACATGCTGCTTTAAATTTCCTGTCTTTCGTGAAACCCAAAGATTTGTTCAAAAGAGTGTGCCACTGTCACTATCCTGAGCCAAATTAATGGACTTCACATACCCTGGCATATTTTAAAGATCCAGTTCAATTACTGGAAGTCTGTCATTTGAGTGTTAAATTTAGGTGCCACATTTTCTAACAGAATAGATGTGACTTTCCTCAGTGTATTCAGGCAAATGCTGGGAAATCACTGAAATTTGGACTGTTGCTGTAGCAGTGTTTTTATACTCTGGCAAATTCATTTTCCACATGAACTCTTCCATTTGATATTGTGCAGCTAGAATAGCATTATTAAATAAAGCAAAAAACAAACAACATGCCCCTAAATTTGGTTGGGCCAAAGCTTACATTTTTTACTCATCTCATAGAAATGAGCAGTAAAAGACTCTTGTTAGTTTATGTTGCATTTTCTGAAGACATTTCTGGTGATGTCAAAAACAAAATGACTCACACGCCTACTGGTCCCATTCCAGGACCTCCACCACCATGAGGTATACAGAATGTTTTATGAAGGTTCAGGTGGGACACATCAGAACCATAGTCACCTGGTCGACATAAGCCAACTTGTGCATTCATATTTGCTCCATCAAGATATACCTGAAAACAGAGTTATTGAGAGCAAAATTAAAAATACCATAATTTGAATTCCCTACTGTGATTGTTTAAATGAGCTTGTACTTCTGTGCTTTATTTCAGATAATGAAGAATGATTTACAAATTTAACTAATTTATCTAATGCTCATCGGTCTTTTTATTTGTCCTTTCAACCTGAAAAACGGTTCAGGCATTTCAGATGAAATACTACAACATTATCACAAAATTTCTCCTAGATGTAACATATTCATTGCTGTGGAAATAGAACTGTTGTGAATTCCAACCTGTAATATTTCACATCCATTACACTAGGTAATACCACTCAACATCCCTCAGTGAACAGATTAGTTTTATAAAAAAGAAAAAGAAAGTCATCACACCCAACTTGATGCTTCGGTTCTAATTACAAGAATGTGAAATGTGAATCAAATTCCAAGCCTTACCTGTCCACCATTGTCATGTATCATCTGACAGACATCAGCAATAGTTTCTTCAAACACCCCATTCGTTGACGGGTAAGTGATCATGAGGCAAGCCAAATTTTTGCCATGCTTCTCAACCTTATTGTAACAAACAGAAGAGTTTGAATTCACTGTACATAACACCATCACAAAAGTACACAAAGACTTCGCTGTCAGTAGTATTCCTTGAATATCTGAGGCTAGTCAGATTGTTCAATACAACATATCTTACCCCACAAAAAATCAGTTCCACTGTCAAGAATTATATTTATTGGTTACAATTTTTTAATTAATTCAGCGGGGCATTTTCTTTTCATGTACTTGTATAAGTACTTATGTTCTGATGGTGAAATTATGGACTGCATATTGGATGACAAGTGTTTGTTTCTTAACAGATGGATATTCATCTCTTTGCTACCTAATCCAAAATGTTGTGAGATGCAATTTTTCTCCTGTTTAATGGGCGCTAACAACTCTACCTGGGTTTGAGGAGGCCAGATTGAGAATCTCCATATAGTGTTCAGGTTAAGAATATTTCTACCTGTACCTACATGCCTTTTATTACCTGCTTTTGTAACTTGGTGCTTAAGCATGGGTATACAAGAACCATTAGTTAATAATGTTTGACTGAGAATACTGGCTAATCCAGAAATTGAATTTTCTGAATTTATGTGATTTTGCTCAGCCATTTTGTGTTCAATGTTTGTAACCAACCTGTAACTTTATACTGTGTAACCCATGATACTGATAAAACATAACACATATTTGTACTCACCTTAGATGCAAGATGTGAGATATCAATGCTTCCATCACGACACACATTAATTGGTTCCACCTTCATACCAGCCATTTGTGCAGAGGCAGGGTTGGTGCCATGCGCAGATACTGGTATGAGACAGATGTTACGATGCCCTTCAGAGTGTGCCTCATGATAACACTTGATGGCCCTCAGTCCAGCATATTCACCTTGTGCTCCACTAAAACCATATGGCAACAGTGTCTTCATAAGTGGATTTCTTATTCTAACTAGCCCACTCCACAGAAAAAGGTCTTTTTTAAAAAGTTGATAGTTACTCAACTGATCAAGAAATCTTTTTGTATCCATGGGACATGAAGGTTTATTTTCTTAGTCATACAAGCACACCACTTGGACCCTATCCTGAGCTACTTCAGTAAAATCCTTGTCCTCTTGTCCCATTTTTCTAAGATCACTGTCTTCTTACCATTCCATACATCTCGAAGTCCATCAAGTGATCTTATATAGCCAAAACTCTGAGTGTTTTTTATATTTTCCACATGGATGTTACATGTCCCTTTGACTTCATCACTTTCCTTAATTTGATTGCCTTAACAATGACAAATGATGGAAACTATGAAGTTCCTGATTGTATAAGGTTTCCTAGCCTTCTGCTTCTTTTGTTTCTTAAGGCCAGATATTCTTATGTCATTTTTCTCTCTTACTGAGAGATAATGTTTTTGGTTTTGTGTATTGTAACTTTTTGGTATTATTGCAGTCATTTATAAGAAGTGTGTTCGATTAACGTGAGGCGAATGGAATTCCTCCAAATGCCTGAGCAGTAAATACTACATCTTTAATTAATACTGTAACTGAATATGTATGCAATATCTGTAAATATATGTTCAGATATTAAATTTGTGCTATATTTTACACTTCATATGAAATTCAAAAGGCATGTGGGTTTGTTGTACTGTTTCTCACTTGATACTATTACAACTACAAGAGTTAACCTGGCTTCTTCACGGCCAACAAAGAAACTGATTTTACCTGTTAGGCTGGAATGAAATTCTATCATAGCCCGTGATAGCACACAAATCTTTTTGCAGCTCCTCAAACAGTTGCTGGTAACCAAGCGACTGATCCAGTGGTGCAAATGGATGAATGTCCGTAAAATGCTGGAAACTGCATGGAATCATTTCTGTGGTACTGTTGAGCTTCATAGTACAAGATCCCTGTAGGCAACACCATTATATTTGGAGTGAGTCCATCAGTTGTGCTGTCATGCAGTAATCCCAGGAAATGGTGCTGAACAAACATTTCAAAACATTTGATTTGTGAAAATAGTAGATGTACTGTATTTGCCCAGATTGAACACGGTTGATGGAACAAACACACAACATTTCTATGGGTATGGTACTTCTGAATCATTGTTTAAGGTACCTCCAATACTGACCCATTGACTGCATTAAAAGTGTGACATTTGAGTTTCTGACAGGGGTGACTCTAAGGATGCTATCTTCTGGCGTGTGATATCATGCACTCTGTCAGAAATGTGCCAGTGTTTTGGAGAAATATGCTTCCTTCTTGTTGATGGTAGAAGAGGATAACATGGATATAGAAGCAATGTTTTCCCTCAAAATGTCAGTAAGTTTCTTCCTATATACACTGTGTCACGTTTTGGAAAACTGAGTACTTTTAGTACTGATAATATTATTAATTACATTACTATACCAATAGTCATTTATATAAGCTAGGACTCAGACCTGGAATGCACGAAAACAAAAACATTTCAATGATAGGGGAGGAAACGGTGATTTGCCTTGTCATTTTTGATGTCTACTCTATAAGTGTCTTTACACTAACACAAAGTGTTTAAGTATATCTTTTTGTTCTGCATCACTGCAGTTTTGCATTTTCACACAAATTAGTATGCAGGAAATAGAGGGCCAAAGTAAGGAAGTATTTATTATCATATAAATCATGTATCATATAATACGGTGGGGCTAGTTTGAATTGTGAATCATATGTAGATTACAAATCTAATAGAAATAACCCCACTGGATAGTCTTTTAACCCTGCACACAGCATGCATATTGACAGCCTGAACTGCAACTGATGGTGAATGCCTGCACCATCCATTTCCAAATTTACTTTTTTTTTGGTGTGTGTGTGCAAATTATGAGGTCATTTCTTGGCTGCAGACCCAACAACCAAGGAAACGTGGTTTGACCCTCAGCAGGGACAAGAGATTTTTCACATTGCCAAGGCACCTTGACTGGCTCTGCAGCTCACCCATCCTCCTGCACAGTTGATACTAGGGCCTCCTTCCCAGAAGGAAAGCACAATGCTTATTATTCACCACCATCTAATGTTGAAAAATGAGTTGAGCTATTCCTCCAATTTTCTGTGTGCCTGCATAGTATGTACAGGGATAATGTCACCTTTACAGTCTGTCAAAACTGAATGCTTTATTTTGAATGTGGAAGGGCAATGCTGGAGATTTAGAAATACATCTGTACTTACAAGAGGTATCATGGAGTGTACTAACGAGACATCTTTATTCTCCAGTGTCTTCATGTATCGCACAATCTGGGTCTCTGAGTGGTATGAATTAAACACTGGATGAGTGAGATATGGAGATGTACGGCGAAAACTGGACTGAAATATGCTGCCTTGATTGAGGTTACAACTGGCAGCAATCTGAAACAACAATGTCTTCAAGAAACACCAAAAACAGCTGGGTAAGTGATCAATAGGTTCATTGCTATACAGGTAAATGAGGTCTGTGACCACTCCACAATGCAGGTGGTTATACAGTAGTTTATTAATGTGGAGGCATGATTTTAGTCCCAGGCAGTGACAGTTTTTATATTGCAGATCCTAGGGATTATCCCTGTATGCAGAACTGCTAAATGGATTTCCATTATTTGTTGGATATTGGCCTGGAACCAATACAATCTCATATACGATGCACAACAGGGATTGATATCTGAAATATTTAATTCAGACTAATCTGGACCATTAGAGGAGAGAGAGGGAATGTGAACATTTGAGAGACACATATACTAAAAGTAATCTCTTTTTCAATTTGATACAAATTTCCTTAAACTGCTCATGTGATATCATCATAATGATGGTGATTCAAAGCACAGCAGGAGTGTCATGGAGAAGTATAGCAAAGATTCAGCATTTACTTCTTCCTCTTATCATACCACATTCACCCCACCCAATGACAATATTTTAGACATGATAAGGCATCATTTTATAAGACTTTGGTAAATGTGAAAATTAACGAAGATTATTTACCAAACAGCTGCTAATAATCTACAAGAAAATAACTGAAAGAAGTATGTCTTTTCCTTACATATTTGTCCTGATTTTGCTTCTGTTTCACCGTTTCATATCAAGATTTTGGAGGCATTTTGTGTCAGTGCTGAAATCCCTTCTCTCATTTTTAATTCTGTAATGGATACAAAATTTGAATGCAGTCAAACATACCTCTTCAGCTGAATGTCTCGAACCAAAGACCCAGAGTAAGTCCTCAACATCTTGAATTCTGATTGTTTCGTCAAGAGAGACACCTACCTGACAGACAGAAGATTAAAATTACTTCTTCCGCATAGTCAGTTTAGAAGAAACTGTCCCATTATATGATTATTACAGATGCAATATAACTTACTGATACCTGCCCACCTTTTTGCTAATTTTTGGCATCCATTAGCAGTTTGCCACACTTAAATTGTAGAAATTTTCTCAAAACATGCATAATCCAATATATAAATTTTGTGTCATATGTGATGAAATACAAAAGAGAATCAAGTTATGGTCTTCTGTAAAATAAATGTCATATTAGGCCCATCTAAACCTAAAACAAATTCCCCTCCTAACAACATTCACAGAAGACCTCCTCTATCAAGTTTCACTTATATGGTTTAATTGGCCTCAGAACTGAAACGTGTAGACTGATAAGTGGGTGTGACTTGCTGTCAAACATTCTTAATTTTATCCATTGTGTATGGAGTGCTAATAACTGTGGTGGATGCACCTGTGGGCTGGGTAAATTGAACGTAAAAAACAGCAATTTACAATCAGTGCAGTTCTCTGTATTAAGTTTACCAGATCCACTTCCTTGGTTTCATATTGTTCTGCATTCTGCCTGTATAATGTCTACAGGCAGCACTTTTGGATGAGTAGGTATGTTTGTTTCCTGGTATTTACCACATCTACCCAACATACCTTGGGAAAAGTGGAATGAGCATTAAATAACATTCATATAAACCTTCTGCTTTGTGGCACTGTGTCACTAGGTGACCAGAAACACAGTGAAACATTGCAAGAGACCCTTAGCTTCGGCAAGGACGCTGCGAGAATCTTGGACCATGCAAACCATCTCAGAATAACAAAAATAGAGGACATGAGTGATGTTCATGAAACTCATTATTGTGCTTCCTTGGATAGTCTTTTGATAGTTACTGAAGGCTGAGGATGGAGATTTTGTAAATTTTACGTACTTGTCCCTCTTCTCATTAACATATTTTGATGTGGTAAACTTGGAAACTAAGAAAACTATTATTGTTGCAAATCCTGAAGAATTTATTTTAAGAATCTCAAGTTTTGTACCATTTCATCAGGATAAAATCTCAGGTTGATTTGCTTCTGACGAGCCCGGTGTTGAATCTCGCCTTGATCCATTGCTGGACTTATTTTTATTGTATCAAAGAACAGCTGGTTTGTAACAGTGTTTCCACCTTCCTGAACACCTGAAATGTACATAATAGGATTCGTTACTGAACATGTGTGGGAAAGTATCTGACCCAAATTTCAGAAAAACCTGATCAGCAACTGCTGTACTGACTGAAGTTTCTCTTTGTTTCCTCAATGTTCCAAGGCAAATGTTATGTGCTTTCAGATTCATTGCACATAACCATTCCATCATATAAGGTTAGAAGTTATTTCATACAGCAGTTGTTGTAGCATTTTACAATAATTGAATAACTAACATGTCAAACAAACTTACTCCATAATAGATTTTACTTGGGAAGTTGACAGTAATTCAGCTGATCAGAAAATTAGTGTTATAAGGAACCTGATTATTCATCCCAGGATTGAATATGATGTGATAAGGGATCATTTATGTGTACAAATATGTTATGAAATATATCTCCGATGTGTTGGTAAATACCGGCATAATGTTCATGCTCTGGTTAATTGATTGTCAGTGATATTTGAAAATTCCAGTGTTGGCTTTGAGGACTCTAGTCTTTTGGATTGTTATGCTATGTAGTACGGTGTAGTGTATTCTTCTGGGACTTACCACCTCTTGAAAATGGAGGTGCTACATTCCTTCAGTATGTTGGGAAACATTAAATTACCCACTACACAGTGTAACGTCCGTGAAGACCATAGTTCTCCATCTATTGCTTTACTGTACAGCAGTCACAAAATACCAGGAATCAGCTAGTACACTGTTTGAAACTGTATGGCTCATTGTAATAAGATGATTTTTTTTACCTGCACTCAACAGCAGAGCTGAGTTGTGGATCCTGGTTGCAATGTCCTTCAGTCCATGAGGACCGTGATAGACAGCATACATAGCTGACATGTTAGCTAGCAGTGCCTGGGCTGTGCAGATGTTGCTGGTAGCCTTGTCTCGTCTGATATGCTGCTCTCTGGTCTGCAAGGCCAGCCGGTATGCATCATGACCGCTTGCATCTCTGTATGTGAATTGTATCATCAGTGATATTGGGAAGGTGAAATTACAGTGATTCTCAGGTTATGGACTGACACATTTTAACTTCGGTAGGTTGTAATAGTGATAAAGGTACAGTGAATAACATAATCCAGAACAGACTGAGCTAAGCTGGTATTTGAACTGTATCTTTTGAATGTGATGTTTTTGTTGCCTTACCCAGTAAGTAAAAATTTGTATTGTCTTTGATGCTAACTGCAGTGGGTTCATGAAATTTTGATGCAGTTTCAAACTTAGTAATAATGCTAAGAACAAGAAATTAAAAGAAACTATGCAAGTTTACCTGTCTTGGTAGAGAAGTTCACTTTGAAACCTGTTTGTTACTCTGTAGTCATCTCATTAGTATTTTGATACTTGCTACACTTGTATAATAACATCTGGCGTTACAAACGTAACAGTCCTGATTCTCTGCTTCGAATTACTTGCTTCTTAAAATTTCATACTCTTTATTTCTTGTTTTATGCAGTCACAAGAGTTAAAGTCTGGAAGAATAAGGTCCTAAAGTCAGGTTTCTGAACTCCTCTTCCTCATCCTTCAGTCCATGACCTTGGGAATGCTCATTCAGACCTTCACAACTAGTCTTTCCAGAGTGATGTCAGGGCTATCAAGCTGAGATATTGTTGTATTTTCTTCAGCTTTTGATAACACATGAAGTTTCAACATGTCCACAGATGGCTTATTAAGTCTAAATGAAGGTTTTTGGAACAGAGGACTGCAAGATTAGGTTCAAATTTATGGCCATCTCATTCTCTGGATCTTCTCTTTTTTAATACATGGGACTATATAAAACAAATTGTGTCAAGAATAAAAGTCAGCAACTTGGACAACTTGAAGCAAAATATCAGGAAATAATTGAGACAGTTGCTCCAGATTTTCTCATTTTGGTCTGACAAAACTCCGAACACCAAATAGACATGTTTGAAGAATCAATGAAGCTCAGTTTCAGATACACAGGTACGCTTTCACTGTTTCTGTTACATTTATGTTCATAACACTACTATTAGAAAACAGAAAAAGTTGAAAACCATGTTGTATCAGACATACAATAAAAAAGTGATTGTCAAATACATACCGAGTGACTCCAATCATACGGCCAGGCATGAGTCTAACTAGAGACTGTCTGCAAGCAAAGAAGCCAGCGTGTGGGCCACCGTAGCCAAGAGGCACACCAAACCGCTGGCTGGTTCCCACAGAGATGTCCACATCAAACTCATTTGGAGGACGAAGCAGTGTGAGTGCTAGCAGGTCAGTAGCACAGCATACAAGAGTCTACCAAAAGACAGTTGTATTATGTCTGATGGATTACAGTAAATGGTATGAATCAAGCAGTGTCAGTGAATGTTGTAACTTAGTGTATTTAAAAGAGAAGCTATTGAGAAAACGTTACTGCTTTGTCTTATCATAGACCAAAACTTATATCCTTTATCTGATTTTCATATGAACCATTTCAGTGTCACAACCTGACAGACCAGGTTACTGTACTCTACCATAGTGTAAATAAACTGACAGACTATTCTTTCATTCACAGTTGTTAGTTTCAAAGTGACAGGAAAAACAGAAGGGTGACATTGCAATGATAGTCATATTTAACCTCAGTGCCCTTTATTTAACAATGGTAGAATGGATGCAAGGCTTCTTCATGTGTGTACAGCCCTCATGCACACCAAATGGAGTATACAAAAACTAGAAAAGTGTAAGCAGCACTCATCAATCTTAGGGATTGTTGTTGTTGTTGTTGTTGTTGTCATCGTCTTCATTGTCACTGTCATCATCATCCTCACTATTGTTGTTGTTGTAGTTGTCATCGTCATCATCATCATCATTGTCCTTGTCAGTGGTGGTGGTGGTGGTGGTGGTGGAGGTGGTGGTGGTGGTGGAGGGTGAGCATGTTTATTTCATGGTGTATTATCAAACTTGTGGTTTGTATAATGAGTATTAATGATAAATTGGAAAGGACATGAAAGGAGGCAGTCATAGCTTCATTTAAGATACTATCCAGCACATGTCTGAAGAGTGTGAGAAATACCATGAAATATATATATATGTTCAGATAGCCACTCCTGGACTGAGACTTTAATCTGGAACCACCTTCATGCATGCCTACTGCTTGATCAGATGTACAGTAGAAATGTATAACAGATACAGTAACTATGAAAGGTTTTATAGCTTACAGACTCTGTGCAGCAGAGATAGGTAGGTTGGTATTGCATTGAGGTAAATGACTGGACCTTGAGTACAAAATGTCATCCAGATTGACAGTTTTAATGGAAAATTTGTTTTGTGTTTTTTATTATAATCAAATTAGTGGAAATGCAGAGTGCCATGGAAAAGAGTTAGGAAATTAATAAGGAAGGTTTTACACCACAGGTAAGTTTCCTAGGAATTTTCAATTTTTTTTCCTTATCAGTGAAAGTACAACCTATGTAAGAATAAGGAACAGTGACTCATTGTAAACATCTTGTTTTCTCATAAGTTTGTTGTAACTTACACCATTGGAATGTGCTCTCTGGACTACTTCAGAGAAGTCATAGACAGAACCCTCAGTGTCTGGATACTGGAAGATGACACCTGCAACATCTCGATTAGAAAAGTCTGCTGCAAACACATTTCCAAGCTCAACTGTAAGTCCAAGTGAGTCAGCTCGAGTCTGAACAACTGACACAGTCTGAGGGTGAAGCTGATCAGAAAGGAATAGACGCCACCGCTTGGTCTGCCTGTAGAACAAAAACTGATGTGAACATAACGATAGAATGTTGTTTAGTTACAAGACTGTTGTTAGACACAGACTGTCAGAAATGTTGTAGAAGATTAGGAACATGTTATAATTCTGTGTATTGTGGTAAATATATTGTAAATTAAGTGTGCTTTTATTGAAGGAAATCAAGTTATCACATTCCAACAAAATATTTTCTTAATATTTTATTACTCCTATTTACCCATCACAGTCTGCTTTCTTACAGGTTTTCCCAGCAAAATTATTTATGCAGTACTCGTTATACTCATGTGAACTACACTTCCGGCCAAAAATTCCATGATTTTACTACTTTAACAGTAATTGGTAAATTGCATATATCATGAAGTTCATCATTGTGCAATATATTCCATTCTGCTCGTCCTTTGTGTCAAACACTCTGTATCCAGACACTTGCAACTGGTGTTATTTCATGGAAGTATGAGATAAAATCAGTAATTTTACCTATGACAAAGACTCATAGCTTCAGCTGCTGCAGTGCCTTCATCCAGCAAAGAAGCATTGGCCACTTCCATACCAGTCAGATCAGTGACCATTGTCTGATAGTTAAGTAGACCTTCCAGACGGCCCTGAGCAACCTCTGGTTGGTAGGGTGTATACTGAGTTGTCCTGAAAACAAATCACCAGTTATCTCTTTTATATATATAACAATAACAATAACAATAACAATAACAATATACCAGTACATACTACACTGCAAAAGGGTGAGCAATCTTACACTAATATTAAATTCCGATACACATCAACAGATGAAATTGAAAGGATTATAAAATC
>Ga0209755_10004111_pt1 | contig 17494 bp, 20 predicted proteins | sample TergutCo191P1_FD_187301 | JGI IMG/M metagenome (GOLD analysis project Ga0209755, IMG submission 187301) | Cornitermes sp. P1 segment gut microbial communities from Petit-Saut dam, French Guiana - Co191P1 (SPAdes) (version 2) | ecosystem: Host-associated > Arthropoda: Insects > Digestive system...
CTCTTGCCGCTGTTGAAATGGTGAATTTGTATAAAAGGATTTCTTAATGCCATCCGTTTCACGCAGGCCCGCACGGGTCTTTGCCATGCAGCTTTTGTATGCTATGGAAATAACGGGCGAAGCCCCGGGTTATTGCTTGCCGGGCGTTTTGGAAAGCAATCCCATCAGCGATGATATGCGGAAATTCGGCATGAAGCTCGTTGATGGCGTTTTGGAGAGAAAAGAGGAATTTCGCAATACATTTTTAGAAATAATCCCGGACTGGTCTCCCGAGCGGCTTTCTTCAATAGACAAAATAATTTTGCAAATAGCAATGACGGAAATACTAATCGCAGACACCCCGATAAAAGTGATTCTCTCCGAAGCCGTGCAAATAGCCAACAAATACTCAGACGAAGATTCCCCATCTTTTGTAAACGGGGTTTTGCAAGGCTTTGCCAAGGTTAAGAATGCGCTTTAAACTCTGCGCAAAAATCGCCGCCCTGCATATAAGTTCTATTTAAAGCTAAATTCTTGGGCATTTCCCAGCACAACCCTTTGCCAACCCTGAGCGGCGAAGTCCAGAGCAAAAACCTGTTAAAACTGCCTGAAATCTCAAACAAATTCTTCACAAGCTCTGCGCCCGCCTCAACCAAAATATGATGCATACCCTTTTCAGCGCACTGCGCAAGCAGCAAACGCCAATTCTCCTCAAAAGTGCCGCCGCTAAAATTGCTCCTGCTAAAAACAATCCTCTGCGGATTTGCGCCATTAACCTTCCTTACAGTCAACTGCGGATTATCACTGCGAAAAGTGCCGCCGCCAACAACAACAGCATCACAAAAACTGCGCAACCTGTGAAGCGCAACCTGCGACTGCTCACCTGTTATTTTCAACGGTGTTTTATCATCGTTTGCAATAAACCCATCCATGGTCTGGGCTATTTTCAATGTGACAAACGGAGTTTTATTTTGTACAAACCACGCATAAGATTCATAAAAATCATCAATCAATCCGTCTAAATTTTCTTTTACTGTTTCAATGCCTGCTTCGTTCAATTTCTCAATTCCACTCACCAAACCATTGGGATCCAAATAACCGTAATAAACTTTTTTTATTCCCGCTTTTATTATAGCATCCGTGCAAGGAGGAGTTCGCCCATAATGGCTGCACGGCTCCAAAGTTACATGCAACTCTGCGCCATTTGCATTCTCACCTGCATTCTTCAAGGCAACAATTTCCGCATGCGCATTACCGGGCTCCTGCGTATATCCCTCTCCAAGCACTTTGCCGTCTTTCACAATAACTGCCCCAACCGCAGGGTTAGGACGGCAATTTTTTATAGCATAAGTGGCAAGTTCCAAAGCACGAAGCATTTTCGCTAGCTATTAAATAAAAACAACATAATATCCCCATCCTGCACCTCATAATCCTTTCCCTCAGTGCGCAAATGGCCGGCATCCTTTGCTGCGTTCAAACTGCCGTACTTCTCAAAATCCGCATAAGACAATGTCTCTGCCCTTATAAAACCCTTCTCAAAATCGCTGTGAATAACGCCTGCGCAGGCCGGCGCTTTCCAACCTTTGCTAAAAGTCCAGGCTCTGACTTCTTTTTCGCCGGCTGTGAAATATGTTCTCAAATTCAAAATGCCATAACCCTTGTGCACCACTTGATCCAAGCCGCTCTCCATCATGCCTAGGTCCTTCAAAAACTCCGCTTTTTCCTCAGCTTCCATTGAAGACAATTCCTCTTCAATCTTACCGCAGATAATCACAACATCTTCGCCACGACCGGCTGCGTATTTCTTAAGCTCTTCGGTGTATGCATTGCCCTCAAGCACATCGCTCTCGCCAACATTTGCGCAATAGAAAATGGGCTTTGCCGTTAGCAACGCAAGGTCAAAAATAATCTCCGCAGACGCCTCGCTTTTCTCAAAATCACGTGCCGGCTTTCCCTCACTCAAATGCTTGCTAAGAGCCTCGCACACCGCCAGCTTTTCTTTAGCTTTCGCCGTTCCGATCCTAGCATTTTTAGTTTCCTGCGCAAGCCTTTTATCCACGCTTTCCATATCTTTAAGTATAAGCTCGGTTTCTATAATTTCAACATCTCTTATAGGATTCACACTCTCATGAACGTGAATAATGTTTTCATCATCAAAGCAGCGAACAACTTCCATAATGGCTTCACATTCTCTTATGTGCGTTAAAAATTGGTTTCCAAGCCCCTCACCCTGAGAAGCCCCCTTAACAAGCCCTGCGATATCTACAAACTGCGTAACCGCCGGAACCACGCTCTTTGGCTTATAAGCTTTGACAAGAACATTCAATCTTTTATCCGGCACATTCACCATCCCGACATTGGGGTTTATTGTGCAAAAAGGATAATTAGCACTCTCTGCGCCCGCATTTGTTATAGCATTGAAAATAGTGCTTTTGCCAACATTGGGCAACCCGACAATTCCGCATTTAAATCCCATGTGAGGAATGTAGAAAACAAGTTTTCTATAGTAAACGTCTGAACCATAATTCTGAACTACCTAACCTTCACAACAAACGCAGAAATATTATACAGAGCGAACTCTCTGGCTTTGTCTTCTGCGTCTGATTTCTTCTTGAAAAGGCCACCTCTTAGCTTGTAAAAGGGAGCGTCAAAAATCATCTGTATGTCATAGCCGGTTTGAGATTGCAACCTTGCCTTGCGAGCTTGGGCCGCATCAAAGTTTGCAATGGCATCGAATTGCAGGGTGAATGCCCCGTCATCTTTTGCTGAGACTTTTGCATGATCCGCTTCGTTGTAATTTGTTCTATAAGAGGAGTCCAAAGGAGGAAGTTTAAACTCCTTTCCTTTGAAAAGCGAATCTATGTCTGTAGGAGTCCCGCTTGTGGCGAAAGCCAAAGACACAAAAAGCATTGCAAGTTTTGCTATTTTTTTCATAATGGGATTACTTTTTCCAAACCTTTCGGAGAAAAATAGTAAAAAAGTCACATTCAAACATTGGCTTAGAGTCATAATTCTGATTTTTATAACCTGTTTGCTAACCTGGTATGGCAAAGTCTATGAGCCAATGCCCATGCTGACCACCGTAAATGAGTTCGCTATCTGGATTTTCCCCGATAAAAACGGACTAAGCGCACTCGCTGTTCTGCCAAATGATAATATTGATACCAATAATGTAAAAACGGGCTTGAGGGTTTGGATCTCGCCGCCGGATTCGCTTTTGACCTTTGAACGTTTGAGTGCGGTGAGGTACAGGGGGCAAAATATACTGGTAATTGGGGATAGCTTGAGCGAACAGTTGAGGCAGGATATGCTCTCCACTTTGGACAGCACCGGGAATTGGTTTTGGCTTGGACCTTTGAGCAGAGAGCTGCTGGGTGAGGATGTTCAAGCAGAGCTAAGGTTTATAGACGGTAATCTGCGGAATTATGTTTTTGATTTGATGTATGAGGGGCATAAGCTGAGATTTTTAGGCTCGCAGCTTGCGCTGGATAGCACTGCGCAAGAGAGTGTGAGCTTGGCAATTCCGATGTTCAAAAGTGAACTGGCTATCTGGAATGAGGAGCATATCCCGGAAACCATGACTTTGGTTTATTATGATAAGCACAAGGGCTTCGCCGCAAAAAAGCTATGGTTGAAGGATTGGCCCTACAAGTAGTTCTGCTTACCCTTTCCGCTGCCTCTTCGTAGCATCCTTATCGCCGGAGCCTCCATCATCGGCTTTCTCATTCTCTTTTTCTTCTGTTTGCGGCTCGGTCTTTAAAACCTCATCCAAAAGTTGTATAACAGACGTGCAGGAAGTCAGGGTTAGCACAGTCAATAAGGCGATAAGTGATTTTTTCATTTACGTATAAAGGTAGTTAATGATTTTGCCTCTCCATCTGCAAATACCGTCGTTAAAACAGAACCTGCCTCCAATTCATTCACCGAACGCAAAATTTTGCCGTTTGCATTCTTGGTTATGGTATAACCACGCTTAAGCTGAAAATCCGGATTCGCAGATTTCACACGCTCCTCCAACAACTCCAATGCTTGAGCTTGATAGTCCAGGATCTTTGACACCCCACGCTTTAAACCCTGTGCATTGCGGAACAACTTTTCCTTCTCTTGAATAAACCTGTTATGGCTTATATTTAAGATGTGCATAACCTTATAGCTCAGCTTATCACGCTCCCTTGCGAAAATCAACTTTAGGCTCTCAAAATCAGAAGACATGGTCTGCAATCTCTGCCAGGCACTATCCACCCTGGATATTAAAAACTTTGCGCAATCAGTCGGAGTTATGGAATAAGTGTGAGCGACCCTGTCCAAAAGGCTCTCGTCAATCTCATGGCCAATTCCGGTTATCACGGGCAAAGGGAACAACGCCGCCGCCTTGCAAAGAGCATAGCTGTCAAAGAAAACCAAATCTGTTTTTGAACCGCCGCCTCTTATTATGCAAACAACATCCAAATCATTGCATTCTCTTAGCCTACCTAAAGCTTCTATGATGTCATTTTCCGTATTTTGCCCCTGCATTTTAGCGGAAATTGTTGTTATGTTAAAGGCATAACCTGAAGCCTTTACAGTGGAGAGAAAATCATTATATGCTGCGCTACCCTCGGATGTTATAAGCCCTACATTGAGCGGCAAAAGCGGCATGGGTAGGTTTCCGTTCAAGCGGTGCAAACCCTCCTTCACAAGCTGGTTCCAAATTTTTTGCCTAGTTATGGCTATTTCGCCTATGGTGTATGCGGTGTCAATGTCGAGTATTTTGCAGTTGAACCTGCCATGCGGAATGTAAAAGTCTGCTTCCAGCAAAACCTTTATCTTTAAGTCTTTTGCTATTTGAATAGGGAGATTTGCGTATTGCGTAGCAAACATCGTCACGCCCAGCGTTGCCTTTGGCTCAACGGAATCGTCTTTATATTCTGCAAGGGTTATGTAAACCATTTTGCCTTTCTCTTGCAGGCTGGCAATTGTGCCATAGACCCAGACCTGAGGGATCTGGCTTTTAACAAGGCGCTGTACGGATTGCAGATAACTGCTTAAAGAATAGGAACCTTGGGGGTCAGGCATTCTGGCCTTCGGCAAGAGCGGCTTCAAGAACAAAGTCGCCGAGCTCCGGGGATTTGAATGGGATGACTATGGTGGGTGCGTATTTTGGCATATATACCATGTGCCTTGGGCCTCGAGCAATGGATGGCAGTGAAATGCCGAATTTTTCATTTTGGATGAATTTTTTGACATAGCCGGCTATTATATTCACCAATTCTCCAACTGCATCGCTGACATCGGGACCTAGATCAGTGAATGTTTCACCCAAGAACTTGTTCACTGTTTTCAGTGCGTTCTCCTTAGGGAAGCCCATTACTACGGCTCCTTTAATAGTACCGGAAAGACCTATCATACCTGAAATATCTTTTTTATTAGATTCTTCGGTTAGAAGATAAGGCTTGCCAGCTTCTATTTTCAAAGATAACATCTTTTGATATGTATCTACTGTTGCAAGAATAAATGCATTTATCCATTCGACTTTCATAGTGAAGAATATAGTAAATTTTCTATATTAATTTAAAAGTTATGCGCCCCCAATTCTTTCCTTGGCTATTTGATGATAGAAACGCATGGGAGAAGTCTCTTGCGGACCCTCGTTGGTCCTATGAATTGCCTATGGAAAATTTTATGACTCTTTACCAGACGGAGCGGAGGGTTGACGGACGTGTGCCGGAGGTGGCTGTACCGGTGTTTGCTCCCACCATGATGCCTATAGCCTCGGCTCCCATATCTACAGCGCCACCTGCTTTTTCAGCAATGCCTACGGCAGCAGTTCCGGTTCAGCAGGCTTCACCTCCACCCCATCATGAAGAGGCAAAAACAGATGGTATTTTGAGCCAAGACGAGATAGATGCACTGCTCTCCGGTCTATGAATTTCACGATGTAGGGATGTGCAATTTTGAGCAGATAGCTGCGGAATTGCGGAAATTCGGCGATATTAAGTGGAATTTGATGGTAATACCTTTTGCGGGGGAGCTTGGGGTAGAGGCTCTGGGCAAATTCACAATGCAGCTTTTGGAATGGAAAAAAGAGGGATATTGCCTGCATTTGCATGGTTTTAAGCACAAGGCAGACACAAATATGAGAAGAAGCCTGTTTGGGCGCATGGCCCTGCGTTTGACTAATTACGAGGCGGAGTTTGCGGGGCTTTCAAAGGAAGATTCAAAGATACTGCTACACGAGGCTTTGCAAGCTTGGCAAAAATTAAATGCCGGTGAAGCTCAGGGTTTTGTTGCGCCTGCGTGGTATGGCTCCAAAGCACTTTTTTCTTTATGCAAAGAACTGGGTTTTGAAAATTACAGCAGCAGGTTTATTCTGTGGAACAAAGCCGGTGGAGCCAAGTTTTCCATGCCTTTCAGCACGGCGGGCCTGCCAAAATTAATAATTCCTTGCGTAAATCTTTGTGAAAAAATATACTTGAAAATTTACAGCGTGTTCAGTTTTTTGCCTGTTCCCAGAATTGTGAAGCATCTTTCTACATTGTAAATATGAGTTCATTAAAAGAAACAATGCTCGCTAATTTGCGGGAGTTGGTAAAGCTCCAGCGCGCTGCGCACGATTCCATGTTCAAGTTCTCCATAACAAAAATCTGGCCCATAAGCCTGTTTACGCCGCAGGTTGATTGGATTCGCATAACCCGAATGATGGATAATTTAAAAGAAAAATGCAACGAACAAAAAGAATATTTGGCAAACACCGTAGGGGCAATTCACCGTGGTTGCCCCGAAGGTGAACATGGTTGCCCCGAAGGTGATTTGCCTTTTTTAAAACTGTTGCCCGAATATTTGGATTTGCTGGCAACCGTCGCTGAGGTATTGGGGCGTGCGGCGGCCTACAGGCAAAATGTTCTTGAAAAAAAGATAAAGATGACCATGAAAGAGTGGAATTCCATTTTAATATCCTATAACGATGCGAGCGATAGCATGACAAGAACCGGAATTTTACTACATTCTAACTATGAATTGTCCACGATGCAAAGCGGATAACGACAAGGTAATTGACACTCGTGCTAATGGAGATTCCGTGCGACGGCGCAGGGAGTGCTTAGAGTGTTCTAAGCGTTTTACAACTTATGAGTACGTGGAGAGAGTTTCACTGACTGTAGCCAAGCGAGACGGCAGGCGTGAGCCGTTTCAGCGCGAAAAACTGGAATCCGGCATAAAAATGGCTTGTGTTAAACGCCCTGTTAGCAGCGAAAAAATACATGAAATGGTATCTATGATTGAAAATGAGCTTTCTCATTTGAATCAAATAGAGGTTTCTTACACTACCATAGGCGATTTGGTTATGAATGAGCTTGCCAAATTAGATCCGGTAGCTTATGTGCGCTTTGCCTCTGTTTACAAAGAGTTTAGGGAAGTGAACGATTTTACTATATTTGTCCGCAAGGATGATTAGCTCAGTTGGTAGAGCAGCTGACTCTTAATCAGCGGGTCGCAGGTTCAACTCCTGCATCATCCATTGGACTTCTCTCTTTATTACGCAGTTATTTTCTTTATTCTTGGTATTGCCGTCACTTTTATAAACAGTTTGGCCGGCGGAGCTAGTGCTCTTAGCTTGCCCATTATGATTTTGCTCGGTTTGCCGCCTACCATTGCTAACGGCACAAATAGACTCGGAATGACCATTGGGCTTTTAAGCACGGTTTTTAACATGAAACGCTATGGTTTCATAAGAATGGACATTGCAAAAGCCCTTTTGCCGGCGGTTCTCTTTGGGGCGGTTTTTGGAACCACGCTCGCTATTATTATAAACGATTTGCATTTTCAGGTGCTTCTCGCTTTTGTAATGGTTGCGGTTGCCATTATGAGCTCCATGGGCATAGACCCTTTGGGAAAACCGCCTGAGGCACCACCGGCAAAGCTTGGGGTAAAAGCTTTTTTAGGCTTTAGTTTTGTTGGTTTTTACGGCGGTTTTTTGCAGGTTGGCATGGGTTTTATACAGATTTTCGCTTTGCGCAAATACAGCGGTTTAGATATAAAACAGATTAACGGAATTAAAAATTTTTTGAGCTTCTGGTTTTTGTTTTTCAGTTCCATTGCTTTTTTCATAGCGGGCAAAGTGATTTGGGAACTTGCGGCTTGCATGGCTTTGGGTGCTATTTTAGGCGGATATTTCGGCAGCAAATTTCAGCAAAAATACGATCAGATTTGGGTTAGAAGGGTAATTCAGGTTGCCAGTATTGGCTTGGCCGGCAAGCTTATCTTTGATTTAACGGTTCACCTATAATGTTGTAACATAGTATCCTTAGGGGATGGTAATCCGAATATCTGTCTTATATCTATGGAGTCTTGCGGCAGTCCGGTTTCCATCTTTTGCACAGCCAGGTCCCATTCCAGCAACGCTTTTTCAAATTCGCTGCGAGCTTGCAGCATAAGCAACCGGTTTTGCTCTATTTCCTTGCGAAGTATTTGTTTTCTCGTTAAAAGATACGGGTCCTTTGGGTATCTCTCCAGATTTTCAAGCAGAATCAGATAGTTCCTTTCAGATTCATCGTGATATTTCACAGAGCTTTTATACTCCTCATAAAGCGTATTCGCATTGTCCCTAAGCATTGAAGTTGTGGTGCAGGAAAACGTCAGAACCCCGATTAACAGGATTAAAGGATTTACAGGAGTCCTTATTTTCATTTCTTTAATCTACAAAAATGCCATCCAGTTCGTGCGCTTCTGTTTTTGTTATTTTTACTTTTCTTATCTCTCCGGTTTTGCCTTTGCCTTTTGAAATTTTCACTATGTTGTCTGTTTCCAGTGCATTGCCTTGTGTACGGGCTTCTGTGGGGCTGTCTAGAATTACATCAAAGGTTTGGCCTATTAATTCGTTGTTTTTTTCTGCGGAAATCTCGTCTTGCCTCTCTATCAGTGTGTCCAGCCTTATTCTCGCCGTTTTTTCCGGCACTCGCTTTTCCTTTAATCTCATGGCAGAAGTTCCTTTTTCGGGTGACCATATAAAGCCTCCCAAAAGCTCAAAGCGAATCTCTTCTGCCAAGTTCATAAGCTCTTCAAAGTCGCTGTGCTCTTCGCCGGGGAAACCCAAAAGCACCGTTGTTCTCAGCGATATGCCGGGCACTTTTTCCCGCATTTTGTAAAGCAGGGCTTTCAGATCTTTTACGGTATATTTTCTTCGCATAAGTTTTAGCATTTTGTCGCTTGCGTGCTGAATGGGCATATCTGCGTATTTGCATATTCTCGGTTCCTTTGCCATCAAGTTCAGCAAGCCACCTGTTATGTGTTCCGGGTAGAGGTACATTAAGCGCAGCCAGGGTATTTTTGTGTTTTTCAGCAAGGCTTCCAAAAGCCGTTCCAAGCTCGCCGCTTTGTATAGATCCGTTCCGTAGGAGCTAAGATCCTGCGCTATTAAGGAGAGTTCCTTGACCCCGTTTTCTTCTAACTGCTTTGCCTCACTTACCAGGTTTTCAACGCTTTGCGAAACCTGTTTTCCCCGTATTGAGGGTATTACGCAAAATGAGCATGCTCGATTGCAACCCTCGGCTATTTTCAGGTATGCGTGGTGTGGGTGCTCGGAATTCCTTATTCTCTTGGGTGGGCTGGCTTTGCACAATTTGGCTTGTGACTCAAATCCCAGTGCTTCCAATAGCATTCCGGCATGGTAATTGCCCAGCCACATATCCACTTCGGGGATTTCTTTTGCGAGTTCTTTTGAGTATCTTTGGCTAAGGCATCCGTAAACTATGGCTTTTTGAGTTGCTTTTTTGTCCTTTAAATGCAAGAGTATTGCTTCTATGGATTCTTCTTGTGCAGATTCTATAAAGCCGCAGGTGTTTATGAGTATCACATCGCTTTCTTTTAGGTTTACAGTTGCTTTAAGATTAGCAAACAGCAGTTCTGCTGTTGCTCGCTCGCTATCCACTTGGTTTTTTGCGCATCCTAGACTCAGGGAATAAAATTTTTTCATGGAAGGGTAATTTACTAAATTTAATCCCCCTAATCCCCTATTCCAAAGTTCACACTTCATCGCTAACTCACTGTTTGAATCAGAATTACAACGCCGCTATCTCACGCCGTGAAAGACCGGTATAGCTCATAATTTTGCTGATAGCCTCGCCACTCGCTTTCATTGCCTTGGCAACTTGAGTTACGCCTTGATTTATACCTAGGCTTATACCACGCTTCTCACCTTTAATTTCGGCTTTCGCCTCAGCCTTCTCAATAGTCCTAAGCGAGCTAGACTCATGCATCTGTTTTAATGTCATATCAACCTCCGTAAGTTCCTCATATCCACCGTAAAGCACTGAATGCATGTTAGACAAGCAATCTTTGAGCATTACAACATCTACATCTGTAATATAGCAATTTTCACGGCTCTTATGCAAAACTTCGGCTATCTCATTCACATAACCAGCCAATTCCGCCGCCAACTTCTTGCGCTTCAAAGCTATCTGAACGCTGTAATTGAAAATCCTGAGCGACATCTCCATATCGTCATCTATCTGCGCTTCAATAAGATAAGTGTCATTGCGGTCTTGGCAAAACAGGGTTACCACTATATCAGAGACTATTTTACCAAGATTACCCGATTTAGGGTGCTTTTTTATGGATTCATTAGGCTCAATCTTCACCACAGTATCCGGCGGATAGCTCTTTTTGTAAAGCCCGTTGATCAAATGCACCACAGCAGGCGTGCTAGCCTCGGTCATTATGAACTTGAACGAGTTGTCAAACAACTGCGCCGGACTCTGATCTTTCTCTTTCTTTTTGGACATAAAAATCTCCCATAGTTACCTTTCCATATACTTAGACGCATTTTAAAAGATTTTTTTTTGAAAAAATGCATAAAAAAATTGATTTTCGTCAAAAATGTCGTTTTTGTGTGATATTCGTCACATTCAATGATGCTATTTTAGATGCATTTGCCCTGAAAACAGAACCGAGAAAAGGCTTTTTTAAAATGCTATTTTGTATATTATAAACGCTATGAAAAAAAATCTGCGTGAGCCTTTGCTTTATTTGCTGCCATTGCTCGCCATAATGTATTTCATTGTGATTCCAGGCCAAATGGAAATTTCAGATACTAAGATAACGAGGAATAATAGAACAGAAAATATAAAATTGCCTTATTCCGTTAAAATGGAAGCAAATGAAGTATTTTTCATTTCTTTTAAATTATACGTTAAAAATAATAAATCTGCGCAGTTCAACGTGATTCCCGATGATTGCATAGAAGAAATCCTGATTAACGGAGAAAAATTCCCGCTAGACGGCATTAATGGGCTTTGCGATTACTCAAGAGGGGCATATATTGACTTTTCCAAATACACTCAAAAAGGCTTGAATGATTTTGAATTCCGCATAATAAATAAAGGCTTTCCGGGAGGATTGCGATTAGAAATGCCTTATAACGGATTTAAATCACTCTCCATACTGCACTATGTTTTTACATTGTTCCTGCTGTTTTATATTTTCTTGATTTTAAGAAAGCTTAAATTCAAATTTATAGTGAGCACTATAATACTGCTTGGCATTTCCGTACGTCTGGCTGTATACGTGTATATGGGGCCAATGCAAAGCCCTTTCGATGTGATAGAGCACCTGGAGCACATACAAATTGTTGCGAATGAAAAACGCTTACCGGAAATAAATGAGTGCTGGGAGTGCCACCAACCGCCCTTGTATTACATCATGTTTGCAACAATAAAAAATGTTACTGATCTTTATAATTCAGCTTTAACTTCCAGATTCTTTCAGCAAGTGCACCTTTTATTTTCTTTCGCTAGCATTATTTTGGGAGTGGCTTTAATCATTAATTTATTTGGAAACAACCGATTAGCGTACTTGGCAGCTTTAATTTCCGTGCTTTGGCCTGGCCTTGTTATTGCCGGGCCTAGAATCAACAATGACATATTTTTCTATTTCGGAGCTTTGTTCTGCATGTTTTTTGCGCAAAGATACTGGCTTTTGCATAGAAATTCAGACGTGCTCCTAGCCTCTATTGGAGCCTCTATTGCCTTAGCCGCAAAAACTACCGGTTATGTTGTTTTGGCTGTTTGGATTATTGTTTACGCACTCAGCGTTATACGTTCGCTAAAAATCAGTTCTTTGAGAACATTATTTGCATCAATACTCATAATTGCGTTGTTTGCCGGTTTTTCAAACCATAGAACCATAATCAAGCTTTTTGAAGGGAGAGGAGTTGCTTTACTGGAAACCTCCAATGTGCATAGTGGCCTGAGAGTGGAAAATAAAGTTGGGAACTACATATACTTTGACATAGAAGATTACTTGCTGGTACCTTACACAAGCGCATGGACAGATAAAGGCGGGCGGCAGTATTTTTGGAACTATCTCTTAAAATCGTCTTTGTACCTGCACGGAGAAACCAAATTTGAGACTTTGCCGGTGGGCCGCATTATAGCAACCGGATTAAACGTTTGCGTGTTGCTTATTTTTGTGCTTGCGCTGTGGGGCGTGATACATGTAAAAATCAAAGAGTTACCGGCATTGCTCTTTTTATTATTTTTGCTAGCTGCCCTTATTTGCTTTAGAATATCGTACCCCAATGCATGCAATAATGAGTTTCGCTATATTGCTCCCATGATTTTTCCTCTTGCGTATTTTTCATTGCGAGGTGCGCAGATTTTATTAAATTCCCGCATTAGAAGGCTTGCTTACATGGCATTATTGTCTTTTGCCGGCTTATCGATTGTATTTATCTTTGGAAGGGCAATTTAAATATGAAAAAGCTCATTCGCAACCCTCTATTATATCTGCTGCCCCTGCTTGCAATAGCATATTTAATTATTTTGCCATCTAAAATAGAATTTTCTGATGTAAAGGCAACTAGGAACAATAAAACAGAAAATATAAAGCTACCCTACTCAATCAGCACGGAAGCAAACGAAGTATTTTTCATATCGTTTAATCTGCTTACTAAAAACCAATCTGTGAAATTCAATATAATTCCTGATAACTGCATAGAAGAAATTTTGATTAACGGAAAGAAATTCCCGCTGAATGGCATTGACGGGATTTGCGACTATCACAAGGGGGCTTACTTTGATTTTTCTCAATATGCCCAAAAAGGCTTGAATCATTTTGAATTCCGCATACTGAATCACGGCGGTCCCGCAGGATTGCGAGTTGAAACGCCTTACAACGGATTCCGGTCGCTCTCAATAATGCACTATGTTTTTGCGTTGCTTTTCCTTCTTTCCACAGCATTGATTTTAAGAAAGATCAAATTCAGGTTTATAGCAGCTTCTATAATACTGCTCGGAATTGCAGTTCGATTGGTTTTATACGCTTATGTGGGCCCTACCCAATACTCTTACGACACAGGCGGCCATTTGGAGTATATAAAGATAATCTCCGAAGAAAACCGCATGCCCGAAATCAATGAAGGCTGGAGCACTTACCATCCGCCTTTATATTACATATCATCTGCGGCTATAAAAAAACTTTCCGATCTTTATGATCCCAGCATTGCCAATAGAATTCTGCAGCAATTCAGCCTTCTGTTGTCTTTTGGCAGCATTATCTTTGGGGTAGCGTTAATCATTCGCCTGTTTGGGAACTGCTGGCCTGCGTACCTAACATCCCTTGTTTCCGTGCTTTGGCCTGGTTTTGCATTGGCCGCCCCACGAATAGGCAACGATAGCTTATTTTATTTTGGAGCCTTATTCTGCATGTTTTTTGCGCAGAAATACTGGCAAATGCACAAGAGTTCCGACATTATTTTAGCTTCTATTGGAGCGGCTATTGCCCTAACGGCTAAATCCACAGGCTTTGTAATTTTAGCAATCTGGATTATCATTTGCATTTCCGGCTCATTGCGTTTTTTCAGAATGCATTCTTTGCGAACCTTGTTGATTTCAGCATCTATAATTATATTGTCTCTAGGCTTTTCTAATTACAGAACAGTTATTGATATCTACGATGGAAACAAAGCAAGCTTGGTTGGGAATATTAGAAATTTGCACAGCGGCATGCAGGTCGTCAATAAAACCGGAAATTACTTATACTTTGATTTGAAAGACTATTTGCTTGAGCCTTATGCTTCAACCTGGTCAGATAAAGGTGGCCGCCAATACTTTTGGAATTTCGCTTTAAAAACATCTCTGTTCGGAGAATTTAAATTGTGGAGTTCTCCTGCTGGGCATATCTTGGCTATAATGCTTAGCTTTCTGCTATTGTTCATTTTTATGCTGACTCTTTGGGGCATGATACACGCGCAGTTAAAAGAATTCCCGGCATTGCTTTTCGCTGTATTCTTGCTTGCTGCGCTGGCTTATCTGCGCATTAGCTATCCGTATTCCTGCTCAAACGATTTTCGCTACATTATGCCGGCATTGTTCCCGCTGGTTTACTTTGCCATGCGAGGCGCGCAAATCTTGCAAAACTCTCGCTTAAAAGCACTCTCCTACGTTGCTATGCTGTCTTTCGCAGGCTTATCCTTTATGTTTATCGTGGGCATGGGTTTCTAAAACCACATACCGAGAATGAATAAAAACGACAGGCAGAAGAATGCAACAATAGCCGCATAAGAAAATCTTCTCATACGGGGTTTTTCCAAAATTTGCACTCCGCACACGGAAAAATACACAAGAGGAAATACCGCCGGATAAATATAACGGAAACAGCCGGAAGAAGTATAGGGATAGCTAATCCTGAAATAAATAAGCGCTGCAAATAAAAATATCGCAAAAATCATTGGAGGAAAATCTTTGAATCTTGCATGCATTACTCCCCATAAAGCGAATATAAATATAAGCAGGGCAAGAACGCTTAATGCCGTTGCAAATATATGCCCAACCGGCGAATCCCATTGCTTATATTCCCCAAACAATGATGTTTTCAGCGCATAATTCCAAAAATAATGCCTGCCGCCTTTGTCATTGTAAGGATCTGCGTAGGGTGTAAGCAGATAATCTTTCAGGTCAAAATATAAATAATTGCCCGCTTTATTCTCAACTTTCAGGAAATCAGGCATGCCCCCGATATTATCAACCAAGTTTAAATTCTTATTGACAAATAAATTCACAACCATTTTATGGTGTGAAAGCCCGATGGACAGCGCTACTATTAATACGGAAGCGAGCAACGCTCGCAGAGAACCTATTTTCAGAGAACGCATTGCGCATGCAATATAAATTATGGCCCAAGCGGCTAAAATAACTAAACCATTAGATTTTGCAGCCAAAGCAATGGCAGCCCCAATTGAAGCAAGCAGCATATCCGAGCTTTTATGCGTTCGCCAATATCTTTGCGCAAATAGCATGCAGAACAAAGAGGTCGTGTAAAATAGAATGTCATTGCTTATATGGGGTGCTACCAATGCAAAACCCGGCCAAAGAACCGAAACAGTAGCTATTAGATGCGCTCTTGTATTGTTGCCTAGCAAATTCAGGATTAACGCTACGCCAAAAGCAACGCACATAAAAGAAAGCAATAGGTTGCACTGTTGCATAATTCTGTTAGTTAGGCTAGGCTCATACCAGTCTGCGGCATTTTTTACAACAGCAAAAGCAATATAATACAAAGGTGGTTGATAGCATTGCCAGCATTCATTGCCTTTGGGCAAGCGTTTTTCTTCGGCAATTATTTGAATGTAGTCTAAATGCCCATAAGTGTCGTAAGAGTTTTGCGCAGGGCCTGTGTATGTATATACTATTAAGCGAGCAAGTATTCCGAGCAATATTATAGAAATGGCTACGAATTTAAATTCAAATTTTCTTAAAATTAAAGCTATCGCAAGCAGCAAAAGCAAAGCAAAAACATAGTGCGCAAAAGAAAGCGACCTAGCTCCAGTATAAGGCATTCCAATCCGCATTCCTCCGGGCCCAGTGTGATTTTGCATGCGAAATTCAAAATGATTCATCCCTTTTTTAACGTATTTCGAAAAATCAAAATGAACTCCCTTGTGGTAATCACAAATCCCGTCAATGCCATCTAAAGGGAATTTTTCTCCGTTAATCAGAATTTCCTGTATGCAGTTATCTGGAATTATATTTAATTTTACAGAATTGTTTTTGTTCAATAAATTAAAGGATATATAAAAAATTTCGCCTTGCGGCATTTCGGCCGAGTATGGAAGCTTTATATTTTCTGTTGAGCTGCCTCTTGTTGACTTTATATCGGAAATATCCATGCGAGGAGCAATGATTATATAAATGAGCGCAAGCAACGGCAATAAATAAAGCAAAGGCTCACGCAGGATTCTTTTCATTGCTGTTCTCTTATCAAATAATTTGGGCGGCACTTAACTTCCGTATAGGTTTTTGCCATATATTGCCCCAATACGCCAACGGAAAAAAGCTGAACTCCGGAGCAAAAAAGAATTATGCAGATAGTCGATGCCCAGCCATCAACAGGATCTCCCCACATTATCTTGCGAACAACTATAAATATAATAAGCGAAATTGAAACAAGGAATAGCAGAATTCCCAAAATAGAGGCTATGGCAAGAGGCTTTGAAGAAAATGCCACAATACCGTCAAAAGAATACCAGAGCAAGTTCCAAAAAGACCATTTTGTGTGGCCTGCTGTTCGCTCAACATTTTCGTATTCAAACCACTTTGTTTTAAAGCCAAGCCACGGAAAAATTCCTTTTGAAAACCTATTCCTCTCCTGCAAAGTCAGCAACGCATCTAAATAAGCTTTGTTCATCAAGCGAAAATCCCGAGCGCCATCCACAATTTCTATATCTGAGAACAGTTTCATAACCGCATAAAAACGTCGCGCAAAAAATGAACGGATAAACGGCTCACCCTTGCGGCTCACTCGCCTAGTACCAGCGCAATCATATTCTCCCGAAGCAACCGCTTCAAGCATTTGAGGAATAAGAGACGGAGGGTCTTGCATATCCGCATCCATAGTCACTGCAAATTGCCCGCAAGCTTTATGCAAACCGGCAAGCATAGCAGCTTCTTTGCCAAAATTGCGAGAAAGAGAAATGTAATGCACGCACTCATCTTTTTCGGCAATCTCGCGCAAAACACTCAATGTGTTGTCTTTTGAACCGTCATCCACAAATATAAACTCTGCTTGCGCGTTCAACTGCGCAAGCATTTTAAGCATTTCTTCATAAAACAAAGGTATGCTGGCTTCTTCGTTTAAGCATGGCACAATAATGGATAGCATTAGCTCTTGCTCTCGTGGTAATCTTCTTCGCTGTTCACATTCCAAACCACAGACTTATCCGCTGAGCCGCTGTGAATGGCCTTCACCGCTTCCATTGCGCTAAGCATTGAGTGATCCATATTGTTGTACTTGTGCATTCCGTTGCGCCCGATTAAGAATAAATTATCAATGCCATCAAGCCAAGCCCTTAGCTCACCGAATTTATTGTAAGTGCCAAAATATGCCGGATAAGCCTTGGGAACTTTAAGCACAACGCTATCCAAAACACTTTCCTTCTTTGCGATGCCTATTTGTTCAAGCTCGCTTATGGCCAATTTTTTGAAAACCCTCTCGCTCATCTCCCACAAATCATCGCCTTCATTGGCAAAATACTCCATGCCAATCC
>Ga0209755_10004112_pt1 | contig 17492 bp, 5 predicted proteins | sample TergutCo191P1_FD_187301 | JGI IMG/M metagenome (GOLD analysis project Ga0209755, IMG submission 187301) | Cornitermes sp. P1 segment gut microbial communities from Petit-Saut dam, French Guiana - Co191P1 (SPAdes) (version 2) | ecosystem: Host-associated > Arthropoda: Insects > Digestive system >...
CAGAGATGTTCTGCCAATAATTTCCTAACATCATAAAACTTTTCAGTTCCTACAAGGTATTTTATGCGTATCATTCTGGTATTTCATGTCCCATATGGACTGTTACAAGGTTTGGAAATTCTAAGCTCATAGTAACGACAATTGATTGCAATAAATACGAAATATATGTTCGTGGAAACCATAAATGACGAGTTAATAAAATTCTGTGAGTTTATTTCTGCATAAAAGCACAATTCAGGCAATTGAGTATATGTATTATTATGCTATGCTCACAGTTCATCTGCATTTGCCGCATATTTTATGCGTCTTATCAGCAGTAAGGACTCCATGTCAATCCTCTAGAACTTCAGTCACTACCATTAGCGGTTTTCCACTACTGCCGTCTTTATGGCGCGCAATAAAAATCCGATCGTCTCTAAAGAAAAAGTGTCTTACATCAGCATTTATTTATACTTGTAACTACGTCATCCAAGATAAAGAGAGAGCGGGTTAACAGGAGAACGGAAAACACTGCAAAATACAAGATGTCTTAATTTGCAATTTCCACTAAATGTTAATAATGTGGTCAAATACATGAAGATGAAATGGTTGGTACATGCAGAAACTTTTGGAAAAATAAATGCGTACAAAATACTAACCGAAAAGCCTGAAGGGCAAAATCCAGTTGGAAGATGTAGAACCAGATGTGGTATGACATGGGCAGGTAAGATAAAGTTGACCCTTTACATAAGCACCTTGCCAGGAAGACATAAAATGAATTACAGACAAAGAATTCCTAGGCGTCATATGGGGTAAAGTGATCAGCCCTGGCCCCTTTACCCTTCGAATGAATCCACAGATTGGCAGACACTACAATGCGTTAAGTCTCAGTTTCAGGCAGGAATCTAAACTCCTACTGACAGTGGCGCGTTGACTTGAAAATAAGCTAAAATGAGACATCAGGAGGTTATTCACAGAGGAAAACGAAAAACGTTACAATTCGAATTATACTAAACGACATCATGGCCCGGAAAAGTAAATGATAACACGATTGTGAAAAAGAAAGCTTGCAGTTAGTAAGTGCTCTGAGAACTGCAATAGAGGCAGTGTGTTTACCGCAGGAAAGAGTTCGTACTCAAAAATGTCAATTTGTCTGCGCAATAAATTAACACTGGTCTCATTAACGTTATGTGTAATGAAGCTAGCTGTGCGCCAACCGCGAATGAAGTGTGTGTCAGATTGAGGTAAGAAACTGTAACGAGGGGACTTTTTCTCCAAACATTTTTGCCATAAGCAGAAACTAGATGCTTCGATAATTTGACTACCTTACGCAGGCCATTACTGAAGATGTCGAAAAGGAGTGATCCCAAATTTTACCTTGTGGACCACTAAGACAACAATGCAAAAGAAGATGAAAAAGGCTAACAATAATGGTCGTGTTGTGGGCTATTCTTAATAGTCAGGAAAACAGGAAACCAATTTACGTAACAAGTGCAAAGATCGTAAATAATGGCGCAAAAAGTTTGAAGTATGTGAAAAGTTGTGATAATATATTTTGATTCGTTAAATCCATGTTGACAGGGAGATAATTGGAATTGAAATAATAAAAAACTTGGTCATTAATGACAAATAAAATATTATAAAAAGCTTCAAAGAACTAAAATGGCTGAGGTAGTGTTTCGGTTTTTTAAAAACATGGAAATGGCAGTGCGCTTCCAGAGGATGGGAAAATTTTGACGAGATAAACTAAGGTTAAAAATAAATTTGAGGATGGTTTTAAAAATGTCCGAACAACTCTTTATAATAAAGTCAGAAACATCGTAAAATGCAAAAGACATTAAAGGTCTAAGGCACTTAATGACCTTGTGATCCTCTGACTCAGAGACAGATACTGAAGATGAAGGATCTGGAGCCTGATAAAAGCAGGAAGATAAAATGGACAAGGATTACAGAAGACACTTTGAAAGTATTCAGCAGCCGCCTCTGTCTCTTTTCAAGGTTGGGACAGATGGTTCCCATCAACCTCTCACTCTAAGGTAAGAGTAGTCCTTTTCCTAAATGAAGAAACGTGCCAAAAATGCTGAAATTGTGTGTTCCAGATTATTGTAAAGAGTTCTAAGATGTTTGATGTCCCTAGCTAACGGTAACATCAATATTTGTCACGAAACTAATTAGACTTACATGTTATGGAAAGTTCATAACGGTTACACTTTTCTGATAAATTTTTAAATGCCTGGAAAACCAAAATGGAAGTTTCCACGTCCTGATGCTGCCAGTTGCGGGAACCATATCAATTACTTCGACCACAGTAACGATGAATTTATCAACAGCAGCGTGAACAGAGGTTTCCTATAAAAACAAACAACTGCATGCAGGGAGATGTATAACATTATTTGGTGCCCAGAAATTACAGAAGATAATTGGGGCTTCTAAAAGTGAACGTTCATTCGGCGAAAAAGGAATGGTATACTGGATAAAACACAGCATAAAAATTGAAAGATCAGAACAACTAGAGAATACAGGCCAAGCAATTTACCATCGTTGCAAGAGTGAGCCTTCTGAGATGCGTCGTGAAAACGCGTTTTGGGGTATATAAAAGCACCCTTCAATTTAACACAGTGATGGTACATAGTGGATGATAAACTAAGTTTTTTGGTCAAAAACACCTACAGTGGTTTCTCCTATCACAAAGACATAGACATGTCAGTATTTATTTCGTTTTAAAAATCACTGCAATCTTGTTTCATTACGTCACAGTCAAGTCACGTATAAAATAATGGTTTACAGTTAGCAATTTAAAACAACCAGAAGTATGAATTTTGATCCATACGCATTCTTCGAACAACTCTACGCTGGATTACGTTTAACTACTGCAACACTATCACAGAAGGGAGTCAAAGCGCTTCAACTACTTGACTGCCTGTCAAGAAATATGTCGGCTCGACGAACTAAGTGTATTTCTGAAGAGGACTCGTGTGTTTTATTTAAAGAATCCGTCAGTTACCAAGATGATACAACATTCGGCATGTTTCTGGAAAGATTCGTTGAGGCAGTTTTGGGTCAGGCAAGGAATATGCAGAACGAAGTATTATATGCCAGTTTTAATCATCTTGGTTATCAAATTCACGATAAAAACGAAAAAGAAACATCATTTAGTTCAGGATTAACATATTTGACTGTAGTAAAATTTAATGAAGCAGTTTGAATTAATGCTTAGTAGCTGGGCGTAAAACATGTGCATATTAAATACTATGTAGAACCTCTACTGTTGGAATTCGTGACACCGCCATTTTTGTCACTTAGTGGTCTCTCTCAACTGTAACACAACATAACTTATAAAATCCATTCTACTCATGTTAAAGAGAATTAAAATAGTGTCTAAAGAGCATATATGATGAATTACGTAACTTTGGTTTGGTACAAAGTAATGGTAAAACACATAGCTCGAAACTCTAGACAAACTAAACCAAAGACACAACAAACTGACGTCAAAAGTGTTGCTGTAGTAAGGATAAATGATTGGTGTTGCTTCCGAACCGGAGATACAAAAAGGCCTTTCCTCCTACTTGAATTATAACCGCGCTAAAAATAGCTCGATTACCTTTTATGTTAAGGAAGACGCTGAATATATATGGTTCAAGTGAAAACCTTCACAGAGGAGAGATACAACTTAAAGAATTTTCATTCCCATGTAACGCACCAAGTAATTAATTAACTAGACAACATCTACTCTTATTCTTTGTTGTCTTTTTTATTAGTTTATATGATATTTTACATTTACATGCAAGTTCCTTACTTCTTCCATTACAATGCAGTCTTACCTTCGCTACATATGCTAAAAATATGCTACACAAGTGCTCGGTTTCCCTTTGTTTTGACGAACTTTCAAGTTCAGTGTCAAGTTAAATTAATCAAAATCTTAGCAACAAATTAGAAGGAAAGTGATGGTTAACTTCCCATCCGTCAGTATATATGACATTAATTTCTGAGCGCTGAAGCTGTCGATTCGGTAAAATCACTCCAACGCGATGCGCAATAAAGCATGACACGACTCTGGCGCCATTCAAGGAGAAACGGAAGAACATCTGAACGTGGGCCAAAAATGCAGTCCTTCTACAAGCAAAATACTAGCATGCAGAACTGTAAGGATACTGAAATAAATTAACGACGCTAAGCTAAGACAGTATGAAATAGAGGTACTGAATTGTGATTATGAGGAAAGGTTTTAAACATCTTCGATAGCACAGTCACAGGTGATGATGTCACAGCAGCTCGCAGCTATTCAAGCAACTTCGCTACTTAAAATTCAGAGTTCCTGAGACACGACACAGTATAGAGTGGTAGTTACCGACATTTTGGGGAAAAATGATGTAATAATTTTCGGGACAGTCAAATTATCCTAAAGTAAATGACATTGTAAAAACCTCTCTGTTAACAATTCTACATTTCTACTTTGTAGATTAGCAAAAATCTTCCATTTTCGTATTTTGTATAGACCTATTACAATAAATTGATCATTATAAATGGAATGAAGTACGCATTCCTGTGTAGAAATTCTAGTTCATGTTGCACTTAGCTACCCCTTCCATTCACGTAAGAGCTCAAACTGTAATATAGTTCATTTAACCGTCACGTTTTTTAGCGGCACCTTCGCTGTAACAGCATATATTGCGTTCAGAGAATTGAGAGTCACACCTCACTATTTTCCCGATAATTCGCATTCCTTTTTCTGGAAGACAGTAAATACTCTGCTGTACATTCTACTTTTTGAAGTCTTTTGTATATATGTTTTACTTTTCATTATTTATTTTTTATTTTGACCACATTAAGATTGTTTTTTACGTCACTTTCCATTTATCGGCATCTTCTGTTACTCAATCGTGTCGGAAAAACGACCTATTTACCGTAGCATTAAAACCTCACTGAAGTACAGTTCATATAAACTCAAAGTTCTTGCTTTTATCTGAAACACGAAACATTTTAATGGAAGTTAGTAACACGTGTATTTACAGATTACATGACGGTGATGCTGGCAGGTGGAATTATAGATTCCAAGAAGGAGAAGAATCGTGAATAACGAAATGGAGAAAATGGTGAAGGAAGCGGTTACTCTTTCATTTCAGATAATGTTCTGTTCCCCACCTGGAGCGACAGACAAAAACTACGAAACATTTCAGGAAAAGTAAAGACCTCCATGCAAAGATCAAATTCGTGACCTTCCAAACACGAAAAAGAGCTGCCCATTCGACTGCGCAATACCAAGCTTCAAAAGGAGCGGTAGAAGCAGCAACAATAGCAAGACTTCAAATTTTGAGTGAAGTGTATGTACACCCACAAAAAGAACCGACTGTGAGATGCGGTCAAACTTCGTACAGAATACATTCCGTTAAATAACAAGACTTAATACTTCTGCTGCTAATCATTTTGTTTCAAATTTATCATTGCAAAATGTTTACGCTCATATTATCATAGATCTATTACGTCACCATTACAGGCCACGTCAAGATCGAGTTCCATGAACGGTTTTGGGGCCACAGACGTTTAAAATTGGCACTCCGCTATGATTTCATAAAAGGACAGTAGTAATGCATAAGATATAACGTTCCATATTCAATGACTGCGCAAATTCCATGCCTTGAATACAGTATTAATCATTATATCTACAAAGTGTATTCTTCGTTGCACAATGGGACCATTCATTCGCAGCACGTACACGCGTTTGAAATTATAGGTAAAGAGCGTTTATTTAACATATTATTACCCAAAGTAGCGCAAAATGACTTAAGATGTATCAGACGTGTCTGCAATACAACTGTCCATCGTAACTTTTGTAATTATCTATGCGAAAGTAAATACGTTTAAGCGAGGTTTGTAATTCCCAGCCGTTTTGACGAACATTGACATTTTCTGAGATGTCATGATTTCTCGATTGACAGTTTCCGACTTGTCGAAAGAGTGCAGTGTCTCCATAGCCGGATCAAACACAACAAGAACACGCTGCTTGACCCACAAGGCATAGGGAATCTACGACTCTTCAAAACGTCGGCATCAGTTTTCCAGGCTACACAGTGAAACGTCCCGGGTGACTTTAATCCACGGATATTTCCTCAAGTAATCACGATGATGATGATTATGATGATGCTGCTACTACTACTACTACTACTACTACTACTACTACTACTACTAATAATAATAATAATAGATGAACAAATGCGTTTCACCGTAAAGGAAAACTCGTAAAAAGGACGTGATATCCATACACTACAAGTGATAAAGGACGTGCCATAAAGTAGGCTGCTTGAGCGAGTTGAGTACGTTTGGCTAACTACGCTGGTGAAGGTACGGAACGTTTTGTTTATACTTATTTGCGTGATAAACACAACGTGCATATCTTTAATGTTTTAAAGACTTATGTAACATTCTGAACCTTCCACCGGGGAGTTTTTAGTGAGGAACCTCGTACATTCCTGGTGATACATTTGTCAACACTGTCTGTGTTTAGTGTCATCTATACGTGTATGTCTAAAGATTCTTATGCATATTCCAAAGGGAACTGTTGGAAACAAAAATTTGTGTTCATTTCTATTTTCCTGCCCGATTTACTATTAAAAAATCATGTTCACATACCAAGCATATTATGTGAAATATTGATTTGAAAATAACACTACTGCCTCTGGTAAGGCCGGACAAAAGTAAGTTTTTCTGTCATTTTATACCTCAAATCCGACTGTATAAGAAATTTCAGTTGGAGGCAAATTTTCAAGAATAGTTATAATTAAAATCGTGTTGCTTTTCGAGTTTCTAGTTCCTTATGACTCTACAAACATTTGTTTCAAATCGTATTTCCAATTGAGTGTGTTTACAGAGGCGAGGAAACCGAAGCAAAGAAAATACTTTTGACCCATGTGTATAGATCATACTTGCTACTCTAACAGTCCAGCGTACAAATTTACACATTTACATGACACAGGTTTTCCTCACCTATCCAGATAGGCCCTCGTGTCCACACAGATTCCTGTACAGCAGGTGCCAATTCTCTTTCTCGAGGTAAAGCGACCGAAGAGTGACGTTGGCCACACACCCCATCTAACTCTGAGGTTAAAGAAAAGTGTAACTATACCTCTACCCCCTCTCGGGGTCCACATGACTGTTCTAGGGTGGAATGTACTGTTACCTGTCACTCTGTTCAGTAGACCAATGCTTCCTGCCAAAGAATTTAATTTTTTTTTCCACTGATCTTCCTGCCATCTCGACATTATGGATGGTGCTCTGAGATAAAGATGTCTTAATATGAAGCACAAGAACATATCGTGCTTCATTGGCGTGTAATTCTATCATTAATATCCAGAAGGTAGTTTGACTGTTAGCATTCAGTATTGCGTGGCAGTGATAATAATGTAGGACACAATAATTATGGAAGCTTTGCCAGCCATGGGATTTACTGGCAATAGCAATTTCTGTTTAACGTTGTTTTCATATAAATGAGAATAAATAATCAATGGCGTTATACAAAGAGGTAAACAAATTAGTTTCATCTAGCATGCCACCTAAACCCAGTTTATTACATATTATTTACCTAAGTAAACAATTTCGACAAATTACTTTTGTATCTGAACCAAATTGTTTTTCATATGTAATAACATGAATGTTCCACGTTTTTCCACGCTTAGGTGATTAAGAACACACATAATAAAGTAACAAATCGAAACTTCTTTCAGAATGAACTCATCCTTGGTGTCGCCAACGTATCAAATATTATATTTATATGTAACCTGATTTATGTTACGATTTTTCCTCGACATCTTTTGGAATTACATCTGGTAAGAAACAAATGAAGTTGCCACAACAAGCGTGAAACAAAACAATAAGATGAATAATAATAATAATAATAATAATAATAATAATAATTATTATTATTATTATTATTCAGGGAAGCACAATTTGCGAGATACTTACAGTGGGGGTTTGAAAGGAATTTGAAGAGACAGAGGTACTATGTCAAAATTTATTTCTACAGAATGGAACCTGGACCCAAACACATTCCTGTACAAAAACCAATGTATACTAAGGTGAATTAATTAAACTGTTACTTAATGTGGTGGTCCAGAATTTGCGTAAAATTACAGCTGGAAAATGCAAATGTGCTAAGGCAGACAACTGTGGCTTATATCTAAAATATTTGTGCGTGAAAGAAAGCCGCCAACGCGTAGGACGGCATTATAATCAATCTGTACGCTTTAAAACGTACTTCATAATTACATATCGTGTTTTAATTAAAACAATCCCTGCACACTGAATGCTTCACTCGTGTTCAAATTGGTATCAAGGCTTCGGACGAAAATCCAAGTCAACACCATTTAATCCATAAAAACTCGTCAGTATTTCAATATAACAACATAAATTCAAAGAATAATGACTCTCCATGTAAATACAGTAGTGGATAAACTGCTATAATATCAGTCGCGTAACTGAGGCTATTTGTTATATAAACAATGGACGATATTAATGAGACATAGGGATAAAGAAAACAAACAAACTAACTCCAAGGAACAGACTCCTTCTTGGGAAGCTACCAGTGCATCGGCTACCCAAGAAATTCCACGTATTTTACGGAACACAAATGTTCATTACCCTGTTCACTAGATCCCCGCCAATTGTCCCTGTACCGAGTCAGATAAAATAGGTCCAATCCTTCCAGCATTTCTTTAAGAGACATTTTTATATCGTCTCCCTATCCACGCCTACTACTTGCAAGTAGTCTGCTTCAGTTAGTTTCTGCTCCTACAACATACATGCACTTTTCTCCTTCCCCATAACAGCTACATGCTCCACCACATCACCCTCCCTGGTTTGATCAATTTCGTTAATACTTGGTTAAGAGCAGAATCATGAAGCACCCCGGTATGCAATTTTCTTCACACCCTTATCTTACTTCCTCCCTCTTGGGCCCAAGTAAATTCACACCCTCTTCTCATACAGTCTCAACCTGCGTTCTTCCCTTCAGAAAATAATGTTGGTATCTTAAAACGCAGCAGTAGGCCCACTATTCCATAAGAAATGACAATTCTTTCTTAAAAACGTAAAGGATCCTCGTAATATTGAGGCACAGCGAAATCAGGTTTTCATAAGCCGAAAGTAGTCTACTATCAATGCAGTTCACAACCAACGAAATGCCACACCATTCACACAAATTAACAAATTATTACCCAAAAGAACTTCAGCCCAACTCGATCACCATCAGAAAGCTTTCTTCCAAACATACAACTATAAAGTTTAAGTATTTATAATTTTATAAAATAACTGCACCATTTATCGTACTACTTTTGCCCACTCTGACTTATTAGCTAACAGGTTACACAGCCATGACTCGAAGTATAAGGAGATCAAACGTATACTAACGGTAATACAATATCAGTCGGCATAAAAGAGTCCATTTTCTCAGGGACAGGAAATACACAAACGTTCTTATAGGATAGGTTTATCAGCAACTGGCGTTTTTCATTATATTAAAAACTTCAGAGGAAATACAAAATTCCACTTAATTAACCCCCAAAACTAATATTTATGATGGAGTAATTAATACAAAATAATATCAACTCTGAGAAACTAAATGGCCAATTTTATTACAACTGCCTAAGCAATTTAACAATCAAGTTTGGTTGCGATATATCTTGATATACTGAGAGTTAAAAATATTGTCTTAAATTGCCCATAAGTCTGAATACGTGAATAGTTATAAGTCAATGAATTCGGCCATTTTATAGAATTCTAAACAGGAAAGTCAGCACCGTAGCAAAGTGTTAATTGGAACACATTGTTCTGATGATGGCCGGCTCCGGTATAAACAAGTTTGAATTTGATAATAAATCGATAACTTATATATGCACTGCTTTAGTTTGTACCTGACGAATAGTAAAATGGCGTCGAGTTGTAGGTGAAAGAAACATAATAGATCAAATACGACTGATAATTGTGTTACACGAAAGAGATAATTACTTATGTAAATTGACAAATACTATAATAACGAAGACTTAGGTCGCTGGAAAAAATAATTTCCAACGTTCCGAAGTGTCATAATGACTTCACCTTCAGGGTCAAGCAATCCAAGAACCAGAGCTGTGGCTACTCTGTTTGGACATCACAGAAGATTTTGCATCTTCATTGACACTACTGTAAAAACCTCAGCTCTCGCACAGAGAAGAATGGCTATCAAACTTCAAACACGAAGATAATAGGTGTGTGGAGCCATAACATCACAGAACCGATGCCAGCAAATAAAATAAAGACGGTCCAAAACTCTTTCTTGAATACGAAACCAAAACACACTCAGGTGTGGGAAGATAATGCAAACAGCGTCCATGAAGGTGAAACAGGCTTCGGTATAGTCCGTAGAGAAAAGTGGACGTTTATCTGCCCTATTGATTTTGTACATTATCAATTTAATTCAGGAAGAGATAATTCTGGATTTATTGTTTCTCATCGCGTCTTTATCAGGCCGTGAAAAACGCGTATTTTCAATAGGCCGAAACTACAGACCCAAAGTACAGGTACTTGCCAACGGAAGTAATAACGAATGGCAGAGACTAAAATTCCCCACTATTTATAGCATTCGGACGATAATCATTTCGAGAAACTAGATTAATTTCAAAGCAAAAGTGAAACTCTGACAAAAATGGTGAAAAGTTACTCTTCGAGTCGTAAGGTCTAAATGTAAATTTAACATTTTAGATATCATTTTAAAAGACTGGATTTAAAAAAATGCACTTGTTGTGAAATACGCTACAGAGTATCTATGGAGCACGAGATTTAATTCTATCGCGCAGGTGTAGAATATACATACAGTATTGACAAAAAACAAATGGTTAAAGAATTCCTGTTTGTCTACGGAAAAGCCATAATTTGCGTGATATCAGGCTTCATCGGCGATGTAAAGGAGATCTGAACTCTTCTGGGATTTTAAGCAATGTAGATAAAAGAGAATTTGTTATACCGCTGTTTCGGGACCGGTAGGTTGTCTCGAAACGTCGGTAGCAAAATGTCATTCATCGACGCTGCGTTAAATCTGCGAAGAGCGCAGAACTCAAGACATAATATAACCCCCTTTAAAACTGAAATACATCTGCTTACATACGAATATCCAGTTAATATGTCACAGAGAACACAATCCACGTTCATTAGAAAGACGAAACGATTAATGATGGTCGGGGAAAAGATCACCATTTCTTGCAAGAATCACAAAGAATACACAAACACAGCGCGTGGTACAAAGCAGTTTTGAAATGTCAGATTAGGAAGTACACCCAACTGCCTCTCAGCTTTTATTGTTCCTTTAAAGAAGGTCAGTTAAGAGCCAAAAGTATAAAAGTAAGCAGTAAGAGTGCTAAGGTTATTACCCTTAGCACTCTTACTGTTTTCTGAAGCTGTTTGTTTTTTTAACAGGATGCATGAAATGGGCATTTAGACTACGAGAATCTTAACTGTTTCTTTTGATGTTAGGAATTCCGCTTTAATGAAACCTGGCAGTCACTTACAGGGTTGACAAAAACCCGCCGCTGACTTCTATTCCTATTCAGAAAAATCCACCCCAAGTCCTTGCACATTATTTGTCTGAAATACATTGATCTATATATTATCCTCCATACTAAGATTCCTGTCAAGTTCGTATCTACATCTAAATCTGCTTCAACAGAATAATAATTAAAATAAGTCATCATATTAGTATTGTATTTGTTATGTGGCAACAAGAGTAACAAACGGAAATTTTATTCATGCTTAAATTTAGAGCAAATCAAATCCAAAAATTGATGCTGCCAAGCAATTCACATAATTTTAGCTCTGAGTCTCCCCTTTGTACCCTGAAAATAAACATAAGATTAGCACAGCATAATTTGACATGTTGTATTACGTGCATGTAAAATGTGACCTTTGGCTTTGAGGTGGGAAAAATACATGACCAAGAGTGTCGCTGACAGTAATTTTGAGAAGAATAGTGGAACTTCAATTAAGCAACACAGAAATGTAATAAAACGCAGGAAGAAGAATTTCACAATTTGTATTTTAACTTACGTTCGTAAGGCGATTAAAGAAACAACCAAGGGACACAAAGTTGGCAAGGGTGAAGGCATAAACAAGTGCACTTTCATCGCAAAATCAAAAGGAATCACTCTGAAACGCGTACAGATTTTAAAAATGTGAAGTGGACTGAACAGGCTCAGGATGGATTGAAATTTATCAATATTATGAAAACAGGCGTGGAAGTTTCAATTTATAAGATTAGGAAATTTCTTAACCGTCAATGTGCACAAACTGCTCTAAGAAGACCCTGGGCCACAGAGCCAGCTGATGCTGCCAACTACTGGTCACAGAGCTACAGCAGCAGTTAGGGCTATGTTCGGGAAAGAAACGGAAAACGGAGTTCAGAAAACAACTGAAAGAATTATGGAAAGTTTAAGGCGAACAGCTTACCGACAGAAGAGAACAAGCTCGTGTGGTTTACCTTAGTGACTACCTGAGATGTTTCTTGAAGTCGCTAAGAACAATAATGGAGAGAAATTACATTAGGCTTGCACTGCTATGTATTGGGAAATCAAATTATTAGATTAGGCGATTTAAAAAATTCAGCACTTTTTCAACACAAAATTTCACAAAATAACAGAATAAAGAGCAGCCAACAAAATTATATTTTCTCTAGTTTATATTTCTGCAACAACTTTCAAACACAGAGTGTGATCTTTGGGCTAAAATACTTTAAAAACACATACGAGTGTTATATACATATAATTATAGTTATTATTTGTGTTGACGGCTCTCAGTTCTTTTACTTTGTAAGTAACAGAAAGGGATTATAAGCACAAAAAAAAAACAAAATTTCACGTAGCGATTATCTAGCGGAACTAAAGCACCCCGGTATTAAACTTCACACAAAACAGGGAAGAAATATTAAACACCAAACACATGATGAGGTACCCTGATTATATATGAAACTTCTGCTGATTGTAAGATATACACATAAAACGCACAAGAACACTGTTCACCAAGTACACTAGAACACGCCACAAGAAATTAACACACGTGCAGCATACTTAGCGATAAGCATCTGAGGTGCCCTTCACTAATTAACACATACACAAGCATATGGCTATGGCGACTATCTTGATGTAGATATTCACCCAGTCCACGTTACATATTGCCCGACTACTGGTTCATTCTGTGACTGGAAAAACGAAGATATAAAGAGGTGACGAGGGAGACGCATGCGCACGAATGTCGCGTGAGCAACAGGACGCCTGACGTCGCGATGCTTGCGCCCGCCTGTCCGTCTGTCTGGACAGAAAGCACCCGTCACACGATCTTTACTTGCAGCTGCATGGTCACTTCGTGATACCATGTCGTACTGAAAACAGAGTAAGCGGAGTAATAAGTGTTTACGTCACAGTATACAAGACAGTTTCTTGTAAATAAGAAATCGGACAATTAAAATAGCTAAACGGGAAAGATATTTGAACAAGAAAGCAACATTTACGTAATCATCTCACGCAGTGCGTAAGACAGGCAGATAATAGCATACTCACGAACAATGTCCGTACCTTTCAACTGCGAAGTTTCTTCTGCACTAAAGACTTACGTTATAAACCGTGCACGAATTTGTGTCTATAAACCAGGAAATACAAGCTGTACTTAAAAAATCCAAACTTAACTTCACAGTGGGTGACATAAACTTTTGTTCTTATCGGTCTCACGTAACACCTGCATAAGACCAAATGAATTTTGAAGTACAAGTAATGCTATCCCTGTGCATGCCATGAAGACATAAGGGGAAGATAAACTGTAGCTTTCGCGCTCTTAAACTTTGCACTAGGTGGATATGAGTGGTTAGCTTCACGTCCTGATCTCATTATTTTCGGTCAAAGCTGCTCCCAGTACCCACTGAAAAGGACACTGGATAGGCCCCAGAAGGTGTGTGGACGAATTGGGGAAGAGAAAATTGGCTTTCCCTGCTGGTAAAAAAAAAAGATATTATTCAGTGTGCGCAGTTCCTATACCGCACACGCGAAACTCTAGCTTAACGTTAGTAATTTTCTACGAAGTAAGGAAAATAATCATCAGTTCCTCAAGGATAACCGTCCACTGTAGACATAGTTGGAATTTCTAAAAACGTGTTCACGTAGGCCTTCGTCTGATATTTAAAAGGCACTTTGAAGGTTAAAGGACTGTAGGTGGTAGAATTCATAGTGCGCTAGGAATTTTAATGTAAACTGTTAAAGTTTAAACCGTCCATACACAAGTTATGCATGAAACGGAAACAAGATTCTGCCACCGTCTGTCGCGTGTAGGTGCAGAAAGCGAAACGTGTGAGAAATACAACAGGCTACGCTGACTGCCAAAAACTAGGGTGCTTGCTCGGGACTTGTGTATTCGACCGGCATTGAAATGAAAAGACACCGTCGTCCGAGAACCACGGCCGGTTCACGAGACTCTCAAGCAGTATCGTAACCGAAGAGTAACAGAATTACTGCAACCAATGAACACAAAGTAATTTTACAGATTCACGGAACACACAAATTTAGCGTCATCATGCAAGATAAGTCAAGTACTACTGAAATTAAGCCAGAGGCACGAAATTCTAATGTCTTCAGATCATTCCACTGGGACTTGTAGTCATAATAAGGCAGAAATCATTGTACCAGTCAAGCTAATAGTTGAATGCATCGTCTTGCTGCAGGATGAAGAGAGCGATTGCCGTAAGGTCGATCACCGTTAATTTCTGGGCTAAGTAGAAGTAGGAGTGTATGAAGGTAAGCAAATGCAGAAGTTGTGTTTTCCAAGAAAATGCTCTGAGAGCTCAAACTTTATATTGCACTCATTCAGTACATTATACAAGTATTTATTAAACACAATTCCAACTTATTGCACCAGGAAACAACATATACCTTGTACTATTTTGCAGTATACACTTCCCTACATGTTTCAGTTTAAATAAGTCGTGTCCAGGGAAATTCAATTACAAAGGAAAACAACAAGCATATTGTAATTTAATGTTTCTGAAGGTGAATTATTGAAGCTAAAACGTGTATAGGAATACACCTATACTACACAACAGTGCGTGTTTACTCTTTGTCAGTAAGCACAATAAGTTGGAATTAACCAACCAACTAACTCTACGTAGCAAAGTCCTTCCTGAGAAGCTATCAGGAACCCACTTAGTCAAAAAATTCCCCGAATTTAATGGAACCCGAATGTTCATAGACGCATTCAAAAGCGCCCGCGACCTGTCTGTATCCTGAGCCAGAGCAATCCAGTCCATGCCTCCCCTTCCCATTTCTTGAAAATTCCACTGAAATTATTTGCACAAAATAACAAATCTCAGAGATCAGTAGTCTGGTCAATGATTAAGGCCAATATATTTTAGTTATTATAATGTATTTGCAGTAGGAAAAAATTTTGCTGACGGTACTAAACCGTAGTGCGTAAGACTGTGTATACTGTGTGTGTGTGTATCGCTGATATGTAGTTTATTAAACAAGTCATGATTTCTAAAGGTTAAAAGGTTCCACATTACAAAGGCATTTTACCCCCTTAGTATGAGCACGTGCGTTTGTTGATACAGCAAAAAAAAAAACATTTGATAAGAATAGGCTCTCCACTAATTTCGCCCGTCTGAACACGGAAAAAAAATAATTCTGCACATGCAAGAACGATATATTTCAAGGCCTAACTTGGAATACACATTTCATTCACCTGACAATTCAATAAACCTTGTACGTACAGCTGTGACTTTTGCCGCAAAACGCTTGAATGTGCCTGTAATTTCTCAAGCTCCAGTTTAAACTCGTATAATAAGTATAAGTTACATGTGAGTCACTGGAAAACAAGAGAGCAAATCGCCATGATGTTTTTCATTCATGTAGAAGATTGCATTGAAAAGTTATTTTTAGCTGAAGACATAATATCATCATCATCATCGTCGTCATATATGTCATGGAGTTTGGCCACTTGTTGACCCCTTCCGGGTCTCACGTATCCAGAAGTCTCTTCAAGATCTACCATAATTCCTTCTGCCAGTTGGGGAGTAGTGTTTCATTACCCTGGGTAATCTATTTCGAGGTATTCTATTTACGTGTTGTATCCAGTTTCTCTTGTATTCCAGTAATTTGCACAAAATAGGTGTTTTTTAACTCCTTCGCAATTTCTGCATTTGTTTGTAATCTGTCCACGTGTATCCTGCAGTCTTTCTCATGTATTTCATCTCTGCTGCTGTTATTCTTCTGGCGTCCTTTGCCTTAACAGTCCAAGTTTCGCTGTCATATAAGGGGTATAACAGGTAGTGACGCGTAATACTATAGCCTATCCTACCCAAAAGTCATCCTCACCTTCTCGTGGTATACCCTGTTCTCACAAACGAGGAAATGATGACCGAGTCACAGCGATATAACTGTTTACCAGGAATGGAGGAAATACCAGACCTGAACATGCCGGTCCAGAGGGTAAAGGTAGCAATCCTACTGCTCTGGTCCCCTAACTCATTCAGGAGAAATTTTAAACATTGGCAATTGGCACGGAAAGAAACCGGACAGATTTTCTTTAAACGACAACATAATAACATAAGGTTTCAAAATATGGCGTAAGTTTTTCTTATACGTGCTGGGTACAAACATGGAAGTAAGAAAATTACAAGTGGCGGAGAATTTAAACGAAAAACAACACGTCTGGTGTGAGGGGAACAAGGAAGGTCGTTCCTACAGCAATACAGACAATGAAGCACACCTTTCTAGGAAGGAAGAAACGCAAGATAATATTGCATATTTCTCTCCCCAAGTTCATTTCCAAACTATATCTCCTGCAAAGCTGCTAAGAGTTAGTCAGTGCAAAGAAACTGCAACTTCAGTTAAACACGGGAGGTATACAAACATTACTGATATCCTGATATGAACATAACTAGCGCCTTAAGGGAAGGGCCTAGCCCTCATCCTAATGGAACTTAGTTTTTTATGAACAGCTGTAATCATTAGAAAGCTCTCGCGTTCATGACGATTGAAACCGAATGATAAAATAAAGCAAATATGAATTCTTTATTAAAATAAAAATATTTCATTATGTTAGTTTAGCAAATTATGCGATTTTCTAAAGGTAAAATACATGTGTAAAGCCTGAATGTGATGCAGAACTTCAATATTACAACATCTTTACAGAAAGGCAGCAAGTGGTACATACACACACACACACACACACACACACATACACACATACATACATACACACATACATACATACAGACACATTCATACACACACACACGCACATACATGCATACATACATACATACATACATACACACACATACATACACACACACACACATACATACATACACACATACATACATACACACATACATACATACAGACACATACATACACACACACACGCACATACATGCATACATACACACATACATACACACATACATACATACACACACATACATACACACATACATAAATACATACATACAC
>Ga0209755_10004113_pt1 | contig 17491 bp, 7 predicted proteins | sample TergutCo191P1_FD_187301 | JGI IMG/M metagenome (GOLD analysis project Ga0209755, IMG submission 187301) | Cornitermes sp. P1 segment gut microbial communities from Petit-Saut dam, French Guiana - Co191P1 (SPAdes) (version 2) | ecosystem: Host-associated > Arthropoda: Insects > Digestive system >...
GCTTATCGGCCTAGCCGTGCTGGGCCTGGCCTTCGCGCTGTCCGGCTGCCCCATCAGCACGAGCAGAACCCACAACCCTGGCAACCCCGCCGGGCCGCCACCCTGGTGGGACCATCCCGGGGACCCGGTGCTACCGCCCGGGCAAGGTACCGGTATCGTGGGGACCTGGGAAAGAACATTAGAGCAGCCCCATGGTGCTACCGCTATTGGAAGATTGGTGTTTGAGCAAGGTGGAAGGGCCGCACACTATCACGTGACTTCGGTGATGGGCATGGAGAATGCCGTGCCAATACTCGAGGGAACATGGTCCCAAATTAATCCCAATACGATCAGCTGGACAGCCAACGTTACCCCTTCGATATCGACCCAGATAAGCTTCACAATAACTGGTGGCGGCAACACCCTTACTTTTACCTATGGCCCCTTCCCCGGAACATTCACCAGAAGATAACCCCCGCCACCATCCACCCCATCCCGGTGACCATCCGATCCGCGGGGCGCCAGGCCACCAGGCGCATTTATTTCATGCGCCTGGTGGCCTGGCGCCCCGCGGATCGAATCAGCCCACCAATTTTTCCTTGACAATTTCACAATCCCATAGGATGATAACCCTAAGATCAATATCAGCACCACACTTGAAAGCGGTCGCGGCCGTTTTCGAAAAGGAGTCTCTGTGAGTCACGCAACAGACAAGATTAGGAACGTAGCCATTGCCGGACACGGACAAACCGGCAAAACCACCCTGTTCGAGCACCTGTTGTTCGCCGGGGGGGCGATTTCCAAGGCGGAGGCGGTGGAATCCGGCAAAACCGTCGGCGATTCCAGCCAGGAGGAGATTGACCGGAAGATCTCGATATACGCCGCCATGGGCCACGTGGAGCGAAACGGTGCCAAGATCAACCTTTTCGACACCCCCGGCTCGTCGGACTTTAACGGGGACGTTATCCTTAGCTTTAGGGCATCGGAATTCGCCCTGCTGACGGTGGACGGCCGTTCCGGCGTGCAGATAGAGACCGTCAAGCTTTGGCGGAACCTGGACGGGAGCAAAAAGCCCAGGGGCGTTTTCGTCACCAAGCTGGACGACGACAAGTCCGACTTCGGCAAGGTCCTTGCCGACATAAAGGAAAAGTTCAAGATCGATCCCGTGCCCGTAACCCTGCCAATGGGGGCGGGCGGCGGGCTAAAGGGCGTTATCGACGTGCTGCACGACAAGGCCTACCTTGCCGGCGGCGGCGCGGTCGAAAAGGAATGCCCCATACCCGACGAGTACAAGGGCGAGGTCGAGGCGGCGCGCGAGAAGCTAATCGAGGCCGCGGCCGAGGGCGACGACGACCTGATGGAAAAGTACCTGGAACAGGGCACCCTTTCCATAGACGAGATGAAGAAAGGCCTGGTCGGCGCGCTTGCCCAGAACAAGTACATCCCCGCCTTTGCCGGCGCGGCCCTTGGCAATTCTGGCCTTGTCCCCCTAATCGACTTTATCGTGGACGCCGGCCCCAGCCCCGCCGTTGCCGTGGATTCCGCGCGCGACGACGGGGGCGGCGAGCAGGAAGTCGCCTTCGACTCGGACAAGCCGCTTGCCGCGCTTGTAATCAAGACCACCTACGACCAGTTTTCCGGCAAGCTTTCCTGGCTTAAGATCGTTAACGGCAGGCTTTCCGCGGATTCCGAGGCATACAATCTTTCCGAGGGCAAGAAGGAGCGCATAGGCAAGATCTACACCTGCCAGGGCAAAAAGCTGGAGGAGGTTAGGGAACTCCAGGCCGGGGACGTTGGCATCGTAACCAAGTCCGCGACCCTAAAAACCAACCACACCCTGGCCGCGGCCGACGGCGGCCCAAAGTTCGCTCCCCTGCACCTGCCCACCCCGGTGCATTCGGTGGCCGTGAACGCCGTCGCCAAAAAGGACGAGGACAAGCTGGGCGAGTTCCTTACCCGCACGGCGGAAGAGGACAAGACCTTCAAGTACAAGTTCAACGGCGAGACCAAGGAAATGGTAATCTCCGGCATGGGCGAGCTGCAGGTTGGCATCATCCTGGACAGGCTGAAGACCGGGCAGAAGGTCGAGATCGAGATGCGCCCGCCCAAGGTGGCCTACCGCGAGACGATCACCAAAAAGGCCGAGGCCGAGTACACGCACAAGAAGCAGACCGGGGGAAGCGGCCAGTACGGCAAGGTCAAGCTGGAAATCGCGCCTCTTCCGCGCGGCGAGAAGTACCAGTTCGTCAACGCCATTTTCGGCGGGGCGATTCCCAAGAACTACATCCCCGGCGTGGAAAAGGGCGTCGTCGAGGCGATGCTGCACGGCACCATGGCCCGCTACCCGGTAGTGGACGTGGAGGCCAAGGTCGTGGACGGCAAGTACCATCCGGTGGACTCCAACGAGCTTTCGTTCAAGCTGGCCGCCCGCAGCGCCTTCCGCGAGGCGATGAAGCTTGCCAACCCGACCCTGCTGGAACCAATCGCCAACCTGACGGTCTTTGTCGAGGAAAAATACCTTGGCGACGTCATGAGCGATCTTTCCGGCAAGCGGGGAAAGATCCAGGGCCAGGATTCCGCAGGCGGCATCGCCGAGATCCGCGCCGAGGTTCCCCAGGCGGAACTTCTGCGCTACTCGATAGACCTGCGGTCGATAACATCCGGCACCGGATCCTTCGCCGCCGAGTTCAGCCACTACGCGCCGATCTCCGGACGCATCGCGGACGAGGTTATCAAGGCCAGGGAATCGTTCAAGCTGCAGGAAGCGGACGAGTAGGGTAGGCGCCCCCGGAAAAGTTTTCGGGGGCGTGCTGCTCATAGCTTCTTGGTCATTCTTCCTCCAGGCCCAGCGCCCTGTTGGTGTCGGCGCTATCGTCGGCCTCGTTGGGGCCGGTGGCCGCCACGGCCATTTTTCTGCCCCCCCTGAATTTTCTGGGCTTGGATTTGGACACAAAACGGGGCCGGCGATAGCTGCGGGCCACGTACCGCACGAATGACAGGTAAAGTATAAGGGCGAGCGTAACGACCAGTACCTCCCACGAGCTGAGGACGTTAATCAATACGGCTGCCATGTCTTCCGAAAACATTCCAGTTTTATGATCGGCATATTGGCCCCAAAGATCAAGGCAAAACCCCGTTTGCCGAACCCAGGCGGATAGGCTATACTCTACATATGCGGACTTTCCTGCGTCGTTTTTCGAGAATCGCGGTGCTGCTGGCATTGGTTGGGTTTTTGGCGTTTCTTATAGTTTCGTGCCTGGTTTCCTGCCTTCCGCAGAGGGAGGCCGCTTTGGGCGAGCTTGCGGGGGAAAATATAATCGTCTTGGGTAATTTCGAACGGGAAAGGACGGATCGCGACGCCGAATTCGTCGCCAGGCTTTCCGCGGTCATGCGCGACGCGGAGCTTCCGGAGGACCTTTACGTAAGCATACTGGAGGTCTCGGCCTGGAACCCCGCCTTTGCGCGCGATCTGCATAACGTCCTCGCGGGACCCAGGTACCTTAGGGTGCTGGTGGACAAGCAGAACGCGCTTCCCCAGGGCTATTCCCCGCCGGACCTGGTCGGTCTGGGCGGCGGCGATTACCGGGTAAGCAGGGCGGGGCTAATGCTGCGACGTTCCGCGGCGGAATCGCTGGGGGAAATGGCCACGGCCGCCCGCGCCGAAGGGGTTGTCCTGGTCGCCTCGTCCGCGTACCGCTCCTACGAGCACCAGACCCAGGTGCACAACCGCCTTGTGCAGCAGATGGGGCGCGCCGCCGCCGAGCGGGTTTCGGCAAGGCCCGGGCACAGCCAGCACCAGACGGGGCTCGCCCTTGACTTCGGCGACATCACCAACGCCTTCGCGCAGAGCCCGGCGGGCCTGTGGATGCACGCCAACGCGACCCGTTTCGGCTGGTCCCTTTCCTATCCCTACGGCTACGAGCATATTACCGGCTACAGTTGGGAAAGCTGGCATTTCCGCTATCTTGGCAGGGATCTGGCCGCTTTCAAGGACAGGTACTTCAGGGGCATACAGCAATTCGCCCTGCGATTCCTGCACGAATGGGAAGCTTCCACCACAGGCGTGGACTAGCAAAATAATATCGTGATTTTAGAAATTTTCCCTTGACAACCGCTCTGGGTCGGTACAGAATATTTTAATACCGAATTGTCGCTCAGAAGCTGAACCCGCGCATGTCGCTCCGTGCTCGACTTCAAAAGAATGGTATCCAGGATATCTATGAAAGCATACGGAAGCGTGGCCCCGAAAGGCCGGGGCGGGACAGCGTACGAACATTTCCAGGGGCGTAAGGCCTCGCGGGGCACCAATGCCCATTCATTCGTAACTACCCCCCCCCCCCCCCCCCCCCCCCCCCCCCACGGCCGTAACCGATCCAAGTTTCAATCGAAACAGCAACGCAGACACACAACTAGTTTCCCCGTCTCCAAACCGCCCCTTGGGGCATTTAGATACTCTTGATCTGTCACGGGCAGCATCCCGCGGAAGGAATGGATAAGTGAGCGGAACCATAATTGGATTGAAAGGAGAACACAGATGAAAGAGAAATGGGCAGCAGGCAGGTTTTTACCCGTCCTGATGTGCGTACTGGTAGCCCTGGTCCTTACCGGTTGTCCCAACCGGAACCGGCCGGTAAGGGTTGACGGCGTTGAGATTTACAGGGGCGCCGATCGGGTAACCGGCACCACGATTGACGCGCAGGCGGGGGGTGCCAATGTACAGTTGCGCGCCGTTGTACACCCCGCGGACGCGGACGACAATCACGTCACTTGGTCTTCCGGCAACGTGAATGTTGTCACCGTTACCAACAACGGCCTTGTGTCGATCGCCGGCGCGGGTAGCACCTATGTCCGCGTCGTTACCAGGGACGGGGACCGCGAAGCCAGGGTTAACTTTGCCGTTACCCATGCGGACACATGGAACATTGGCATAAGCCAATTGACGCCTCACGTGTTCCCCCTTATCGAAGGTTATACCCAGGTTACGCCACTACAGGTAACCATAACCAACACCGGCAACCAGCCCACGGGCCAATTGACCGTGGCATTGTCCACCACAAGCGCTAGCGACTTTGTGCTGGCCCCCGTTGGCGGTACGGCAATGGCTGCGGGCGCCAGTTTGACCATAGGGAGTATAGAAGCCGCAAACGGAACGGCGCAGTTTACGGTAGCCCCCAGAATTGGCTTGCCGTTAAACAGCTCGGTCGCGGCCACCGTAACCGTTTCCGCCGCGGCGGCAGAACTTACCGCCACCCCGTCCTTTAACGTTAGCGTGAACGTGTCCCTGGACACTGGCCCGCTTGACGGTCTCATCGACGAGGCCGAGGCACTGCTTGAAGATACGCCTGAATCCGAGGATGGCACCGACGTTGCTGAAGACTCTTACTGGGCGACGCAAGCGGACAGGGCAGCTCTGGAACAAGCGATTTATGATGCACAGACAGCCTTGACGGACGCTACTACCCAGGCCGAATTAGTGACTGCGTACGATAACCTCTCGACCGCGCTTGAGACCTTCAATGGCGTAAGACAACAGGGCGTTCTTACCCTTACCGGGGGCATCTCGATTAGCATTCGGGACTTCTATGACAGGGGGCAGAGAGACCTTGTTAATGACATTAGCGGCGCGATAAGTCGTTCGGGGGGGATTGTCTTTGAATACGACGGGCTCGAATTCTACATGTGGCTATGGGGGGACGGCGAGTACAGCACGGACCCCAGGCTGGAGCTTGATCTTCCCGTTGGATCCCATTCCGTGACGCTGGTTGTGGACATTGATGGTGATTTTTACAGCATGAGCATCACCTTTAGGGTGGTGGAATAACCGGGAGGGGCGCCTCCGCGGAGGCGCCGCCACTTCCCTATACGAAAGGAGAAACGAGAGATGACAAAGTTTGCAACGCTTAAAGGCAACAGGCGCAAGGTGGCGGGCGTTTTTTCGCTGGCGCTGGCCGCCTGTCTGCTGCTGTTACTGCCCGGATGCCAGGGCCCGACAGGCCCGCAGGCTGTGCCGGACACGGCAAGGACGGGCAGTCTTTCGCTGACGCTCGAAGGCCCCCCGTCCGGTTCCGCCCGCACGGCCCTGCCCGACGGCAGCCTGATCGCCGATTTTCAAAGGCTGATGTTTACCTTTACCGCCGTTGGGCACGACAGAACCTTTGGCCCCATACCAAAGTATTACATGGGCGGGATTAATATTGACGATACGATTGACATTCCCAACATACCCGTGGGAACCTGGACCCTGGCGGTGGGGGCGTACATTTACGATCCCGCCGACGGCGATGCCGTTGACGGATGGGTACAAAAGGCGTACTACATGTATTACAGCCTTGTCATTGCCGCCGGCAGCAACGCCGCCAACGTAAACCTTAACCCGGTAGCCAATGGCTACGGCGAGTTCGCGTGGGAGGTTACCTTCCCCGCTAGCGTCGCCGAGTTTTCCGTCAGTGTTTTTAACTGGCCCAACAGGGCGCCGCAGGTTGGCCAGACGATTGATTTCATTTGCGGTGATGATGGCTGGGTAGTTTACAATGGCTACGTTACGGTTACCGGTAGCTTTGGCGAACCGTTGGCCGCCGGCACGTACTGGGCGGTTTTCAGGCTGGCGGACGGTATTACGAACAACGAAAGCGTTATGACCGTCGGAACGATCCTGCGCATCTACCGGAACATGGTAAGCGTGTTTGCCAGGGAACTTGACTTCGCTACCATGGCGGAACTGGCCATAGACGCCATCAACCTTGCGGATTTGGGCATCGTGACGCAGCCATGGATTGGAACTGCCACTTACCCCGAAACCCCCGCGACGGCGACTCTTGCGGCCGCGCTGGCGCAGGTACAGGACCTGATTGACGCGGTGGTTTACCCCTTTGGCGTGAAAGCCGACGTGGAATGGTATGACGCCCCGACTGTCGATGATACCGGCGATAACAACACCCATTATTTTGCCGTTACGATTGTTGACATGGAACTAACCGCCAGACCTAACGCTAGGGTAAATTTCCTGGCGTCGGAAGCGCAACAGGCATACGCGGCGATCACCGGCGCGCTTTCCGTAATCCAGGCCCTGCATGAGCAGCCCTGGCGAGACAACCTAAATGCGACCATTGGCGATGCGCTGTATGTGATACAGACACGGGTCGACAACGCAATTGGCGGCATTAATTCGGACGCCGCAGTAGACTGGGGAACCAGCGAACAGCCGGCCGATATTCCCGAACCCGGGCTTCCGGAAGCATACTATGTCTTTACCGTTGACATTACCGGCCTTGGCGACGGCACGGTCCGTGACACCACCGTTACCGTTCCAATAAGGTTTGGTGGACATGACGAGGTGATCGCGACCCGGCTGATAGACCTCTACGCCGTCGCCTATTACATGCTTGGAACGGCTGTGGCATCGCCCGATGGCGCCAACGTCTCCATGGCCCAGCTTTGGACCATTCCGGGATTGCGCCAAGACCTTGATGGCGAGAAAGCCGCCGCCGGGCTGGTTTTGGCCGACTATGAGAACGACGACGCAACCCAGGAAGAAGTGGACTATGCATACAACGCGCTTCGTGCCGCGTATGACGCATTCCGCGACGCAAGACGGCTGGGCAGACTGGAGCTTGTGCAGGCGCACGAGGCCCTGGAAAACCGCCATGCCGGCATCGTGGCGCGGGAAGATGAGTTCACCCCGCAAAGCTGGATGGCCTTCGCGAATGCCCGTAACGCCGCTTACAGCGTCATATTGAGCGTGGATCCCCTGGATCCGGCCACGGCTGATTCCGCCCTTGGCACGGTGCTGCAGCAACTCCAAAACGCGCTTGCCGCCCTGAACGCGGCGATTGGCAACCTGGTTAGCCAGGCGGATTATGACGCGGTGTATGAGGCGTACCTTATCGCAAGGGATGTCTTGGAAACCATGCCGGGCGACGCAAGCCAGGAGGAAATAAGACTAGCGGTTATAAGCGAGATCGACAACGATGACGTGATTGTCAGCGTCACCGTATCCGTTACGACACCGGCCGGCCCTGGAATCCCGGGCCTGGAAACCATCGAAATCGAACTTACGGTGGAAAGCGAGTACTATACCGACGTTTCCAGGACCATCACGGAAACCAGGGAAATACCCGCGCTTCCGGTGGAAGGCACCCTAACCATAACCTGGACTGGGTTCAATAACCCGCTGGCATCGTTGGGCATCGCAGTGAACCAGGTTACCGGGGAAATTACCCTTACCTGGGTAAACGTGCAGCCAGGCGAAGTCCGGTGGTACGTCGGTATGACCCCGCTCCCGGGCGGCACCGATGCAGGGATTACAGTGAACCCGTTACCGCCCCTCGTGACGATTAGGGCGATTGGCGATGGCAGGCCGTACAGTATCGTAATCGATACTTTCGGTGATGGCAGCATATTCTAAAAACCCCCGCCCGGCAACGGGCGGGATTTTGCAAAGGAGAAACGAGAAATGAGAAATATGAAAGCGCTAAGGGGCAGCATGGGTGTTTTCGCGCTTGTGTTCGCCGCCTCTTTACTGTTGCTTTTGCCAGGGTGCCAAGGCCCGTTTGGGCCGCAGGAAAGCGAGCCGGGCATGGGCACCGTCTCGCTCGCCATAGAAAAGCCCGCCCTTGGGCGAACCATCATGCCGACGATTGGGTTGAGCGATTTTGTCAGCTTCGCATACTCTTTTACCCATCCCGGGTTCCCCAATGACGGCGTTTCCGATACCGTTTCGGGGGGAGGGGATACCGTCGGCATTAGCGTCACGCTCCCCGTGGCCGATGGCTGGACGTTTACCGTAACCGCGTACCTGCCCGGGCCTGACGGAACCCCCGCCCCGGCCGCGCGGGCGACCGGCACCGTAAACGTTACGGCCGACGGGATAACCCCCGTCAGCGCGCAGCTTTTCCCGATTCCCGCCGCCGACGGCGACTATGGAATGTTTACCTGGGCCATAACCCTTGCCGACGGCATCGAGGTCACCCAAGGCTCGCTGAACGTTTTCTATGTCGATGCCGACACAGGTGACTTTGGCGACTCGGCCATTTCCGACCCGATTCCCTTTAACCTTGACGGCGATTCGTGGACGGGCTCCCTGGAACTGGCACCCGGCACCTACTTCGTGGATATCAGTCTGTACGATGCCAACGACGCGGTGGCGAGCGTGGGCATGGACCTGTACGTCTTTGCCTACCAGAACATGCCCAGCCATTTCGCGCGGCATTTCCTTGCGCGCCATTTCCTAGGCGACGGGGACGATCCTGGTATTGAATTGGTGGGTCTCCCGGGGACGGTGAGCCGCGTGGATGTGGAAATCGTCCTTGGCGATGACGTTGGCATGGCATCCTTGCTTGCGGCCGGGCATTTTGCCGCCGTGGGTACTGCGGAAATGGCCACCAGGGGCGGTTACGTGTTTGTCCATAGTATGGGTGACAACGGTTCGGGTATACGGGTTCTGCCAGCCGGTCTCATAACAATGACACCTGGCTACAGGTATCTGTTACGCGCAACGGGACGGACTACAGGCACGGTTGCTAACAGCCGACTTGAGCTTCATTATCTTGATGGCGGTGCTGGTGGAAATCTGGGCAACGATAATGCCGTCCACACTGGATCCATTCCAGTATCCTTTAATATGGAATGGACACTGACCGCAACAAATGCCACGAGAGGGCTTAGGATAGCCCCCAATGGCTGGGGTTATGGAGCAGCAGGATCAGGCGACGCCAACTTTGCGGAGAGATTTGAAGGCTTTGCGTTCAGCATCGACGACCTTATAATTTTCCGCGAGCCAATCATAATCGACAACCAGGCGATTAGGTTTAACCTGGCAGATCCGGCAGGAGTATTCCAAACAACCGGTGCCATAGCCAGTACGGGCTTAACTCTCTCTGGTGGAGGTGCAGCGGTTCGCACCGCAACTTACGGTGCCTTTACAGATCGTAACTTCCTGTACATAAGTGGCAGAACCGATAACTGGAATGGCTTAAATGTTACCAGTGTTAATGCTGGCGACATTATAAGGGTAACTGGACGGCGCGGGGCAAACTGGAATGCGCCCCCCGATGGCGGTCAGATACACTTCATGGAAGGCGGTAGTGGCAACATCCCGATGGGTGCTGCTGCTGCGGCTGGGACTACATTTACCCTGACAGGTACGGTAAATCCAGGAAGTACATCCTTCAGGATAGCTGTCAACGCCTTTAACGCTCCTGGTGGTTTTATTCACCCGAGTTTCTACATTTACAGCATCATCGTCGGCACCGACCTTGACCAGCCGGCGGCAATCCCCGCCGAGACCGTTAACGTCACCGCCACCGAAGCCTTCTGGCCGCCGGCTACCGGCGAGCTTCCCCCTATAACGTCCACCTTGGGGGTCTTCTTCCAGACAGTGGGCTTTACCCCTGCCTGGGCTACCCAGGCCATAACGGAAAACACTGCCGTTGACGGGAACGCGGATCCGTTCCATTTTGGAACCTGGAACAATACCACGTCTGCCGGATGGGTTGCACATCCAAGTGGCACGGGGCTTTCCATGCAGGTTAACGGAACTGGTGCCAACTTTGGGCCGCAGATTCGCAGCGTTCTCCAGCTAGGCGACGAACTGGTTGTTACGGGAAGGGCCTTTGGCGGTCCTGCGCCCGATAGTACCAACAGGGCAATGGTTATAGCTACTTCCGGTGGCTGGGAACCTCATTCCAATCAGGCGTTCTTTGACCACGATCCTGGGGCCGGCGGGTTCTCCTTTACCTTGACGTTACCGGTTGTGGAGGCACACACGGGTGCTGACGGCGTGGAGGTACGTGTTCACAACAATGCCGGCGCTACCCCGGTAACCCACTTCATCATCGACAGCATTTCGGTTACCAGAGTTGGCGACCTACCCCCGCCTGACACAACCGCGCTCGCAACCGCCATATCCACCGCCACTGCCGCGCTTGGCACGGCGGTGGTAAACACGGCCGCCGCGAACGTACCCCCCGCCCAGCAGTGGGTAACGCAAGGGGTGCGCGACACCTTGTACGCCGCGATTGGCGTGGCCCAGGGTGTCATGGGTAATGTTAATGCGACCCAGGCAATGGTGAACGCTGCGGTTACGACTCTGAATACCGCACGGACGACGTTCGAGGGCTTAAGGCAGCCCGGTGCGCCACTGGATGCGGGCAGGCTTGGAACCGCCATCTCCGCCGCAGAAGGCCTGCTTGTAGGAACAGTGCCATCCGCGGATGGCATCGGTATTACCTCCGGTTACTGGGCACCGCAAGCGGCGATTGCCACTTTCCAAGGCGCGGTAACTACCGCCGGGACAGCCCTGACTGCAGCCACCACCCGTGCGCAAATAGACGCGGCGATTGCCGCCCTTGAGGGTGCGCAGACTGCATTTATGAACGCAAGGCAGCCTGGTATCTACGTACCCACTGGCACCGGCGGCATCAACGTTAACCTTAGGGAGTTCGCCGACTTGGCGGAAGACGTTGATTACGATGTTGGCCTTGAGGTCAGCCTTGCAAGTCTACCGGCCGAAGGGCTAACCATTACCCTGGACGCGGACGGCTTGACGTTCAACGTAGTCGGGTGGGTACACAGTGGAGGCATGTCCACGGGCAACTCCCTTACCCTACAGGCCAGCCAGCTTAACCTGGGGACAAATAACGTGACGCTGATTGTTGAGATTGACGACAGAACTTACAGCAGGATCATCACCTTTAGGGTGGCGAATTAAACCATAGGGATGGCCGCGTGCCATCCCCAGAAAGGAGAAACGATAAATGATTAAGTTTGCAACGCCTAAAGGCGGCGCAGCTGGCGTTTTTTCGCTAATGCTTGCCGCAAGTCTGCTGTTGTTTTTGCCTGGATGCCAAGGCCCGCTTGGAGTACAGGAAACGGCTGGAACGGGCACCCTGTCGGTGACGGTCGAAGGCCCCCCCCCGGGGGCCCAAGCCCGCACGGCCCTGCCCGGCGGCGATTTGGTTTACGATTTTTACAGACTCGTGTTTACGTTTACCCCCGGCGCGGGGAACACCAGAACCTTTGCCCCCGTGACCAGACCCGGAGTTTTGGGTGCTATCCAGATCCTTGGCATACCCGAGGGCCTTTGGGACCTAACGGTAACGGCGTACCTTGAGGGCGAAACCGTTCCAACCGCGTCCTACACTTACACTGGCCTTGACATCGCGCCCAACGACACCTCCAGCCCCACCAGGCCACTTAGCCTTAGCCCGGCAGCCGGAGGTTACGGCGAGTTCCGGTGGGATGTTACCTTCCCCGATACCGTCACGGAGTTTACGGTCGATGTTTTCACATTTGCCGCATGGATGGCCGATGGCGATAGCCTCGCTGGCTTCCCCAGGGAATTCGAAAGCGGTACCCCGGGCTGGAGCATGTACGATGGAAACGTCACGGTTACCGGTTACCTTGAGGATCTGCCGTCCGGCGTGTACTGGGTGTACTTTACCCTGTCGGGTGGCGGGCATACCGCAAGACCCGGCACAATCCTTCGCGTCTACCGGAATATGGTAAGCGTGTTTGACAGAACGCTTGCATTCGATCCCGCCACCGCCCCGGAACGGGCGATACGCGCGATCAACGATCACCCCGCGTGGGGCGCGGTGTCGCAGGCATGGGACACGGATACCGCCACAACCGCGGCCGGCGCACTGGCGCAGGTACAGACGCAGGTTAATGCAGTGGTTGCCGGGCTTGGCGCACCAGCCGTAGTGGACTGGGATTCCGCGGCTCCGACCCCCGGCCAGACTGGGATTCCCGCGGCGAATATAGTTTTTGCCGTTACGGTTGGTGGTGAGGAAACCAGCATTACCGTTAGCGTTGCCTTCCTGTGGTCAAACGCGCAAGCTGCTTTGGCGGCGATCAACACCGCGCTTACGGCAATCCAGGCACCGTTTACGCAGCCGTGGCTTGTTGCCGGTACCCAAGCTACTCTTGACGCCGCAATAGCAACGGTAAGTGGACGGGTTAACGCCGCAATTACCAACGCAACGGCAATCGTGAGTTTTGACGATGCACCGACCCCCGTCGGGGATGCGATACCCGAGGACTCCTACGTGTTTACCGTTGTGATTACTGGCAATGACACCACAACGTATACCACCACTGTTGTCGTACTCATAACTTTTGCGGCGGACGGTGTAGTGGTTACGCAGACGTTGGAAGACCTCTATGACGAGGCCCTTGCTATGCTTGGAACGGCGGTGGCATCGACCAATGGTGCTAATGTCCCCATGGCTAACCTGTGGACTACGCCGGCCTTGCGCGATGCCCTTGAGCAAGCGCGAACTGCCGCCGGTCTGGTTCTGGAAGCCCACTTAACCGATGATGCGACCCAGGGCGATGTGGACGGGGCGTATGGTGTTCTTCGTCCCGCGTATAACGCATTCCGCGACGCAAGACGGGCCGGCAGGCAGGAGCTTGTGGCGGCGCACACTGCGTTGGAGAATCGTGTTGCCTACATTGCACCGCTAGCCGGTAACTATACCCCGACTAGCTGGGCCCCCGTTGCAGCAGCCCTTGGCACTGCTAACAACCTGTTAGAAACCAACCCCTTAGATTTGGGTCTGTTGGATACGGCTCTTGCCGGCATACTGGCTGGTCTTCAGAATGCGTATACCGCCTTGAACACGGCATTTGGCGGTGACTTGGTTCTTGTGGTGGATTACAATGCGGTGAATGCTGCGTACACCGCCGCCACTGGTGCCTTGCCGGCTTCGGCGGCGAATGAAGCTGCCGTGGTAGCCGCGGTTACAGCAGCTATCGGCGACGGTACCATTAACGTTACGCCTAACCTCACTACGGTTGCCGCAGGCATTGGGGTTCCCGGTTCAATAACCGGAACGATCACCTTGTCTCGGGGTAATGCCAGCAGAACCGTCACTGGAATAAACGTGGCAATCCCCGCGCTTCCGGTACCCGACACTGTTGTCATCACCTGGACTGGGTTCACGAACCCGCTGCTGGATGCTGACCTTGGCTACACCATTACCGGCGGAACCATTACCCTCGTGAACCACGATGGGCTGAATATCCGCTGGTTCGACGGCGCAAACGAAATCACCGGTTTTGCCAATGGTGGGGTGCTTACCATGGCGAGGTTGCCGTCTTTCGTAACGGTTAGGGCAACGGTTGACATGCCAGGTATTGGTAATAGGACGTTCAGCTTCGTCATAGAAACGGACTGATAACGGGCAAAAACTTGTAAAACACCGCCCAGCACCAATAATTGGGCCGGGCGGGATTACGACAGAGGAGAACTAGAAATGAGAAATATGCAAGCACTAAAAGGCAGCATCGGCGTTTTCGCACTGGTGTTCGCCGCCTCTTTGCTGCTGCTTTTGCCCGGATGCCAAGGCCCGCTTGGGCCGCAGGACAGGGCAAGCGACACCGGCACCGTCTCGCTAACCATAGAGATGCCCCCCATCGGGCGGGCAATTATGCCGAACGTCTCGCTGGGCGATTTCACCGACTTCCGGCTTGCCTTCGCTGGCCCCGCCGGTGGAAGTTACAATGCGGGTAGTTTTATTCCGGGAACCGATAACGTTACCGTCAATGTAGAACTGACCCTGGGAACCTGGACACTGGTCGTAACCGCATACCTGTCGCCCGGTGATTATGACGACGGCTATGCTGCGGCGGCTAGCTTACCGGTAACGCTTACGGTAGGCCCTGGAACTGTTGGCGGTGGCCCTGTCGTCCTTCTTCCCATTACCGATGACGGGGTGGGCGGGCTGTTCACCTGGGACCTAAGCTTCCCTACTGATGGCAGCACCACGACCGGTACCTTGGAAGTTTTTGGCGTTGATGATGATGGCGATATTGGCGATCTCGTGAATTCGGCGGCAATTCCTTTCACTGTTACCAACATGACCCTGCCAGCCGGCACATATTACGTGTTAATCACGCTGGAGAATAATGAACACGGGGAACTGGCTTTCGGCATAGACCTGCACGTCTATGGAAACATGACAAGCCATTTTGAACGCCACTTTGGGCCTGGTCGGTTCCGAGGCTGCGAATGCGACGGCCTTTGGATGCTGGACTGCGAATGCGATCCTTGTGATTGTGCTATGCAGGGTGATGTCATCGCCAACTTAGACAACATTCATGGTGTAATGCCTTCGGGATCCCCTTCGTTCAGGCTTGTGGGCGATTCTCTCTTTGTTACCGGAAGGACGGATGGCTCCGACGGCGTTCAATTGCAGAGAGCCGTGGCAGGGAGTAATGAGACTTGGGAAGTACCTATATACGATGATGCAACACGGTACAGGTTAACCGTAACCGGTCGTGCCCCAGTCGGCGTGACAATGAGATTGCAACAAGCGGAGAACCCCTGGGATTGGCTTAATAGCCAGACAGTGACTGGCACCGGTGTAGGCACATTTACCCTTACACATATCATTGACGGTTCCGCTTTGCTTGCCAACAACACTGTCATTCGTACCGATGACGCAGACGAAGACGCAAACTTCATGATCGACAGCATCCTGTTTGTAAGGCTGGGAGCCTGTGACAACAGGGTGGGAGATGCGCTGATTGACTTTAATGTCACGGATACCGGCGTCGAATGCGAATGCGGCGATGCTATCGCAATGCCGTTGTCGGATTTCATATCCTTCGGTGGATTGCTTGCGAATGCCGCAAGGCCCGCTTGGTATTATGTCGGCGGTGAAGTACGGGTACTGACGCAAGGCCCGTTCGCGCCCTTTGGTCCGTTCCCAGCCGCCAGCGAAGGTACTGTAGCCTGGGTTCCCAACAATGGGGATCTTGTTCTACAGCAAGCTGGCAGAACCGCTAACTGGCACGGTATAAACCTTGATCTGGCAGTGTTAGGCATTGCGGCAGGTGACAGGCTGGTTGTTAGAGGGTATGCACAAGCCGATGCCATTGACCTAGGCTGGGGTAGAAGGATGGAGATCAATGTTGGAGCGGCTGGAGGCTCTGACCGTGCTACCTCTAACATAGGTGCTACAGTAGGGGTGGATCCATTTACCTTGACTTGGTCTAATATTCCTGCTGAGGATATCGCCTTGACGGTTAGGATCGCTGGTAATGGTGAATGCCATGATAATACACCAGCGGTGGGCATACCACGGTTCTTTATCACCCGCATCGAAATCTACCGGCCCGATCCGTATGCCGGCCCGCCGCCTATCCACGCAAGGGTGCCTGGCACCCCCGGAAACCTGAATGCGGTTCGTGCCGCCAATGTCGGCGACATAGCCTGGGATATGCGGGATCTTAATGCCACAGAACTGGAGGCTCATTTTGCCGGCTTCAACAACAGAATGGTTAACTCCGTCCATACCGTTGGCGGCCAGACCATCGTGGTCTCTACCGATGCAAGTTCCGGCACGGGCGGAACTGGAAGCACACACGATTCACTGAACGGGGGATGGGCGGCACTGACGGTCATACGCCCGAGCATGGATCTTGGCATGAACTACGTACTGCACATTACTGGCAGGATTGGAAATGACGGGGTAGCCGTTACTGGAAACCCGGGAACAATGGGGCTACGCTTTGAAGACGCATGGCCCGCTATGATTAGCACCACCCCTGGTAATGCCCTGCCCGCGACCTTTACCATTGCACATCCGCTTACGGCAGCCGAAGCGGACGGCCCCATTGAAATCCGCTGGAACCTGTGGGGTCTTAACCCGTTGCCTGCGACCTTTGCCATAAGCATTGACGACATGGTAATCGTAAGCGTGGAAGCGGCGGATTACGAAGTTGCCCGCGCGGAACTGCTGGCAGTGATAAACACCGCCAATCTGCGTGTCCTGGGCGGCTATACAACCGGGACATGGACTCCGTTCGCAGCCGCCCTTGCGGCCGCAAACACCGCGATGGCTTCCACCAACGTCGGTGCCATTGACGCCGCGCGTGAAACCCTGTCAGCAACGTTGACTGCCTTGGTTGTCGATGCCAATCCGGCATGGGCTGCGGTACTTGCCTCTCCTTATGTTACAGCCGTCACGGGCGGTGCAGCAGGATGGAACTACGTGACAAGTGTTGCCGGTGGCCTTCTTGTACACAACCGGGGCGCAAACAACCAGGGGTTCGGCGTTGATATCGTCGGCTTGAGGGCAGCGTACCCCGGTCCCGCACCGATGATAACGGTTACCGGGCGAATGTCCACCGCCAATCCAATGCAGGGACAGGGATTTTCCCCGACACTCACTATTGCCGGAACGCCGGGATTGCAATGGGAATTTACAGCGACTATCCCCTATGCGACAACTGTAAGCATCCCAGGTTGGGCTTCTGACTGGGCAACAATGCCCTGGATAACCAACGCGGATGGTGTTTTTGGCGACTTCCTAGTAACCGGAATCCAGGTTGGGACGATGTCGATACAGGACCTGCTTGGCGACCCACTCCCGCCTGACACAACCGCGCTCGCAACCGCCATATCCACCGCCACTGCCGCGCTTGGCACGGCGGTGGTAAACACGGCCGCCGCGAACGTACCCCCCGCCCAGCAGAGGGTAACGCAAGCGGTGCGCGATGCCTTGTA
>Ga0209755_10004114_pt1 | contig 17485 bp, 14 predicted proteins | sample TergutCo191P1_FD_187301 | JGI IMG/M metagenome (GOLD analysis project Ga0209755, IMG submission 187301) | Cornitermes sp. P1 segment gut microbial communities from Petit-Saut dam, French Guiana - Co191P1 (SPAdes) (version 2) | ecosystem: Host-associated > Arthropoda: Insects > Digestive system...
CAGTTGGCGGCCGTCAAGCAGGCAGTGTTTTTCAGTGGACTGGTACCGCATGGCAGTATCGTTCGCCTGATACTCATGCCGATCTTTATATTCGCTGTTTCAAGGATGGGCTTAATGTTCCAGAACTAACGCAAGATATGGGTTGGTTTGGCGCTGTGTTCACAAAACAGCTGATAGCGATGAACGCATTTATTGAAAATTTACAAACTTTACATATTGTTCTTAAAAACGGTGGAACCATTAGAAGTGAAAATTATAGTGCCGAGCGCGGTACAGGTTGGCTCATAGATTTTCTTGGAAGAGCTTTTTTATTTAGCGGCCGTATTGGCGGTGTAGATATAAATGCTCAATCCTTGACGGTAAATGGCAAAGGCTATTTACCAATTGGTTTTGTTTATTTTCAACTGCGAGGGCAACCTGCTCCTAATAATATATTTGATGGTGTCTGGGAAGATGTTAGCTCTCAATATTCCGGATTGTTTTTCCGTGTTGAAGGCGGTAATGCTGAAGCTTTTGGGCAGAATCAAGATATGGATATACAAAAACATGCACATCAACACTACGGTACCAACGACTGGTCTTTTATTAGGAGCGATACACCTGATAATAATTTTATAGCACTTTCACGTAATACGCCAAATCGTACTGACACTACATCAATTGGCGGAACGGAAACTAGACCAGTAAATACTACAATTAGGGTATGGATTAGACGTTCTTAATATTGCAAGCCAATAACAAGAGAAGGTCTAAAATATATATAATTCCCCCAATGATCTCTACTTTCATAAACGGGCAAGGTTTGTGTAAATGTTCCTTCATTAAAAACTGTAGTTACTGTACGATAACCGGTAAGTTCATCATACACATTATTAAAAGCGTAAGTAATTCCAATATTTAAACCTATATAAAAATATCTTGTAAATATATAATGCACTGAAGCAATAACACCTATTCCATAATATAATGTTTCACCATTAAAAATATTCAAACCGAGTGCAAGGGGGACCCTCCATGTTCCATTATTAAATAAAAACATCATAGGTCCCATAAATAAATTAAAAGACGCTTCTTCAGGTGTAAAAAGACTGCCAGCTTCAAGTACTAACCCAAACCTATCTATTGGATAGATAATCCTCCCATTTATAAACAAAGCACTTTCCATATTTATACCGACAGCATAACCTGGGCTTGCTTCAAACATGAAAGTTATAAAATCGCTTTCTTGAGAAAAAGCAAATACAGAGAAGATTGAAAGCAAAACGACAAACACTATTTTTTTCATATTTTCCTCAACAATTTCATTATACCCCTTTATCCCATTTAGGGCAACTGTTAAAAACGGCTGATACAATAACGGTATGGCATACGAGAAAACTATATGGGAACCGCGTGAAGGTTCCAATCTTGACAGATTTGATAAAGCAAACGAAACAGACAGGTCGGTTATTCTGCGTAATAGACCTAGTTTGATTACAAAGCCCGGTACCAAGTTCAGTACGCAAAATATGAACAAAATCGAGCAAGGCATATATGACGCACATGAGTTAATTGCTGCGGAAGAAACGGAGAGAAATGCAGCTTTTGGATTGCTGGCAAAAGCCGATCAGGTGCTTGAGCAGTCGATAAAAGCAGAGACCAGCGCCCGGCAGCAAGGCGATGAAGCTTTGCAATTGTTGGTCGATAAAATATTAGCGCTTATTCCCAATCAGGCGGGCGTATCAAATTTACTTGCGGATAAAAACTTTGTTAATTCAACTGTGTCAAATTTAGCGGCATGGTTTTTAACTCCTGATTCGCACGGCGATTTTCAATGGGCGAGCCTTGAATCTTTGCGTACAGGTCCATGGTACTCGGGCGGTACGCCAAAACAGCCAACACAAAACGACTACGCTATTTTTATTAATCAAGATCCTGAATTGGGTTCTGTCAATTCTGTGTGGCGCGCGCTTTTTTCTAACGAGCTGTGGTCTCCTCAATACAAGGTTAACGACACGCCGTTCACGGCAGATCAGATTGAAGTTCTTTCTTCTAAAATCACAGCCGAACTTGTAAACAAACTAACAAATCCTGATAACGCACCAACGCAAAACAGCACAGAGCTTATTACTTCCGGAGGAGTATTCGCATGGTTTGGCGCGGCCGTCGTCACATTAAAAACAGCAGCAAAAAATGTTGTAGGCGCTATAAACGAGTTGTTTGAAAACAAGATAGATAAATCTGAAAAAGGCGCTGTAAATGGTGTAGCAACACTCGACAGCGCTGGACAAGTGCCGCAGTCACAAATTCCTTCTGTTCCGGCATCGATAAACCGCACGGTTACAACAAACGACAACGCCACAGGAAACGTGACAGATACTGGAGGCAATTTAAGTGTGCCAGTTCCTGTGACAATTACCGCACCTGCCGCAAATTCAACGCAGCTTGCAGCAGGCACGGCATCACTTAGGACAAGAATTCAAAGGCTTGTTGATAATATTGCTCATTTATTTGCAAATAAACAAAACAATCTGAATCGTACTGTTATAGCAAGCAGTACGGACGCGACAACAGCAGCTGTTACAGATACAAGCGGCAATCTTACCATTCCTGTATCAGTGACTGTTGCTGCAGCAACAGCTTCCTCCACTTTACCGGGAACTGGTGCTATGTCACTTCGTAACTGGCTTCAAGCAGCACGAGGCAACATAGCACACTTACAAACTAATATTGAAAATAGGGCTGGTTTTTCAACATCAAGTGATTCTAATCAAAATGATTTTCCGGTAGGGGCGCATATCGTAGCTGGCTGGTCAGGTGGAAGTGTTGGCAGAAATGCTGTATTTAATAATCCAAGATTAGACGCTGATGGTTTGAGATACATGAATACTGGTACAGGTAGTATTTTGACAGGTGCGTGGAGATCATGCGGACATAATGGTAATGGCTATTACGTTTTAAGAAAAGTATCTGTATAAAAAGGAGATAAATATGATAACAGATGTTAGAAATCCAAAATGGACAACTCCACAAAAGAATCAAATTATTGTGGAAATCAAATCCAGCCTGTATCCTGATGATGGTTGGATACCTTATGTTGCAGGACCAAGTGAATTAAACAAAGATGAAGCGACAATATACGGACTTGTGGTTAACGGAGCCTTTGGCAAGGTCGAAGATTCTGATAATGAGCGTATTATTAGAGGTGAGCTCCCATTACCTGAAGGTATAGAAATCATTGACGGCAAACTTGTTGATACTGCATATCTTGAACATCAGGCAACAGAGGAGCTAAACCGCCGTTTATCTGAATGGCAAACACCGGAATCGCTTGCACTGGCTGAAACTGATGAAGAGTATTCTGCATTACGTAAAGCAAGTATGAAAACCCTGCTTGCTGTCAAAAACCAGAGCGGCTGGCCTGTAAATGTGGTGTGGCCGGATTAATAATTTCTATTTCAATCATTTTAAATAAGTCATATTTGATTATAATTCTAAGGTCATATCTGGGTATAATTAATATGATGCCAAAACAGAAACAGCCAATCATGCGCCGGCAGACGGCATTTGTACAACATGCGGATATGACAACACAGAAGGCAATAATAACACTCCTATAGAAATGGAAATGGTATCAATTCCTGCGGGAACTCTAACATGGAAAAACTGGGAAAACGGGATTGAATTTGAGGTAATCATCACATTAAGCGCGTTTAAGATGGGTAAGTATCAGGTAACACAGGAGCTGTATGAAGCAGTAATGGGAGTAAATCCAAGTGGTTTTAATTCAAATCCTGCAACAGGAGAAACGCAGGGCAAAAGACCTGTTGAAATGGTAACATGGTATGATGCTGTAGAGTTCTGTAATGCTTTAAGCATTTTGGAAGGGTTAACGCCTTATTATATAATAGATAAAGATAATCCTGATCCAAATAACATCAGCGAACATGAAACATTAAAATGGCTTGTAACAACGAATGAACCAGCAAACGGTTACCGTTTGCCTACAGAGGCGCAGTGGGAATATGCATGCAGAGCGGGGTCAACAACAAACTGGCATTTTGGCGATACAGAAAACGAACTTGTAAACTATGCGTGGTACAATGCAAATTCAGGCAGCAGAACACATCAGGTAGGATTAAAGCAGCCTAATGCGTTTGGGTTATACGACATGTATGGGAATGTGTGGGAGTGGTGTTGGGATTGGTATGGAAATCTGCCAACAAGTAGTCAGACTGATTATACCGGAGCGGTCTCTGGGAGTGTTCGTGTGGTACGCGGCGTTAGTTGGTACGATTCGGCCGAGTACACTCGTTCGTCCTACCGGCTCAACTTCCACCCCTACGCTAGGGACTTCAGTATGGGTTTCCGTGTTGTTCGCCCCTGAGTTTTACCATTAAAAATGCCCATACCGGAGCGACCTATGTTTGCTTCAGCAAACGAGGGAGCGGCGGTTGGGCATTGTGGTCAGGTTTGAAGTTTTTGCGGGCGGCATTCTGCCGCTTGTGAGCAAAGAACAAAAATTGTTTCTTGTAAAAAAAATTAAAAAAGGAGATAAGTAAAATGGTAAATAATAAGGAAGCATTAATTAATAAAATTAAAAATAGTTCCATCATATCAGATACTGATAAGAGTAAAATCATTGAATTGATATCTAAAGTTTTAAATTATTTTAGCATTATTGATGAATTAATCAATAAACTGGAAAAAGGAGAAATTACTCTTGAAGAATTTATTAATGAATTAGAAAATATTATTAATAAAGAAAGAGAAAAGAAAGAAAGAGAAAAGAAAGAAAGAGAAAAGAAAGAAAAAGGAAAAAAGAAAAAAGGAAGGAGTTAGCCAAGAATCCGAGGTTCTTCACGAACCTGAACATTGGAGATATTCTGTGAACAATAAATTACAAATAATAGAGCATTATTTTATCGAATTAAAGGAAAATAAAACTCAAGTCTTACCTAAAGACCTTGGTGAAATTTATGGAATATTTAAAGGGTTAGAGGCTCCTGACAAAAAAACAATGCGGAGTATGTTCCATGATAAAAATAGTAATTGACGTTAATATTTTAATGGATTTTCTGTGAATTGCTCGTTCTTTTTAATAATTTAAGAAATAAAATCACGTTTATTACAATTTCTTACGCAGGCAGATGGCTTCCCGCATTGTAAATATTTTTATAATAAATATTTAATTTTATGTTATAATACAAACAGGGAGCATTAACATGTTTGATAAAAAAATGCTGGAACAATTAATGAAACAAGGGGCAGGGTCGCAGATGAAGCAGATGGAAGATGCGATAAAGATGATGCAGGGTATGTCCGGCATGCCAGGTATGGAAGATGCGCTTAAACAAATGAAAGATGCGCAGAGCATGATCGAAAGTCAAATGAAACAGGCTATGGAACAGCAAGGGAACGCCGAGGCTCCTTCAAAACCTGCGCCTGCTTTATCAAAGGGCAGCGTTTGTCAGGGCGTTGATATTCAATTTAAACAGATAACGTCGGGCGAAATTATAAAATGGACAGATGCCTTACATGTCGAATTTGGGAGTTATCCGCAGGAAGCAGCAGGCGGAGTAAAAAAAATATTGTGGCGCGTGCTTGAAAAAAAAGACGGGCAGCTTTTGCTTATGAGCGAATATTTACTGGAATACAGAACATGGCATACTTGGACCGATAAAGAAAAAAGTATGCATCCAAATACAGGTAAAAAAGAAGACATGCTAAAGGCAATGATTCCATGGGAAGTATGCAATCTAAGAAAATGGCTTAACGGTTATTTTTACGAAAACGCTTTTCACAGCGAAGAAAAAAAAGCGATTGTCGAGCGGCTTAATACGGGAAACGGCGTGTATATGCACCATGACTATGTTGCAAAAAAAATGCACAAGATGAATATTAATGCGCTTACAACGGAAACATACGAAAAATACGAAGAAAGAGGCTGCCTCGACACAAAGGACAACGTGTTTTTGTTAAACGTAAAAGAAGCCATTGATTATTTTGACAAAGGTTATACTGTTCCCGGCACTGTTTGGGCAGTAAACAAGGAAAGATTTGCCAAACCTACCGATTATATGCTTAAAAGAGGTTTTTATTATGAAAATGATAATCGTCTGCATCCTATAACAATGCGCGAGAATTTTCTTTGGAAGGGCGATAAAAAAACCACCTTCCCCGAATTGGACGGTAATTCCCATTATTGGCTTAGGAACGCAGGCGCCAATGACGTATCACTGAACAGCGCTAAAAGCCCCTTCCATTGCGGGCAATTATCGTTTGTGTCGGACCTTGGCACGATACTTGCGGGCGGCTGGTCTCCTGTTACTTTAAACTGCGGAGTTCGTCCCTGTTTATTGATTCGCAGTTGAAAATTTTTTGGTTTTGTTCTACCATAAAACACTAGGAGATACAATGGAACTTGCCGAACTGGGTACGCCCATAACCGACTTATTTAAAAAAATTAACGAAACATGGAGGCGTCTTTGAAGACGCTCAGTTTGCGCAGCGTATAGCAGAAATCGAAGCAAGAACTGCCGAGAGCGGTTTCTGGAATGATCAGGAAAATGTCGATAAAACGATGGCTTCGCTTAAAAGCCTTAAAAATCGATATGAACCGTGGAAAGCTCTAAATAACGAAATTACCGATTTACAAACGCTTTTTGAACTGGCTCAGGACGCAAAGGACGAAAGCGAAAGCGCCGGTATCGAAAACTCACTTAAAACCCTTTCCGATCGATATGAAAAACTCAATATTGTCGAGCTAATGTCAGGCGAAGTTGATAAAAACCCCTGCTTTCTTACCGTTCATTCGGGAGCCGGCGGTACTGAGGCTTGCGACTGGTCGCAGATGCTTTACCGCATGTACCTTCGCTGGGCAGAGCAGAGGGGCTTTGCCGTCGAAGAAGTTGACAGGCAGGAAGCCGAGGGCGGCATTAAATCCGCCACTTGCAAAGTTGAGGGCGATTATGCCTACGGTTTTTTAAAAGGCGAGTCGGGTATTCACAGGCTTGTTAGAATCAGTCCGTTCGATTCAAACGCAAGGCGGCACACTTCTTTTGCGTCGGTTTACCTTTTTCCCGTTATTGATGATACAATTGAAGTAGAAGTAAGACCTGAAGATTTACGGGTTGATACTTATCGCGCCGGGGGAGCTGGCGGTCAGCATGTAAACAAGACTGACAGCGCGGTTCGTTTTACGCACCTTCCAACGGGAATTGTTGTGGCTTGTCAAAACGAGCGCAGTCAGATAAAAAACCGCGCAACCGCGATGAGCATGTTAAAGGCGCGGCTTTACGAACATTACCGTCAGGAAAAAGAAAAAGAAAACGCAAAGTTTTCGCAGGAAAAAAAAGATATTTCCTGGGGTAATCAGATTAGATCGTATGTGTTTCAGCCGTACACGATGGTAAAAGATTACCGCACAAAAGCAGAGAAAGGTAATATTCAGGCGGTAATGGACGGCGATATCGATTTGTTTATAGAAGAGTATTTAAAATTTTCATGGCGCAATAACGATGAGCGCGCGCAGGACTAATGCGCGGTTATCGTAAGACAAATATACGGCTGGCCGCAGCTAAGGAGAATTATTGAATCGCATATTCTTTTTAGTTATTTTTCTCATAACTTGTGTCCTGCAGGTTTTTGCGTCAGGCAGAACGGAGACAGCCGCAGATGAAGTAACTCCCCAAAATAACGAATGGACTTTATGTATTACAAATATTGATTCAAGCGCGCTTCCCCGAAACAGGGTAAACATCGCAGATATGGTCGCAAGAAAACTGGTTAACAGATTATCTTCTATTAGTGTTCGCAACAGAATCAGTCCCGAATACGCTTATTATGAAGAATACGCGTGGACCCGCGATCGATCTGCTGCGGCAAGAGCTCTGGCCGCTAAAGTGGAAGAAAGATCCCAATTATTATTCCGAGGCGAACCTGATTGGCGTTACAGACGCAATATTGAAAGGTTAAACACAGAGATCGAAAGATTAAGGGAAGTTTTTGAAGAAGCAGAAAGCACAGCTCCGTTAATAAACGACGCGCCTGTTTTTAAATTGACTCAGGGAAATCTTGATTTATCATTTCCTGTGGCGCCTCAAGCCGGAGGAGAAAACAGATTTTGCACTGCTCAAAGAGTGGATGCTTTTCTTGCAAGTTCAATATCATTTTTTCACGGCAGATATGTTTTAAATTTAAAATTATATACCGTGTATACAAGATCATTTGTTTGGCAGGATTCCATTATTTTTTCCAATGACGATTTGGAAAACGCAATTGAAGAAATCACAAGAAGACTTATTATCGTTTTATCAGGAAATGAACCTGCGGCTGTAGCTATAAATGCCGAGCCGGAAGAAACTTTAATTTTAATAAACAGATCTTTTGCGGGAAGGGGTGAAACAAATATTTTAGAATATCCGCCCGGAACAATACTGGTAACAGCGACAGCCGCTAATCATGAAAGTTTGACATTCGAAACAGATCTTTCTTCCGGAGAGTTCGCTCAAATTAATATAAGGCTACATCCGATTGAATATATCGAAATAGATGTTGAAGGAGGAAATGAAAGCAGAGTTTATCACGGCGCTTTGTACGTTGGAGAATCTCCGTATACGCTGCGTCTGCCGTTGAATAATCTTGAGTATGTTGAACTGGAAGCGTTAAATTCTGAACGCGGAACAGTCGTATTCAGGACACCTAATGTATCTGACAATCCGCAAAGTCTTTCATTAAATATGACAATGCCGTCCGAAACAGGACGCGTTGACAGAATGCGCCGTCACTATTACTGGTCGTGGGGAGGCGTTTGGGTTACGGGGATAACCGCATGGCTTAGTTATTATTCGTTAAACAGCTCTGCTTCTGTTATTCAAAGCGGTAATTATACCGATGATTTTGCAAATACCCATACGGTTATGAATTATGTTTTTACAGGTTCGCTGATTGCGCTTGGCGTTGCGGGAGCATACTGTATTTACCGACTGGTCAGGTATCTTTATACTGCAAATAGGGGAGCAACTCCTGTTGCAGTACCTTCGGCAAGGGTACAACGGCCAAGAATCGACGATTCGGAAGTTACTGAAGAACAGGAAATGCCTGAAATGCATCTGATGGAAAAAGGACAGGAACTAATGGGAATACTGGAAGGGAATGAATGAAATTCGGCGAAAGATTAAAAAATTTTTTTCTTGGTAAAAATACGCAAAACGAAGAGTTATATGACGATCTTTGCGATTTATTAATTGAAGGCGACTTTGGCGCGGCGCAGGCGTATAAAATGACAGAACTGTTAAAGGAAACATGCAGGAAAGAATCAGGCGATATGCTGCCAAAAAGATTAAGCGTCCTGCTAGAAGATGAATTAAAAAAAGCGAAACCAGCGGTTGATTTTTTATCATGTAAAAAAACAGCGGCAATTTTGATACTTGGAGTAAACGGCGTAGGCAAAACAACAACTGCCGCGAAACTTTCGCATCTATTTAAAAATAAATACAACAGGAAAACGATTCTTGCCGCGGCGGATACATTCAGGGCAGCCGCAATTGATCAATTAAAAATTCATGGCGAAAAACTTGATATGCGCGTTGTTGCGCATAAACAGGGAGGAGATCCTGCCGCGGTTGTTTACGACGCGCTGGAGGCGGCATCTTCGGGCGGCGCTGATGTAATAATCGCAGATACAGCCGGCAGAATGCATACGAAATCCGCGCTGGTAGAAGAGCTAAGGAAAATTGACAGAGTCGTGGAATCAAAGGCATCTGATATCTGCTATTTAAAGTATCTTGTATTGGATGCAACAACGGGAAGAAACGCGTTTTCACAGGCAGAAATATTCAATTCGGCTGTCAATTTGGACGGCGTAATACTTACTAAATACGATTCTACAGCAAAAGGCGGGGTAGTATTTTCACTTGCATCTGAATTAAAACTGCCTGTTGTTTATGTATGCACAGGTGAAAAATATACCGATATTGAAACATTCGATAATGAAAAATTTGCAAAGGAGTTTGCGGGAATTGAATAGAAAATATTCACTGATAATATTTCTCGTATTATTGCTCTTTGCGGGTATTATTGCGCTTACACAAGAAACGGATGAGAATGCGGAAGATATTGAAATAAATGAAGAAGAAATAGAATTTTTTCTGACAGTTAAAGAGCCGACACGCTGGTTTCGTTCAAATAAGGGCGGAATGGCTCTTGAAGAAATTCTTACAAGATTTGTCGCCCTGCGAAGCGAATACGCTCTTTCTGTTGATTGGGTAGAGCGTGATGAAATACCTGATTATCTTTTATCATATTACAAGGATGAATATTTAACAGAAGTTCGTATACTTCACAGATACAGCCATGAAATACGCAAACAGTGGATATTCAGAAGTATTGAAGGCATTACAAGATTAAATGCGTCCCTTGAAGGTCCGGGAAGGGAGAAAAGTTTAAAAGGTTTTATTGAATTATTCAATGAAAATGGAAATATGGAATCTGAATACCGGTTTTTGGAAGACGGCGGAATTTCAAGAATTGACTATGAATACAATGATGGCATGCTTATAAACGCTTCGTTTTTTATTTGGGAGGACGGTGAAACGTACACAAAAGCATATACGGACTTTTACAGATATAATCGTTCTTTATCGTTAAGGGCAATAGAAAGAATATTTTACATCGATATGCAGTACGGTAAAATGGGTGCTCCCGAGAGAGCGTCATTTCCAAGAGATATAATGAACGCGGCAAAAAACACAGTCTTTGTAAGTGAAAGGCTTAATGTGTATCCTGAGTATTTCGGCGACGTATATTTCTTTGATGATTCAAAGCTGATTTTTCAGACAGACAGCAGAGGCAGAATATTAAATCAAACATTATATGACGAAGATGATAATATCATTTGGGTTATTAATAATACGTGGGAAGGAAATCGTATTATATTATCAGTAAAAACAGAAGACGATATTATTTTAACCTCTGAATTCAGATATAATTCAAACGGAGGTAAAATATTCGAAAGAAATTTAAGAAACGGCATATTGGAAAGAGTTGTCCGCGTTGAAGGAGCAGTAGATATAGAAGAACTTTATATGGATAATGAGATTGTGCTTCGCGCCGTTTGGGAAGATGGAAGGAAAATTTCTGAAACAAGGACTGGAAATTGAAGTTACCCTGGATTTTATTTATCGCTTTTCGCTATATATTCAAAGGACGTTCGAATTCACCTGTTTTGGCTGTTTTGGGAATAGCTGTAGGAGTGCTTGCTTTAATAGTAATTATTGCGGTAATGAATGGATTTCAATTGGGGTTTATAGAAAGCATTCTTGAAATTTCGTCTTATCATTTGCGGCTGGAATCATTTTCTGATGAAGATGTTGCAGGACTTCAGAATATTATGCTTTCAATTCCCGGAGTAAGAGCCGCAGTCCCGTTTAAGGAATTCCAGGCGCTTGCGAGAGGAAGAAGAACGTCTCAGCAGGCGGTTTTGGTCAGGGGATTAAATGAAGACGCTGCGGATATAGATAAATTAATGAATTCAAGACTTGATTTTGAGGACGGTTTTTTTGATCTTTCAGACAGCGAAAATATTTTATTGGGATCAGAACTTGCGCGCCGCCTTGGCGTTGGCATGGGAGATACAATAACATTATTTTCAATAACCGGAATAATATCGGCAGAAGATGATGAGAGCGGCGTAGAGACATTTTTTGTTGCAGGTATTTTCAGAACCGGTTATTACGAATATGACTGCAGCTGGGCATTTATTAATATTGATAAATCAGCATTGCTGGATAATGAAAGCGAATTAAAATTGGGAATAAAAATTGCAAATCGTTTTCAGGATAGAAATGTTCTGGAGCAGGCAAGAAAAAAATTAAATGAATACGAAAATATTAAACTGTCAAGCTGGAGAGACTATAACCGTTCCTTTTTTGGGGCGCTTCGCACCGAAAAACTTTTTATGTTTATACTTGTAGGTCTTATTTTTATTGTTGTTGGATTAAATATTTTCCAGGCGCAAAGAAGATCTGTTATGCAGCGGCGCGAAGAAATAGGACTTTTACGCGCTGTTGGCGGCGATAAAAGAGCGGTGCAGGCCATTTTTGTTTTTGACGGCGGACTTATCGGATTGGCAGGAGCGGGTATAGGACTTGTTTTGGGATTGGCAATCGCGTCAAATATTCCGCAGTTTTTTTCGGGAATAGAAATTATTGTGAATTCGGTTATCAACTTAATTAATGTAATTGCGATTCGTCTTGGACTTGGACCTACGGGAAATTTTTATGTATTTTCTCCAACTGTTTTCTATATAAAAGAGATTCCTTCAAGAATTATATTTCATGAGGTAATAATTATTTTTATGTTTGGTTTTCTGTCCGCGCTTGCAGCAGGATGGATTGCGTCAAGAAAGGCAACAAAAATTCAACCTGCGGAGGTTTTGCGTTATGAATGATGAACAGAATAAAGTTCTGATTAAAATCTGCAATATTATTAAAAATTACACTTCGGCATCTGAAACTTTACATATCCTCAAAGGGATTGATTTCGAAATAGATGAAGGACAGTCCGTAGCAATTTCAGGGCAAAGCGGCAGCGGGAAAAGCACTCTTTTAAACATTATAGGAGGCCTTGATCGCACCGATGAAGGCAGCGTATTTATCGGAAATGAAGAAATAACATCTCTTTCCGAAAAAGAAATTTCTGTATACAGATCCAAAAAAGTTGGATTTATTTTTCAGTTTCATTATCTTCTAAAGGATTTTACCGCTCTTGAAAATATTATGCTTCCTGCCTACATCGCGGGAATGAAAAAAAATGAAGCAATAGACAGGGCAAAAGCGCTGTTAGTTGACGTTAAAATGGAAGACAGGAAAGGTCATTTTCCGTCTCAGCTCTCGGGCGGCGAAAGGCAAAGAGTCGCGGTTGCAAGATCCATGGTAAATAATCCCGCGTTAATTTTAGCGGATGAACCGACAGGAAACCTCGATCCCCAGAACAGCGAAATTGTAGCGGAGCTTCTTTACGAAAGCGCTCAGAAATGGGGAAAAACTTTAATCGTTGTCACTCATGACAGAAAAGTTGCTTCAAGGGCGTGCATTCAGCTTGTTCTGGAAAATGGTCAATTAATAAAAGAACTCAGGAGTGATAATTGAAAAAAAACGTCTCCTATTTTATTGCATTAAGATATCTCTGGGGAAGAGCGCATGAAGGCGTTCGTTATCTAAGGGGAGCTGCGGCGGGAATAGCAGTAAGCCTTGTTCCGATTATTGTAACTTTAATTGTAGCGGACGGCATGATTAGAGGCATAACAGACCGGTATATTGAGTTTGGAACAGGACACATTCAGGTTTTTGATTTAACAAAAAACACAACAAACGAAGAAACAATGGAAAATATTTTAAGGGTGCCAAGCGTTAAGGGAGCATGGCCAGAACAGAGAGGAATGGGAGTTATTGCAGGCAGAGGCGGAAAAACAGGTGTTACGGTACGCTCAATTGAATCTTCATTTTGGGATTATCCCGGCAGCGAGGATTTATTAAATGTTATAGACGGCGTAAATAAACCCGAGACAGAAAGAGACATTGTGTTAGGTGAAACACTTGCTTTGAATATCGGCGTATCTGTCGGAGATACGGTTCGCCTTATGACAGTAAGACAGGCGGATAGCGGACGTATGTCTCCAAGGACGGCGTCATTTACAGTAAGAGGAATTATTTCGTGCGGATACAATGAACTTGACGCATTATGGTGCATAACAGGATACGACGGCGGAAACAGAATATTTACGGATGATCAAACAGCAACTTACTTTATTGTAAAAATAGACGACCCCTATAAAAACGCGGAAAACGTATTATGGGAATTATATGATTCCCTGGGGGGAGGATACGGCGTATACACCTGGAAAGATCTCCTGCGCTCTCAATACAGATCTTACGAGACAACAAGGCAGCTTTTATTGTTTATTATGGCATTAATTGTAATAGTAGCGGCTGTTAATGTTTCATCGGCTACAAGCATGCTTGTTTTGGAACGTCAAAGAGATATTGCTGTTTTAAAAGTATCGGGCGCAAGCGTAAAAGGCGTAACAGGCGTTTTTCTTTGGGGCAGTTTTTTAACAGGTCTCACAGGCGGAGTTATCGGTATTACTCTGGGTTTATTGGTAGGAAGCAATATAAATTTTCTTGTTCGCTCATTGGAAAATATTTTAACATTTTTTTCTGGTATCTTTAGAGGCGGAGAAGTCAGAATACTTGATCCTGGTTTTTACCTTGAAACAATTCCCATCATCATCGACTGGAAAGCGGTTTTAATGATAGGTCTCTTTGCAATTTTTTGTTCTGTAGTGGCGTCATGGATTCCGGCTTTACGCGCAGGAAAATTAAAACCGATGGAACTGCTAAGAAAGACATAAAAAATCGCGTGAACCTTAAAAACAGTATTCTTCCCACGACTTAATCTCAATCTCGGCTCCGTTATGCAAAGTTTCCAGGGCATCGATAAATTCCTTGGCGACTTTTATATTTGTAAATAACGGGATGTCAAAATCAATAGCCATGCGGCGGACAGTATAATCATTTTTTAGTTCCTGCGCAGTGTTGTTTTTTGGAATGTTTATTATAAGGTCTATGCCGCGCTTTTTAATTAAATCCGCAATGTTTGGATCTTTGTTTTCAAGCGGCCAGGCAAGGGCTGTTACGGGAAGTTTGTTATCTGCAAGAAATTTTGCGGTTCCGCGGGAAGCAAAAAGTTCGTGTCCCATTTTTACAAGTTTTCGCGCAGAATCCAGGAAGTCAAGTTTGTCTACCATTGGACCTGTCGATAAAAGAACCTTTGCTTTACCTTTTGGAATTCTGTATCCGACAGATAAAAGCGCTTTTAATAACGCGTCAGAAATACTCGATCCTATGCAGCCGACCTCTCCCGTGCTTGCCATTTCAACTCCGCTTACAGGATCTGCTCCGTGCAGGCGCGAAAAGCTGAACTGCGCGGCTTTTACGCCGACGCATTGGAGTTCAAGCGCGGAAACTGCGACCTTTTCTACATGTTCATCAAGCATTGCCTTAATTGCAAGGTCGATCATGTTAACACGGCTTACCTTTGAACAGAACGGGAAACTTCGGCTTGAGCGAAGATTACACTCAATGACGCTGACAGATCCCCTCTGTGCAAGGAACTGAATATTAAACGGCCCTGTGATATCAAGAGCTTTTGCGATTTTTTCGCTTATCTGTTTAATTTTTCTAAGCGTTTCGATATATAAACGCTGAGCCGGCAGTACTACAGTAGCGTCGCCTGAATGAACGCCAGCGTTTTCAATATGTTCAGTAATCGCATGGAAAAGAATTTCACCCTTGCGGGCAACCGCGTCAATTTCAATTTCTCTTGCGTTTTCTGCAAACTTGGAAATTACTACAGGATGCTCAGGCGATACGTCCGCCGCAAGAGATAAAAACTTTTCAAGGCTTTCGTCATCCCACGCGACGTTCATAGCGGCGCCTGATAATACGTAACTCGGGCGGATTAAAACAGGGTAGCCCGCCTTTCCCGCAAATTCTTTTGCGGATGCAAAGTCTGTAAGTTCTTTCCACTCAGGCTGATTTATGCCGAGTCTGTCCAAAAGAGCCGAAAACTTGTTGCGATCTTCGGCGTTGTCAATCGATGCGGGCGTTGTTCCGTAAATATGAACGCCTGCGTCAAAAAGTTTTGTTGCAAGATTGTTCGGGATTTGTCCGCCCATCGAGACAATTACGCCGTTTGGATTTTCGCGTTCATAAATATCAAGAACCCTTTCAAGCGATAATTCTTCAAAGTAGAGTCTGTCGCACATGTCGTAATCGGTAGAAACAGTTTCGGGATTGCAGTTTACCATAATTGAATAACGGCCTAAATTGCGGACAGTTTGCACCGCGTTCACGCAGCACCAGTCAAACTCTACGCTTGATCCTATTCTGTAAACGCCGGAGCCTAAAACCATAACGCCTCTGCCTGAAGGACTTACATCGTCTATTTGAGTGTTTGAAGGAGAAACCGCGTTCCCGTATGTCATGTAAAGGTAATTATTTTTTGCGGAATATTCTGCCGCAAGCGTATCAATTTGTTTGATTGCGGGTATTATCCGATATTCTTTTCGAAGCTTTCTTATTTCCATTTCGGAAGTTTTTGTAAGAGAGCCGATACGCGCATCGGAAAAACCGAGTTGTTTGGCGCGTGCAAGAAGAGAATGTGAAATATTTTTATTTCCGTCATTCTGACCCTTGACCCCTGACCCCTTAAGTTCCTGTTCAGTTTTCCAGACGTTTGCAATTTTATATAAAAACCATTTATCAATTTTAGTAAGTTTGTAAATTTTATCTACAGACCAGCCTTCGTCAAACGCGCGGTAGATTGCGTAAATGCGCCTGTCTGTCGGCCTTGAAAGCGCATCGCGAAGTTTTACATCGATATTTCCAGGTTTTGAAAAACTTTCGCCGCAAAGGGAATCATCGCCGCAAAGACCCGGAGCGCCAATACCTGTCATTCGAAGCGCTTTTTGTATAACTTCTTCAAAAGTTCTTGCGATTGACATAACTTCGCCGACAGATTTCATTTCTGAGCCGATGCGAAGGTCAACATTTTTAAACTTGGTTAAATCCCAGCGCGGAACTTTCGCAACAATGTAATCAAGCGCAGGTTCAAAGCAGGACTTTGTCGCATGTGTTATGTGATTATTGATTTCCAGCATTGAATGTCCAAGCGCAATTTTTGCCGCGATAAAAGCGAGAGGATAGCCTGTCGCTTTTGACGCAAGAGCTGAACTTCGCGAAAGACGGGCGTTTACTTCTATAATGCGGTAATCTTCAGAAAACGGATCAAGCGCAAACTGAATATTACATTCGCCGATAATTCCAAGATGGCGGATAACATCGATGCCGACACGGCGAAGTTTTCCAAGCTCTGAATCGGTTAACGTTTGCGCAGGAGAGACAACAATGCTTTCGCCTGTGTGTATTCCAAGCGGGTCAAAGTTTTCCATGCTTGCAACTGTTATACAGTTGTCGCAGGAATCCCTGACAATTTCAAATTCGATTTCTTTCCAGCCGCCAAGCCATTCTTCTACAAGAATCTGCGGCGGCGTGTCAATTTCATTTTTTCTTGCAAAAACCATCGCGCATCTTTTTGAAAGATCAGCTTCGTTTTTGCAGATGCCGGAGCCCGCTCCTCCAAGAGCAAACGCAACGCGTGCCATTACAGGATAGCCGATTTTTTCGGCGGCTTTTAAAGCTGCGTCTGTATCCGTTACGGCAAAACTTCGCGGAGTAAGCGCGCCTATTTCATCAAGGCGTTTTACAAACAACTGACGGTCTTCTGTGTCTTCGATTGTTTTAACAGGAGTGCCAAGAACGCGCACATTGTTTTTCGCCAAAGTGCCGTCGCGCTCAAGGGCAACGCCGCAGTTAAGGGCGGTTTGTCCGCCGAAGGAGAGCAGCATTGCGTCTGGTTTTTCTTTTTCGATTACTTTGCGTAC
>Ga0209755_10004115_pt1 | contig 17479 bp, 10 predicted proteins | sample TergutCo191P1_FD_187301 | JGI IMG/M metagenome (GOLD analysis project Ga0209755, IMG submission 187301) | Cornitermes sp. P1 segment gut microbial communities from Petit-Saut dam, French Guiana - Co191P1 (SPAdes) (version 2) | ecosystem: Host-associated > Arthropoda: Insects > Digestive system...
CACGCATGGGGAGAAACCCTCTCGCGCATTTCGCCGCTGGGCATGAGCCTTCGGGTCGAGGCTTTCGTAGGGAACTACTTTTGGCCGCTAGCTTGGTTGCTGGGCATAAGTGTTGTGCTGATTGCGATTGCCTACTACCTGAATGCGCAGCGCGACCTTGGTGCAGGCATGATTGCGCAACGCCCCGGTCCTGCTCACGCAGGTCCTCTGCTAAGGTCACAGCTAGGTCTTGTACTGACGCTAGAGCGCAACGTGTTGATTGGTTGGGCCTATGTTGCCCTTGCTTTGGGCATAAGTTATGGCTCTATCATGAACTATATTTCGGACTTTATTAATACAACACCCTTCTTAGCAGATGCCTTGAAAAATGATCTAGGCTTCACTATGGCAGAATCCTTTGCTTCGATTGTCATGATTGTCATAGCTGCAATGCTTGCGATTGTGCCTGTTTTGATTGTGCTGAAAGCCTGGAAAGAAGAGGAGTCCTCACGCGCAGAACTAGTGCTCTCAACAAAGGTGTCACGCTTCAAGTATCTAGGCAGTTACTTTAGCATTGCACTGGTGTGTGCTGTCTTGATGCCTGCACTAGGTGCCCTTGGACTATGGGGGGCAGCAGAGGTAGTAATGCCAGATCCCTTCTCCTTCCAGTTTGCCATGAAGGGGATATTGGTTTATCTGCCAGCGATTTTGATTCACCTGGCTTTGACAGCGCTACTGATTGCAGTCTTGCCACGTTTCGCTGCAGCCATTAGCTGGGCATACTTGGGCGTGAGCTTCTTCCTGGGGTACTTTGGCCACATGTTCCTACACGGAACAAACTGGGAATGGGTCATGAACTTCTCACCCTTTGGAATGATACCCAATATAACACAGGCAGCAATCCCCTGGACAACCCTCGGGATAATGGTAGCAGTAGCAACAGCAATGTCAGTTGCGGCGTTTGCCCTGTATCCTCGACGCGGATTAGAGAATTAGCTGCGGACATTGATTTGCTTTTATGTCTGCACAGTAAAGGACAGCTTGTGCAGCCAAGAGAGTCAATGTCAATAGAAAGCAAGGTAAGTGAAGGTTCTAGCAATTAAAGAGCAGCGAAGGGAAGAACGCCCCTAAAGCACCTATGCAACTTTAATGGGAAGCCCCGTGTTTTTCTGCGAAAATAACTATATGACAAAAATATCAGTAATAGTAGCGATTTGTAACATTGGAGAGTATGTTGCTGAGTGCCTCGAGTCTCTGGCAAATCAGACTTTTGATGGCTACGAAATCCTTGCAGTTGTTGTGGGGGTCTCCAAAGACAATTCTCTTGCCATTACGGAAGAGTACCAAGAAGCTTATCCTAATTTAATTAAAATTTTGCACCTGCCAGTTGGAACAGTTGGGGATGTGCGAAATTTTGGAATGAAGCACTCTGTTAGTGAGTATGTTTTGTTTGTTGACGGAGATGATTACGTTGAGCACACGATGCTTGAAAGGCTCTATGAAAAAGCACAATTAGCCAAAGCAGATGTAGTTGTATCAAAAATTGGACTTTTGGATGACCAAACAGGTAAAAAAACAATTGCACCTGCAAACGTTAACCTTTTTCCTTCTACCGTAATGCAAAATCCAAATGTTCTAAATCCTTCAAAAGTTGAAGCGTGGAACAAGTTAATTAAGCGCGATATTATTGCTGACAATAATTTGTTTTTTCCTGAAGGACGATGGTTTGAAGACCTCTCAAGAATGTACAGCATTCTTTTGTGCGCAAGCAAAATAGAAATTGTAAATGAGCCACTGTACTGGTACAGGAGAAATCGAATTGGGAGTGTTACTCAGCGAACAGACCTTACGGGCTTTCATGCAATTGACTCAAGTAAGGATTTAGTAAGCTTCTTTCAATCTCAAAACGCATTCAGCCATTGTTATGATGTTCTTTCTGTGCACTGCAGAAAGTACCTCATGAATCGTTTGCCTAGCTTAACGCACAGTGCGAATGACTACAAGCTGTATCTCAAGCAGTCATTTGCGCATTTAGATGAGGCATTTCCAGACTGGAGAGATCAGCTTCGGCCACACTATTCTGCTGATCCAATCTCACTTGCAAAAAGTAATACAAGGTTTGCAAGGTTATTTCCCCTTATGCCAGAGGGACTGAAAAAGAATTGGCACAAGCTTGCGTCAAATGAAAATTTTCAATGCACTGTATCTCGCTTGCTGGGTGCTCAAACAGAAACTATAAATGAGAAATTCTCGATGGCTGCGGATGTTAATCAGGTTCGCATAGGTACCATATTCTTTGAATCCCAAAATGCAGTAGGAGTTTGTGGAAATCTTGCTCGCATCTTTAATTCGATAAGAATTGATGTTCAGCCATCCCTAAATTATATCTGGGCTGTAGATTCTGAAGGCACGAAGATTGCACTTGAGGAAATATATTCTAAGGCAGATAATGTGTCCTTTGTTCTTAAAGATTCAGATGAGTATTTGATAGCTATGGCAACGGCAAATTACCTCTTTTTCGATACATGCATGCCAGTGTTTTTCAGGAAGAAGAAGCAGCAAAATGTTGCATGTGTAGTTGATAGCGATTACCTCAAAGAAATTATAGAGATGGACAGTTTCGCAGTGTTTCAAAGGGGCGAACTGACTCGAGCAGCTATGCTATCAGATGTGCTTGTTATAGATGAGTTGGCCCAAGATGATATAGTCTTGAAAGACGTTTATGGGGACCACCTTCTCTCCAAGAAATCAGTGTACAAGTTCTGCTATGCATCTTCTGCAGTAGCCCCAGACTTAGATCAGGTAACATTTCTAGAAAAATATTTTTCTGAATCCAGGGTGGATGGATGCACTATTACACTTCGAGCTCCAAACTGGATTGGTGAATGGCGAAAATATGCTTGGGGTGGGCTTGATCAGTTTGAAATAAAGGATCCTCTACAGTCAGATAAGCGCAAGCTTAAAGAATGTGTTTTGCCGCACCCTGCAGCATATCGCTATATTGATCCAAGAGACAAGACCAATAATAGTGTCTTGCCAGCATTTCTCGATGAGTATACTGTAATTCTTCAGGCTGATGCTTTTTGGACAGACCGTCCATCACTAAAGGCTAACGTCACAAATATGGCCCCCAAGAAATGTTTTGCCAAGGAGGAAAAGGCTTGCCTCTTGGATAAGGTATTCAATAGAGGTGAATACCTGCCTATAAGGCCAACAGTAGAAAAACGTCCCCACATTGCTGTTTATGCAGGTCGAATTAATGCGAACCAGTGCGAAAGAGTGAATTTATTAAAAGTGCTCGATTTACTTTGCGCGCTTCCGCTGGATGTATCTCTTCTCGTAACAAACAGGGTAAGCGCTGCTGGAAAAGAAATTTTGCAGACACTCCATGGAAGGGTTGAGATACTATATGATGAGCAAAAACCGCACATTTTTGGCCTAGGCAAGAGAACGTGGAGCAGACTAAACAGAACAGCTAATTTGCCAAGCAAGAAAGGTCAGGACTGTATCACTGAATCGTTTAAGATTGAGTATTTGCGCCGCTTTGGAGATGTGAACTTTTCCCATTACATTGACCTAGCAGGAGATAACAATGATTTACTCGCTGTCTTTTTGTCACAGCCAAATATTGATACTACTGTTTTTTCTCCCTATAATTTGCCAAAGCGAATTTCTTCAGAAAAAAAGAAGCATAAAGAGAATAACTTTGTAGCGCAGTCATGCTCTGCGTGGATGAAGCTGGCTGAACTATCAGATAATAAATTTGATTTTGATGCAAATAGGTGTGATTTGATTTTCGACATTGTTATAAGTGGGAATAAGAATGGATAGATTTTGGGAACTTAGCAAGAGTGTCGGAGGACCAATTCCTGCAGCAATACAGCTTGGTTTAGCAGGGTTAAGCCTTCTGACGCTTATAGTGTTCATGCTGGTTCCAGACAGGCACCTCTTTTTCATTGAGGGATCACCAAATATATTTTTTGCTTCACCGCTTGTCATCATAATTGCAGCTTTGACGTTTTTAGGATGGAGGGCCATTGCTTTTTTCCAGCAAGAGAATCTTGCTGGCGATGGCTATGTTGGAGTAAAAAAATTTTTAAAAGCTAACTTTCCTCTACTTGCGTTCACTTTTTTTAATATTGCTTTTGTGATGATTGCTTTTATGAATTCACATTTCTGGGGCTCGCCCTTTAGAGACATGTCTTTACGATGGTGGTTAAATTACTTCACCCTTGTAGTTGCAATTCCAAGCGCATGGTATTTAGGGCGCAAAGTAGCTTGGCTCAATAATAAAGTTATAGGAGCTGTATTAGCTGCGGGCCTTTCGTTGATGACATTATTACTTCTTTTCGAATTTTTACATCTTTCTGGTTTTCAAAATTTTATTGGACTTTGGCTTGAAAGAATTAACAGCGATGCAGGGTATGCTGTGTGGATATGGAACACCATGGAGCCTGTTCGCGCACAAGGACTTGGAAGATTTCCAGGCCTGTATGCAGCTGCAACATTGTTTGCCTTTTGTTGGGCCCTATCAAGTCTTGGCATGAAAAACGTGAGAAGCTTTGTACTAGTTCTTTCAGTGTTTGCTTGCTATCTTACAGGTACAAGGTCATTGTTTTTGGCGTTTGCTTTTGCAGCACTTGTGTACCTATTTGCTCAGGCAAGAGAGCGAAGACTATTAGCAATGATCAAGCGTAATTTTGTGAGGGTTATACTTATTTCAGCGACAATTTTTCTGCTAATGGGGAGCGTATTTTTACTTACGGGGATGGATAACCTCACAAGAGGTGTTTCCGAGAGCACCTTGTCATCAGGGGCACTTACTTCTGTTGGAAATTCAGTCAACTCATTATCCAATCAGGAGCAAGTACCAGCGGAGCTACATCAAGCCAATTCTCAAGATTTGATGATTTGGCTATATAGTTTTACATCTGGAAGAACAGAAGTCTGGAGTGATGTAGTCTATGTAATTGAAGATAATCCGCTAGGAGTATGGGACGCATCTCAAAATGTCGTAAGTGGGCATGCCCACAATGAAATTTTAGACAGACTATTAACTGCTGGACCGATTTCACTGTTTTTGTATGTTTTATTTCTTTGGTGGGTGGCCATAAAAGTACGGGCACCTTTAGCATCCACTTTCCCCGCAGTATTTGTTGCTGCGCTTATTGGATTTGGTCTATTTGATGTTGTGTTTGCTCAAATAGTGTATGCGCCCGTTGGATTCTACCTGCTGGGATATTTGACCTCAGACCGAAATAGAACATTAGAGAAGAGTGTCAATTTGGAAAGTTAGTCGGCTTTTCCCTCTTCATGAGGTAATGCATATTTACCTTCAGCGGGCTCGACAAGGCTTAACTCATCTTTAATCTGAGTGGTTGAAATACCTTCTGTGCGATCAAGATACACTACCTCACAATATTGCTTAAGGTATTCGAATTTGTCACTGCCTGCCCAATCGCCACCCATGACAACGACATCTATGGCGTATCTTTGAACGTCATCAGTTTTTTGCTCCCAATTGTTTTCTGGAATAACTAAGTCAACGACACGCAAGGCCTCGAGCATTTCTTTGCGGGTTTCATAGCTGTGATATGTCTTCTTTCCCTTTTCTCTCATGTTGAACTCATCAGTTGAGAGAGCAACAGTAAGGTAGTCGCCTAAAGCTTTTGCGCGTTTAAGTAGGCGAATGTGGCCAAAGTGCAATAGGTCAAAGGTTCCATAAGTTAGTACTCGCTTCATGTAACGTCCTTTAGGTCAAGAGGTTCATCTACTAGTAGCTTACTCCATTTTTCGAAGAAAGCTTCTTCACTATATCTTTTGGCGCGTGCACGCACCTCATCTCTGCTTCTTGGGTTGTTGGCTTCTTTATACATTTCCCAGGCAAGCCCAAGCGGACGATTCCATTTAGCTATTCGTCCTGACTTGCTATCAAGCATCTCTGCAGGTCCATAGCGAATGTCATAGCTGATGACAGGACATCCTCGAGACATCGACTCAAGAACAGATAAAGGAAAGCCTTCATAGGCACTTGTTAAGAGTGAAAATGCTGATCCCTCAAATATTTGCTCAGGTTTGCTTGTGAAGCCTTTTAGCAAAACTTTATCATTGAGTTTTCGATGTGCAATGACCTCTTGTTGTCGCTTAAGGTCGTCTCCCTCTCCATAAATTACGAGGGTATAACCCTTCTTTACAAAATTGAATAAGTTGAATGCTTTAATCGCGTGTTGAACCTTTTTAAGCATAGTGAGGCGAGTGACAATGCAGATTTGTTTCATGTTAGCTGGATATTCAATGTCATGTGTCTTTATGGAGTGAGGAATTGAGACCGTGTTATTTGCTATATTGTTGAGGCGGGCAATCATTTCTTTCTTTTGAATGTTAGTGAGGGATATAATAATTTCGCTTGGTTTGAGGTCTCGCTCAAGAAGTGTTGCAAAATCACTGCGAAGCGGAGAGTTAACATTGAGGGGATCACTCAAATGAGTCGAGTGAAGTTGGAAAATTTTTCGAACATCCTTTGAGACGTTAAGTAGTGGCCAGTCTAGTAATCGGGCATCACATATGACGATATCACCGTCGGAAAAGAGCTCTTCAAGCCAATGAGCAAAGAATTCCCTCTCGTTCGGAAATACGTTTATCTTGTCTTTGCCTTGATTCAAGATAACGCGTGCAAGCTTTTTCTTTTCGCCATTGTAGGTATATTCTCTTGTCACGTAGGGATGAAAATCATTGGTGAGAAAGACGTCGGCAATAAGACGCTTTGTTATTGGTTCAAAATAGCTAATTTTATGCACATTTTCGTTGTTATTGGTATATGCGCGCGCCACAGACTCCTTAAAGTAGGGCTGGTAGAAGTCAACATTTTTGACCTTCCCTGTTTCAGTATTGGTAGACACATGATATTGAACCATGCCGCCAGTGTAATAGGCAGTGACATGACTGCCTTTAACGCGCTTTAGTCCACAAGGCTCATCAGGATGTGCTGGTGAAAGTGTGGACAGTTCCTTATCGATAAAGCTTTGGTAGTTGGAAGGGGTTTTTTTAGAGTCCCCTCGATAATAGTCGTAGATATTGTACATTTCAATATCGTCGTTTACTTTACCTTCGGCAGTAAAGCGCGCATAAACCTCATCGTAATTTTCATTGTAGTTGGTGGTATAGATCTTTGTTTTGATGTTATGACGACTAAAAATGCGAGCACGCTGAAGAAGAGACTTCGTGCGGCCACCATGTTGCGGAGGCAAAGTAGAGGTAATTATTGAAACTGTTTTTTTTGTACTCATGATGCAGATTCCCCTTGATTATCAGCACCAAATATCCGATTGATAACACGCTCGCTGGCGCCGCCGTCGTCAAGATAGTTATACTTTGCGTTAAAAACTCGGTATGCATCTGAGTAGGTCATAAGGCTCTTTTCTGAATCTAATATGGCGTTCAAAAGTTCTTCTTCTGTGCGCACAATAGGGCCAGGCAATTTCTTCAGGTCAATATAAAAGCCACGCGTCTCAGTTGCGTAGTGTTCGAGGTCGTACATGTAGAAGATAAGTGGGCGCTCGAGGTTTGCGTAATCAAAAAATACGCTTGAATAGTCAGTTATTAGCATGTCTGATACCAAGTACAGGTGGTTTACGTCATCATAGCGCGAGAGATCATAGATGAAGCCTTCATGCTCATCGAAGTTGAAGGAATTGGAAATATGGTAATGCGTTCTAAAGATAATGACATAGTCTTCTTCAAGCTTTTCGCGCAATACAGAGAAGTCGAGGTTAAGGTCATATGTAAAGCCTATACCGATAGTGTGCTGCTCATCTCTCCACGTTGGAGCATAGAGAATTACTTTTTTGTCGGCTGGGATTTCAAACTTATCTTTCAGTGTGGCGATATACTCATTGCTCGCATTAATGAGAAGGTCATTGCGTGGATACCCTTCTTCAATCATGATGTCGTGGCTGTGAAATTTATCGACCTGAAATGCGTGACGCAGTTTATCGGTGCAAAATTTCGAAGGCGATAACATGTAGTTATACATTTTCGTATCCCAGTCAAACTTGTCGTTGAGTTCTTTGATAGATTGCTGTCGTTTTGGGTCGCTTGAAACAACATCATGCACTAGGCGCTTTAGGGGGGTTCCATGCCACGTCTGTATGTGAATCTGCTCAGGTTTTTTTATTATAGATGGCGAAATTCTCACATTGCGGATGAAATACTGGGCAGACGCGTAAGCCTTGAAGTAATCTCGCGAGCACCACTTAACAAAGCTCGTACGGTTATTTGGCGATTCCTCAGCAATGCTAAAGGTTCCTTTTCGCACATTTCTGAAAGCCCAGATGAATTCGTAGTCTTTAAAGCGCGGATCTGAAAGCATGGTTTCATATAGCGCTTTGGGACTATCACTATAGCTCCGTCCCCAAAATGATTCAAACATGATAACTTTATCGCGCACAGCATACTTGTTGTAGTACCTGCGCTTATATTTTGCTCGCGCATATAGGTTTCCATTAAAAGTCGAGATAGTACGGTACCACCGAAGGTGCTTTGCAAGACGAGCATTTGTCCTTTTTAAAAAGCGTTTTAACCCGTGTGCAAAGCTATGCGCTTCGCGATAAGCACGGCTCGCAACATGAAGCCCCTGGGCATAGAGCAAGTTCCTTTTTGACAAGGAAGTAAAGTAATCAAGCTTTCTCAAGGTAACAGAGTTAACAGCAGGAATTGCCTTGATGTCATTTTGATTTTCTTGGATGAAATGACCGATGCCTTCCAGGTGTATTCGCTGAGACTCAATTAATTTTCGAGCCATGAAGCAATTGTTAATTAGGTTAAGGCATTGACGCACTACATTCCTCAATAGGGCTTGAGCCGTATTGGGAAGTGCGTCTCTAAGGTCTCTGTAGCGGGCAATAGCTTCATAAGTGCGGTCAATGCGCTGTTGCAAATCCTCGGCCCGATTTGTATCCTCAGCAGCGACAGGGTAATAGTATTTAGGGCGGGGGAGCAGGACGGAGCGCTGCGCCTGTGCGGCGACTCGGTGCAGCAAAACGCGGTCTATAGGACCAGCGACATCGAGAGAGGTCAGTCCATTAAAGAGTGTGCGCTTGAAAAGTTTATTCCAGAAATTGGCTCCGATAATGAAGCCGGTAACGACTGCCTCCACCCCTTTTAATCCTTCAAGAGTATGAACAAGTCCGTCAGAATTGTTTTCTAGCTTGCCATCGGGCTGAACCCAGTAAAATCTACAGGCAGCTAGGTCAGCAGCACGCTGCTCTATGTTGCCCAGAAGATATTCATACATAGTTGGCATAATGTAATGATTTGCACTTACAAAGCCGATATAGTCTCCCTGTGCCTGGTCGACTGCTTGATCAAAGGGTGACTTTTCAGAATTAGTGTCAGTGCTGAACACTTTCACGCGCTCATCGGACTGAGCAAGTTTAGCGCACAAAATACTTGACTCTGAAGAGCTTCCTTCATCAAGTAAGAGCACTTCAAGATGTGAGTGAGTTTGAGAGAGGATGCTGTCTACACAGGTATTGAGTTCTTTAGACCCTGCACAATCGGGGACTATGATGCTTATGAGTTTTTGTGGCGACACTTCGGTCATTTTTCTTCGTCTTCTCCATGATGGATTGCTGGTGAATAATTCCCCTCCATTATATAGCACGCATTTTGCTAAAGAGGTACCGAAGCCTCTCTATGCCGAACAGTCTTGTCTTCTAAGAGACTCCATCAATAAAAAGCATTTGGTTACATAAAGATGCGCTGACGTGTGGTCAGTACTATACTAGATACACGAAAATGTCTTGCGAGGCGGGGGCGTAGCACGCACCCCTCTTAATAAGGAAAGAGAGCGCGACTTGCTCACTATACTTAAAGAGCATCGCGGCTTCTGGCCTCAGATCTGGAAGCTTGCGCGACTAGATGTTCAGAAAAGATTCAAGGGCTCCTTGATGGGGTCTGCTTGGGCGCTTATAGGCCCAATTATCCAGCTCTTTCTTTTCTGGTTTGTGTTTACGATTGGTCTTCGTGCGGGAAATGAAGTGCATGGAGTATCGCGCTTTCTTTTTTTGATGGTTGGTCTCGTGCCTTGGTTTTTTATGCGCGACATGATTAATCAAGGTGCAAAATCAATTCGCGCACACAAGCAGTACGTTACCAAGATAAACTTTCCCGTGTCGACAATTCCGACCTTTTCTGCCGTGTCATACCTTATCGTTCATGCGTTGTTGTTTGCTGTGATGTATGTGTATCTTGTTGCGGCAGGGTATGCTCCCAGTATCTACAATCTACAAATATTTCTGTATTTGCCACTGGCTTTTATCTTTTTCTTGGCACTGACATGGACCACCGCAACCTGGGTTGTGTTTAGTAGGGACTTGCAAAATCTAATAAGCTCGCTCATGGTTGCGATATTTTGGCTCTCGGGTGTTATCTGGAATAGTTACGATCTAGAGATTGTGTGGCTCAGCAAGTTGATGTTGTTCAATCCGGTAACTTTTATTGTTAATGGCTATCGTAAAGCACTGCTTTACAATCAATGGTTTTGGGAGAATCCCATTGAGATTTATGCATTCCTTGCAATGACGGTAGTTGTTGTTTTTATTGGCGTTTTTAACTACCATCGTTTGCGCAAAGAAATGGCGGACGTGTTATGACGAACGAGAAGAACATGAGTCAGCAGACTGAAGATGTTGAAAAGGCATCGGCTTCAGAAGAGACAGTTTTCGAGAGCTATAAAGAGATGGTTCGAAGCAAAGATTTCAGTAAAGAGCCCATCGCAATTAGTTTTCGAGATGTTAACAAAGAGTACATTCTCTATACTTCTGACCAGCAGCGCTTTATTTCGTTGTTTCACAAAAGCAGGAAACTTAGGCGTCATCAAGCACTAAAGGACATTTCTTTTGATATCCACAAGGGTGAAGCCATTGGTGTCATTGGACGCAATGGTGCCGGCAAGTCTACGATGCTTAAAATTGTGACGGGGGTAACGTTTCCTACTAGTGGTGAGGTGACCGTCAATGGACACGTTGCAGCACTGCTTGAATTGACGGCGGGATTCTCTCAAGAAATGACGGGCAGAGAAAACATATACCTAAAAGGGTATATCATGGGTTATTCAAAGGATGACATCGAAAAGATGGAAGAAGACATAATCGCCTTTGCGGAACTGGGTGATTATATTGACCAGCCTTTGCGCACGTATTCGAGCGGCATGAAAATGCGCCTTGGCTTTGCTATCAATGTAAACTCGGAACCTGAAATTTTGGTGGTCGATGAGGCTCTCAGTGTTGGTGATGCGACCTTTAGAAAGAAGTGTACTGAAAAGATTCGTGAACTTGCACTTGCAGGTGTCACTGTGCTTTTTGTTAGCCACTCTATGGGAGCTATCAGAGACTTGTGCAGTCGTGTCATCCTCATCAAAAAGGGCAAGCTAATTTACGATGGAGACGTTGAAGAGGCTATCGAAAAATATAGTAACTAGCAACTGGGTATGCGACCTCTGGTGCAGGCTGCATAGACCTTATGAATCCTTGCGCACAGTAGAAGGCATAAGGCCATGATTGCTTCCGCGCTTGCGATTTTAAAGAATTTTTTGAGGTCTGTAAAAAGGGTTGTGCGCGACGCTATTTATTTGTACTACTACTATAAGGCTCCCCTTAATCCAAATCTTATATTGATTGAATCAAAGCACGGTGAAGATCTTGCTGACAATATGTTTTACATACTACAAGAGGCGCACAGAAGTTACCCAGGTTACGAGCTTGCTCTAAGCGTTACTCAGAATTCGCGCACAAAGCTAGAGGCATTGCTTGTGCGTTATGAGATTGGCGGAGTTGCTCTACTGCAGGCAAATATGCCTGCTTATTGCAAAGCCCTTGCGACGGCGAAGTATCTTTTTAACGATACGACCTTTAGGCAATTTTTTATAAAGCGCGAAGGTCAGATTTACACGAACACCTGGCATGGGACGCCATTAAAGAGGATGGGAAATGATGATGTTAATCGTCGCTATAAAATGGGCAATGTTTTACGTAATCTTGTAGCTAGCGATTATCTGGTATTTTCAAATGCCCAGATGCAGGAAAAAATGGTTAACGCATACGGACTAAAGCCCCTTTATAGGGGAGAAATTCTCAAAACAGGGAGTCCACGAAACTCTGTGCTGCTAGACCATGAAAATCGCCTAAAGAAGCGTAATGAGTTGATGAGTCTTGATCACAGCCTCAAAGATAAAAAGCTTTATGTGTATATGCCCACCTACCGCGATGATCTTGGTGAAGATGAATCCGAGGCTTACTACGGTCACCTGTGGAGGGTTTTTGATTATATTGACAATAAGCTTAATGACGATGAATTGCTCTTTGTAAGTCTGCATGTCTTGGCCCAAAAGAAGCTTGACTTATCGAAGTACAAAAACATTAGAATTTTTCCTGAAAGCATCGAAACTTATGAGTTTTTAACTGTATCTGACGCGCTGATTACTGATTATTCAAGCCTTATGTTTGACTATCTCAACACGGGTCAAAAAGTGATTCTCTTTGTGCATGACCTCGAAGATTACTGCAATCGCAGAGGACTGTACTATGATATCGAGACACTTCCGTTTCCGAAGGTGCGCACAGCAGAAGATCTTCTCCTAGAAGTCAGAAGTCCTAAAACCTATGATGATACAGAATTGATACAGCAGTTTTGCACTTATGATTGTCTTGGCGCACCCAAGGTTCTCCTTGATTATGTCATTGCGCGCAATCAGTCTAAGAACCTTGTATCTGCTCGACTCGAGAAGCCTGATAAGCCTGTCAGCCTTGTGTACGTTTCGTATCTCGGACTTAATGGGATGACTACGTCCCTTTTGTCTCTACTTTCCATCATTGATACAGCAAAAGCAGACTATTTCTTTTGTTTCAGAGATCAGGGCATGGCGCGCCATCCTCAACGCGTGCAAAAATTACCTCTGGGATCAAAGATTTTCCCTATGGCAGGAGAGTTACGCTTTACGCTAAGCGAGATTGTCGCTTTTATTGGATTCTATCACCTCAACATTAACGCCTCGTGGGTGCGCACCCGGATCAATCGTTTACTTACGAGGGAAGGACAGCGCTTCTTTGGCGAGGCAATTTTTGATCAAGTGATTCACTTTACGGGATATGAAAGCTGGGTCACAGGAATGTTGCAGCGATTGCCAGCGGAGTCGACGATTTTTGTTCACAATGATAAAGTCGCCGAATTTGAATTGCGAAGACTTGACCACAGGCAAACATTTCATGATGCTTTCAAAAATTTTAATCATGTGGCGATAGTGTCAGAAGCTATGCGTAAGCCAACAGTGCAGATTGGTGGACGTGAAGATAACATTGTACTGGTTGAAAACGCCCATAATGCTCAGCGTGTACTTGGCTTGAGCAAAGAAGATATAAATTTTGACCCCGATACTGAAAGTACCGTTAGTAAAGATGCTTTAGAAAAATTTTTGGCTTCTGACGCTTTGAAAATTATAAATATCGCGCGTTTTTCTCCAGAAAAGGGTCAACGCAGACTTATGGACGCCTTCGATACGTTTGTACAGCGCGGACAAGATGCGTATTTGATCTTGATTGGCGGCTACGGTGAGACCTATGCAGACCTCAAAAATTATGCTCGTAATCTTGGTTGCGCAGACAGAATCGTAATACTTAAATCACTCTCTAATCCTTACAGCATACTGACCCAGTGCAATGTATTTGTTCTCTCGTCACAGTATGAAGGCTTGGGATTGGTATTGCTTGAGGCAGCCACCTTGGGGATTCCGTCAATCTCGACTGATATTCCGGGTGCTGCAGATTTCATGAGGCAGCACGGCGGCTGGGTAGTGCCCAATTCGCGGGAAGGACTCTTGCAGGGACTTGAAGACTTTAGTCAGAACAAAATTTCACCTATGAACTTTGATGTTGCTCAACATAATGAAAGGGTTCGCACTCAGTTTGAATTACTTTTTCGTGGCCCTAGGGTATGAAAAAACCTGCCTAAGCAGGTTTCAAAATGGGCTGTTTGGTGGAGGCTAGGGGGGTCGAACCCCTGACCTCTGGCTTGCAAAGCCAGCGCTCTCCCAGCTGAGCTAAGCCCCCACAGATAACAGCGACGTACTAGTATACTCACCGCTGTGTGGTTCGTCAAATTGCCAATATTCTTCATCCAAAAACCCGCGCTTATTACGAATTCGCTCTGCTCTGAATAGCCTCATATTCTGCAGCGGTATAATTGACGTTCTTGTTGAAGTCTCTTGGGGAAGAAGAGGTCGCACTATGTCTCATCGTAACTTTGTTATCGCGCTCTCTGTAATTGGCGTGTTTCTGGCTGCGTCCATTGGCGTCATCATCTACATCTGGAACACCACGCACGAAGGTGATGTCAGCACACCCCAGCAGGTCGAGGCCCCTCTCACCACAGAACAGCTTGCAGAAAACGCCTTCGCAACAGGCTCAGCAGCAGTTCCCGCTAGCCAAATCAGGCCCATCGACTACGAGCCCATCCTCGACGCCACTTACTGGAACGACGAATTCCCCTATCAAACGCAGTCCTTCCTTGTTCAGCGCGACACCGGTCCCAAAAAAGACTACCTCGAACTCTACCCTTACTTAAACACCATCTTCGCAGGCTCCCGCTTTGCGGAGGGCTACTACTCGCCTCTGCCACACCCCTACGCCATCGTCAACGTCAAGGAGACCCCGCGCCTCACCCCCGACCACAACGCTGCGTGCTTTTCCTGCAAAACCCCTGACTACGTCATCATGGAGGCCCGCAACCCCGAAGCCACCTGGGCTACCAACTTCCACGAAGTCAGCAACCAAATGACCAACGCCATCACCTGCTACGACTGCCACCGCAACGAACCAGGTCGCGGACTAGGGGGAGACGGACTTGACGGAGGCTTCACTGGATCCGTTCGCAGTCACTTCAGCATTTGGTATGAGGAAACACGTGGCTCAACAGCATCCTGTGCCCAGTGTCACGTTGAATACTACTTTGATCAAACTACTCACCAGGTTAACCTGCCCCCAGGTCCCACCGACCCAAGCATCATCTTTGCCTACTACAATGCTCTTGGGCTAGTTGACCACACAAATCCCAATACGGGTACTGAACATATCAAGGTGCAACACCCTGAATACCAGCACTTTGCAGGAAGTGTCCACCAGCAAGAAGGAATGACCTGCGTGGATTGTCACATGGTGCGCTCCACTCCTGATGGCGCAGGTGGGTTTCTCACTAATCACACGATACAGTCGCCTTCCCAGTCTGAAGAAATCCTGCAAAGCTGCATTTCCTGTCATCCTGGCAGTACAAACGATGTAAGGCAGCTCATCACAGATACGCAGACTACGGCAAATGCGCGCCGCGACGACCTAGGTAATCGCCTTGCTGTGTTTATGGATGACTTTGCCGCAGCGCAGCAGGCAGGCACGCTGTCAGACACACAAATCACCGTTTTGCGCAGTATGGAACGCGAGGCAGTATTCTTCTTCGATTGGGTCTTTTCAGAAAACGGCAACGGCGTTCATAACCTAGAAGGGCACACTATCTGGCTCGACCGGGTTGAAGAAGTACTCAGTAATGCGCAGCCCATGCTAGAATAAAAAGAATATTTAGTGAATTATCGGGGGGATTATTCAATATGACTAAGAAAAAATTGATTCTTGTCCTTGGTGCTGCAGTCGCTAGCATCGCAATCGTTGCGGTAGGCATATTTGCGGCCGTTCACTTCATGGGTGGAGATGTGAACCAGCCAGCCACTGAAACAGTAGAGGCGGCCATTGACGGCGCGACCATCCCCAGCGGGGCAACGCGGGTCGACGACATCCGCCCTACAGGCGAAGACCCCATCTATAATCCTAACCACTGGGCACAGCAGTTTCCTTATCAGGTAGAAACCTTCAATAAGACACGCACCGTGACCTCAGTAGACTACCTAGAACTTTTCCCCTTTCTAAGAACCATCTATGAGGGCTCGCGTTTTGCCGTCGCCTATGATTCGCCGCGGCCACACGATAACGCCCTTGAAGACGTCAAGGCATCGCCGCGCGTAAACGACGCAACCCCTGCAGCGTGCTTTGCTTGCAAAACTCCTGACTTCGTCACTATGGAGGCCCGCGATCCACGGGGAACCTGGCCGCGTGGCTTCACCGAGGTCGCTGACCAAATGACCCAAACCATCACTTGCTATGACTGTCATCGCAATACTCCCGGTCGCGGTGTCGAAGGTGACGGCTTCTTCGACACGGGCTGGGTCGGCTCCATCCGCTCACACTTTGGCGTTTGGTACGAAGAAACACGCCCAGCTACCGCAGCCTGCGGCCAGTGCCACACTGAATACTACATTAGCCCCGACACCCGCCAGGTCGTGTTGCCAGCGGGTATCGTTGACCCAACCACCATCCTCGAGTTCTACAACTCCATCGACCTAGTCGACCACACCAATCCGCGCACCGGCACCCAGCAAGTCAAGGCACAGCACCCTGAATACCAGCACTTCAGCGGCAGTATCCACCAGGAACTGGGGCTGACCTGCGTCGACTGCCACGCCGTGCGCTCGACTCCTGACGGGGTCGGCGGCTTCATCACCAGCCACTTTATCCAAAGCCCTTCACAATCCGAAGAAATCCTGCAATCCTGCGGCTCATGTCACCGCGGCGGCAATCAGGCCGTGCGCGACCTCATCACAAGGACGCAGGCAAGCATGAATGAGCGCACCAACGACCTCGGACTGCGTATCGCCGACTTCATGGATAGCTTCGCCGCAGCACAGGCGGCAGGCAGCCTAAACAGCGAAACCATCACAGAAATCCGCAGCCTCGAGCGCGCAGCCGTTTGGTACTTCGACTGGGTATTTACCGAAAACGGCGATGGAGTCCACAACCTAGAGGGCGCCCACGAATGGCTCGACCGCGGTGAGCGAGCCCTAAGCGAAGCCTGGACGCTCCTAAAAGCCAGCCAGTAACCTTAGGGTCGGCAAGGGTGCTAACAAAAATGGGGAGTAACCCGCAGCCCCTGCCACCAAAAACCGTGCGCGTCCAACAGCAGGGCCGCACCAGTCAGCACAAATAAACACTTGAACAAAGCCCGCCGGTACATGTGGTGAGCTTTGTTACAATTTCTTTCGTATGAGCTTAATCACAGGACTGTCCAGTAGTGAAGTGCAATCTAGGCTTGACCGTGGCCTGGATAATTCCTATGTCGCAAATCCCAGTAAATCTAACTGGGACATTATTCGCGGCAATACGTTTACTCTTTTCAATATCACCAACTTTATAATCGCTGCAGCTATCCTGGCAGTGGGCTCGTTTATTAATGCCATTTTCATTACCCTGATAATGCTCAATATTGCTATTGGCATTATTGTAGAGATTCGTGCTCGTAGCATTATCGACAGACTTACGCTGCTCAATACTGACCCGGTTATTGTCTTGCGCGATGGTGCTGAACAAAAAATCTTGCCCTCAGAAATCGTGCTGGATGATGTGCTTTT
>Ga0209755_10004116_pt1 | contig 17477 bp, 12 predicted proteins | sample TergutCo191P1_FD_187301 | JGI IMG/M metagenome (GOLD analysis project Ga0209755, IMG submission 187301) | Cornitermes sp. P1 segment gut microbial communities from Petit-Saut dam, French Guiana - Co191P1 (SPAdes) (version 2) | ecosystem: Host-associated > Arthropoda: Insects > Digestive system...
CGTAGGTCTGCGGCCGCTCGCCTGCTGAGATCGTGGGTTCGAATCCCACCGGGGGCATAGATGTTTGTCTGTTGTGAATGTTATGTGTTGTCAGGTAAAGGTCTCTGCGACGAGTTGATCACTCGTCCAGAGGAGTCCTACCGAATGTGATGCGTCGTTGTGTGTGATCAAGAAACCTCAAAAATGAGGAGGCCATGGCCCGTGTTGGGCCACAGCGCCACAGAAAACAAACAAAACAAAACATTACCTCCAATCACAATGTTTGCGCATATAATGTTTATTCTCAAATGTACTTTAACTTAGACCTATTGAAAGCTACGAAATTGGAATTCAAAAAGAAATCAGTTTCCGAGATTTGTAACTCTGTGTAATATAGGAACATATGTAACAAAATAATGATTATTAATGTGGTTAAAATCTTCCGGTGTGGCGCGTATAAAATAAATACGTTGCTGAACTGTTAATAATTATTTATGCCTGTAGGAACATTCTCAACTATTTAAATGCTGTAACAGTTTTGTTGTTTTATTTTTTGCTCGTTTCTGAACACAGCAGTAGTGTCACTTAATCCCAAAGCCTATCCCTAGGTTGATATTACTGCAGTCTCATAATTCGCTACATGTGATATATACAATCAACACAACATACCTAGCGTAAAATATGACATATTTTTAGTTGCCATTTTGACCCCATGTTTTGATACATCATGATATTATCAGGCCCTTTCTTTATCTAATTCAGAAGTAGCTGCTTACTTTATATTTCTTCTTATTTGTAATTTTGTTTTTCTATTAAAATATTTTAAGGGTTGTAGTTTAAGTATTATTATTATTATTATTATTATTAAACTTTATATACATTTTAAGTAATTTGTTTATATTGTGGTAATATTTAAGATCTGTTCTAAAATTGTTACATTTCTTCATTCTATTCTTGTGTTGTTATTGTAATACAAACAGTACTTCTACAGTATTTGATGAAACAAATCGCATAATCAGCAATAAACAAACAGCAATCATTAATATTGTATGGCCAGTCCGTTGCATGGAATATTGATTGCGTTGAAAGTAGAGCGTGCTCTTCTCTTTTTTTCCCCCATGATTATCTATTTTTCAGTGTATTTGTGTTTTGGTCCTTTAATTAGTTTTATTCCAGTCGTATATCAACTGCAAGTTGATATTGGCGTCACAAAATAATAAGGTAACCAACTGCTCTTCTGTTTCTTGTGGTTGTTTACGTATATGGCTCTTTTCTGACCGTACTATAAATACCGCCAGCAAGAGTGGCTATTTTAGTTAACGGCTAATCTACGTGACGTAAACACGGGTGGTTCATGCATGTCTAGTACCTCGCCCCGTACCAGTTCCTATGTTTTTTTTTTTTAAATCCAAGTTTTAAATCTAGTAGCAAAAAAAAAAAGTAGAATTTTACGATGTTTATTCACAGACTATAGTGTATAATGTAATTTGTTTAAATGCGACATGGCTTAATGACCCGCACTGCGATCAAAATTTATTTCCCGACTACGCAACTGTTTTCTGTTCCGACATGTTTTTCACACTAGGCGCCTGGTGGTGGAATTTTAATAGTAGCATCTTTCAGAGTTCGTGCGTATAAAAACGGGTATGGATTATAATTTGCGAGGAATGCATATGGGTTGAAATTCCCGTCTTCGATAACCTTGGTTAATTTATTGGAAATCATCATTTTCCTCCGATTCTAAACCTGAAATTATTTTAAATTAATTTACGGATTTTTTTAAAGAGCACCAGACATTCAGAGTTAACTGCGTTATTTTGAATCGAGATTTTAATACTCCTGGTTTTGATCCGGAATGCTCTTCGTCAGTGGCTGCCATTTTTATTATGGACTTCAGGGGGGGGATTTACAGTTCCACATGTCTTGTTGATCGTAGCCAGCATGTGAATGTTTCCCACATCAGTAATTTGCTTGGCCTAGTAAAATTGTCTTTGTCCACGCTATGGAGACGTATAGGTGGAGTAGAGGTGTACCTCCACTCATTCTTAAACTCGACTCTAGAGGGAGGTGAGTGGTCAACGTAATTCACCGGCCGTTTTACCTCGGGGAAAGGAAGCCGGTACCCGTTGAATAGGAGGACGGGCGAGTCGTAGAGCCAGTTTGGACCCTTCGTAAAGAATAATCGATTGCCCTTTTCGGAATTCGAACCCCGGATCGTCCAGCCCGTATCCTAGACGCTACACCGACTAAGTTATCCTGGCTCCCTTGCCCATTTTAGTGACTTCACATAATATGCCTACTGACTCCGTAATTATAATGCCGAATGCATATCACCGTCCTTGCCATCTGAAGTTTGTGATCAAAATTGCGGATATTTGGACCATAAATTCACATCGGGAAACTGGTGTGTACCTTGTTACTCTTTATTTTAACGATGGTATTGTGTGTGCACAAACACCGCAACGGATGCCGATATTCGTGATGCTGTGGGACAGGACACGTGGTCTTATTAGAAAGCCGAAATTTTCTTGCTCTCCGAAACAGATTTGCAAGAAGAATTAACATTCATAGACGCTTTACAAAGTATAAAATTCATTATCTCTATAGTAACTAGTCGTTTTATCTTACAAGCTACTGCAGGTCTGCATAACTTCCGCAGAAGTGTTGGAGCCACCCTAAAATTCTGGGCACAAGAAAAGTGACATGAAGCAAGTTCCGAATGAGGATCCACAAATACGATGGGATGCTGGTAAGTCCTTAGCCCGACCTACTTCCCGATGTCGTAGGACGGAATCGATAGGGTCATTGGAAAGATGGGTCTGTTCGTGTGCCGAATTGCAAGTCTTTTCTTGTTAACAGAGGCTGAAAGGAAGCATGTCAGGCGACGCGCGCGATTTCAACAACATGGAGACGCTGTCATCAAGTTTTTTTTTCTACAAGGCACGGCGCCGAAGTAATTTCACGCTATTCTGACAGGAACATTAGGGGAACATGCACCATCGTATGCCACCGTCAAAAACTGGGTGGCCCAGTTGAAACGTGGTGATTTTTCCACTTGTGATGCACCTCGTCCTGGACGATCCAAAACAGTAACCACCCCGGAGATTATTGATCAAATTCACGAGCTAATCCTGGAAGACTGTCGGATTTCGGCTAAATCAATAGCTGAGCAACTGGGCATCTCACGTGCGGGGGGTTGGGTCCATCATTCTTGAAGATTTGGACATGTGGAAGCTCTCCGCGAAGTGGGTCCCGAAATGCTTGAACTTGGATCAAAAACGTCAACGGTGCCAGTCGTCTGAGCAACTTTTGGAATTTTTTCGGTGCGATCCAAATGATTTCCTCTCGCGATTGGTGACCATGGACGAAACCTGGTTATATCACTATGACCCGGAGACAAAGCAACAATCAATGAAGTGACAGCATAGCGGCTCACCCCGCCCCAAAATATTCCGAGTGCAAAAATCCGCAGAAAAATTTCTCGCCTCGATTTTTTGGGATGAAGACGGCATCCTCCTCACTGATTATCTCCCAAAGGGCCAAACTGTCAGCGCGGAGTATTACTTATCTTTGCTGGTGCAATTGAAGGACATTTTGAAGGAAAAACGCAGCTGGAAGGTCACCAAGATGGTCTTGTTCTTGCACGAAAATGCCCCGGCTCACCGGACACTTACAACCCAGAAGAAACTGTCCTACCTGGACTTCCAATGTCTTGATCACCCACCCAATTCTCTGGATCTGGCCCCGTCGGACTACCACCCGTTCCCTGGACTGAAAAACAATTGAAAGATCGCCATTTTTCGTCTGACGCGGAGGTCATTGTTGCCGCGGAGACCTGGTTGGACGGGCAGCCTTCTGAATTTTTTTTTTTTTTGAGTGGCTTTCAAAAGTTAGAGCAACGGGCTAAGAAGTGTATTGAGCTTCGTGGGAAGTATGTTGAATAAATCCCGAGTTTGGTCGCTGTAGCTTGATTCCTTCCTGGTTGAGTTAAGGACTTATCAGCACCCCCTCGTAATTGGCGCCACCGAACGCAGTTTAGTTGCTATGACGACCTTGCGCCAGTGATTTGTGCCCTCTCAACTACTTTAAAGTGTGACATATGTACTTATGCGGCTGAAGTCTGTTAATGATAATTCAAAGTCACAACCGATTATGTGGCGGACGTAGTTCCATGTGTCTTCATGAAGGAAAAATAGTTTTATATCTGTTCGGCTTGATGTGAACGGTACTTTGTGAAAATCATGAGGTCGCAGATTCACTTGCAGAGCGCTTCCCAATCTTGCATTACCCCTGATTCTGTTGTCTTCCTCTCTTGTTCTGTGCCCTCGGCCCCGTTTCTTCAGCTCCTATTTTTGACTCGGGCGTGTATCAACCCGTTAAGCGTTTACGGCGTTGTGAATCTGTAACACTGATAATTTTTTTTACCTATTTCTAAATACGTTTTCAAACCCAGCGTATCTTAGCAGCAAGTTTCCGGTCTTGTGAAAGGTGGCTGAAATTTTGCCTAGTTTTAAAAATTGTAACACTGTTTCAGTTAGCAATTGTGTTCTGGTCTATCCGTTTTTAATATTTTTTCCCATTTACCTGTAATATGTATTCATAATAATGTTATAACTATTTAAAGTTTAAATTAAATCTTTGGCAATGTGATTTTACTAAATCCATATCGGCCACTACTGGTTTGGTCACCTGTCTTGACTGTACAATCCCATTAGTCACTTTTCGACATCAAGTCGATAAATTATTTCCATCTTATTTTAATCGGCCCTTTTTTTTTTTAATGCCTTGCTTCTTCACACACTGGGAGCTTTTGGCCTTCCTGAGGATTCCGTAAACGGGTTTAACAGTTGAAGATTCGAGCCTTCTGCAATGTGACCCTCTTTCGTTGAGTGAGTAGTTCCCGACGTTTCGAAGGTTGCTAGTTCTTTCATATTCAGATTAAAACAATTCAAGACGGACTTCTGAAGATGCAAAAACTAATATCTTTATAAAACGTCGGTAAGTATTCGCCCACATCACAGCGTGATTTACCAGATGACCTGAAGCTTCAGCAACACCGCTGTGAGAGCCTGAAATGTCGCAAACGGTTTTTTGGTTACGTAATCAACAGGCAATATTATTGTTATTTTTATTACTATTATTCAGATTTCTGGAATTCTTTCCGTGACATTTGGAGCACTGTCCGATGTTCCAAAAGGAACTGCTCCAATGCCCCTACTTTTCCCCGTACCATTAAATGATTTGTGCCACGCAGTTAATTACTCTCTATGCCCTCTCTTCGCTGACTTCACCTAAATCTTTCGTTCCATTGTATCTCCTAATGATTATACTCTGTCACAGTCTAATACTGATTCTGTAGGGCGTTGCTGTGCTGATAATTTCATTGAGCGAACGTTGTTAGCAAAACCAGAGTTACTATTTTCTCAAGGAAAACTAACACTTTGATCTGTAGTTATAAACTGTGTGACTCCTGTATAACCCGTGCTGGCTCTCTTAATGACCTGCGAGCATTTATTAATTCAGAACTTCAGTTTCGTCATCGTTTTAGTTACATATTTCTCAGTGCAATAAGTTGCTAGGTCTTGTGTGCGCTGTAACCTTCCCTTTTCCTTACTTTAGGTGTTTATTGATGTTATATGTTTTATGGTATATTTTACCTTTGTTATAACTAAATTAGAGTTGACCTGTTTTACCTGGAGTCATATTATGACTTCTGATGCTAACAATTTGGAATGCATAGAGCAGAAGTTTGTTGCTCTGAGTTATATCCTTATTTCATCATAACCATTACAGATATGATAATGCGTTACAGTACCTAAAACTGAATGTGTTGTGTGTGGGAAGGCAGGATCTTGATGCCCTTCTTTTTTTTAAATTTTTACTTTGATTTCAAATGTTGTGTTCCCTTTTTAGACACTACAGGTCTTGTGTTAAGTGTGATGAATGGTTTGTGTTATAAGCAAACGAAAATTTTATGTACTGTCTGATAATATAAGAAGCTTAATGGACCCAACAGAGTAGGTATGATATTTATATCTTTTATCTGATGATGGAAGCAAAGCAACTTCCAAAATGTTGTATTTTAACGATATGAATTGTCAGAGAGAGTCCAGTGCAACTCATAACACACTTTTATCATAAACCTTTAGTCTTATCTTGCTCAATTTTGTAATAAATGATGTGTCTTATACATTATAGGGTCTTTGCGATTCATAAAGTTGTTTGGTAACATTACCAAAGAAGCTGGGGAATCAGTGAAGTTGAAGTGTGAAGTCACTGGTGATCCACCTCCAATCAAAATTCGGTGGTTCAAGAATGAAGCTCCTGTTATCGAAGAGAAGGGCCGCCTTTTCATCAGACGAAACAGTCCACAGGTAACCAAACCACACAGCAAAGTAATGCATTATTGTGTGATTATGGGCTCATGTTACACATGTTTCCTGTTTTTCTGAGTTTGATTTTCAGATATTCTAACATCTTAGTTATTTTTGATACCTTGTGCATTATTTCCATTTTTTTGTGTTTGGATTTATAATGCTGGAAAGATCCAGTCACTAGAATCTCTACTGAACTACAATATCAAGCTCCCAGATTTCATATATGAGAAATATGTTCATAGAAGTCGGGGAATGTTTGGTTGTCATGTTGTTTTGCATATTTTGGTGGCAATTGGAGAACAGTACATGAAGAGTAGTACAGAAAGATTTTTGTTATTTTGGCAGTTGTGCAGGGAATATCTTAAATCTCTTTTGATGGAGGGTCATATGATTAGAAGAAGAAAGGAAAACTTGTACACTCACCTCATATTCTGGAAGTTTTCTAACCACAACTTTGCAATCTTGGATTCTTTTGAACTCTGAATATGTTTACTCCTTAACACATTCACTGTGGAATGTTTAAGTGTAGGATAATTCCCATTGCCCAAGAACCCATTCCTAAAGAGACTAATGCTCGGCTCATTGAGTGGAAAACAAATTGTCTTACAGTGTGTGTGTCAAAATTGGATACATGGTTTGATTCCTTGCAGCTTTTGCTATGGTTTGTGAAAATGTTGTGTGACTGAATAAAGAAATGTCAACACATTTTGAGGGGAAACTGTTCCCTGTGCCATCATTCACCAGTCAGTGATGACTCAACCTAACATCCTAGAAGGCTCTATGTTAATACATTTCTGTGTTCACAAGGGCCTGCCATTGGTCCCTGTCCTGCGCCATATTGTACACATCCACACTATCCCATATTTCTTTCAGATTCATTTTAATATTAGACTGCTATTGTCTATGTTTAGATCTTCCGGTTTTCTACCAAACCTTTGTATCTATTTTCCTTCTCCCCATACAAGCCATATGTCCCACCAGTTTCTCCTTCCTTCATCAAATCTTACATTTGTAAATTCTGCTACGTATTGAATTTTGCTTTTACTTAATTGTCAGATATTTCCAGTGTGTTTTTTAACTGTGCATCATAATCTATTAGAATCACAACAAATCTGTCATTTTTAAATTTCGTTTGTATGTTGGAAAGAAATATGCAGGCTCATGATTGGACTTTTTTGTCTTGATCTGACTGTAAATGAGTAGGCCCAGTGCCTGTTCCTTTTTGCTTGTATATGTGTTGACATTCACTACTTTTGTTTTGTTGTTGTCACTATTCCTCCATCTTTCATATCTCTCTCATAAAGATGAAAACATTGCAGAAGGTTATCGCACAAAGACAACAGGTCACCAGGCCAATCTCCTCAAGATATCTTTCCTAAGCTTTTTAAATCACTGACATCAAAAGCAGTACACTATATATTTCCTTGTAGAGTCATCAAGGTCAGACTGTCCTGGGTTCACGCCTTAAAATTAGACAACTTGATACCCATGATACAGGATACTACAAGTGTGAAGCAAATAACGGAGTGCAAAAGATTGATTTTACGGGCATTCTTTTAGTTAAGATGAATCGATGGGGTAAGTATGCATACTCTTATTGTAACACCACATTTTGTTGGAAATTTCAGAAAAGAAAATTTTCATATAGTAGTGGTACATGCTGTATAACTATAAACAAATATTACAGAATTTAAATTGACAGCAACTCTTGTTACATAAAATTTTTTGTCACAAAAACAGTTTATATATGTCAGAAATGTTCGATGTTGGAAGTATGATTTCAAAACTCTGTGACATTTTACATTCATTTTTCTAAAGGATTATTTTTGTTTCATGTTTACTTTTATGCCTACAGTTCAGTGACATGATAAATATACCTCCCTACCTGAGAACTAATGTTTCTACCTGGCTTCTACTGTTAAGTGGACAAGTGTGCATTACTGAATATAATTTTTTCCCCTATCACAGCATTTCCAAGGTTTACCAGGGTGTATTTTTAATCAATATATGTAAGATTCTGAGATTTATAATATATGAAATTGTGGCTCATACATAATATCTGTTCATTATTTTCATACCGTCACTTATGAAATAAAACTGCACAAGCTTCCAGTAAATCATTCATGTAAGTATAGCTTATAACTGTAGAGGTTTCATATTCTGAACGTATTGTAACACGGTAATTTTGTAACTACAGACAGTAAACCTTATCTTGTAAAGGTAGCCTTGACTGAGAGTCCTGCAAGTGATTATCTGTTCTTTCACAGGCCGGATTAATGCTCCTGCTGATATTCCTAATTTCTCACCAGTTTTCCCAAATTTTCCAGGATTGTTGGACGGGTAAGTACTATAGTACCATTTTTTCAGTGAACTGTGTCTCATAAAATAGTTATGGATATCACAAATTCAGCACATGTTCAACAAGGTAAAGTACGAGTGTTGTAGTATTTATGTTCATATTTTTTTTCCACATATATTTTTATTGTATTTTGCATAATTGTGAGTTGTGTTTCACAGTTAACAGAGATGTGAAATACTTACAAAATTAGGTCATAAATCGGTAAAGAAAGATGCCACTTGTAGACCTAGAACATATGAGAAGATAATATTAAAAGTTGTCTTAATGTAGTCATGTTTTTTTTTTTTTGTTTTGTTTTGTTTTGTAATCACTGACTACGGACATTTTTGTGGCCTTAAAATCTTAGACAAATTGGTCACTATGTGACTCATCCATTGTGTATGTTAGTCATTTATAGACGGTACCATACTATGCAGTTTTGAACAGTAGGAGCACACTCTTTCAAAATCTCCCTGCTTCCATCATTCTAATGACTCATGGATGTTGCAGAACCATTATATTATGTATGACAAGTATTTAAATTTGGGTTTGGTGCTACATTTGAATCAGAGGTGAGTGGAATAAAGAGGTAGTGTGGGAGAGTCCATCTGGTTCAGGAGAGTGAATGAGAAAGCAAGTAAATGAGTGAGTGAGTTAGTCAGTCAATTCAATCAGTCACTTTAGTATTGCATAATTTTTCTGCAAGACAGGTAGATGAGGAGAGGTAGTGATAGTGAATGGTGCTGAAAACATGGAAGTGACTTGCAGTAGTGGAACCAAGACTGTAGCTCTGGCATGCTCTGATAATATGCACGTGTGTACTTATTTAGCATCTTGACTCAGACCTCCATACAGTGTTGAGTCTCAGTCAGGTCTTCAGCTATACTGAATGAGACTTTACGTAGTTTTCCTGAGTCCCTCCAAACAAAAATACTGGGACATTACCTCACTTAGGTCACAGTCAATTCCTTCCAAATCCTTTTCAGCTGCATGTCATCAGTTATTGAACACAATGTGGTTAAGCATTACTGAAAGCATAATGTAATAAACCATAAATAATATCTGTACAGTCCACATTTGCTACCTTCGTCCTGTGGCATACCTAGGTTTTTAGCAACCAGAGCAAGTAATCACAATGGCTGCCCCTAACAATAATCATGAATTTAAAAAATTGCATTCATTTGCTGAATTTAGTTTATTTGGTTCAATAGTTTAAGCTCTGTTGAGTACAGAGGGTAAATTTTGTTTCCATTTAAAATATTCATTTTTGGCACATTTTGCCATGCCGCCCTCCCCTCCCTGTACTCTGATGCCTGGGGCAGCCACACTGTTGCCTTCCTTCACCACCCATTCCACTATTTGTTTGTCAGTGTCATGCAGTGAAGTCTTTCCTCCCTCTGAACACCTTAATTACTTCAACTGTTACATGAGGCATTACAACATGATCAGAGAGAGTAGGTATTTGGGGACTCAGAGCCATAGTTCATAATTAATTACATTCGCAGTGCTACATATTAATGGATTCATTAATCCTTGTCACTTGCAAAACTTTGGCTTATTCCAAAAAAGACATACATATACTTGGGACTTGAAGGTGTAGGGATGGGAGGCATGGACTTGACTGATCTGGCTCAGGATAGGGACAGGTGGTGGGCACTTGTAAATGCAGTAATGAACCTTCGGGTTCCATAAAATGTGGGGAATTGGTTGACCAGCTAAGAACCGGTTTGCTTTTCAAGAAGGACTCTGCTCCTTGAAGGAAGGAAGGAAGGGAGTGAGTGAGTAAGTAAGTTAGTAAGTAATTAAGCCTCTTGGGTCCAGGGTGAGGATGTTATGAACTCAGTAATGGATCTTTCTGATGCATAAAAGCAGGAAACTGACCGGCTAAGGGACAGTCAAATAATCAAGGACTGTGGTCCATAGAGGTGGTATGCATCGTGCTGTATTTCGGGATGTAGTTGATCAATACACGTTAAAATTAATATCACCAAACAACTTTCATTTCTGAAGGTGACTGGCATTTGGTATGATGCAATGTAATGTGGCATACACGGACAAACGTTTCATTAGAACCTGCTACCTGCTGCTTCCGTCAAGATAGAAGCAACAGGTTTCTCCAACATTGTGGTACTTAGCTATCAGACTACAGGACATCACACTGAAGAACTCAGTAATTTTTAATGTTACTTATGCCTTTACAATACCAGATTTAATCGAAATGGTTCCAGAATCGAAACACGTGGACGGACAAACACGACCTGACCATTATGTGTTCATTTTCTGTGTACTGTGCTGAGAGTGCACAATAAGAATATGCAGTTGTGTTGGCGACAATATTTATTGATTATTTATGGTTATACAGACACAGCGGGATGTCTTCATTAGGTCCTAATGCGAACTGTTTCACAGCAGAATGAATCACGACATTCGACACACAAAGAGGTCACCATGAAGCGTGTGGCAGCATATTATTCTGAGACGTTTGCGGCCTACCGACATACAGATCATATAATGTTCCAACATGCGACCGATGATTACGTAACCACCGCGACGACGACCACGTGTCGGTTCGCAGTAACTGTTAGAATGTGTTTCACAGATTGGGAACCAGGTGGCTGTCTGAATCGCGTTCTGTGTTGAGCCCGGCATGGAGTGAATGTTTTTCGTTGACTGGAGATGGCGCATGCCATTTTGCCTACTTCGACGCCTTAGTGTTACTCATTTCTTCCGTCCGTTGTATTGATAATGTGTTTTGGTTTAATTATTTTGTGGAGGGGTGTGGTGAAAAGATAAATTATGCCAGTATATAGTGATTCGTATATAACAGTAATATTATGAAGTTTTTTTATCGTATTTATTTTCATTTATTTCTTATTATATTAGTGACCGGCGATCAAGAGGAGTCGAGAACGAATGGAACTGAGTACGCACACGATAGATTTTTTTTGGTGTTTTCGGTGACAGCTGTTTGTTTTCCAAGACCATAGACCCATAACTCTATCACAAGATAGCAGATTTGAATCCCATAGTGAGGTTAAAAGACCATCACCGTAGCGTCCTCAGTAAATATTGCACCTTGTGGGTAAATAGAGAATTCAAATTGGAATGAATTCTGATTCTTCCTTTCACGTTTCTAACCTCTTCGCGTGTTTAATGATACGTATTGCTGTTGTTTGAAAATTGAAGGTAGAAGAAATACATTCGTTGACTTATTTATAGGTTATGAAAATGAAAAGTAATGACAATCGAAATTCACTAAGCCCAATTAATTTTGTATGATTTTTCTCAAAACTATCAGTGCTTGACAGTCTGCATTTTCTAAGCATTCAGTATCCAAGAATATAAAACAGTTCTCAAAATGAATTAAAAATGGCTTGCTGGTTCCATAAAACCACTTCTATATTTTCTTACTTGTGCACACAACGTAACAGTTTAAAAGTATGTGTAGTATGACAACCTGCAAAGAATTCATATTTTCATAGTCATTTTTTGTTACCTTGAATAAATGCAGTACAAGCAAAGATTATTCATTACTGTATTGTTATGAGTTACTTTGTAGGTATTTGTGCTGTAGAAGCATGACTAGCAGCCTGTAAGGAAGCCTAAACAAAACTTTATTGACAAAGAGTTTTCCACTCCGATACCTTGTTAGACGTAGTGGCTAAAAAATACCAAAATCCATTGACAGGTTAATGTGATTACTAATTCTTCAGTTATTTCGAGTTTATGTAATTTTAAAGATTTGGTCTCATTTCTCTGGAACTTTACATTTACAAGAGATGTGGAACTCAACATAACTATTGCAGTTCTGCATTTTGCAGTATATGTGTAGTGTATTAATGATGTAGTTTGTTGTTAATACAGGAAGAGACTTACTTTTCAGGTGTTCGTAGTTAGTTGTGATTGATTTGGGTAGGGGCACAGAACACTTCCTTATGTTCCAGTCCAGTCCTTAAGTTTTTGCAGTATGTTCTGTGCTTGGGTTTTGCACCATATTTAAATAGAATAATGACTGCTAGTAACATGATCAGATAACTGATAATGAATTGGATGATAGTGATTTATATGGAAATGATTTACTGTAAATAAATGTCTTATAATTCACATAAACATTTTCTTTTTTAATGTATTTTTAATTCTGTCTGTAGGTAGAGATATATTTGGTAGGAATACTAGGGAAAACTTGAGTCATAGATAAAATGGCTAATTAGAGAAGTATGACTTATTAAGCAATTACCATTAAATAAATAGGTTCTCTGAATTTCCTCATTCAAAATAATCACTTTTTAAAGAAAGGAACTCAGTACAATATTGTTGTTGTTATTATCATCATCATCATTCTTTTCTGTAACTCCAATCAAAGATTCATATCACAAGGTTGTTTAAATGGTTACATAGCAAAGCATTCCATATATAAATTAGGTATAACAAAGTTATTTTTAAATATCAAGTAATAAAAAATCAGCATTAGTCATCATTATTTATCTACATACATCAAACATCCATACAACAGCCAATAATAACTTTTTCTAATCCTCGTCATAGTAATTATCAATTACAGAGACAAATCAATAAAACTACCTGAACTTAAAAGACAAATGCAAAACATGTATGGTTATCTATTATAGTTCAAGAATTCCTCCAATGTATAAAATGAACTGGAGTTAAGAAACCTTTTTAGGGCAATATGAAAATGTTCCAAAATCATTCCTTAAACACTTTATCTTTACTGGGAGGTGATTGAAAGTCTTTATTCTAGAGTAGACCACTTCTGAAATTTAGTCAAATTAGAGATGGGTGGATGAAGATTTGTATTGTATCTAGTGTTACAGTTATGAATCTCTATATTCATTGTGTATAGATGTTTGTTATTTGCTGTGTGTATGACACAGTATATATGTATCAACCAACTGAAACTTCTTAAGCTGGAAATTCTGTGTGACATGCATGAAAGAACAGTTCACAGCAATTTGAAATTTCTAGGCATTAACCCAGGAAACATGTCCAACATTTTCATTTGTTTAAATCTGACTTTTTATTGCACTTGAAGAACATTGAGAACCTTATCAAGGCCTGATATTTTAAATATCCTTCTTTTAATGTAAATTGCTTTGCAGGCTGTAGCAAACTATGAGTGCGGTCTAGTGCTTCCTCTTTCAATTTCCAGTTTCCTCTCATTTCCTTAAGGTCATGCATACTGAAACATCTTAAGTGGCATTAGTAGGAAACACCATTATATGTTTCAGATCTTTTTTCACCCATCACATTGCAGATAGTGAAACTACACCTTAATAGGTCACTCAGAAAAATTAAATACATATTCTAAATTTAGTTGTATTATTGTGAAACCTGTAATTGCTCTTTGTCCCTTTTCTGTTACTGTAGTATAAAATAACACAAATCACAACAATTTGTAAGTGTAAAAAGATATATGTTACTTCATTTACTATTTTTCCATTGCATTTTCTTCAGTGATCAGGTGCAAGTTTAAATCAAATAGTTCTTCTTACATTGCCATTCCCTTTAGAATAACATGCATGCAGGCACAGCACACAAATTTTTATTTGTTATGGCACATCCCAGTCATCTTCAGACTGTTATACAGTACCCTACATCAGTCCTTTAAGCAGATGTTGATTTTTTCAGAGGAAAATGCAGTGGAGCAGTCTTTGTCTTCCAGGGTTGGTAATGCTGACATGAATTTGGGCAGTTCATCTCCACAAGAAAATAGTGGTTTGGGTACCATCTTGTCACCTGCACCAGGTCCTCACACTTTCCAGCCTGGAATAGGAGGCTACAGCAGCCCAACTGATGCTGTTGCTGTGCCAGGCACAGATAATGGTGATGTGTCAGGAAAGGAAGGACTCTGTCAGGTTGGTAGATTACATAACAAGAGCACTCAATGCAGTTTTTATCAGGGTGATTTTTTTGAAGAGCACATTAAATATGTGTCATATAAATTGTGTAAAAGTAACATTACATGTGGGACCACACTTGACTTCTTTAAAACCTGCTCTCCTGTGTGGTAGATGATGTGCTAACAAATGCACTGCACTTGTTGCATGCTGACTTGTTCAGTCAACTTCAGCATTGATGGTATTTGTGTTCACCACTTTTGAGATACAGTATTAAACAGTGCATTTCAGCAGAGGCAGCATTGTAAACATTTGTCACTGGACCCACTACATTTGTCACAGAAGTGTTATAAAATCAGTGTGTGTGGAGGAAACTACTGCCACTACTGCCACATAAATATCAACACAGTGCAAAACACAGCCCATTGCTGCAGTTTACAGAGTGGTATTGAGTAATTTACAAACTGGTCAACCAGTTACTTCATGGTGGAAAGTAGAAATTTTGTAATGCACAGTTTCATATAGTTTAAAATTCACAGTTTTCCAACCATACAACTCTGTGGAGCAGAGTTGCACAGAAGGTGATATTTGCTCAGCCATTTGAGAATTACCTGCCATGTATAGCACCCAGAGGCTCATTACTGTTTTCATATGGACCATCTCATGAATCAGATGAATTCAATTCACTCTTACACCCTATTTCCTTTCTTTTCTACACGTAACCATTTCAAGAGGTTTGATTCCTTCTTGTTTTCTTACCAAAATATTGTATGCATTTCTGACATGCATCAAGTGTGCTACAGGCCTCATCTTCTTGTCTTCCCAAGATCTGATCACCTGAAGATTGTCTGGTGAAGAGGACCAATTAGGAAGTTCCTCATTGTGTAGTTTTCTCCATCCTTCTGTCCAATTTAATCAGAGTTTAATTGGCCTAGCTAGTTTCATGCATAAACTGTATTCTGTGAGATTGTTGCACAAGTGAATGGTCAGCCTTTTAGAAACAGCTGATATACCATCTCATTGTATTGATGATTGCAGAATGTATTGTCTGAAGTTGCTGGATTATGTCAAAATCCACATTGATCATGTGTGATAACTTTTTCTGCATGTGAGATTAACTTTCAGAGAAGACGCAGACAGGCAGGAAGATGCTATCAGAACATCAGAAATAATACACAAAGGGAAATATTGGGTGTGAATTATGTAATATGCAGCATAGTTGGGTTAATATTTTGATTAGAATATATTAGTTGATTGTTGAACTGGGTCTCACTGTACCACAGTCTTTTGTAACATAACCGTCTGCTTCTGAAGCAACTCACTAATTTTGAATGGATGAATCTGATCTATTAACTGTCGATGTAGACATGTGTATTACAGTAATAATCTTGACTGATATAACAAGGATACAATGTCATGGAGATGTGCAGAAACTAATTTTCACAAATTTTTCATCTACAGGTATACCGAGGTTCAAAGTGCTCCAGTTTTGTTGGCAACAAAACTGTCTTTGTCCCTCCAAGAATGACACAGAGGTTACTCGAAGAAAAACTGGCTACTGCGTTTATGGTCATTGAGCATTCCACGTAGGTACCAAGAGCAGTGCAGGGTTTATTAAAGTGCATTTCATGTACAGATTGAGGGGTGCACAAGTTATTGAAATTGTCTAGAAGCCACCTCAAAATTCCAGATGCCAGAAGAGTGACATAAAATAAGTAACACACTGAGGTCCCACAAATAGTAGGCACCAACATGCAAAATGTAGTCACCGTGGTGTCCTGGCAGCTGGAATTTGCACACCCCTGTACTGATTGCTCTCCCATCAGATTTTAAATTTTTTTTTAAACACACATTCCCAATTGAATTGTTAGATAATCCCCGTGCCTTTATCCTATGCTTCTTACTATTCCATATACATGTTATTTTCAACATGCTCAGAATCCATTCATTTATTTTTCTGTTCCCAGATCATGGGAAAGGTAAGTACAAGACACAGTCAAAAAATAAAGTGAATTTATTAATTACTGTCTGTGTGTGTGTGTGACAATTTGTGATAAATGCAAAGTGTGTCAGTTCTCAACATAACCACCCCTTTTCTGAAGGCATATAGTGTAATGGTTCACCAGCCTACTGATCTCATCTGTGAAGAAAGTTTTTGGTTGTGATCAGTGCCACTTATGCATTGTGTCCCTAACTTTATCATCACTGGCAAACCTTCATTTACACAAGGCTTCTTTTAGTTTTGCAAAACCTGTGATAATCGGATGGAGCTAGGTCCTTAATATATAGGGGGTGCAGGAAAAGGTACTTAAGCAGTCCATAAAGAAACTGAACTTTTGAAATAGCAAGCCAGTGAGCATGTGCAGCATGCTTGTGATGGTGGTGTTGTGTAGCGGGGACATCAAGCTTCATTCTGACACTAGCAGCATCATGCCATGTCAATTAGTCATCGTGTTACACACGCTTGAATGAGTGTGTGTTTAGTACTCTCAGCGATTTTTTTGCAAGTTGATAAATGAAGGATCTTGAGGAGCAACGTGTTTGCATCAAATTCTGTTTCAAATAGAGAAAAACTTTTAAGGAGACTTTTCAGATGTTGCAGCAGGCTTATGGAGAGGATTGTTTGAGCCATACGCAATGTCACAAATGGTACCAGCGTTTCAAATCAGGCAAAACATCCATCGAAGACAACCTGAAATCTGGACGGCCTTCCATGTCAATGGACGATGATCACATTGAGAAATTGCTTGTTGTGATTCGTCAAAATTGTTGCCTAACTGTCTGTGAAGTTGCCGAAGAAGTAGGAATCTGTAAAAGTTCATGCCACCTGATTTTGACTGAAAAACTGAAGATGTGTCGTGTTGCCGCAAAATTCGTGCTGCATCTGCTGATGTGTCACTCTTTATCCACGAATTTTTGACGAAGCAT
>Ga0209755_10004117_pt1 | contig 17476 bp, 11 predicted proteins | sample TergutCo191P1_FD_187301 | JGI IMG/M metagenome (GOLD analysis project Ga0209755, IMG submission 187301) | Cornitermes sp. P1 segment gut microbial communities from Petit-Saut dam, French Guiana - Co191P1 (SPAdes) (version 2) | ecosystem: Host-associated > Arthropoda: Insects > Digestive system...
ACAGAATCATATATCTCATATTTATGATAAATTCGGAGTTCGCAAAATGGCGGGTGTTTTAAAGATAGCTCTGGCGATGGGAATTTTATCAGATGATAGTTTATAAATGACTTTCATTAAAATTCATACGTTATTATTTCCCCCGCAGACGCAGGGGAAACACGATTGTTAAAGTGCCGCTAAAATTTTGTATTGTTCATCTTCTGACAGTTTTTTGATGTTAAAGGCGCAGCTATTACATTTATGACTGTCTTTGCACGCCTGACATACTTTTGAACTGTCCATGATGAACGGCAGGAGTAGAATGATTTTTTCTACTGCTTGTGTCATTGGTTTGTTAAGAAACCATGCGAAACGGCGAACAGAGACGGACGCTGTCTCTGAAAACTGCGGTGTGTAGAACCGCTTAGTAAATTCTGTGTTATTCATTGAATAACCTCCAGATTTGAAATAACTCCCGATAACTAAGAACGGGAAGCGTGAAGGATAAGCAAAACCTGAAACCGCCGCCTTTAACATTTTGCCAACGAAGGCTGGCAGGGGGTGGTTTTTCTTCCCTTCACTTCCTGAGGGAAAAAACCACCCCCTGCTCATTCGTGGAGATTGTTTTATTAGACAACTTGGGTTATATGTTAGGGGAGATAAGATTTCAGACTGCGATAATGAACCACTGCCCTGGTCTGACCACTGCAAGTGGGCAGATTGGCACGATTTTTGCCCGCGCATGGTTCGCATAGTTCGATGCAAAAATCGTGCCAAAAGGGTCTTTAGGAATAATTAGATTTGAATTGAAGATTCGTTATGATAGAAATAAAGTTATCATCGGTCTTTGCTGATACAATAATAATAACATTATTTTTTTAGTAAATTTTTCTAAATATTGGCTAAAATTTACATTTTCAACATGAATGTCATAAAGATGCTTCAATTACCTTTTATACCCATGTATAAGATACGTTATAATCCTAAGTTATGTCTCAAGTAAAAAACTAACCATGGACATATTCCTTTATTCGTTTTTTTCTTATATAATCAAAAATAAAAGGAAGAAAAAATGAGGGTATCTGTCAGATCAACCATAAAAGAAGCCATTTCTAATGCTCCTGCCATGTATAGTAGGCTTATTTTGCTTGTTGGTTCATCTGGAAGCGGAAAAACGCAGGTTTTACGAGAGATATCCGAGGAATACAAACAAGACGTTCTTAATGTTAATCTAGCTATGGCAAAAATATTAATGGAATTACCTATTCAACGAAGGGAAAGCCGTGCTCAGCGTATTTTTTATGATGTAATCAAAGATTTTTTAAATGATAAAGACCCTCAAACAGCGATTATCTTGCTTGATAATCTTGAGATTCTTTTTGATAAAGATTTAAAACTCGATCCTCTTATATTATTACAAGGGGTTTCAAGAAATTTAACAATGGTAGCTTCATGGAACGGCTCATGGATTAATAAACGATTGACTTTTGCTGTATCTGGTCATCCTGAATATCGTTTTTACGATAAAATTGATGCTCAAATAATTGAGTTAAATGGAGATGATTACCTATGAAATATAACGAACTAATTCAATTTGAAGCTCTTGAAACAATTATTAAACTTCTGGATGCAGATGAGACTGCGTATAGAGAAAAATTTGTCAGTTCGTATATTATCTCCGAAGAAATGGCTGACAGGATTACCGGTGTAATAATACCGCAGCTTCAATATCTTGAGCCAAGAGATAATAAAGGTATTCTTGTAGTTGGTAATTATGGTACAGGAAAATCGCATTTAATGGCTGTAATTTCTGGAATTGCAGAGGATGCTTCTCTTATTAATTTTATCAAAAATGAAAAAGTTAAGAACAGTATTGAGAAAATCGCAGGTCATTTTATTGTTATTCGTGAAGAAATAGGAAGTACTACTCGTACACTCAGAGATATTATAATTACAAGACTTAATGAATATCTGGAAGATAACGATGTTAACTATCAATTCCCGCAAGCGGATGAATTGAATAATCACAAAGATGCATTTGAACAGATGATGGTTATCTTTGGAGATAAATTTCCCAGTAAAGGACTTTTATTTGTTGTTGATGAGCTTCTTGATTATCTTCGAAGGCGCAATAATCAGGAGCTTGTCTATGATTTGAGTTTTCTCAGAGAAATCGGAGAAATGTGTAAGAATCTAAAATTTCGATTTATTGCTGGTGTTCAGGAAGCAATTTTTGATAGTACAATGTTTTCTTTTATGGGTAATGATGTTCGTCGTGTAAGAGAAAGATTTGAAACAATTTCAATAGTTAAAGAAGATATTAAATATGTTGTTGCTCAAAGGCTATTAAAGAAAAATACGTCGCAAATATCAATGATTAAAGAACACCTTTCAAATTTTTCAAAATTTTATTCAAATTTAAATGAAAAGATAGATGATTATGTTAATCTTTTCCCTGTTCATCCTGATTATATAGACACTTTTGAAGCTTTAAAAACTGTTGAAAAAAGAGAAATATTAAAGTCTTTATCATTAGAAATGAAAAAGATATTGGAAAAAGATGTTCCTGCGAATGAACCCGGTTTGATTGCATTTGATTCATATTGGTTATCTATGTGCCAAGATCCTTCTTTTAGAACATTACCTGATGTTAAAGCTGTTATGGATTGCAGTTCTGTACTTGAAAGCAGGGTTACATTATCATTACCGCATAAGGATTTCAAAGATATGGCACTTCGAATTATTCATGCTTTGTCTTTACATCGGCTTACTACGGGAGACATATATTCTCATATAGGAGCTACTGCAGAAGAACTTCGTGATAGACTTTGTTTGTACAATCCAATAATTGCGCAAATGGGTTCCAGCGAACCAGATAAAGAGCTTCTTACAAATATTGAAACTGTTCTTGGAGAAATTTATTCAACTGTTAGCGGTCAATTTCTGACAAAAAACCGCGATAATAATCAATATTATCTTGATCTTAAAAAGAACGATGATTATGACGCAAAAATCGAACAAAGGGCTGCTACATTGTCGCCAAGAGAGATCGATAATTTTTATTTCCACGCACTGATGGCAATAATGGATTGTTCTGTGCCTGATTATCGTCCAGGTTTTAAAATTTGGCCTTATGAATTAATTTGGTATAAGCATAATGCGTCAAGAAGCGGTTATCTTTTCTTTGGTACACCTAACGAACGTTCAACAACGGTTCCTATGCGTGATTTTTATATTTATTTTCTTGAACCTTATACAAATAATAGTTTTGATTACGGGAAGAAAAGTGATGAAGTGTTTTTTGCACTTGTCAATAAAGATGAGGATTTTGACAATGTTTTAAAATTATATGGCGGGGCTGTTAGGCAAGCTGAAACATCATCAGGAGAAGCAAAACGCGCATATCAAGCAAGAGCAGAGAGTTCTTTGAAATATTTGCTTAAATGGTTTCAAGATCATAGAGCTTCTTCGTTTAATATTACTTATCAGGGGCAGACTAAAAATACTTCTGATTTTTTAAGAAACAAAGACCTACGTAAGTCAGCAGGTTTAAAAGATAATGATGTTTTTAACTATAAAGAATTTATAAATGTTATTTCAGAACAAGCGCTTGAATCCTATTTCGATGAGCTCACCCCGGAATATCCTGTATTCCGAGAACGTCTTACATCAGAAAACCGTAAACAAGCAGTTGTAGATACGTTAAGAGGTATAGCAAGCGGAAAATATACTATTCAAGCAAAATCAATTCTTACTGCTCTTGAATTATTAGATGATGATAAAATTACAATTAATAATTCAAAATATGCCAGATTTATTCTTAATTTGAAAAAAACTAAAACGACCAGTCAAGTCATTAATAGAGATGAAATTTTTTCAAACAAAGACGGCATTGAATACTTAAATGACAAAAGATACCGTCTTGAACCTGAATTTGTAATTATTATTTTAGCCGCTTTGGTTTATGCTGGTGAAATAGTTTTTGCTGTTTCCGGAGAAAAATTTGATGCAGGGAAATTAACAGAGCTTTCACGTACTGATTTGCAAGTTCTTATAGATTTTAAACATCTGGAACAGTCAAAAGAATATAATATCCCTTCATTACAGGCATTGCTTAATTTGTTAAATCTTCCTATTGGTAAAGCAATGTTAATTGCAAATGGAAACAATGATAGTGTAGAAAATCTACAGAATGAAATTGAGAAAATAATAAAGCGCATTGTAAATTTACAATATGAAATTAAATCGGGCATACGTTTTTGGGACTTTGATATACTTAGTATCTTAAATCTTAGTATGGAAATTTCTTCTCTTAATGAAGCAAAAGTGTTCTTTGAAAGTTTGCAATCATTTAATTCACCTGGTAAAATGAAAAACTTTAATATATCCACTGATGATATAAATAAATATAAAACAATACCAGACATATTAAATATCCTTGATACTATATTGATGTTTACGCAAAAAAACAGTCATGCTGTTTCATGGATAATACAGGCAGTTTCAGCTTTGCCTCCCGCTTATCCTTGGGTTTTAAAAACTGAAATTATTCAAAAGGAAATAAAAGAATCATTGCTGGCAGTCTCTCCAGTAACAATTGAAGCAATAAAATCTTTTATTTCTGAAACTATTCAAAAAATTAATGAGTTAAAAAATGAGTATATTAAAGATTATTCAGCTATGCATACCAATGCCAGACTAAACACAAATGAAGAAAAAAAGAAGATAAGGCTATTAAATGACGTAAACTTTAAAACACTGAATTTTCTTACAGAAATTAATATTTTACCTGTCAGGCAGGTTCATGAGTTTAAAAAAACATTAGATTCTCTTGTAACATGTACAAAATTAACACTTGATGAATTAAAGAATTTTCCAGTCTGCTCACATTGTAATTACATGCCTCAGCGTGATGGAATAACAGGAGGAGCATCAAAAAAGATTGAAGAAGCCGAAGAAGTTCTTGAAAAAATGATAAATGATTGGACTAATGTATTACTTAACAATCTCGATGACACATGGGTTCAAGAAAACATGAAGTTATTAAAAAATAGTGATAAGGAATTATTGAAATATTTTATTAATTCTAAAAAATTGCCATCTCCGATAAATAATGATTTTATTATTGCGCTAAAAGAGGTCTTGTCAAAATTAGATAAGATTACGATAACAGTTGAGGATATAAGAAAAATATTACAGCGTACGGGTGGTTCTGTTACGCCGGGTGAATTAAAAGACTGTTTTGAAAAATATATTAATACGCTAATTCAAGGAAAAGACGCTACAAAAGTAAGGATAGTAGTGGAATAATGGAAAGATATTCGGATGAAGATTACTCCAATAGTTAAGCAAACCATTATAGGAGGTAATTGGAATTATGTATTGTGGGTATGATTTGAAATTTATAACTGAAGACACATTAGATGGAGATAGATATTACGAATCATGCTACGAAGATGGACTTAAGCGTTTTTTAAAACAAAAAAAAGAGATAAATAATATTTTGGAAGATTTTGCTCTTAATAATGGAACATTGGACGGTTCAGCCATGCAAAAGAATTGGTTTCCATTATTAAAATCAGATATTTTTATTTCTCATTCACATTCAGATAATAAAGCAGCAATAATACTTTCTGAATTATTATGGAAACGTTTCCAATTAACTGCTTTTATTGATTCCTGTGTTTGGGGTTATTCAAATGACTTATTAAAACAGATAGATGATATATATTGTTTAAATGACAATGGAGGAATATACAATTATACAAAGCGTAATTATTCAACAAGCCATGTTCATATGATGTTATTAACAGCATTGATGATGATGATAGATAATTGTGAGTGTATGTTTTTTTTGGATACGCCAAATTCAATTAACACTGAAGACATCATTAATGAGTGTACAAATTCACCTTGGATATATTCAGAAATAAATATTTCGCGGCTTATAAAAAGACGATTTTCTAAGCGTCAACAAAAACAAAGAATTCAGGAATCTCTTCAAAAATCATCTACAGAAAACTTTAGTTTGAAAATAAAATATGAATTGAATAAATCTCATTTTTCAGAGCTAACAGAAGATAATTTCATAAGTTGGCTTGAAACCTATGACGAAGAAAAACATCCATTAGATGTTTTATATGAACTGGTCCCACCAGAAAAACGAGGAGTAATATATGGATGAAGACAAAAGGAAACATTTGGATTATGTACAAGCGGTAATTACAAGGATGAATACAAATTCGTTTCAATTAAAAAACATGGCTATTGTTATTTTAACTGCCATGTTTGCAATCTTTGCGACAGCGCCGAAAGTATTGTTACTTTTTTTATCTGTATTCCCTTTATTCATATTTTGGTTATTAGATGCGTACTATCTTCAACAAGAAAGGAAGTTTAGAGCAATGTATAATGATATTGCAGGTTTAACTAATCAATATGTTATAAAGACTTATGATATGACTCTTACTAATTATAATGGGAATGGATGTTCATTTAGTGAGAGTTTTGGTTCAAAAACTATTTTTTGGTTCTATTTTCCTTTACTATTAATAATTATATCAATTTCAATTATATTACTGTTAGTTATTAAAATTCCTATTTTATAGGAGGAGGTAATTATGGCTAGAAAGGTCTTTTTCAGTTTTCAATATGAGGATGTTGCAAAGGTAATGGTTGTTCGTAATAGCTGGGTTTTTCAAGGAATTGAATCAGCTGGATTTATTGACAAAGCAGATTTTGAAGAAGTTCAACGTAAAGGCGAGCAATCAATAAAAAACTGGATCGATCGTCAACTGGATGGAACCACAGTAACAGTAGTATTAATTGGGTTCGATACAGCAAGGAGTTTTTGGGTAAATTATGAGATAGAACAAAGTATAATACGTGGAAACGGATTATTAGGCATTTATATCAATCAAATTAATGCATTAGGAATGGGAACATCTTTCAAAGGATCTAACCCACTTGATCTTCATAAGGTTAGTATTGGATATAACTCATTATCATACAGTGCATCATCTACTTACAAAACTTACGACTGGGTTAATGATGATGGTTATAATAATATCGGTAGTTGGGTTGAAGAAGCAGCTCGAATAGCTGGAAAATAGATAGGAAAATTAATGCCAAAATCAAATGAACTTTTCCACTCCACAATGATCCCCGCACCTGATTGTTCTGATAAACTATTTGAAGAAATACTTGATGCTCCTCCTCAACCTGTAACATGTCTTGGTAAAACATTCGCTTCTGATGATGAACGCCGTGCATACTATACCGAAGAGCTCCGAAAGTATCTTACCTATCCTGATTTTCGAAAAATTGAAGGATTTCCTATCGGGAAAGATGAAGATATACTTACTTTGAGCGATCCGCCTTATTATACCGCTTGTCCTAATCCGTGGCTTGCAGATTTTGTTGTAGAATGGGAAAAAGAAAAATCGCAAACTGAAACGCTGTTTCACCGAGAGCCATTTGCCACCGATGTAAGCGAGGGAAAAAATGATCCCATTTATAACGCCCATTCCTATCATACTAAAGTACCTCACAAGGCGATAATGCGATATATATTGCATTACACCAATCCAGGTGATATTGTTTTCGACGGTTTTTGCGGTACAGGTATGACCGGGGTAGCCGCGCAAATGTGCGGAAACCGTACTGAAGTTGAAAGCCTTGGCTATAAAGTAGAAGATGACGGTACTATATTGCAGGAAGAAACCGATGAGCAGGGTAATAATAACTGGAAAATTTTTTCCAAACTTGGCGCACGCAAAGCTGTATTGAACGACCTTTCCCCTGCGGCAACTTTCATCGCATACAATTACAATACTCCGGTTGATGTAGCTGCTTTTGAGAAAGAAGCGAGACGCATTCTGGCAGAAGTTGAAGAAGAATGCGGCTGGATGTATGAAACATTGCATACCGATGGGAAAACAAAAGGGAAAATAAATTATACGGTGTGGAGTGATGTGTACAGTTGTCCGCAATGTTCAAAAGAAATAGTATATTATTATGATGCTTTTGAACATGTAGGAAACAATACTATTTTTAATCCTGAATATAAATGTTGTCATTGTCATTGTGTTATGTCAAAAAATCCATTAAAGGATTCTAAAGCAGTAAAGCCAATTCGTGTTTATGAATCATATTTTGATCCTATTACTCAAGGGATACTCAAAAAACAAAAAACTATTCCTGTTCTTATTAATTATAGTATAGGAACACATAGATATGAGAAAAAGCCAGATGTAATTGATTTGAATAAAATAATAACATTAGAAATTAAAAATAATACGAATATTCCACATTTTAAAATAAAAGAAGGAGATAAATCAGCAGATCCTTATTCTAGTTGTGTTAATTATGTACATCAATTCTACTCAAAAAGAACGCTTGTTATTCTATCATTTTTTTCTTCTATAATGGGTTCTAACAAGCAAATTGATTTTTTATTTGGAAGTGTTTTACCAAAATTAACTATTATGAATAGATTTATGCCTCAACATGGTGGTCGTGCATTAGTCGGACCGATGGCAAATACCTTATATGTGCCACCTGTATGTGTAGAGAATAATGTAATAGACCAATTTATTTTTCAAGAAAAAAAAATATCTCAAGCACTTAATAAACAGAAAGGTTCAATAGTAGCAACTCAAGCATCACAAAAATTAAATATTGCAGATGAATCATGTGATTATTTATTTTTCGATCCTCCATTTGGTGCAAATATTATGTATTCTGAGTTAAGTTTTATAAGAGAAGCATGGCTAAAAATATTTACAAATAATATACCAGAAGCAATAGAAAATAAAGTTCAAAAAAAGGGTTCCAATGAATATAGGGAATTAATGCTAAAATGTTTTCTGGAGGCATATCGAATTTTAAAAAAAGGGCATTGGATGACAGTTGAATTTTCTAATACAAAATCATCAGTTTGGAATAATATACAAGCTATCCTTTCTAATGCTGGTTTTATTGTTGCAAACGTAGCTGTTTTGGATAAAACTAGAGGAGGTCTTCATTCTATGCTTGGGACAACTGCCGTCAAACAAGACCTCGTTATCTCCGCCTACAAGCCAAACGGCGGTTTTGAAGAGCGTTTTATCAAAGAAGCGGACACCGAGGAAGGTGTTTGGGATTTTATTCGTACTCATTTAAAATATTTACCTGTTGTAAAAATGCAAAACAGAGAAATAATTCCGGTAGATGAACGGCAGCCGCGGATTTTATTTGATCAAGTCGTTGCCTACTATGTACGCAAGGGGATTAATATTCCCATCGCTTCGAGCCAAGTGTTTCAGGCAGGACTTAAACAAAAATTTGATGAACGTGATGGAATGTACTTTCTGCACGAACAGGCGCTGGAATACGACAAGAAAAAATTACAATTCGGAGGTCTTAAACAAGCTGAACTTTTTGTAATTAACGAGGAAAGCGCTATTCAGTGGCTTAAAAGTATTCTTGTAAAAAAACCCAAAACAATACAGGATATTTACCCTGAATATATGCCAAAACTTGAAGGTTTTAAAAACGAAGGAGAAAAACTGGAATTAAAAACGCTTTTAGAACAAAATTTTTTAGATGACGAAAATAGAAGATGGCATGTTCCGGATCCAGAAAATGCTGTTCATGTAGAAAAAATCCGGGAAAAAGCGTTGTTAAGAGAATTTGATAATTATAAATCTGCATCAAAAAGACTTAAAGTTTTTCGCATAGAAGCTGTTCGTGCAGGTTTCAAAAAAGCGTATAACGATCATGATTACGAAATAATAATTAAAGTAGCGGATAAATTATCAGGCAATTCAATCGAAGAAGACCCTATGCTTCTTATGTGGTATACAAGTGCACGAACACGTTTAGGTAGTGAATAAAATATGACAGAATATAAATTTAAACGCGGAGATAGGGTTCGGGATACTTATAGTGAAAGAATCGGTTACATAACCGGAAAAACTCAACCGTTTGGAGAATCTCTACGTTGGCAATTAGGTTTTGGCGAAACAGAACCTGAATATGTACGCGAGTCATATTTGGAACTTATTTCCGATGAAGATGATATGTTTGCTTTATTCGAACAATGCCGCTTTAACGGCATTCTTGATTTAAGGCGTATTATTCAGAAAATTAGACTTGATGGAAGCTTAACGAATTTATTGTATTCAATGCATAATTCATCTACTGAGTTTATGCCGCATCAATTCAAACCAGTTATGAAATTCATTGAATCAAGTACCGGCAGACTTTTAATAGCGGATGAAGTTGGATTGGGAAAAACCATTGAGGCGATTTATATTTGGAAAGAATTATTAACTCGTGAAAATGCTAAACGTTTCTTAATAGTCTGTCCTGCACAACTCTGTCAAAAATGGAAAGATGATCTTCTTCGTTTTTTTGGAATTCCTTCAGAAATTGTTGGAGCAGATAGATTACTTGAACGTCTTAATGAAACACTAATGAATTTTAACAATGATAGTTTTATTCTAATTACAAGTATACATGGTATTAGATACAAAGAGTATCAAGATGATCGTTCGGCAGGTCGAAACAGTCGTTCAAAATTAAATGATTTTTTATATAGATTTGATGCGGAAAATAATAATGATTTATTTGATCTTGTTGTAATAGATGAGGCGCATTATTTACGGAACAGTTCAACAGCGAGTTATAATACAGGTGAAAAATTGCGTAATATTTCAAAATATATTATTCTTCTTTCAGCAACTCCGATTCAAACAAGTTCAGAGAATCTCTATAATCTTCTTAAACTTCTTGCTCCGGAAGATTTTAATAATTCTTCATTCGTATTTGATAATATGCTTAAAGAAAATAGTTCAGTAGTTTCTTTCGCTAATGCTATACGTTCTAATCAACCAAAAAATATTATAAATGATCTTTACGATGGAATAAAAAATAAAATTAAAGATAATGAGATATTAAATAATAAAATATTGAATTATATCAAAAGCGGATATAATTCGACAGAAGAACGCATGAGTTTGTTTCATAGTATACGGGATTCTAATTTTTACAGCCAGTATTTTACTAGAACAAGAAAACGTGATGTTTTTGAAGAAAGGGAAACTCGTGATCCAAAGACGTTAATATATAATTTTTCTAATGAAGAGTATGAAAAATATCAGGAAATTACCAATCTGCTTAAAAAGTTATCAGTAGGTTCACCTGTTTCAAAAATATTTACCTTGATCGCAAGGCAACGCCAAATGACGAGTTGTCTTCCCGCCGCATTAAAACATTGGAAAGATCATGATGTTATAAAAGAATTGTTTTATGAAGATTTAGGTTTTGATGATGAATTTGAAATTATGGATAGTTTATTAGGAGAAATACCAGATATTGAAATATCTGATGATATGATAGAAAGATTTACAAAAAATGATTCAAAATATGATAAATTATTATTTGAAATTAAAGACATTTTAAAAAATAATAAACAGGAAAAAATAATTATATTTTCTTATTATCGCTATACAATAAAATACTTATATGAAAGATTAAATAAAGATGGCTTTAATTGTGAAATAATAATGGGTGGAATGGGTGATGAAAAGAATGAATGTATATCGCGTTTCCGTGATATACATGATTGTAATATTTTGATTTCTTCAGAAGTTGGTTCTGAAGGTATCGATCTTCAATTTGCAAGTATTGAAATAAATTATGATCTTCCATGGAACCCCATGAGATTAGAACAGCGTATTGGACGCATAGATCGTATCGGTCAAAAAGCACAAAAAATAAGGATATTGCATTTTATTTGCGAAAATACGATAGAAGATAGAGTTCTGGACAAGTTATATGACAGAATAAATATTTTTAAATATTCAATAGGTGATATAGAAGAAATACTTGGTGATGAAATAAATCAATTATCTGTAGATCTTCTTAATCCAAACTTAACTGAAAAACAAATAGAAGATAGAGTAGAGCAAAAAATAGAAGCTATGGCACTAAAAAAGATGGATTTAGAAGAATTAGAAAAAAAAGCCAGTCTCTCTGATGAATTTTCTGATATAATATATAATAATATTAACCGCGCAAATTCAAATAAGAGATATATAATGCCTGAAGAGCTGCTTCAGTATACTGAAGATTTTTTTAAATTAAATTATTTTGGTTCAAAAATTGAAATTAATGATAATTATAGTGTTTTAATAAATTTATCAACAGAAGCGGCTTTGGATTTTAAGGATTTTATTAGAAGTAATCATTACAGAGTTTCTCAGTTAGGATATCGTAATGACGCAGTGCTATGTATTTTCAATAATAATCGTGAATCATATAAGAAATGGAAAATTTACGAACTTATTGATATAAATCATCCATTTATAAAATGGATGAAAAATATAAATCAAAATAAATCATCAAGTTCTTTACCATGCTCAGCGATAAAAATAAAAAAAGAATATGCATGTGGGTTAAACAATGGATTATATGTTTATTTCGTCCAGAGGTGGCAATCTGGAGGGTATAAAAATACAAATGAATTAAAATATATTATTATTAATACTGAAACAAAGGAAATAATTGAGGAAAATAGTTCTGAAAATATTATAATAACGGCATTATTAAAAGGGTCTGATTTTTCGGAAATAAAATATGGTATAAATAGTTTCGATATTATATTATACTCACTTGAAGAATGTTGTACTAAAGCAAATGAATTATTTAATGTTTTTGAGAATAATTTTTTAAATGAAAATATGCATATTTGCGAACAAAACAAGGAATATTTGAAACGTACATATAATCGAAAAAAGAGTACCATAGAAGAAATAATTTCAAAAGCCAAAGGAGGAGGACAATCAGATAAAATTATCCGAATGCATGAAGGTAGATTAAAAAAAGCTGAAGAAACCTATATAATGCAATTAAAAAAATTAGATAATAAAAAAAATGGACGTTGTTCCAATTCTGATATTGCAATAGGAATTATTATAATTGAGGATTAATATGGGATTGTTTGATAACTTGCTCAAATATATTAACAAGGATACCTCATTAAATGTAAATAATTCAATACAACAAATTGATAGAACAAAGAAAAATATTGATATAAATATCGGGTTAGATTTTGGAACAAGTTTCTCAAAAGTATGTTTTGCAGAGAGAAAAACTTTTAACTTTGTTAAATTTGAAAAGGATGAATTTAAATCATCTGTTGTCTATTTTGATAAAAAAACCTTGATTTTGTATTATAATAAACCAAAAGAATGTTATAACATTGAAGAAATAAAGTATTTTAAATATTCTATGATAGATGAAGATCTACCAAAGTCTAAAAATCTGGGAAATTTAAAATATGATGTTAAGCCAGAAATATTATGTAGTATCTTTTTTTTAGCTTGTCTTATAAAGGAATCAAAAGATTATACTTTTAAATATTATAATAAAGTAATAGGTGATATTGAAATTAATTGGTATATCACTATGGGTGTTCCTATTGATAATTATGACAATAAAAATCATAAGTTATATGATCGCTTATTAATTCTTGCAGATAAGTTGAATTCTGTTTTAAAAGAAGATTCAATTTCATTTGAGGAATTATATAAATATTACTTAGACAATGAAAATATTAAAATACCGGAATTTAAAGAATCAAAACTTAATACAGTACCAGAATTATATGCAGAATCTCTTTCATTTCTTCAGAATAATAATGTAATGGAAGGAATATATTTACTTGTTGATATTGGCGGTGGTACTGTAGATATGGCAATAATGTTTAAAGAAGCTCATAATAAATTTAGTATAGTATCAAAAGATATAAAACCTTTAGGAATAGAAATAGTAACAAATAATATTATTACTGACATTAGTAAAAACGAACTAGTAAAATTATATTTAAAAAACAATTATAATTTATCTAGTTATACATATATTTTGGAAGAGAAAGAAAAATATTATAAGAATTCTTTTAATACAGCATATGCGACAATAATCGCCAAAGGTTTAAAAGAAAATGGAATATGGAAAAACGACATAGAGCAAGCGTTAATTAAGAAAAAAGGGGTTATAGAAATATATATTTGCGGCGGAGGTGCCAAACATAAATGGTATGAAGATGGAATATGGCAAAAAAATATTGACTTATATAAATTATTAGCAATAGGATTAAAACTGGAAATTAAACCAGTTGAAAAGTTATTACCAAAAGAAATTAACCATCGATTGCTTATCGCGTATACACTAGCTCAACCAGTAGAAAATATTCCAGATCTGCTTGGCTTTCCATGGCATTTTCATACTGAAAAAATCGAAGAATCAGTAGTTGTTACTCAAGTAAAAGAAAAACCAGATGTATTTCAAATATATGGAGAGTATTTATAATTGGAAACATGGCGCGATAAAATAATAGAACAATTTGTCCCAAAGATATCAAAACTATCACTGGTTTCCGATCCTGATAATCTTATTACAGAAGAAAAAATGGCAGTCTTACTTAGGAAAAGAGGCTTTGATATATTAAAATTTAACAATGCGGTTGAGTTCAGATATGCTTATGAAACTCAATATAGAACTATATGGGATAAGGGTTTTAAAACAGAATTAGTAGTAATTGTTCATAGTAAAGAAACTAATTTGAATAATCTACCATTTGATTTATTAGAAAAAGGAAAAAAATATTATTTTACTATTGCTGAAATATTTCCAAAATTTAATCCACTTGTATTAGATTTAATTGACAAAACATTACTCGATGTTTTATTTTCATATAGAGACGTATTTCCGAATGAGAAGATGGGAGAAAATAATACAATTGATTTTTTATTTAGGTATATTTTTAAAATAGATATTGAATCAATCAATAATGAAATAGATTTGTTAAAATCACTACTACATATTCATTTTAATTGTATTGAAATTCCAATATTATTTATAGAAAGACTTGAAGATATTATCAGGGAAAAAGGAATATTAAAAGAAATAGCGACAAACGAATTATTACGAGATAGAGATAGATTTATTAAATTTATTATTGATAAACATAAAAATATTTTAGCCTTATCGCCAGAAGTACAATTATTTCATACCATTGAAAAAGATGATATAAAAATTGAAAAATCATTTGATTATCTGGAAAATAAAGATTTTAATGAAAATATTAATTATAAGGATTGGATAATTAATGCAAAGCAACTTGCATATCTTACTTCAATTATTTATCAAAATGGGAATAATAAATATTTTAAGAGATTGGAGGAGATAAACATTTGTATAAATATGAGATATGAGAATTGGTTGATAAATAATTATTCAGGTTTAATAACAATTCCTTCTTTTTCTCCTGCAATGGTACATCATATTCCGCATTATCTTGCATCATGTTATAGAAAAAATAATTTACCTATTGCACTTATTGTAATTGATGGTTTAGCGTTGAATCAATGGTTAACTTTACGAGATACGCTAACAATTAAAGATGTTAGATTTATAGAGAATGCATTATTTGCATGGATACCTACATTAACATCTGTCTCAAGACAGTCAATATTTTCTGGTAAAATACCTTATGAGTATGAAAACTCAATTCATACAACAGAAAAAGAAGAAAAATTATGGACTCTTTTTTGGGAAAATAATGGCTTGGGAAAAGAGAATAATTTATTTTTTAAGAGTGTAGATACTGATAATAAAATAGAAGATCTCGAAAAATCTATAATTCCTCATAAAACTAAAATAATTGGATTAATTCTTAATAAGATTGATAACATCATGCATGGTATGGAATTGGGGATGGAAGGTTTTCACAATCAAATAATAATCTATGGCAAAAATGGTATTTTAGGAAAAATAATAGAGAAATTACTTAAAAATAATTTTGAAGTATGGATAACATCTGATCATGGTAATATTGAATGTAAAGGATATGGAAAACCAAACGAGGCTTCAATTGCAAAAAGCAAAGGCGAAAGAGTAAGAATATACAAATCTGAAAATTTATTAAAAACTGTAAAAAATAGATTTCCAGAAAGCAATGCATGGAAACCAATAGGTTTACCAAAAGATTATTATCCACTGGTTTCAAAAAGAAATTGCGCATTTCTTCCATTAGGTACTACAGCAATTAGTCATGGGAGTATATCAATCCAAGAAACTGTTGTTCCTTTTATTAAAGTGGAAAGGATATAAAAATGATATTTAATAATTCTATTGGAATAAAACAAACAATAAGATATGAATGGATGAATTATACAGTTGATCTTATAAAATCCGGCTTAAATAATGATGAAATTAAGAAAGAATTGTTTACATATCTTTCGGAAAGAAAAGGTAATGGAAAAATAGGCGATAGAGCGGAAAAAACAATGTCTTTAGCAGTGACAATATTGATGAATATTTGGATAGCTCCAAAGAACGGATTAACAAATTTTCGTGATAAATTATTAAATGTAATGAATCAGAATAATAGACTTATTTGTCACTGGGCAATGATATCAAGTGCATATCCTTTTTGGTTTAATATGTCTTATACTATTGGTTCTCTTTTCAAACACCAAGATCGAGTAAAAAAAAGTCAAATAATGAGCCGAACGTATGAAATATTAGGTGAAAGAAATACTGTAGAACGTTGTTCAAGGTATGTAATTCGCTCATTTATTTCATGGAATCTTATAAAAGATGATGGAAAAGCAGGTTTTTATAAAAAAAACAAAATACTTGATGTGTCCGATATCCAATTAGTTTGTATACTTATAGAAGCATTATTAAATGCTATTCCCGAAGAAAGAATACCGCTAAACACTATTTTAAATTGTCCGGCTTTTTTTAACTTTTCTATACCTTTAATTAATGGAGCTAATATCTCTAAGGAAAACCAAAATATTAGTATAGAGCGTTTTTCTGTTAATGAAGAATATGTTAGCTTAAAAAATAAAATATATAAAGGGTAATTTGTCAAAACTCAAATAATCACTTTTTCTTAGGTTTCGTCTTTTGGCTTATTGATTTTTTCTTTTTCTCAATTTTAGATATTTTGGTATTATCCATTTTATCATTTATGAAGACCATCTCCCTCTCAATTTCCTCAATCGTTGGCAGACTTGATTTAATCTCATCAGGTATTTCGGCGGTAAGTTGATTCTGCCAATCTGCAACGCCTATAGGATTTGTATACCCTGCAAGCGAATATTCGACGACAGTGCGATTTTTGCCTTTGACCAGTAATAACCCAATGGTTGGTTTATCATCAGGATGACGAAGAACATCATTTACAATATTTTGGTACATATTCAACTGGCTTGCATCACCTGGTTTAAAATCGCGGACTTTCAATTCGATAACAACATAGCATCGAAGTTTCAAATGATAAAACAGTAAGTCTATATAAAAATCACTATCGCCAACTTCTAAATGCACCTGCCGCCCGACAAATGCAAAGCCTTGTCCAAGTTCCAGTAAGAATTTTTCCATGTGCTCAATAAGAGATTTCTCAACTTCACTTTCGCGCCGTGTTTCTGCAGTGCCG
>Ga0209755_10004118_pt1 | contig 17475 bp, 14 predicted proteins | sample TergutCo191P1_FD_187301 | JGI IMG/M metagenome (GOLD analysis project Ga0209755, IMG submission 187301) | Cornitermes sp. P1 segment gut microbial communities from Petit-Saut dam, French Guiana - Co191P1 (SPAdes) (version 2) | ecosystem: Host-associated > Arthropoda: Insects > Digestive system...
AGAGAATGATCGTGCATACCATGCAGGCAGTGAGCGGAGCGGGTTATCCCGGCGTTCCAAGTCTCGACATGATTGATAATATTATTCCGTATATCGGCGGCGAAGAAGAGAAGTCGGAAAAAGAACCGTTAAAAGTTTTCGGACGAATCGAAAACGGTATAATTGCAAATGCTGAGTTTCCGAAAATTTCCGCGCACTGTAATCGTGTGCCTGTCGTAGACGGACACACTGCTTGCGTCAGTCTTGAGTTCGCAGGAAAAAAACCGTCATCAATGGAAGAAATAAAAGCGATCTGGGCAGCCTACAAGGGATTGCCCCAGGATGAGAATTTCCCGATGGCGCCGAAACAGCCGATCTATTACCGTGAAGAAGACAACCGTCCTCAGCCGCGCAAAGACCGCGACATCGACAAGGCAATGGCTGTTGTTATCGGACGGCTTCGTCCCTGTAATATTTTTGATATACGGTTTGTGGCTCTTTCGCATAACACCGTTCGAGGAGCGGCAGGCGGCGGGATTCTCAACGCGGAGCTTTTGAAGCATAAGGGTTATCTTAACTAAAATTCGCAGAGTTAGTGTTATTCGCAGTATATAAAGGAAATTGAATGAACGAGAAATATTTCCCATTAGACAAAGACGCGCTGGAAGAAATTACGGAATCTTTTCCGACGCCGTTTTATATTTATGATGAGAAGGCGATAATCGAAAACGCGCGTAACATCAAAAAAGCGTTTTCGGTTTTTCCTTCTTATAAAAATCATTTCGCGGTAAAGGCATTGCCAAATCCCTACATTCTCAAAATTCTCGCCGCTGAAGGTTTCGGCGCCGATTGTTCCAGTTATCCCGAATTGTTGTTAGCCGAAATGTCGGGCATGACAGGCGAAAATATTATGTTCACCTCAAATGAAACTCCCGCGAATGAATACATTGCCGCAAAAAAAATGGGCGCGGTGATCAATCTTGATGATTTCTCTCATATTGATTTTCTCGAAAGAACAGCAGGGTTTCCCGAATTAATTTCGATGCGTTACAATCCGGGACCGCTCAAAGAGGGCAATGCAATTATCGGCAAACCCGAAGAGGCGAAATACGGTTTTCCGCGCGACAGATTGATTCAAGGCTACGCTCTGCTCAAAGAAAAGGGAGTTGGAAACAAGTTTCCAAAACGCTTTGCGTTGCACACAATGGTTGCGAGTAACGAACTGTCTATTCCTTATCACATTGAAACCGCACGTATGCTTTTTGAGCTTGCCGCGGAGATCAAAACAAAAACGGGAGTGCGTCTTGAATTTATTAATCTCGGCGGCGGCGTTGGTATTCCCTACAAGCCCGATCAAACTGCGATTGATTATAAAATTCTTGCAGACGGAATTAAAAAAGCATATGACGAAATTATAATTCCCGCAGGACTCGATCCGATGGAAATCCGCACCGAGTGGGGCAGAGTTATAACAGGACCGTACGGCTGGCTCGTAACGCGCGCAATTCACAAAAAAGAAATCTACCGTAATTATATCGCGCTTGACGCTTGCATGGCGGATTTAATGCGCCCCGCATTGTACGGCGCGTATCATCACATAACGATCCCAGGCAAAGAAGATCAGCCGTTATCTGAAACTTACGATGTAGTCGGCAGTTTGTGTGAAAACAACGACAAGTTCGCGATTCAAAGACAATTGCCAAAGATCGATACCGCGGCAGACGCAAAAGGCGGTATCGCTTCTAAAGAAGCGGGTGATTTCGTTGTAATCCACGACGCTGGCGCTCACGGCAGAGCGATGGGTTTTAACTACAACGCAAAACTCCGCTGCGGCGAATTGCTGTTACGCGAAAACGGAGAGGTCGTGCAAATACGCAGAGCGGAAACAGTGGATGACTATTTCGCTACATTGGATTTAAAAGGCGTAAAAGATTTTTAAAAAGAATATTTTGGAGGAAACAAATGATAACCAGAAACCCGTTCTTAGCCAATCTTAAAGCAGGCTACCTATTCCCTGAAATTGCGAAACGCAGACGGGAGTTTGCCGCTTCTCATCCTGACGCGAAGATTATCAGCCTTGGTGTCGGCAATACCACTGAGCCGATTTTGCCGCATATAAACGCGGGACTTGTTGAGGGAGCGAAAAAACTTGGAACAATCGAAGGTTATTCCGGTTATCAGGATGAAGGATTGCCGGAGCTTAGAGAAAAAATTTCTAACGTTTTTTACAAGGGCAAATTTACGTTAAATGAAATTTTTATTTCTGACGGCGCAAAGTGTGACATAGGCAGACTGCAAATTCTTTTTGGGAAAGACGCGAAAATTGTCGTGCAAGATCCGTCATATCCTGTTTATGTTGATGGTTCTGTGCTTGCGGGAGCCGCGGGCGGATGGGAAGGAGGCGCTGCAGGCAGCGGAGGTTACAAAGGAATAACTTATTTGCCGTGTACTGCCGAAAATAATTTTTTTCCAAATCTCGATCTTATTCCCAAAGACAGCGTTATTTATTTTTGTTCACCTAACAATCCGACGGGAGCTGTCGCGGATCGTAAGCAGCTTTCCGCTTTGGTCGATGCAGCAATCAGCAAAGGATGTATCATTATTTTTGACGCGGCGTACAGCGAATTTATCCGCGATCCATCGCTGCCTAAAACAATTTACGAAATTGAAAAAGCGGATCAATGTTCAATCGAAGTTAATTCATTTTCAAAACCCGCTGGATTTACTGGCGTGCGTCTCGGCTGGTCAGTTGTTCCGAAAGCGATAAAATACTCAGGTGGTGAAATCGTCAACGCGGATTGGAATCGTATCGCGGGAACAATTTTTAACGGCGCGTCAAATATCGCGCAAGCGGGTGGAATCGCGGCGTTAGACGACGAGGGTTTAAAAGAGATTCGGGAGTTAACGGATTTTTATTTGGGCAACGCGAAACTTATCAGAGACGCGCTTCAAAAACTCGGCGTTACGTGCATAGGCGGCGATAACTCACCATACATCTGGGCGCATTTTCCGGGAAGAGACAGTTGGGAAGTGTTCGCGGAGATTCTTGAAAAATGCCATGTTGTTACAACCCCGGGCGCGGGCTTCGGTCCTGCCGGACAGGGGTATGTGCGTTTTTCCGCATTCGGGCATCGCGCTGATGTTGAAGAAGCTTGCAGACGGCTTGGAAAGTTACATTTTTCCGGTTAAAAAAGTCATAAATTCCCGGTTAAAAACCTTACATTTCCACGGTTGCAAAGCTTACATTTTCCCGGTTGGTGTGCTATACTTTAAGCATGGGAAACAATCAAAATAGCTATATAAAACGCTTCACTGATAAGGCTCTTCAAAACCGCCTTAAAGAATCAGGGGCGGTATTGTTAACAGGACCGAAAAGCTGCGGAAAAACCGAAACCGCAATTCAAGCGTCTAAAAGCGTTGTTCGCATGGACACGGACGATGATATCCGCGCGTTAATGGAAGTTAGCCCAAAATCAGCGCTTGAAGGCGCTGTTCCCAGACTCATAGATGAATGGCAGGAATATCCTCAATTGTGGAATTATATCAGGCGTGAAGTTGACGACCGTAAAAAAAAAGGACAGTTTATTCTTACAGGTTCCGCAAACCCGGAGGAACGCGCAAGGCTTCATTCCGGCGCCGGACGTTTTTCCGTTATTAAAATGAGACCGATGTCGCTGTTTGAAAAAACTTGGTCAACAGGCGAAGTAAGCCTTGTAAAAATAATGAAGGGCAGCGCGCCGGCTTCGGGGCAGGTTGATTTTTCTCTTGAAGATCTCGCGGAAAAAATAACAATCGGCGGCTGGCCGAATCTGATCGGCGCGGGAGTAAAGACCGCGCTTCGATTCTTGCAAGACTATATCACTCTTATTGCTGAAGTTGATATAAGCAGGTTCGGCGGTAAAAGAAGAGATCCTCAAAAACTGATCCGCCTGATGCAGTCGCTTGCAAGAAATATTTCTACAGAAGCATCGATCTCATCGCTTGCAAATGACACAGGCGGAGATAAATCAAAATTAAATGATGAAACTGTTACTGAATATCTGGAAGCGCTCGAACGTCTCATGGTGGTTGAACCTCTTCCCGCGTGGAGTACGCACATCCGTTCCGCGGATACATTGCGAAAAGCGCCGAAGCGTCACTTTGTTGATCCTTCTTTGGCAGTTGGATCATTAGGTCTTACGCCTGCAAAATTAAAAGCGGATTTAAATTATTTTGGTTTATTATTTGAATCGCTTGTTATCCGAGATTTAAGAATTTATGCTGAGGCAAATGACGGAAAAGTTTATCATTACCGCGATTCGCGCGGCATGGAAGTAGACGCAATCATCGAATATCCCGACAGAACATGGGCAGCGTTTGAAGTAAAAATGGGTTTTGCCGCGCAAAATGACGCCGCGCAAAATCTCCTCGCTTTTGCAAAAAAAGTTGATCAGAAAAAAATGGGCGCTCCCGCCGCGCTTACCGTGATTACAGCTAACGGAGCTGCTTGCAGGCGAAAAGACGGAGTTAATGTTGTGCCGCTGGGTGTGCTTACGGCGTGACATTGGATTGATATTAAGTCACAAAAAAAGTTTTAAATTTCACTCCAAAAAGCAAGACTAAATGCTAAAACAATCTAAACATTATACTCAGGATATAATTTCTTGTACTTCCACTCTTTTTCGTTTTTGTCGTGTAACGGATTCCAGACTTGCGCGAAGAACGGATCGACTTTTGCGCGTTCGTAGTAATTCCAGCTTTCACGTTCGCAGACAGGACACCAATGTCCGCCTTCAAGAACAAGACGGGGGCTTGCCTCAAACTCGTGATTAAAAGCGCAGCGGAATTTTAATTTATCTGTCCAATTGCCTGTTGTCATGCTATTCGATAAACATTCGCCGCCTCGGAATTTTGCCGCTTCTTTTACATCCTGTAAATTTAATTCGGACTCTGGTTTTTTTTCATCGTATCCGTGATCGATATGCACTACCTTATCCCAATCAGAGAAAGGAACAAATTCATCCATCGGAGGAATCGCGTCGTACGCTTCTTTTGAACCCCAGTGAGCCGCGATGTGACCTTCCAAATTTTCTTTAATATAACGCACAAGACCGTTTTCTGTTATTGTCAGTTTTGCAAAACGGCTTTTAATTATGCTGCCCATTATTTTTTGTCCGCCGGGAAGCTTTGTAAATATTTTAGCAATCGTTACGATAGCTCCTAGTTTTTTCAGATATGCCTGATAAAAATAATTCATGCTGTCGCTTCTGAATTCTAAAATATCATTGAGTTTATCGGAATCAAGATAGTACTGTCCGTGGAAATTCCGCAATCCGCTCCATTTTGATTCCATTACATATGAAAGTTTTTTTATGCCGATCATTCCAAAAAGTATTTTATACAAATTGTACGCGCTTACGCGGCAGCTCTCTCCTCCGCCGATATTAAAAAAATGCCCCCAGAAATTTTTTCCAAGAGAGCCTCGTCGTTCTTTGCGGCAAAGATTGCGAAGCATAATTGCGGAATCGCGATCGGACGCGTATTCCAAAACATTATCAAGACACTGATGAAACATTATCGCGTCTTCAATATCCGCCATAACAGGTCCGATAATTCCCGTTTGACGCAGGCTGACCCAATTCGGGATTCCCGATTCAACTATATAACGTTCTGCGGCAACTTTACTTACAGCGTAATAATCAAAGACAGCTGGCTTGATCGGATCGCCGATTCGCCCCCAATGAAGCGGCGGCATTCGATCACCAGTTTCTGCGACAGTACCGATGTATACAACGCGGGTTTTATTAATCTGATTCAATTCTGTGATTGCTTTAACAATATTTACCGCTGAACCGAAATTTGTTTTCATCGTAAGTTCATGATAATAATCAGCTTTTGGCGATACGAGTCCGCCGAGATGCAGCACGATGTCAGCGTTGGTGACGCAGGTTTTTACATCATCATAATTTGTTAAATCACCCCAGATGATTGTTAAACCGTCGATTCCCGAAAAAGGTTTTAGCTTTTTTTTATTTATAATAGACGGACGCGCAAGTACAATCAGTTCAATTTCATTTTTGTCTTCCAGAAGGGCTTTCATAGTCGGAAACCCCATAGCGCCGGTAACTCCGCTTAAAAAAATTCGTTGTTTAGTCATATTTTTCTCCTTTAATATTTCATAGTAATATTATAGACAGTTTGATATTTTTGTCCAGAGAGTAATCAGACACTTATCAAAGTTATTTTGTTTTTCCATAGAGGATTTTTAATGCGTTTTAATTTTCCTATTTTGATCAAATAACTAATCACCAGTGAAGCGTCTTCCTGCGACCAGCGGATCGTTTCACTCTGCGATAAGATTGATGCGGCTTTATCCTGAGTGAAACGTCTTTTGTTTTTTCGAAAGAATTCCATGATTGATTTTTCTTCTCTCAGTTTATCGTTTGCTTTTCTTTCGCAGACATCACAGCAAAGTTTCTCAGGCACTTCTCCTCCCGAATCAAAATTGAGAAGATCGAGCAGCGAATGTCTTCTGCAATGTTCGGTATCTTTCGAGTAACGTAGCAATGCCGACAGTCTGCTGAGTTCGTATTCCTTACGCGGTGTCAGACTGACAGTCTGCATATTTTCAATCTGTTGATTATTATTCTGATACCGCGCTATCGCTCTTTCGTCTTCCGGTCCCCACAGAAGAATCGCTTTTGACTGTTCGCCGTCCCGTCCCGCTCTGCCCGACTCTTGCAGATACGCTTCCACTGACGGAGGGCAGTCTCTGTGAATTACCGTTCGAATATCTGCCTTGTCGACTCCCATGCCGAACGCGCATGTGCTTACCAATATCGCTTCTTTGTTGTGAAGCAGCCATTTTTCCGCCGCGTTTTTTTCCTCTCTGCTCAATCCCGCGTGATAAAATCGAATCTCTTTGTGCCACGCGAATCCCATTTCACCTAACTCTTCTCTCAGATAACGCGCAAGCTTTTCCGTTCTGGGACGCGAAGAACAAAAAACAATCGCGGGACGCGCGTTCTCGATCATCAAGTCGCGGACAGCAAGGTTACGGTTTATGCATCCCATCGCGGAATAGCTGATGTTAGGTCTGTCAGGATTTCCCATGATCAGATTTGCCTGACTATCAGCAAAAATATATTTTCGGATTTTTTCCAGTACAGGCGCGCTTGCTGTCGCGGTAAAAGCTGTCACGAGCGGCGGATTGAGAGCATCGATAATCGATCCGATTTCAAGATAACTGGGACGAAAACTTTCTCCCCATTCGCTTACACAATGCGCTTCGTCAATTACAACGTGAACAATTTTTATTTTCGCCAATCGATCTTTCACCTGCGGCGTCAGCAGAACTTCAGGGTTCGCGATAATAAATTTGCTCTGCCCTGTTTCAAGTTTTTGCCAAATGTCATCACGCTCTTCTTTTGTTTGTCCTCCGCGAATCGTCACCGGAGAAAAACCGCGTTCGTGCAAACGTCTCTGCTGGTCCGACATCAGCGACAGGATCGGATAAATAACAAGAGTGATCCCTTCGATCAGCATTGCAGGTAACTGAAAGCAAAGAGATTTTCCCGCGCCCGTCGGCAAAATGACAATTTGCTTTCCCGCAGTTTCTCTGTCGGATTGATGAGTATCAGTTTGATATTCTTCCGCCGTTGTCCATTTTAGGGGAATCCTCGCCGCTTGAGCTGTTTCCAGAATGTTTGTCATTACAAGTCTCTGGTAGGGGAAAAGGTACGACAGCCCGAACAGATTTTTCACCGCCTCGCTCAATGGGTCGGTAAGTTCGAGCAAACTTGTTTCTTCATTGTTGTTTTCGATCATAAAGCCTCCAAGGGACAGATTTTTGTCCCACCATATATGGGTGCGCAGATGCGCGGCGCTTGACCGAAAATGAAAAAAAATAAAAAGTTTTTATAGTCACCTTTTTGACGATTTTTGCCGATAATATACCAAATGCAAACATTAAGTCTAGTTGATTTGATAAAACAAGTTGTCACATCATGGCAGGTCATTGTTGTAACTGTGGGCATTTTGATTTATTTAAACATCGTTTTTTTTGTATCACGAAAACATCATGGTCCGTCATCAATTTTAAAGATGGGCGGTAAAAGTAAAAAGAAAAAAAGCAAACCTGAGAAAGCGTCTTCCGCCGGTCCCGAAGAAACGGGAGGCGGAAAAGATACTAACGAAGAATTGGGTCTTGAAGAAGCTTAGTCACGGTGACAGTCACCCTTAAACCCGTTATAATGATCAGATGAACTCAGCATTAGAAACACTAAAGACAAGAGGATTTTTCAAACAATGTACGAGCGAGGAAGGTCTGTCCAAATTGATGGATGACGGTCCTGTCACTTTTTATGTTGGCTGCGATCCGACAGGATCGAGTCTGCACATCGGGCATATGGTTCCGTTTTTCGCGTACCGTCATCTGCGTGATGCAGGGCATAAAGCGCTCGCGTTGATTGGCGGCGGCACTGCGCGTATCGGCGATCCGTCAGGGAAAAGCGAGATTCGAAAAATGCTCAACTACGATCAGCTTGATCAAAATACCGCAGCTATCCGCGCGCAGCTCGATCGCTTTATCGGGTTTGACGGAAAGAACGCGTATCCAGTTAACAATAAGGATTGGCTCGCGAATCTCAATTATATTGATTTTCTTCGCGAAATCGGCGTTCACTTTTCCGTCAATAGAATGTTGAGTTTTGAAGCGTACAAGATGCGAATGGAAACCGGATTATCGTTTATCGAATTTAATTATCAGCTTTTACAGAGCTACGACTTTTTGGAATTGTACCGCCGTCACGGCTGCCGCTTGCAAATCGGCGGCGATGATCAGTGGGGAAACATTGTCGCGGGCGTTGAACTGATTCGCCGTGTCGAAAGCGTTGAAACTTTCGGGCTGACATTCCCCCTCGTCACAACAGCCGACGGAAAAAAAATGGGCAAGACAGAGAAAGGCGCTCTCTTCCTCGACCCTGCGATCACAACACCTTACGAATTTTTTCAGTACTGGCGCAATGTGCAGGATCAGGACATACTCCGGTTTTTACTCATGTTCACTTTTCTTCCTGCTGATGACTGCAGAACGTTATGCGAAACAGGAAAAAACCCTAACGACGCGAAAGAACGTCTCGCGTGGGAAGTAACTTCTCTCATCCACGGCAAGGAAGAAGCTGACAAAGCTCTAGCAGGCGCGAAGGCGGCTTTCGGCGGCGGCTCTGCCGGCGCCATTGGCGGCGATAAATCGGCAATGCCCAAAACAGAAATCGCCCGTTCCAAGTTTGAAGCAGGTTACAACATAGTCGATCTTTTCTTTGACGCAGGCTTACAGCCCACGAAAAGCGAATCCCGCCGCCTCGTTCAGCAGGGCGGAGCATTTGTCTCCGCCAGCAACGGCGAATTATCAAACCAAAGTTTGGAAGCGATAATTGACACTAAAGCGATCATCGGTACAGACAGATTAAACGCGGATGGAGAGTTGATTCTGCGGGCAGGGAAGAAACATTATATGCTTGTTGTTACACGGTGACAGTCTGTTGACTGTTATCGGAGACTGAACGAAGTATATGTTGGTTATTACTAAAATGAAAGAGAGCAATGCAAAGTATCTGAAATAATTTAAATTTATATTGACAAATTTTTCAGAAAGCGCTATATATATGTATAGGAGAAATCGCATGGCAGCTTGTAAAGTAAAACCTGTTCAACCGACAGAGATAAAAGACAAAAAAATTCTTCACGATGTTATTGCGGAAATCCGCCGTGAACCGACAGCGGCAGCTTTGAAACGTCATAAAGCAGAAGAAGAAGACCTAATGAGGCTTCTTAAAAAATGAGTTCTCGTGTTACCATAAGTTATAAAAATGGCAGTAATTTATTCTTTTTCGAGCAACTGGAACGCAATACCGCTTTAGATACTTTTTCTTGCTTTATTGATGAATATAACAATTATCTTTACGAAGACGCACTCCGTTCTCAAAATGATCATGTCGCTCTTACATGGCTTCTTCGAGAAAGAGACAGTAACATAATTATATCTTATATGTCTATCATAGCAGATGCCATAAAATTATCAGCAACCGAAAAAGAATTACACAGTCTTGATTATCCATTCAAAACAATACCTGCAATAAAGATAGCAAAGCTGGCTGTATCACAATCGGCACAAGAAAAATATAAAGGTATTGGAACTTATATGATAAGCAAAGCCGCTGGATTAGCCAGAATTTGCAACCGTCAACTTTTTGCCGCTCGCTTCCTTACCGTAGATGCTGACATCGAACATAATGAAGGTGTCCTCGCTTTTTATGAGAAGAACGGATTTATCCCAAATGCTGAACTCTTTAATAAAAATAGAAAGACGATAAGTATGAGGAAAGATATTTATCTGTGAAATCTGTAATGGCTGTTTCTAAATTATATGTTTTTTGTTAAAAATTTGGTACTTTTCCCGCGACACATTATAGTATTAAAGGTTGCAGAAAATCGAATTTTCTATTTGACAGAATCTTGAAAATTGCATATTATCGTAGTATCAAACGTGCGAGGTATTCTATGTTAAAGTACGAAGATTATATCTCTAATCGCCCGGATCATCCCTTTAATAATTTTACTCAGCTGCTGGATCATGTTTCTACGAAGTATGCTGCTAAAGACGCGATTTTGTACCGTTGCGGTAAACAAAAAGAATTTATGCGCTGGAGTTATTCTAAATTCGGTGATGAATGCCGTCGTGTGGCTCGCGGGCTGATTGCTGCGGGGCTTGTTAAGGGCGATCGTGTTATTCTTTGGGCGGAAAATCGTCCTCAATGGATGGCTGTCTGGATGGGAACGGTTATCGCTGGCATTTCTATTGTTCCTGTCGACTTTCTTGCGACTGAACAGGAATGTCTTAATATCATGAAAATTACGAGGGCAAAAGCTTTCTTTTATTCGGGAAGAAAAAAAGAATTCGCTTCAGGCTTATCGGCGAACGGTATTTCTCTGTCGGTATCGGTTTGTATCAGTTCGGAAAATGAAGACGCTTCTGCGGATCAGGAAACCGAGTATCATCATTTTGGTGAAAATGCCGGCGGTCAGGCGCTGCCTCCGATTGACAGCATCGACGCGAATCATCCTTGTTCAATTGTATTTACATCGGGAACTACGGGATTCGCGAAGGGCGTTATGCTTTCGCATAAAAATATTATCGCAAACGCGAGCGGAGCGATTCGTATTTTAAATCCGTTAGAAAAAGATGTTTTTATGGATGTTTTGCCGCTGCATCATACATATCCGACAACTTGTACTTTTATCGCGCCTATATCGATTGGTATTCCGACAGTTATCGCGGAAAAAATTGTCGGCAAGGTTGTTATTGATGATATTAAAGACGGAGGCGTGACATTTCTTATCGCGGTTCCGCTTCTCTACGACAAAGTTATGGCGGCGATTGACGCCGGTTATAAAAAACTTTCGCCTATCATCCGCGGTCCGTTAAACATTCTGCGGGCGATTGCGCTTAAAGAAGCAAAAAAAGGCAATCCGAATTTCGGGAAAAAGGTTTTCGGCTTTATCCGCAAGAAAACAAATCTTCAATCAATTAATATGATGGTTGCGGGCGGCGGTCCTTTGAATCCCGCGACTGCTGATTTCTTCGACTCGTTCGGATACAACATTGTTCACGGTTACGGCATGAGCGAGAACGCTCCGTTAATTACTGTGAACACGCCGTATCATAAACGCAATGAGTCAGTCGGGCTTCCGATTAGTTACACCGAAATAAAAATTGTTGATCCGGGTCCGGACGGTAACGGAGAGATTGCGTGCAAATCTCCTTCTATCATGCTCGGCTATTTTGAAAATGAAGAAGCGACAAAAGAAGTAATCACAGAAGACGGCTGGCTTCTTACAGGCGATTTGGGTTTCATTGACAAAGACGGTTTTCTGCACATCAAAGGGCGCAAAAAAAATCTTATCGTCGGCTCCGGCGGAAAAAATATTTATCCTGAAGAAGTCGAGGCGCATTTTTCCGGATCGCGCACAATCGCTGAAGCTCTTGTTGTCGGCAGGAAGCAGCAGCAGGGCGGCGAAATAATCTACGCTGTAATTGTTCCCAACTACGAACTTATTAAAACCGATCATCCGGGAAAAGAAAGTGACGAAACATTTATCAGGGAGCTTATCAAGAAAGAAGTTGATGAAGCAAACCGCTCTTTGCCGGTTTATAAAAAAATCAGCGATTTCTGCGTCCGCAATGAACCGTTTGAGAAAAACGCGCAGCAAAAAATCAAACGGTTTAAATACAAGAGTTACGAGAATCCCTGATTTGGTTATATTTCGCTTCTGTTTGTGATAACCCTGCTGATCAATCCATAGTTGACGGCTTCTGACGCGTTCATCCAATAATCGCGGTCTGTGTCTTTTTCAACCTGAGTTACGGGCGTGCCTGTTTCCTGCGCGATGAGGGCGTTGATCTTTTCACGGAGTTTTTCCAGTTCCTTAGCGTGAATCTCAATGTCTGTCGCGACGCCGCGTATCCCCGAGAGCGGCTGGTGAATAAGGTAGTGGCTGTTGGGAAGCCCGACGCGTCTTTCCCTCGGAGACGCGAGCTGAATGATCGCTGCCGCGCTTGCGACAAGCCCCATCCCGATTGTCCACACCTGCGGTTTTACAAAACGGATCATATCGAAAATCGCGTAACCCGCGTCCGCGTCTCCGCCGGGAGAATCGATAAAGATGCGGATAGGATCGTCGTTCATGTCTTCCAAAAGCAAAAGCTGACGGATAGTTTTTTCCGCCAATTCTTTGTTGATTTCGCCCGAAAGAAGGATCGTGCGCGTTTTCAGCATCCGTCCCGCAAGCGGATCTATTATCGATGATTTATCTTTTTTGCTGTCGTCATCGTCTTCGTCGTCTTCCAAATAAAAGGGATTCATTTTTTAAGCTCCTCTGTTTCTATATTACAAATTATTTATGCTGATGGCAACTCCATAAGCTTCATAGACCCTCGGTACTCTTTTGTTGATGTTGCACGTTATCTCGTAGGGAATGGTTCCGGTAACGGCGGCGAGATCAGCCGCGCTTTTTTCAGCCGCAGCAAACTGCGACGACGCTTGCGGCGACGACGCTTGCTGCGACGATGCTTCTTTTGACGCGCCGCCGCCGAAAATAATAGCTTCCCTCCAGCGCTTGACAGTCGGCTCGGCTCCGATGTCGACGCAGCATTGATCCATGGTGATCCTTCCTACAATTGGATATGTTTTTCCGCCGATTACAGCCTGCCATTTGCCGCTTGCAAGACGCGGTAAACCATCGGCATAACCTATCGGAAGAATCGCGATGTGTGTGTCCTGAGGAGCTGTCCATGTCCTGCCGTAGGAAACCGTTTCGCCTTTACTTATTTTTTTGATCATGGTGACTGTTGTCCGCAGTTCCATTACCGGCTGCGCGTGAAGAGGCATCAAGTCCGCTAATTTGCCGTAGTGTTCGGGCGGCGAGTTTTTTTCTTCGACAGCTTTGTAACCGTAAAGAAAGATGCCGGGTCTTACCATGTCCAGCCATGAATCAGGGTGAAGAATAACAGCTCCTGAATTTGCCGCGTGAACAATTCCGGGATCGATCCCCTCGTTTCGTATCGAGGTGACGGCTTTTTTAAAATCAGCTAATTGTTTATGCGTGAAAGCGATGTCCTGAGGATCTGTCGAATCGGCAACGGCGAAATGCGTTGCCGTTCCCGCCAGTTCAAGACCGGGCGACGACACAATGCGGCGCGCGAGGGTGAGCGCTTCTTCCGGCAAACAGCCTAATCGTCCCATACCGGTATCGATTTTAATGTGTACAGGCTGAACGTTTTCTTTCATCTCGGCGTGCCTGTTCAGCGCATCCGTAAAATCAATATCGGAGATAAAAGGGATCAATTTCATTCTGATAATTTCCGGTATTTCTTCATGATGAGGCTGAGAGAAAATTAGTATCGGAGAGTTAATACCAGCTTTACGAAGTTCCGATCCTTCTGTTACAGTTGCTACGCCGAGACAAAACGCGCCGGCTTCCAAGCTGATCTTCGCAATCTCCGCCGCCCCATGACCGTAAGCGTCGGCTTTGACCGGCACACAGATACGCGTCTGCCCGATACGGTCTTTTACAGCGTAAAAATTACGTAAAAATCGATCTATATAAATAATTGCTTTCGTTCTCATATCATCATATTAGCATAATTGAGGTCTAAAATGTTGTTTTTCGGCATTTTCGATGGTATATTTATAGTGAGTATGTGTTTTCGCAATGTTATCAAAATGCTTGTTTTTCTCGCTTTTTTTCCTTTTCTTGGCGCTTTTTTTAGCAGCTGCGGACCGATTGAATCTTTGTTTCCTTCTGCCGGTAATTACAAGATTAATGTTCAAATTAACAATACCCCCCTTGATGAATGTTCTTTTGCCGGGCTGAACGACAGGCTGCGCGTTTCTTTTGACGAGTCGGTTTCGAATGATCCGGATGTAACAGCTCTTATGGTTCATTTAAAAGATTCAAAAGGAGAGATCGCCGGCTGGAAGGTTATTTACCGGATAGATCCAGACGCGGAAGAAGAAGATTTATATGAAGAAAATCCTGAACAAGAACAGGATGACGCTAACATAAATATTACAGATGACATTGACACTTCCGAAAAAACGGAAACAATTTTTAATAACGATAATATTGATACCGATGAAAATAACAATACCGGAAACTACGATAATGACAGTGATAATTCAGACAGCGAAAGAAACATTGGCGGCAGTGATGCTGAAAACAGTGAAAATAAAAACGAAGATAATTATACAGAAGAAGGTGCGACTCCAGATTTTTTCATAGAAGATTCGAAAGAAATCGAAAATGTCAATAATAATAAAATTTTAATTTTACCTTCGGAATATAAAAACGGCGATGAATTGATTATCAATGTAAGAAGCCTTGATAAGATTCCGTACTTTCCGATACCCGATGATTTGCCGATGGGGCAGTATGTTATTGTTTCCAGCATTATGAATAATGATAATGTGCTGCAAAAAATCGAGAAAACTTTTTTTTACTTAGGCGGGAAAAAATTTGCATATAACGGTATCAGCGTTAATCTGCCTGGCGTTGCGGAAAGCAATCAGCTTATTCCAAGAGGAACTTTAATAATGCTGGAAGCGGATATCGTATTTGACGAAGGTCTTGAGCCGTACATCGAATGGTATAACGGCAGAAAAAAAATCGCCGAAGGAAAACTGTCTGAGGGAGCGGGTTATTTGTTTTGGAAAGCGCCTGAAGAAAGCGGTTTTTATTCGATGCGCGCTGTAGTCTTTCCGATAGAAAATTTTAAAGATTTATCCGGATATCGGAGAGATGTTTCGATGCTTGTTTCAACAAAATCAATTGATATTCATCTTGTTTCGGAAAATATTCCTAGGCTGCAGCATAGATATATTTTTGAAGGCAGTTTGAATGATTCAAAAACTTCTTCGCAGAAAGACACGGATTTTTCATTTAAACATGACAGAGATGATCCAAAATGGAAAGCGTCAAACGGAACTTACGGGGTTGTTACAGGCGGCAATAACAACATAAGACTGCCGAAAATTTCTTTTTCAGATGAGAGCGAAGACTGGCAGTTATTATTCAGATTTAAACCTGAAAATGACGGCGGAATTTTATCGGTTCAGTTCGGCAAAGCAGTAAATACTTTTTTACATTTATATATTGAAGGATCAAATCTTGTTTTAACATTGACATCTCCTTCCGCTTCGGTTTCGCAAATTTACAATTTATACGGAAAACCTTCCGTTAAAGCCGGCATTTCACCTAACGGAAAACAAACTGAGAGTGAAGTTCCGCCTGAAGAATCAACAGAGAATGCAAATTTAAATGACGAGGAATTTATCTCTCTTGCCGAAGAAGCTGAAGCTGTCGAGCCTGTAAAGACAGAAGTGATTGAGAGCTTCCTTCTTAACGACGGTTCGTTTATTACCGCCGGAATAAAATTTTCATATCGTTTCGGATTTTTATCCGCACAGCTTAATATTTTAGGCAGTTCTATTAACAGCGAACTGGCGGGAAAACCTATCTTCCTAGAAATTGAAAATATAAACGAGTTTCAAATTGTATTAGGTTTTTTACGTTTAAATAATCTGCCTGCCGATGTTTTGCCGCTTGTCAGGCTTGCTGACGGAACGCAGGGACAAACTGCAATTGTAAGGCATGAGTTTACGGCAATTTGGGATGAATTTGCGCTGTTTTACGGACATCAAAAAGAAAACGAAGAAACGAGCCGCCAATTAGCGGAAGAACAGTCAGATCTTTTACAAGCGGCGGTAATTGAAGAATCTTCTCCGGTTATTTATAATTAAAAATGTTAATTATGAAGAAAATTTTCTATGCGGTATTTTTGATTTACACCGCATTAATATTATTGTCATGTTCATTACTTAATAAAAGATATATTCCAGATCCGGATTTCAGCGTTTATGCCATTGATAAAACAATTGAGATTGACAACATAATTGAAACAAAAGACGGCGGTTCTTCTGCCGAAAGGATGCCCGAATGGCTTTTAACGTTTATAAGAGGCGGAAATCAGGCTGTGGAACAGCTCAATGCCTACAGAAATAAATATGTTTTTGTAGGAGTAAATAAAGGAGAAAATTTTATTATTTTAAATAAATGGACGGAAAATTTTACGGCGGAGCAGGATTCCGCAATAATCACGGCGGAAAGAATCGAAGAAAGAATTATTTCTACAGCTACGCTGTATCCCGAATATGAATATGGATTGTTCTTTGAATCATTAATTACATTAGCGTACGGTACAGGATATCCGGACGCGGTAAAGGAAGAAACTTATTGGTTTAAAATAAGCGCTGAACCTGAAACTTATTACTTTTTTATTTTAATTACGATTGACAGAAACAGAATGCAATCTGTTATACGAAATATGATGGCAGAGGCTTTCGCGAAAGCGTCTCCGCGCCGCGCTCAGGCGGTTGTAATTAATCGTCTGCGCCAATCATTTTTTGAAGGGTTTTAAAATGACGCAAGCTTCTTTTAACGCTAATAACCCCGTTTACGGAGACGATGATCCTATTGCGGCTTTCGCGACAACTCCGGGAAACAGCGCGCTTACTTTAATCCGCTGTTCGGGAAAAAATTCCGTTGATATAATCGCAAAAATATTTTCTCAGAAAAAAATAAAAGATGCCGCAGGTAATACGGTTATTCATGGCTGGATTATTGACAGTGAACAATTAACAGAAAACAAAAAAATCGATGAAGTTGTTTTATCTGTGTTTCGTTCTCCTAAGAGTTACACAGGCGAAGATTGTGTCGATATTTGCTGCCACGGCGGCTTTGTTGCGGGAAAGGCAGTGATGTCTGCTTTAAAAAAGGCGGGTTTTCGCGCCGCGCTTCCCGGTGAGTTTACATTCCGCGCGTTTGTAAACGGCAAGATCGATCTTACTCAATGCGAATCTGTTATGGAAATTGTCAGCGCGAAAACAGATACAGGACGCA
>Ga0209755_10004119_pt1 | contig 17473 bp, 11 predicted proteins | sample TergutCo191P1_FD_187301 | JGI IMG/M metagenome (GOLD analysis project Ga0209755, IMG submission 187301) | Cornitermes sp. P1 segment gut microbial communities from Petit-Saut dam, French Guiana - Co191P1 (SPAdes) (version 2) | ecosystem: Host-associated > Arthropoda: Insects > Digestive system...
GCCGACCGAAATGTAGCCGATGGCGTTGGGGTTGCCGGCCACGTTCGACCTTACCGCCCCGGTGCTCGGCCCCTCGACCGCGCCCAGCCTGAGCTGGCCGGAGAAGCCGACCATTTCCTCGAACGCTCCCCTGGTGCCGGAGCCTTCCTCGCGGGTGATCACCGCGATTGCCCCACTCTTGGCGTTGGAAACCTGGTTCCAGTCGGTTATCGCGCCGGTGTAGATGCCGTGGATCTGCTCCAGCGTAAGGTTCGTGACCGGGCTGGAGTAGTGCACGATTACCGCGATTCCGTCGATGGCGATGAGCTGCTCGTTAAGCCCCAGGCCAAGCTCGGCGGGGGTGAGCTCGCGGCTGGTCATGCCAAGCTGGTACAGCGTGCCGGCGTTCCGCACGCCGTCGCTGGAGCCGGTGCTGTGGATGTTGATCCTGATGTTGGGGTTGGCGGCGTGGAAGTCGTTGGCCAGAAGCTCCAGCACCGGCACCACCGAGGTGGAACCTCCGACCTCGATGACGAAGGGCGCGTCGGCGGCCTGCTCGCCGCGGCCTCCTGCGAAAACGGGGGCGAACGCCGCCGCTATAATCGCGGCGGCCAAAACGAATCTTTTCATGGTCATGCTCCTTAGTGTTTCTGTTTGCCGCGCACTTCGGCGCGCCATGGTCGAAAACTACCCCGCCCGTGTTAGTGCATCGTCAACCGTCTGTTAAAAAACGGTTAAATTTCGCCGCGGAAGGCCCGATTTTACAATCAGGCTCTGCGTTCGTTCTCATTCTGAACCGATGATCTGCTTAAGTGAGGTATCGCCGTCATCTTCCCCTCGGTCGAACACGTCAGTCAAAACCTATTTCTATTCTTGCGTCAGTGAAATATATTTTTATCCTGTCTTTATTCTGGAATGAGATGGAAGTGCCTTTTACGCTTTGGTATGCCTCGCCTTTTTGGAGCGTTTCTTCTATGGAATAATCGTTTGTCTTAAACTCGCCGATAAATATGCTTATTGTCTTTCCTTCATCATCGGTAATATTTAGCCGCCTCTGTTTGTAGAAGTATGTCATTTTAAATCCAAACAAGTCACATTCTCTGCTTATCAATTGAGGTTGTTCGCTGTCTTCTGTAGCGGGATCCCTCTGCACCTTTCTGACAACAAGTTTCGTCTTGGGGCCGTCCGGTTTCGGCTCCACGTTGGCTGCCGGCTTTTCGGCGGTTTCATTCTTTATCACAAACCGGTACAGCTCCGGCCACTCAGACAATGCTTCATAATCTGCAATAGGCTTATTCTCAGGTATTCCATGCAATCGCCTTTTGTTAACCGCATCTTGCGACCGCTTTTCGGCAAGCTCCTCGTCGTCGTTGGTGAATTCGGCCTGCCTTTCCTTGGCCCTTATCCAGCGTTCAACGCATTTTAGTTTTGCTTCTTCGTTTTTTACGCACGATTCTGCATATTTGTAATAATCAAGAGCATCAAGCCTACGCCCCGCTTTTTCAATGGCAGTACCGATATCGACAACGATTTCCTCCGGAATGTTGACAGAGCCATGAGTATATTTTTTTATTATTTTTTCTCTCAAAAATTCAGAGATGTCTTTTTTTGATGGATGCTGTCCGGTCTCGGCCAACAAAGACCACGAATCCGGCCCCAGCCTTGCAAGGCTTGCGGCGATATACAGGTTCATCGAAGAATCATTTTTGGTCTCTTCGGATGATATCGTCTTCCATATCTCGCTCCACCTCTTTTCCTTGATTGGGCTTATCTTTTTTAGGGCAAGAATTGCGCTTTTATACTTCTTGTCGCTGTTTTCTGATGAATGTAATGAATATTCATTAAACACTTGATTGAATAGTTCTGATGAAGTAAGCAATGCACATAACGGCAATGCCTTGTCTGTGTTCTTTTGAATCATGAAAGCCCTGATAACCACAAACAATTGCTCATCTGGTAGTTTTGCCTCTTCGTTTTCGTTATACTGCTCTATTATGTCATCATACTTGCCTATTGATTCTAACAGGGGAATATTGTCCGGATATTTCGTGCAGTGTGCTTTAGATGTAATATATTTTTCCTTGTTTTTTGATTCGGATTTATCCCAGTATTCTACCGCTGTTTCATGCTCACTTAAAGTATGCGCGATTTCCGCAATGCTCATGGTGTCAATAATGATTCCTTTCTTGTGTATGTCAATAATTTTGTACAGCAACGAAGGCTCATCATCAATAGTGATTAACGGAATCAATTTTCTAACGATGTTGTTTATTGTTTCCGTCAATATATCGCGTATCTCGTTATCCCTAAATATTTCATCCCCCTTAAACGTTGAGTACAAAAAATCATTGCTTTTTGTCGCAATGCTATTAACAACAACAATAAACGTATCTTTTTCACCGCTAATTGCCGCTGAAGAAACTTCATAAAAAATTCTATAGTGAGGGTTTGCTTTTGTCCTTTCGGCTATCTTTTTGTGCCCTTCAGTGCAATTTGCAAGCCAAAAAGATTTTATTGCTATATCAGTCAATCCGGAATTCAGGGCCGTTTCACCGGCTTCAACGTATTTCTTGTCAAATACACATGCATAGGCTTTGTATCTATCTGCATCTGTTTTCCGCTCGAGTATTTCATAGCAAATGGCGGCCTGCTTGAGCATGTGAGAGCTTCTGTTTGAAATGCCGTTTTGTATGAATTGCTGGGCATTTTCTTCCATACCTGTTTCGCTATTTTCAAGCATGGAAACCGAGTAGCCGTGGCCCATTTCCAGAGAAATAATGTCGTCAGAAGACCAATACTTGGCATTTCCGGAATTGATTTGCTCGATATTGCGGTTAAGTAATGTACTGTCTTGGGTAGCTTCCCACAAGCTTTTAATAGCATCATCGGAGTCAACGATAAACAGTTGTCTTTTTGCCCTGCTGATGGCTACATACGTTTTGTTGATATAATATTCAATCGGCAATCTGACCGATGTGTTTTCGTTATTGGAAGGGCTGATTATACCTTTGGGGGCATTTTTCCCGAACCCGTATACAACTACGCGGTTAAATTCCAGCCCCTTTGCATGGCTGGCGCTTAATACCCAATTCGGAACATTGTTTTCAAAAGTAATATGCTTGCTTAGTTCAGGATCGTTTTTTACCCACTCGACCTCCCGCCCCTCCTCGCAGGGTATTATAAAAACGGTATCTGCCAGCTTAAGGATTTCTGCCCAGAAATCAGCATCGTTGGCGTCAAAATACATGACGGGTACGTTTATATCCGACTTTCTCCAAGGGGTTTGCGGACGCAAGCCGGAAATATTGAACCTGATGGCTCTGAATAACTGAAGGGTATTACAAAATTTTACAATCGGCGGCAAAGATCGATAATTGTTTTCCAGCTCGTGGTAATTCAAGTTTATGGACTCCCTTGCTGTTGTGGATGACGACAAAATAAATTTTTGGGTAAAACCCGCTTTCAGCGCCTCCCATCTGAACCCGGTGGGGTTGATGGTTTGTAATTCATCTCCGGCAAAGACAAACGGAATTTTGGAAATATCCTGTTTTTGCAGCTCTCTGTCCGTAAATATGGAAAGACGAAAAATAACCTCCAGATCTACACGGGTAAAATCCTGTGCCTCGTCGCAGAATATTCCAGGAAACGTTGGTTTGGCAAGGTCATTTTCAATGACGTACCGTGCCAAGTCCTGGTCGTCCCACAGTTTCTTCTTCTGTTTAATATCCTTATACCATTTCCAGACCTTGTCAAAAATTTCCTTATACGCCTCCATGCTTACCGTTTTTTGTTTTTCCTCTACTTCTTCATAATCTTCCGGCTCCAAATAACCATCGGCATCCATTCCCTGTATATAAGTACGGATCACATACCAGCTTATCTCAGGAGAGCAATTACGCATTATGGTCCTGTCCGCCTTGAATTTTTCCAGCCATAAATCATGAAAATGCGAGAATGTAACGTAATTAATGCCGTTAAACCGCTCTTTGTCCAATTCAGGAACCGCAGAAAGAAGATATGTTTTCAATTCTTTGAAGGAATTTTTAAGCGAGTCCGGTGATGTGCGGGCATTGCCACTGTTCTGCTCCGCAAAAGAATAGTGGTGGTTGAGTATTGCCTTGACATTCGCTTTTGCCAGTTCCAATAATCTGGAATTGTACGTGAAGTATACTGGAGGATGCTTGATGCTGTCCTTATAAGAAGTGAATCTTGAAAAATAGTCGGCAAACAAATATTGCAAAACGGTGGATTTTCCGCTGCCTGCGCGTCCGTTAATGAACAACGGAAAAGCCTCTTCCTTGGCGCATTTTTCCAGTATCGTGATTTCTTCCTTGGACAAAATAAAATTACTCTGAGGCTCTTTTTCAATGGCCATCCAGAGGGTATCATCGGCCAGTATGTATTGGGGATAAGCTCTTTTTGCTGCGCTGGTATGCTTCTCCAAATCCTGCTTCCAATTTTCCACGACGGTCTTGACGTCTATCCCCTTGAAGTTTTCCGCCGTAACCAGGTTTATCAGCGAGAGTCTTTTTTTGTCTTTGTCCAGACAGAAAATAATTTTTTCCGTCCTGTCGGATATTTGGCGTTCATAGACATCGTTAAGACCGTCTTCGTATATCTGGCTGACGGTTCTGTAAATATTGTGCAGTATCGATAACGATGAATCCTGGCTTATCGCATTCACCCACTTTTCTGATTCGTATACCAGAGCTTCATTGTCCAGTTCATAGTCTGGCGCTGCGGCACTGTACAGGTATGAGTTTTCGCTCTCCGACAAGGGCGGCTTAACGACAGGAGGGTTTTCTTCTATGGCCTTTTCAAGATAGCTCCGAAGTTCATTTTCGTCTATCTTCTTTAAAAGCTTGTCCCCATGCGTTTCCGGATCCCGCTGAAAATTTCTGTAGTCGTCGTTCCCTCTGATAAGTATCGCCAAAAAAATAATTACGGTATGTTCCTTGTTGAGGGTGTATTGTCTTTCATAGGTTACAAGCCGCCCCTGAAAACTTCCTATTTTTTTCTTGACGCAATATTTGGTCGAACTCAACCTTTCAAGCTGGGCGGCGGTCTGGTTTTTTTCTATGGAGTCTTTTAAACGCTGTAAATCCTGCTCAAAATTATGTTTCTTTGCTTCTTTTCGACAATTTTCCGTAATATAAACGATATAGGCCATCGCACCTTCCTGCTTGCTTACATAAGCCTGCCATGTTTTGAAGATGTATGTCAAGCCTGCGAATTGCCTCAAAATAAAGCCCCAACCAAATGCGCTTGTCCGAAGGAGGGCGTGTTTACCTGAACGGGTGGACACCGCGCAGGGAACCCGCGTGCGCGGCACTTGTGGAACCGCGCGCGCTGCGCTAAAGTAATAGAATGAACGCAAAAACCACGGCGCTGGCCTGCCTTTTTTTCGCGGCCGGTTCGGCGCTTTTCGCGCAGGGCATGCCAGGCGGCGGCCGCTACGACCACCTTCTTTCGCTCGTGGGCCTGCGCCTTGACGAGCTTATCGCCCGCTTCGGGCCGCCAAGCGCAGTCCACGCGGTAAGGGGCGACGAGGAATGGCAGGACGACGTGGTGTTCGTGTATCCCCAGGGCAACTTCTTCGTCCACCGCGACAGGGTGTGGCAGGTGGGCTTCAACTCCGTCTACGGAATGCGCGTAAACGACCCGAGGGACGTGGCCTACCTCGTCCTCGGCGACGCGGCGCAGGATCACGGCGACTTCCTGCTGTACCCGCTGCGCCCGCCCCCCGGCGCCGGATGGCCCCTGGCGATGCGCGTGAATTTCAGCGCGAACAGGATATCCGCCATCTTCGTCTACCGGACGGACTTCTAGGAAACCGCGATGGTAAAAACCTGCGGCACGGGGGCATACCTTCTTAGGAGCGGCGCAAACGGCGCGGTCACGGTAATCGAGGACGACGGGGAGGCGGCACAAAAGCTTGCCGCCGCCGGCGTTTCCGTCTCAAGGGAGGAGGCGCGAAAAGGCACGATCGCCCACGGCATTCTTGCGGCGCACGACCGCGGCGACGGCGGGCTGCTGAAGCTCAGGTTCGACTCCCTTACCTCGCACGACATAACCTACGTCGGCATAATCCAGACGGCGAGGGCCAGCGGCATGGAAAAATTCCCCGTGCCCTACGTGCTTACCAACTGCCACAACAGCCTTTGCGCCGTGGGCGGCACCATAAACCGGGACGACCACGTCTTTGCCCTAAGCGCCGCAAAAAAGTACGGCGGCGTCTACGTGCCGGCCCACTTCGCCGTAATCCACTCATACAACCGCGAGACGATGGCCGGCTGCGGAAAAATGATTCTCGGGTCGGACAGCCACACGCGCTACGGCGCGCTCGGCACGATGGCGGTGGGCGAGGGCGGCGGCGAGCTGGCCAAGCAGCTTGTGGGCAGGACCTACGACATGGCAAGGCCGGACGTCGTGGCGGTATGCCTTGCCGGAGCTCTGGCTCCCGGGGTGGGCCCGCACGACGTCGCGCTTTCGATAATCAAGGCCGTTTTCGCTACAGGCTACGTCAAAAACAAGGTGATGGAATTCGTCGGCGAGGGCGTGGCGAAGCTGCCGGTGGACTTCCGCAACGGGGTGGACGTAATGACCACCGAGACCACGTGCTGGTCGTCGATCTGGGAGACGGACGCCGCCGTAAGGGACTACCTCGGGCTGCGGGGCAGGGCGGGGGACTACCTCGAGCTTAGGCCCGCCCCGGTCGCCTACTACGACGGCCTCGTCCGCGTCGATCTTTCAAAAATCGAGCCGTGCATAGCCCTGCCTTTCCACCCGAGCAACGTCTACACGATAAGGGAGCTACGGGAAAACGCCCGCGACATACTGGCCAAGACCGAGGAGGACGGCCTGAAGGCCCTGGGCGTTCCCGGGCTGAAGCTTGGGCTCGCCTCGAAGCTTCGGGACGGCGGAATCTGGGCCGACCAGGGGACGATAGTGGGCTGCGCCGGCGGAATCTTCGACAACGTGATGGCCGCAGCCGACATAATGAAGGGCGGCTCCATAGGAAACGGCGGCTTCTCGATGTCGGTGTACCCGGAAAGCCTGCCGGTGTGGCTGGAGCTTCTGCGCAACGGGGCCTGCGAAACGTTCGCCCGGGCCGGCGCGCTCGTGCGGGAGGCGTTCTGCGGCCCGTGCTTCGGCGCCGGCGACACGCCCGCCAACGGCGAGCTTTCGCTGCGCCACGCCACCCGCAACTTCCCCAACCGCGAGGGCTCGAGGCCAGGCGAGGGGCAGATCGCCTCGGTCGCCCTTATGGACGCAAGATCGATAGCGGCCACCGCGATAAACGGCGGCAGAATCACCGCCGCCACAGAGCTCGACGTAGCCTACGGCAGGTACAGGTTCTTTTTCGACGGGGAAGCGTACGACAAGCGGGTTTACGACGGCACCGGCGGGGCGAAACCCGAAACGGAGCTTGTCTTCGGCCCGAACATAAGGGACTGGCCCTCCATGCCGGCGCTGCCGGAAAACCTGCTCGTGAAAATCGCCGGCTTCATAACCGACCCCGTAACAACGACCGACGAGCTCATCCCCTCCGGCGAGACCTCCTCGTACCGCTCGAACCCGCTTCGCCTTGCCGAGTTCACCCTGAGCCGCAAGGATCCCGGCTACGTGGGCCGGGCAAGGGAGGTCCAAAAGCTCGAGGCCGCACGCCTTGAGGCCGGGACGTCGGACGAGCTCGGCGGGCTTCTGGCGCAGATACGCGGGCTCGAGGGCTGCGCGGGGCTGGGCGCGGACGAAATCGGCATAGGCAGCGCGATCTACGCCCGCAGGCCCGGCGACGGCTCGGCGCGGGAGCAGGCCGCCTCGTGCCAGCGAGTGCTGGGGGCCTCGGCGAACTTCGCCCTGGAGTACGCCACAAAGCGCTACCGCTCGAACCTTGTCAACTGGGGGATTCTTCCCTTCACGATAACCGACGAAAAGGCCCTTGGCCTGGGCAGGTACGTTTTCTTTCCGGGCATCGCAAAGGCCCTGCGGGAAAAGGCGGCCGTCGTAAAAGGCCTGGTCCTCGGCGAAGGCCTCGAGCTTGAGGCCGGCCTGGGCGGTCTCACCGACGACGAGCGGCAGATACTTCTGGACGGCTGCCTTATCAACCACTACGGCCGAAGCCGGCCCCTTTAGCCAAGCTTCGACCCGGGCCGAAGCTTGGGCCTACGGTCGTTCCCTTGTGAAAAGCCGCAGGCCGGCGCTCAGCCTTACCGAAGGGCCGGAGGTGAGGCCGCCCAGACGCGGGGAGGAGTCGCCGGAAAGATGCCGTATCATATCCAGGTTTTTCCTTTCGTAGCCGGTCATCAGCCGGAAGCCGTAAAGCAGCTCGCCGCGAAAGAAGAAATCGCCGCGCACGTTGATATCCGCGCCGCCGCCAAGCTTTACAAACAGCGAGTCGAAGTCCGATCTCAGAAAGGGGTCGCCGTGCCTGTCGGCCTCCGGGAACCCGCTTGTGCGGTCGTAAACCTCACCGAACTCGTCGGTGCGCCTGGAATTCAGGGCAACGTGGTACTCGATTCCCAGCATGGGAAAAACGGCCAGCCTTTCGTTCATCCTGAAAGGCCACCTGCCCAAAAGGGAAACGCCGACGACGGTTTCCCAGCCGTTCCCGCTCATGTCCGGGCCGCCGCCCCCTTCGATGCGGTCGTCAAAGGTGTTTGCGCCGTTTTGCCAGAAAAGACCCAAAACGCCGTAGGTCGCGTCGAAAAAGGCGAAAAGGCCGTAGTTGAACTGGTTCATGCTTTGGGTTGCGGTAATCGCCGTTCCGCCCCCCCTTGCCTCCAAAGTGTAGCGGGTGAAGGTTCCGCCCAGAACCGCGCCTCCCCCGGCGCTTAGGGAAAATCCCTCGGCAAACGCCGCGGCCGCGGCCAAAACCAGCACGGCCGCGCAAATCGTTTTTTTCATGTTCCGTTTCCCCCTTGGGCGCTCCGCCTGAACGGTTTGCCCTTTGCGCCTTTATTCTATACGAATTCGCCGAAAAAGTTCAATCGCTGTATTGACAGCGACAAACCGTCCGGTTACAATGGCGGTATCGCTGGCGAAAGGATCGCCGGCAGGGAGGCTTTGAAGTGAAGAAATCGAAACGGATTTTGGCGGCCGTGGCCGCGTTTGCCGTGGCCGCGTTTGCAGGATGCGGCGGTACGGACGAGGATTTGGGCCCGACTTTTTACCTTGACTACGTCGTGCTTGCAGGCGTGCCGTTTTTTTGCGTTTATGAGTGCGGCGTTGAATGCGGACACGATCACCGCGAAGACAACGTGTCGTTCATCGAGCTAACGGCTTCCGGCTTTAGGGGAATGGGGCTTGCCGTGGAAAACGGCCTGCTGAACCCGGAAAACGAAAAAACCAGGGTTTCCACTATCCCCCCCGGCGAGGACTATATTACGGACGTGAAAATCGAATTCTTCCCCGACGTAAACCAGATGATGGTGCTGGCGGCGCAAGGCGAGGCTTGGCAAGGGCGCATGCCGGATCCCGTAAGGGCAAGCGTAAGGAGCCCAATAAGGGTGATGTTCATTTTGTACCGACACCAGAACAATCCCCTGGGAAACATGAACACGAGAAGCTTGGGCTTTAATCCCGACGATATCGAATACGACGATGACGGCCGCCGCTTTTTGACCCTGCAATGGAGGAACTGACGGCATCCTAACCGCGTTCCGCACACTCCAAAGCGCCGCGCCCTACCGCCCGGCGTTTTCGTTCCCCGCTTGACTTCCCGCGGTTTTTGCTTATCTTTTGTTTGTAGGCATTGCGCCGCCGCGGACCGCAGCGTCGCGGAAAGGCAAAAGGAGGCACGAAATGAAAAAACGCGTTTTGTTCGCCGCGCTTGCGATGGCCGCGGTCGGCCTTGCCGGCTGCCGGAACGCGCAGGATCCAGGGCCCCGGCCTGAAACCGAAACCGCTGTATCGCACGTCAGGATTACGGGCATCCCCGAAGGCGCGCGGATCGCCATGGTCGCGATCGACTGCGCCTCGCCGAAGTCTAGGGGGCTTGCGTCCGACTCGGGAGGGCTTTACGGGAAGGACGGCGCCCGGTACGACGTTTCCGAGATAGCCGACGGAGAGGCGACGAGCCCGCTGTACTACGGCGCGGACGCGATGCTTTTCCTGTTCGCGCTTTTGGGCTATCCCCCCCCCATAGGCATGGCACCCCCGATAGCCGTCCCCGGAGCAATAATCTCCATGGTTCCCGAAAGCGGGGACGTGACGGCGGCCTACTCGCCGGGGCTTGGAACGCTTTTGTCGGCCGAGACCGGAACCCGCACGTGGAAAAACGTGCGCTTCGCCGACTCCGTGGAAGGCCGCGTGCTTACGCTGGACTGGAACGCCGCCGTGGAGTAGGCAGGCGGCAAAGGCAAAGCTTCAGGCCGCGGTTATGTCCAGGCGGGAATGTTCGATTCCCTCCCCGGCAAGGCCGCGGATTATTATCTGGAAGGTTTCCGTCATTTCCCTGAGCAGGGCCGGCGAGTTTCTGGCCTCAGGCGGAAGGCGGGCGATGTTTCCCATTATCGCCGAAAACATCGAAAGGATTAGGCGGACGGCGGAGGCGGAGTCAAGCTTGGGGTCGAAAACGCCCTCGGCCTTGCACTGCTCCATAATCGCGTGGATTATTTTGATGATGCCGTTGACGTGCGGCGACTCGATTCCGGACTTGTGGGCGCCGGTGGGAATCCACGTGTTAAGATAGCTGCGGACGCGGAAAACCACTATCATCTCGTCGCCGTTGCCGAAATGCTCGACGTAGCCGCGCCACATGTGCCGTATGGCCGCCATGCCGGCAAGCCCTTCCAGCATCGCCCGTTCAAGGTAGCCAAGAAAGCCCCTCGCGGACTCCTCGCAGATTTCGTTGAAGATGGCCTCCTTGCCTGGAAAGTAAAGGTACAGCGTGGCCTTGGAAAGCTCCGCCTTTTGCGCGATGTCCTCCATGTTTACCCGCTCTACGCCCTGCGAAAGAACGAGCTCCCTCGTGCAGTCGAGGATCGCCCTGCGCCGCTCGCTTTTTTCCCGCTCCCTTCTTTCGGCTATCCCCATGACGGCATTCTACCCCACAAAACGCGCTTTGGCAAACGGCGGCTATCCGCCGGAGCCAAGGCGGTACTCCTGCAGGGAAAGCGCGCTTTTGCCGGGGCTCCTTGCCTTTTCCGCGATTCCCTTCGCGCCGGCCAGCGCCGCCGTCACCGTGGTAAGGTACGGTATGCCGTATCTTATCGCCGACTTTCTGATGTACGAGCCGTCGTCGCTGCTTCGCCTGCTGCCGCTTGGCGTGTTCACTATCATGTCAAGCTTGCGGTTCTTTATCGCGTCCTCGATGTTGGGCCGCCCCTCGTGCAGCTTGTTTACGGCCTCGGTTTCTATGCCCATGCCGGCGAGGAAGGCGTGGGTTCCCCTTGTGGCGAAAATCCTGAAGCCCAGGTCCTGCAGCCGGCGGGCAAGCTCGGCGAGCTCCTTCCTGTCGTTTCTGCCCACCGAGATAAGCACCGAGCCGGAAAGCGGCAGTATGGTCTTGCCGGCCTCCAGCGCCTTGTGGAACGCCAGGCCGAAGGAGTCGGAAAGGCCGAGAACCTCGCCGGTGGACCTCATCTCCGGGCCCAGCACCGGATCCACCTCCGGGAACATGCCGAAGGGGAAGACCGCGTTTTTCACGCCGTAGTAGCCGATTTTCGGCTCCCGCATCCGCGAAAGCCCCACGGCCTCGCCGGTGTGCGCCGACATGATTATCCTTGTGGCTATGTTCGCCATGTTTACGCCGCACACTTTCGAGACAATCGGCACGGTTCTTGACGCGCGCGGGTTGGCCTCAAGAACGTAGACCCTGCCCTGGTGTATCGCGTACTGCACGTTCATAAGGCCCACCGCCCCAAGCCCGCCGGCTATCCTGCGCGTGTAGTCGCGGATCGTCGCGGTCTGCTCTTCGGTGATGTTGACGGTGGGAATCACGCAGGCCGAGTCGCCGGAGTGTATGCCGGCGTGTTCGATGTGTTCCATTACGGACGGCACGAACGCGTCCGTCCCGTCCGCCAGCGCGTCGGCCTCGCACTCAAGGGCGTTGTCAAGAAAGCGGTCTATGAGTATCGGCGCGTCGCCGCCTATGTACTGCGCGTTCGTCTCGATGTAGCCCTTGAGCTGCGCCTCGTCGAAGACCACCGCCATGGCCCTCCCTCCCAAAACGTAGGACGGCCTTACCATGACCGGATACCCGATCCTTGCGGCGACCGCGGCGGCCTCCTCGTGGTTGCGGGCCATTCCGGATTCCGGCATCGGGATTGCCATCCGTTCCATCATTTTGCGGAAAAGGCCCCTGTCCTCGGCAAGGGCTATCGTTTCCGGCGTGGTTCCAAGAATCGGCACGCCGGAGTTCTTCAGCTCCATGGCTATGTTGAGCGGGGTCTGCCCGCCGAACTGCACGATTGCCCCGAGCGGCTTTTCGTGCCGGCAAATCGAAAGAACGTCCTCCACGGAAAGCGGCTCGAAGTAGAGCCTGTGGGAGGTGTCGTAGTCGGTGGAGACGGTTTCGGGGTTGCAGTTTATCATGACCGTCTCGAAGCCAAGCTCGCGCAGGGCCATGGCCGCGTGCACGCAGCAGTAGTCGAACTCGATTCCCTGCCCGATTCTGTTCGGCCCGCCGCCGAGTATGATTACCTTTTTGCCTTCGCCCGCCGCCGCCTTGGGCCTTATCCCTCTTTTTGCCCTGGAAGCCGCAAGCTCGCCGCCGAGCGAGCCAAGGCCGTTGCAGGTGGAGTAGAAGTATTCCGCGTCGGCCCCGCTTACCGGAACCACGTCCCACTCGCGCCGTATGCCGGCGTATTTTCCGTGGAGCCTTATGTAGTCCTCCGGCACGCAAAGGAGGCGCGCAAGGTAGCCGTCGGCGAAGCCGTCCTTTTTGGCCCGAACAAGAAGCCCGTCCGGCATGACTCGGTTTTTGTATTTGAGGATTTCGGTTTCCAGCTCGACGAGCTCCAGCATCTGCTCCAGGAAGTATTTTTTGATTTTGGTGGCCTCGTGGATTTTGTCCACGCCGGCGCCTTTCCGCAGCGCCTCGTAAATCATGAAGTACCTTTCGCTGTTAGGCACGGCGATTTTGCGAAGAAGCTCCTCCGCGCCAAGTCCGTTGAAGTCCTTCGCGAAGCCCAGGCCGCTCCTGCCGATTTCCAGCGAGCGGACGGCCTTCTGGAAAGTCTCCTTGAACGTGCGCCCTATCGCCATCACCTCGCCGACCGCGCGCATCTGCGTGCCGAGCCTGTCGTCTATGCCGGGGAACTTCTCGAAGGCCCAGCGCGCGAACTTCAGAACAAGGTAGTCGCCGTGGGGCTCGTATCTGTCCAGCGTGCCTTCCTTCCAGTATGGTATTTCGTCCAGCGTAAGCCCGGCGGCAAGAAGCGCCGAAACGTAGGCGATCGGAAACCCCGTGGCCTTTGAGGCGAGCGCCGACGAGCGCGACGTTCTGGGGTTTATCTCTATCACCACTATTCTGCCGGTGGCCGGGTCGTGGGCGAGCTGCACGTTGGTTCCGCCGATGATTCCGATTTCAGACACTATCCTGAACGCCGTCCGCTTGAGCTCTTCCTGCAGCTCCGGGTCTATCGTAAGCATGGGCGCGCAGCAGAAGGAGTCGCCGGTGTGCACCCCGACGGGGTCTATGTTTTCGATCATGCACACGGCGACCATTTGGTTTTTGGAGTCCCTGACGACCTCCACCTCGAGCTCCTCCCAGCCGAGTATGCTTTCCTCTATCAAAACCTGCCCGATAAGCGAGGCCTGTATTCCCCTGTTGGCGATGGTCCGCAGCTCTTCCTTGTTGTAGGCTATCCCCCCCCCCGTCCCCCCCATGGTGTACGCGGGGCGCACCACCACCGGGTAGCCGAGGCCGTCCGCAACTTCCTCGGCGCGCTCCACCGACAGAGCCTCCCCGCTTTTTGCCATTTCGACGCCGAGCTTTTTCATCGTGTTCTTGAACTCTATGCGGTCTTCCCCGCGCCGTATCGCGTCGAGGTTTACGCCTATCACCTCCACCCCGTGTTCGTCCAGCACCCCGGCCTCCTTAAGCTCGAGGCTGAGGTTGAGGGCGGTCTGCCCGCCAAGGTTCGGAAGCAGCGCGTCCGGCTTTTCCTTGGCAATGATTTCGGCAAGCCTTTTGAGGTTGAGCGGCTCTATGTAGGTAACGTCGGCCACCACGGGGTCGGTCATGATGGTGGCGGGGTTGGAATTCGCCAGGATGATTTTGTACCCCAGGCTTCGCAGAGCCTTGCACGCCTGCGTTCCCGAGTAGTCGAACTCGCAGGCCTGCCCGATTACTATGGGCCCCGACCCGATAATCATTATCGTTTTTATGTCCGTCCGCTTAGGCATTCGTTCCCCCTTTTGTTCCGGCGCTCGCCCACCATGATACCGGTTTTGCGCCGGCTTTGAAAAGCGGGTCGGGGGCGGTATAATCGGGACATGGCGAAAGGCGCAAAGGCATGATAGTAACCGTTACCCTGAACCCGGCTCTCGACAAAACCGCCCGCGTGGACGCGCTAGAGGTCCGCGCCCTGAACCGCCTTCGCGGCGTGCGCGTGGACGCCGGCGGAAAGGGCCTTAACGTTTCCGCCGCGATCCGCGCCCTTGGCGGGGAAAGCGTGGCCGTGGGCTTTGCAGGCGGCGGCGCGGGCGGGGAGCTTCTTTCCATGGCAGCCGAAGCCGGAATCAGGACCGACTTTGTCCGCATAGCCGGAACCACCAGAACGAACCTCAAGATAACGGACTCGGGCGGCGGACTCACCGAGCTTAACGAGCCGGGGCCCGAAATAACGCCGGCTGAATGGCGGGAGATGGAGGCGAAGCTTTGCGGCTACGGAAAGCCGGGCAACATAGTGGCCGTTTCCGGCAGCCTTCCGGCCGGGCTTGGCGGCGATACCTACAAAAAGCTTTGCGCCGCCCTGCGCGGCCTTGGGGCCGTCGTGTTCCTGGACGCGGACGGCGAGGCCCTGCGGCTTGCCCTCGGTTCCCCGCCGGACGAAATGCCCCACTGCGTAAAGCCGAACAGCTTCGAGCTGCTTAGGTGCTTCGGCCTTGCGGAAGGCGAAAACGCGGGCGAGGCGAGGCTTGCCGGGCTGTGCCGCTCCCTGGTCCGCCGAGGGACGAAGCTCGTAGCCCTTTCCATGGGGGACGCGGGGGCAATCTTCGCCGGCGAAAACGGCGCATGGAGATACGGGGCCCTGCCCGTAAGCGTGGGATCGGCCGTGGGGGCCGGCGACTGCATGGTGGCCGCCCTTGCCCTCGGCCTCGAGCTTGGCCTGCCGGACGGGGAGCGTTTCGCCCTGGCGATGGCCGCCTCCGCCGCAGCCTGCTCTACCGAGGGAACCTGCCCGCCCGAACGCGCGCTTGTGGACGGGCTTCTTGGCTTGGCGCGGCCCGTGAAGCTTTAAACGTCCTCGAAGCGTATGCCCTCGCCGGCGGGAATGGACCGCCTGGCCGTTCTGCCAGTTACCCCCCCCGCCCAGGAGGGGGGGAGGCCGGGGCGAAGCACCTTTTCGGTGCGAAGTACGGCGAAGTCCCCCTCGGCGATGGTTTTGCCCGCCGGGATGTCCCGCAGGGCGTGAAGGGAGCGGTTCGTGCGCCCGTAGTTTTCCCGCTCGGACGGGGCCTGCCTTTTTACGCCGTCCCCGAGCACGGCCTCCACTTTGGCTTCGCCCCGTTCGCGGCGCAGGCGGGCCAGCGTTTCGTCCGGCCCCTCGGCGGCGGCAAGGCGCGCGGCCTTCGCCATGCGGGCGAAGGCGCGGGGGGGCAGGGCGATTGGGTCGTCCAGGCCGGGATCGCTGCGGGAAAGGCACAGGTGTTTTTCCACGGCGGCGGCCCCCATCGCGACGGCGAGGGCGGGAACGAGCTCCGGGTCGAGGCTGTGGTCGCTTACCCCAACGGGAACGCCGAAGACCGAGACAAGCCCGCCAAGAACGCGCAGGTTGTAGTCCTCCTCGGGTGCGGGGTAGGCCGTGACGCAGTGCAGAAGGCACGTGTTTTCCGCGCCGAGGATGCCGAGGGCCTCCTCGATGTCGCCAAGCTTCGAGACCCCGCTCGAAAGGATGACGGGCAGGCCCCAGCCGGCGAGCTCGCGCAGAAGGCCGTCGAAGTTGAGCTCCGGCGAGGCCACCTTTACGGCTGCGGGCTTCAGCTCCCGCAATATGCGGGCGCTTTCGAGGCCGAAGGGGGTGCACAGGAAAAGAAGGCCAAGCGACTCGGCGTATTCCTTGATTCCGGCGTAGAACTCCGGCGGTGACTCGAGCCCGCGGAAACGGTCGTACAGTCGGACCATTCCGCCGGGAAGCGGAACCTCGCCGGTGTTCGGGTGCAGGATTTCGTCCGCCAGCACCATCTGCAGCTTAACGCAGCCGGCCCCGGCCTCTGCCGCCGCGTCCGCCATTTCCCTCGCCTTCGCCGCGTCGCCGCCGTGCGAAGTGCCAAGCTCGGCCACAATCAGCGGCGAGCCCGGGCCGTAGGCCCGTCCGTCAACCAAAAACTTCCCGGCCCCCGGCCCAAAACCCCCAACGTCCATCGCAAACCCCTTGGGGGTACTATACATTTTTTCCCGCGCCGGGTACAATATTCTGGAACACATTCCACAACACAAGGAGATACCATGTCGGGCCACAGCAAATGGGCGACTATCAAGCACGCTAAAGGCGCCGCGGACGCGAAACGCGGCAAGATATTCACGAAGCTAATCAAGGAGATTTCAATCGCCGCGCGGATGGGCGGAGGGGATCCGGACGCCAACCCCAAGCTGCGCGCGGCCATCATCAAGGCGCGCGGCGCGAACATGCCCAAGGACAACATCGACCGTGCCATAAAGAAAGGCACCGGCGAGCTTGAGGGCGTGAACTACGAGGAGCTTGTGTACGAGGCCTACGCCCCGGGCGGCGTGGCGCTTTTGATCGAGGTGCTCACGGACAACAAAAACCGCGCGGCGGCGGAGGTGCGGAGCATGCTCACCAAGGCCGGCGGCCAGCTTGCCACTTCCGGCGCGGTCTCCCGCCTGTTCAAGCGGCAGGGAATCATCACCCTGGACGGCGAAAAGTACACCGAGGATCAGGTGATGGAGGAGGCGCTCGAGGCCGGCGCGGAGGACATCGTGGCCCTTGACGGCATAATCGAGGTGAACACGGCCCCCGACGACTTCGAGGCGGTCGTGAACGCCCTTCAGGGGAAGGAATTCGAGACCATGAGCGCGGAAATCAGCATGGTCGCCGAGGTCGAGGTGGAGCTGGACAAGGACGCGACGGCGAAAATCCTCAAGCTGGTGGACAAGCTCGAGGACAACGACGACGTGCAGAACGTCTACACCAACATAAGCATCCCCGAGGGCTTTGAGGCGGAATAGCCCCGGCGGCGGCGGCCCTCTCCGGCGCAGAATCATAGGCATAGACCCCGGCCTCGCCTCGACGGGCTGGGGCGTGCTCGACTGCGACGGCGGGAGGCTCCGCCACGTCGCCCACGGAAGCATAGAAACCAAGGC